>ENA-OWPA01000294-OWPA01000294.1-bioreactor-metagenome-genome-assembly--contig:-NODE-294-length-80999-cov-5.831047_pt1 | contig 80999 bp, 76 predicted proteins | sample MGYA00238139_ERZ651803 | MGnify/ENA primary metagenome ERZ651803 (study PRJEB26909, sample SAMN07631231) | bioreactor metagenome | isolation source: Switchgrass digestor | place: USA: Dartmouth... | reverse complement strand
GGCCCGGTAGTTCAGTTGGTTAGAACGCTAGCCTGTCACGCTAGAGGCCGAGGGTTCGAGCCCCTTCCGGGTCGCCACCCGCTGCTATAGCTCAGGAGGCAGAGCGCGTCCTTGGTAAGGACGAGGTCTCCAGTTCGAATCTGGATAGCAGCTCCATATGAAACCCAGTAACAAGAGGTTACTGGGTTTTTTATTATGTATTGACGAAGCATCACGAGCATGGTATAATACTTAAAATTATTTATATAAATTTTGTTATATAATTTTCCCTGCCAGAATATATTTTAATGGTTATGGGACACCAGTTTGATCCAAAGCTTTCATGAGTATTGTTAGTCACTGTTTGATGAAACTGACAAGCGCGGCCATATACCGAATTATATAAAAAGGAGTAATTCTATAAATGGGTATAACGATATTGACAGACTCGACATCAGAGATCCTGCCCGCCGAAGCCAGGAAGCGAAACCTCGTGGTGATACCTATAAAAACCGTGTTTGAGGACGGGGTGTATCTCGACGGCATAGACCTGACAGCGGAAACTTTTTACGAAAAGCAGGCTGCAGCAAAGAAGCTTCCGAGCACTACGCAACCGTCGCCGATGGAATTTGAAGATCTTTTCCGCGAAGCGGTCGAAAGAGGGGATTCGATCATCGCGATATTGATCGCGGAATCGCTTTCCGGTACGATCCAAAGCGCAAACATCGCCAGGAGCAATTTCGAAGGAGAGATCTATGTGATCGACAGTGAATGTACGACCATAAGCCTACGCCTGCTGGTGGAATTAGCGCTTGAGCTGAGGGAAAAGGGATTGAGCGCGGGTGAAATCGTGGAGGAACTTGAGAAGGCTAAGAAGCGCATCAAACTGTATGCTTATGTCGATACTCTGGAATACCTCAGGAAGGGCGGACGCCTGTCAAAGACCGCCGCATTTGCAGGGACCCTGCTGGACGTAAAGCCCATAATATATCTGAGGGATTCGGAATTGGGGGTAAAAACCAAAGTGCGCGGAGTGAAGAACGCGCAGAAAGAAGTCATCAGGCTGGCACTGGAAGACGGGATAGATACCGATATGCCAATAGCCATAGGTTACTCGGGCAACCGCGATACATTCGAACCATTTTATGAGCTTGCGGTCGATACCGTAGGAAAAATCGACTACGTAAGCGCCATAGGCAGCGTTATCGGAGCACATGTTGGTCCGGGAGCGGGTGCCATAGCTTACTACAAAAAAGACTGCTGACTACTCCCTTAATCGCTGTCCGCATAGCAAAAAACGCTTTGCCAAAATATGATCCTCCTGACGGCAAACAGCTTTTTATTGCTGTCAGCCGGAAAGAGAGGCATATCATGACGGCAGGGCGTTTTTTGCATGTTTTCTTGACATCATTCAGGGAGTCAAATGCGGCAGGGCCGGTCACCTGCATGCCATGCCTGTTGACGGCATCAGGTCAGAACGGCCTGCAAATCTGTTTTGCCTTGTCATTTAATTTAATATTCGATATAATACTGTAAATTGGTAAGCTGCATAGAATGCGAGTGAGGAACATGATACGTGTAGCGGTTATCGATGATGAAAACCATCACAGGAGAGTAATCAACCGACATATCAAAAAACTGCAGACAGAGATCGGAGAGAAAGTCGACGTATATGAGTTCAGCAGCGGTGAGTCTTTGCTGAAGTCTCTTGACAAGGGCTTCCACATCATTTTCCTTGACCAGAAGATGCCGGGGCTGAGCGGGTTTGAAACCGCCGAGAAGATCCGCGTTCTGGACAAGAAAGTGATCATCATTTTCGTTACGGCGATCGAGGAGCTGTGGGAGGACGGCTACAGCGTCCAGGCTTTTTATTACCTGACGAAACCGATAGATGAGGGTAAGTTCCGAAACGTGTTCAAACGCGCCGTCGATAAAATCCAGGAAGAGCGGAGACCGGTTACAATACAAACGATGAGCGGTCTTTTTGTTTTTGACATAATGGACATCCTTTATCTGAAAAAGAACCAGCGATATACGGACATTTACTACTTTGAAAGGGAAAGCGGTTCCGTCAAGGTGGAAAAGATACGCAATTCTATCAAAGCCGTGGCAGACCAGTTTGAAGCCTTTGACTTCGTGCGCCCGCATGTGTCTTACCTGGTAAATCCCTTGCACATCAGGCGTATAACGGAAGAAAACAGGGACAAGTTCATAGAGCTTGTGACAGGCGAAAAGATATACATATCAAGGGACAGGCTCAACTCCGTGTTTGAAATCGTCATGAAGAGCCTTGACAAGCGGACTTACGTAGTCCTTCCGTAGTTTGATATGGAGCGTTCTAGGCAGGGGTTTTGTTATGCATAATGAAGAACTGATAGTTACGATAACCAAGATTCTGACGGTTGGGGCTGATGCCTACATAGTGTTTGACTATTTTGACGCATTCTACCAAAGGAAGGTCAGCCAGCTAAGGTTTTACATCGGCGTATTGTCGTATATGGTCCTTATGATGATTTCCAGCTACATATCGGTCCCGAATATCCATTCCGTTATTGCAGTCATAATGATAGTCTCTTTGGGGCTGCTGCTTTACAGGGGAGCGATCCGGTCGATCATCATAAGCCTGGCGATCTACCTGCTGTTGATGCTGGCATGTGAGGCTATAGTATATTTTTCGGTGAATTTGCTGACCACGGTTTCGATTGTGGAACTGCAGGAAACTATCGTGAATAATATACCATTCCTGGTATATGCGAAGATCGTCCAGTTCGTCCTCTTCAAAAGCATACAGCAGATGAAAAGGACCAGCCAGAGCCGCCTTATGGCAAAGGATTTCCTGTCATTGATCTCGATTTCCGTCATCTCGCTGTATACGATGTTGTTTTTGCTGGTAAGGGACAGCCTGGGGCGCCAATATGTAGACATCTCAAATTTCCTGATAAGCATTGGACTTCTTGTGGCAAACCTTATCATATTCAACCTTTTCTTAAAATCAACGAAGTATGCGAAAATCGAAATGGAGCAATCTCTGATCCTTCAGAACATGGAATCATCCGAAAAGCGTTATGAAGAGGTCGTTGCCATTCAAAATCAGATAAGAAACATGTGGCATGATATCAACAACCATATTTCCGCTGTCAAGGGCATGATCGCTCTGAATGACGAAGAGGCTGAAAGATATATCGGTGAACTCGAGCAGAAAATGCGCGAATACGCCACCCACACAGCATTCGGCAACACGGTCCTGGACACTGTTATCTATACCAAAACTGCAAAGGCAAGGGAGCTTGGAATCGAAATAAGCTCGAGCCTCGATATGGATAAAAACATCAAGATCGACCCGATAGACCTGTGCACGATTTTCTCCAACGCACTGGACAATGCGATAGAAGCATGCATGGAAATAAAAGAAGGCAGGAAGTTCATATATATAAAAGCTGTCCAGAGAGAGGGGATACTTTTTATAAAAATAATCAACAGCTCGCTGGACCGTGTAAAGAAAGGCGACGGATTTCAAACGACGAAAAAAGAAAAGAAGCTGCATGGCATAGGATTGAAGAGCATACAGAATGCGGTTGAAAACTATGCCGGAAACATGCAGACCGAATATAAGGACGGCATATTTGAGTTGAGCATAATGTTAAATGCGAAATAAAGAGAAAAATGGAAATATATGGAATATAAGATACGAATTTTGACGCGATTTCGACGAAGTTTGCATTTCCTATGTACAAGCTTTCGCAAATGTGGTAAATAGATTACACAGTGTTAACTCAAACCATATTGTGCATAGGAAAGGATGGTAGATCATGAAGAAGAACATCAAGATCCTGTCAGCACTATCGTCAGTCCTGTTCACCGCGACAGTGGTATTAGCCGCCTGGCCATGCCTGTTTATTTTCAACCAGCCGAAGGCCCCTGAAGGCTTGAAGGAGTTCAGGAAGTTCTAATGTTTTATCGACGCATTTCCGTTGGTTTGACTGCCAGGATGATATCCGCCGGGGTGGTAAAGGAAGAGGACCGCGATGTCTATCAGTACAGCATTGAGGTAGTCGCGGCTCTGATCGTCAATTTCGTATCGGCACTTATTTTGTTCTTGGTATTTGGCAGGTTATCGGAAGGGTTAATATTCTTTGCAGTTTTTTTCCCGCTCCGTACATACTCCGGCGGATACCATGCGTCGACCCACCTGAAGTGCTACCTGATATCAATGGCATTGATGCTGGCAGTTATATTCTGCCTGAACAATACCTCACAAACAGATTATTACATGTTATCCGCCGTGCTTGGTTTGTTCTCGATTCTTACGGTTTTCATGCTGGCCCCGGTCGAGGACAAGAACAGGCCCCTCGATGATAAGGAGATAGCGGTTTACCGCGGGAAAAGCCTTAAACTTCTTGCGGTGGATGGAGCGGCGCTGATACTTCTTCTCATATTCCGTATGGAGTTCTACGCATACGTCGTCTCATTGGGCCTATCAGTAACGGCAGCATCCATCATCGTCGCCAAGCTGAACAGACTAATATCAACTAAAATAATTATAGAAAAATGAAAATCCGCATTTATTTGTAGGGAAGAGTTGAATGATAAGCATCGCTGTGGTTGACTATCTGGAGCCTCGCAGAGCTGCCCTGGTCAGTGTGCTGAAGGAATTTGAAAGGGAAAACGGCCACAAGATCGAAGTTTTCGAATTTGGCTCAAGCTCCGAGGTCGTTGAATCCATCGGCATCGGGTTCGGACTGGCGATAATCGAACATGATATAACAAGCAACTATAACGGTTTGGTTATCGCTGATAAAATACATATACTCAGCCGTGAGACGCTGATTATATTTCTTTCGTCCAAGGCCGACCGGTGGGAGGACGGATTCAAGGTTTCGGCATTCAACTATCTGGTCAGGCCCGTATCGAAAGCCAAACTGAAATCAGTTCTTGCAGAAGCCCTTCAGAGGGCAAGCGAAATGAAAAAGACAGTGCTCATTACAGGGGACAAGAACTTTATAGCACTGCCCAGCAGGGATATAATCTGCTTCTGCTGGCACAAAAGCCGCCAGGTTTACGTTTACTATTTCAAATCGGGTAAGATCGTCAATGCCAAAATGAAGGCCGATCTTTCGGCAGTCGAAGAGCAACTGCTCCCGTTGGGATTTATCAGGTCAAAGGGTAACTGCATCATAAATCCCATTCACGTCCGTAAAATATGGGTTGAGGGAAGCAAAACGCATGTTGAAACATCTCTTGGGGAAGAGATTATGATACAACGCACTATGGGGATGTGCTTGTTGCAAAAGGTTAAACGGTAATTCTCTGCAGCCAGGCCCTGCCGGAATCCTCCTAACCGGCGGGGCGATTTTTTTTGCCGGTTAACCGGGCCGTGGCAACCATGCATATAGTACCCCCGGTAAATAGTACCGTTCAGATTGTAAGGCCGTAAAGTAAAAGTTCCAAAGGGCCTTGCAGTCCTATGGAACCTGTATCATGGATTGATTTGCTATAAGAAATTCAGGAACAAAACGATCATAAAAGAGTCATAGAGAACGGATCTTCCGGAAAAGGAGCGTGTTCGAAAGAGTGCGCAGTACGGCCGCATATGCCGGAACGGAAATTATAACGGCGATAGCGGCGTTTATGAGCGAAGCACGGGCTTTTGCAAGGACATCTATCATTGCGGTGGCAACTGCTGCATCCAGGAAGTACACATCGAAAATGAATGTCTTGGTCAGATAAAGCAGGACATATGTCAGTGCGCCCAGAACACCTGCAATAATGCTCCGCAACAGGTTGAAACCGGTCCCTTTCCTGGTGAAGGAAATGCTGCCGCAGACAAGTCCCATCATGAATTTATTGAAAAATGTTATCGGTGCGTCCGATACATACGCAGGGTTTACAAGATCGAAAAGCATCGAACCTATGCCTGCTGCCAGACCGCCCCTGAGACCGCCGAGAAGAAAGCCCGAAAGAAGGCAGAATGCGTTTCCCAGATGTATCCTGGTGATGCCAAGGATCGTGGGTATTGGGATGCTTATCTGGGAGGCTACAAATACGAGAGCCGACATGAAGCCAACGCCGATTACGTCATACATCGTCAGTTTGCGGCTATGCATGCTGAGATCCTCCTTTTTAGAATATTTTTAATATTAAAAGGCAGGTGGGCAATTGTCAAGCGCTTTATGGTACAAAAAACCGATAAGAACTTAACAAAAGCATAACAAAAAATAATGCTCAAGTTTGCATTCTATGATATAATAGGAGAGTAAGACTCCTTTGGGAGTTGTTCGGAGGAGATATATGAGCAAAAAGCTACTTATTGTCGAGGACGAGAAGTCGATCATCGATATATTGAGCTTTAATCTTAAGCGAGAGGGTTATGAGACGATAGAAGCCATGGACGGGGAAACCGGCCTTGAGCTTGCGAGATCGGATAATCCCGATTTGATTTTGCTCGACGTGATGCTTCCAAAACTTGACGGCTTCGAGGTGTGCAGGAAGCTCCGCCAGGAAGGCGCCACAACGCCGGTCATTATGCTTACCGCACGTGAAGAGGAGTCGGACAAAATACTGGGACTGGAGATCGGAGCCGACGACTACATAACAAAGCCGTTTTCGATGAGGGAACTGCTTGCCCGCATCAAGGCAAATATCCGGCGCAGTAAAATGGAGGAGAGTGCTTCCGGCACTTCCAGGGAGGGCGACCAAATCGTCGCAGGCGATCTGCGCATAGATTTGGGGCGCCTTGAGGTTTTTAAAAGCGGGAAGCCTGTGGACCTGACACAGAGGGAGTTCGAACTGATAAAGTTCCTTGCTTCGGCACCGAACAAGGTGTTCAGCAGGGAAGAGCTGATGGAGAAGGTTTGGAACTACGACTACTACGGTGACATAAGGACAGTGGACGTAACGATTCGCAGGCTGCGTGAAAAGATAGAGGACGATCCGGCGAATCCTCGCTACATAATAACTAGACGGGGCGCAGGATATATGTTCACGGAGGCTTGATGCATGTTCCGGAGTCTTTATCTGAAGCTCGTATTGATAATGTCGCTGCTCATGATCTCAATTATGGCGGTCGTCGGAACGTTCCTGATAAGCAATGTGGCTGTATACCATTTGGACGAATTCTCGGGACAAATGGCAACGATGTTCAGCAACGAGGAATTCGTTTCAAGACTGCGAATCGCCGTCAGCGAAGGTGCGGATAGCCTGCACGAAGTTTTGGAAACATACAGCGGCAATCTTGGGATCGACCCCAATAACAGGAACTTTTATATACTGGACGCAAGATCCGGGCTGCGCCTCGCCGGTTCCGACGGTGATACCGGGGAGGCCATCGACCTTACGCCGAATATACTCGCCGCCATGAACGGGGAAATAGGCGACACAAGATCGATCACGGCTTCATATATAGACATAGCTATACCCATATCGGCAAATGCCAATAGCGAACCGGAATATATAATTTACATCCGAGACCTGAAACAGAGGCAACAGGAACTAACGACGCAGCTCTTTACAATTATCCTGGAAGCGCTGCTTTTTGGTCTTGTAATCTCAATATTGCTCAGCTTTTTGCTGTCCAAGACCATGACAACGCCCATCGAAGGCCTGACCCGCCTGGCGGGCGACATAGCCCGGGGTGAATTTTCCAAAAGGATAGAGGTGCACTCCGGCGACGAGATCGGAGTGCTGTCCGAAACATTCAACGACATGGCTGAAAAGCTTCAGACGACACTTGAGACGGTCGAAAACGAAAGGAACAAGCTCAACACGCTGTTCCTGAGGATGACGGACGGAGTCTGTGCGTTTGGAAGGAGCGGCGAACTGATCCAGGTGAATACGGCTGCCGTCGAGCTGATAGGAAGGCAGATGGACACGGACATACATTACGATGACCTGTTTGGCGGGATACTCCCGCTGAATGATGCCCTATCCATAAAGCCGCCCGATTTCTTCGAAACGAATTATACGACATCAGACCGTTCGCTCAAACTCTTCATCGCCCCGTTCGGAGAAAATGACCGTGAAGGCGGGGTCATGGTCGTCATCCACGATGTAACAGAGCAGACAAAGCTTGAAAACGTAAGGCGGGAATTTGTGGCCAACGTATCTCATGAGCTGCGGACCCCGCTGACCAACATAAAAAGCTATACCGAAACGCTGCTTGAAAATGACGACATTGACCGGGAGACACAGCGGAACTTTCTGGGCGTCATCATGAAAGAAAGCGACCGGATGACCCGCATCGTCTCCGACCTGCTGACATTGTCGCGGTTTGACTATGGCAATGACGGCCTGAAGATCCATCGGGTGCAGACCGTCAAGCTGATCGAAAGGGTCTACCAGGCAATGTATCTGGATGCCATGAAGAGAAAGCATGTCATGACCATGGAACTGGTAGGCCAGTTGCCAGATGTATATTGCGACAGTGACCGCATCGAGCAGGTACTGACCAATATCCTGTCAAATGCCATAAAGTATACGCCCGACGGCGGTGAAATCTCCATAAAGGCCTGGTCGGAGGACGACACTGTTTTGATTTGCGTCAAGGATAACGGGATAGGGATACCCGAAAAAGACATCGGCAGGCTTTTTGAGCGCTTTTACAGGGTCGATAAGGCCCGCTCGCGGGAAGCCGGAGGGAGCGGGCTGGGGCTCTCGATCGCCAAGGAGATCATAGAGCGCCACGGCGGCAGGATAACCATAGAAAGCAAGTACGGGGAGGGCACGACGGTCACAGTTTACCTTCCTATCGGAGGGGAAGACAGGCAATGAGGCGTTTCAAAGAGACTGCCAAGACGATAGTCATCATATTGCTGTTGATCAGTGCGTTGTGGCTTACGGTTTTGACATGGGTATATGATCCGTCGATCCTCTCGGCGGATTTTTACGGGAAGGCCGGCAAATTGCTGGCTTTGATCGGTATAGACATTCCGGGAGCAGTAACGGTTCAGACTAAAAGGGTGCATGACATCAAGGAGGCAGCTGTTCCTGTCAGGTGTGCGATCACGCTTGATGATGGCAGATACGGTGCCGAATATGACAGCACGCTCGTCGCACAGGTCGTGGACAGGACGAAGCGGCTGGTGGGAGAAGCGATCGGCTCGGCGTCAGAGCCGGTCGAGGTATCGGCCGGGGAGTGGCGTGCGGCACTGGGGCGAACCGGTATATATTATGATTATCTTGAAGACATACCGCTGTCCGCGATCGCGCTTTGGCAGAATTTCGAGCCTTCACCGAACGTCAGGGGCAGTGTGCGGCATCTGCTTCTTTCGGTGGATGACGGTGTTGTCGGGCTTTACTATACGGCCGGTGAAGACAGAAAGTACATGTATTCAAAAACAGCCGTAAACCCTTTGGACATAGCGGAAGTTTTGTCGGGATACAGCCCAAACGGATGTGTATTTGCATTCGAGCGGGGGGATATCGATCCAAAGCCCATGGATGAGCTTTTTATGTTCGATAGGCCGCCGCTGAGGGTCGCATTCGCCCAAAGACTTTCTCACGAGGATATTGACTTCAACACCATGCTGAAAGCTTTCGGTATGAGCCTGAGTTCCAACAGATATACGCAGAGCAGGGATAACACCGTTATAGCCGTTGACGGGCCGCGGACTCTTTCCCTTTCCGAAAAGGGAGATCTTGTGTACTCCGACACGGAGGAAGGCCGGACCGACGGTTATGTTATTTATGTCACACGAGCTACCGAAGCCGAGATCATTGAAAATATCAGGCTCCTCACCGAGCAGACCGCCGGTTTGCGAAGCGGGGACGCTTATATGAGACTTTCACGGTTCGAGTATGACAAGGACAAGGATGAGTACACGGTCGGATTCGACTATTATCTCAACGGAGTTCCGGTCTTTCTGTCGGACTCACCAGACGCTGCTACTTTCCGCATAAGGGAAGGGGTCATGGTATATGCTCATGTACGGCTTCGCTCTTTTGCCCTCGGTGATGAGACGTGCCGGCCTCTGCCACTGGAAACGGCTGTTGTGCTGGCCGGAGAGGGTGCGGATTGCGGACTGACTTATGCGGAAACCGGCGCGGACGGTTCCGGAAGGCTGGAAATAAAGTGGTTCAGCAAGCGGGGCTGAGGCCCTTTGCGATCAAAGGCCGGATGCAGACAAACAACGCCTGACTTGGAGGGGTGAAATCCGTGGATTGGCCAAAGGTCAAGACCATACTTATATTTTTCCTGCTTGTGATCAATCTGCTGATAGGCTCCCTCTATGTTTACCGCAAAACAGAGGATGCCCGCATGGAGCGCCAGATGGTTGAAAACGTGGTGTCCGGACTTGAGAGCATGGGTGTGACGATAGATCCGGATATTTTCAAAGTCAGGACTGCGCCCATATACATGCTTGAGGTCGAAAGGGACACCGAACTTGAGGTGTCGGCTTTTTCGGTGCTTCTTGACCAGCCTGTTACGGAGGAACTGGGAGGAGGCAATCTGATGCTGACCTCCGGGGAAAGCTGGGCGAGACTTTCGGGAGACGGCCTGTTCGAGGTTTTTCTCGGTGATAGTGACGGTATAAGAGTAGCGAAACCGGGCATCGAAGGAGCTGTTGAGGTATTCAGGCAGATGGGGATCGACGTTACGGGTGATTACCTCACGGCTTCGGCAGCGGATGACGGCATCGTCGTAAAAGGTGTGCAGGGCCTTAACGGCAGGAAAATATTCAACCGGAATTATGAAATAAATATCGTTTCGGGAGAGGTCAGATCGATGCGGGGCGGCCGGATCCTGGGCACCCCTCTTGTCTGCGACACGACTCCCTCCGTTTCCCTGGCCACTGCTGTTTTTGCATTTGCGGAAAATATGAACAGGAACGGAACACCTTGCCGTGAAATATCCGGGGCGGCTCTCGGGTATTACGCGGAAAGCTCGGCGCCGGGATTTACAAGGATAACTCCCGCCTGGGAGATAGTGTCCGACCTGGGCATATATTATGTCGACGCGATTTCCCTGGAGCCGATCAGCCAGTGGAGCCTGCCGAAATGATAAGATCGCGGGATATGGGTGAAATTTGTCGATCATGCTCGAATTTCGGGGAAAATCACGCATAAAGTAAACATAAAACAATACATTAGAAAATATTGTTTGATTTTGATTTGCGATATGCTATAATTTTAACAGTCGGATTATGTAAATTTCGTTTTTGCCCTTGGCTGTTTAGATGCCGATCGTTTGGGGCATCATATACACAAAGCCTGTTTTAATCGTGTCCGCACAGAGGGCACAGGATGGTGAAATATTCCTTTTATTTGCTATATATAATACGTTGCAATTAGTCGTAATTGCTCGGAATCTCTTATGTAAAATAAGATTTGGAAGGTGCTGTCGTGATCAAATATGTAATTCGGGGTGGGAGACCGCTGAGCGGTGAAGTGTCCGTCAGCGGAGCAAAAAATGCGGCCTTGGGGGTCATAGCCGCCTCCTCGCTTGTCGAAGGGGTTACCCGGATCGAGAATATTCCGAAAATCCTGGATGTAACGCTGATGCTTGAGATATTGCGGGAGCTGGGTGCCAAAGTACGCCTGGTAAACGGCTCTACCGTGGAAATAGACTCGACGTCCATCGTCAATACGAGCGCCTCATACGAGGCAATGAGGAAAATTCGGGGCTCTTACTACTTTATCGGCGCACTCCTTGGGCGCTTTGGACATGCCGTCGTTGCCATGCCGGGAGGATGTGACCTGGGTGTTAGGCCTATTGACCAGCATATCAAGGGTTTTGAAGCCCTGGGCGCGGAGGTCAAGGTAAAGAGCGGCTTTATCCATGCGACCGCCCGCGAGGGCAGGCTCAAGGGGGCACATGTCTATTTTGACGTCATCACGGTCGGGGCAACGATCAATGTAATGATAGCCGCGACAATGGCCGACGGGCTTACGGTCATCGAAAATGCGGCAAAGGAGCCCCATGTCGTGGACACGGCGAACTTCCTCAATTCAATGGGGGCAAACATAACAGGTGCCGGCACCGATGTGATAAAAATACGCGGTGTAGAGTCGCTGCACGGCGGCACATACAGCATAATCCCGGACCAGATCGAAGCCGGGACATATATAGCGGCGGTCGCTGCGGCAGGCGGGAGCGTCCTCGTCAAGAATGTCATACCCAAGCATCTCGAGTGCATAACCGCGAAGTTTAGCGAAATAGGCATGAATTTTGAGGAATATGACGATGCCCTGCTGGTTTCCAGGACCGGCAAACTTATGAAGACCAACGTGAAAACGCTCCCGTATCCCGGCTTTCCCACTGACATGCAGCCTCAGATTACTGCTGCTCTGTGCCTTGCCGAAGGCACATCGGTGGTTACCGAGGGTATCTATGACAACAGGTTCAAGTACGTGGACGAACTGAAACGTATGGGAGCGAAGATCCAGGTCGACGGGAAAGTTGCCGTTGTGGAAGGGATCGAAAGTTTTTCAGGCGCGCCTCTCTGCGCGTGCGATCTGCGCGCCGGAGCAGCCCTTGTGATAGCCGGCCTTGCCGCGAAAGGTACAACGGAGATCAGGGGCGTGCACCACATCGAGCGCGGCTATGAAAAAATGGTAGAGAAAGTTCGCGGCCTCGGAGGGGACATCGTATGCGTGGACGTACCCGATGCCGACGAGCTCAGCGAAGTGGGATGATCAGATCAGCATAAGCAAACACAACGGAGGAGCAGCGTGTCGTTTTTTTGCACGATCGCCAGCGGCTCAAAAGGGAACGCGGCAATCCTGTCTTACGGACAGACCAACATTCTGATAGATGCCGGCATATCCTGCAGGACGCTTGCAGATGAGCTTAAAAAATTAAATATCGGTCTCACAGATTTGACTGCAGTTTTGATAACCCATGAGCACGGTGACCATATAAGGGGGATCGAAACGCTATACCGGCGCACCGCCATACCAATATACATGTCCGTCGGGACTGCATGCAGCGTAGAAGCATCCCTCCCATTCGTACATAAAGCGGCCGGTGTTTTTTATGCCGGCGATAGTTTTGAGATAGGCGAGATCGGAGTAGAGACATTTTCAACTCCCCATGACGCGGCTGACAGCGTGGGGTTCAGGTTTTACGCCGGAAGCCATGCCCTGGGATACGTGACCGATCTCGGACATGTCACGCCGGAAATAAAGGGAAGGCTCATGGGACTGGAATGTCTTTTCATAGAATCGAATCACGATATCTTTTCCCTGTTGCAGGGCCCGTATCCGGATTTTCTTAAGCGCCGCATCCTGGGAAGGCGCGGACACCTGTCCAACGACGACTGTGCCGACCTCGTAGCGGACGCGGTGCGTCATGGCACACGGTGGATAACGCTCTGCCATCTGAGCGAGCAAAACAACACCCCTGAGCTTGCAGTGAAAGCGACGATGGGTGTGCTCGAAGCTCTCGATGTTTCGAAATCGGAAGGACCGATCGTAGATGTCGCGCCACCAAATACGATCGGCACACCGTACTTTTTTTAGTTGACCAATGGGCAGGAAGTGACCGGCATGCTGGACATTCAACTCATATGTGTTGGAAAGCTTAAAGAGCGGTATTATATAGAGGCTGCCGATGAATATATAAAAAGGCTTGGCGCTTACTGCAGGATCTCAGTTGTCGAAGTGGCCGAGACTCCCCTGGGGAAAAATCCTTCGGATGCGGAGATAGCCGCAGCACTGGACCAGGAATATCGGCGGATGAAATTGCCGGCCAGATCTGCGGTCATAGCATTGTGCATCGAGGGGGAGAAGGTCGATTCAAGGGAATTTTCCGAAAAAATAGCGGATTTTGCTTCCAGGGGGATGTCGCAGCTGACTTTCATAATCGGCGGCTCAAACGGCCTTTCGGCCGAGCTCAAACGCCGCGCCGATTTGAGGCTGTCAATGTCCGATATGACATTTCCGCATCATCTGGCGCGTGTTATGCTGCTTGAGCAGCTATACCGCGCCTTTACGATACTGCAGGGCGGAAAATATCACAAATGATGGCGCCATGTATTTTTTTGATTATTCTGAATATATTGAAACAACATGAGGGTTGATAAATGGTAGCAGTCATCACAAGAGTGAAAAGCGCTTCGGTTGAGGTCGACGGCAGTTCCACCGCAAAGATCGATGAAGGTTTACTGGTGCTGTTAGGTGTTTTCGATACCGATACTGAAGATGACGCGGCTTACCTTGCGGGCAAGGTGACAGGACTTCGCATTTTTGAAGACGAAAACGGGAAGATGGGCAAGTCGGTGGATGACATAGGCGGCAGCATCATCGCGGTGCCGAACTTTACATTGGCAGCGGACTGCCGCAAAGGCCGCAGGCCCGATTTTACGGCTGCGGCAGATCCCGTCAGGGCAGAAGAGCTTTATAAAAGGTTTGTTGAATATTGCCGTGCCGGGGGAAGGGATGTCCAGACCGGTGTTTTTGGGGCCCACATGGCAGTGGTGTCCCACAACGACGGACCCGTTACAATAGTTATGGACACAGTGAGCATGAGGAACAAGGCGCATTGAATGCGCTGACAGTCAATATCGGAGATCAAGGTGAAAGCATGAAAATCGAAACATTAGTCGTAGGATACTTGAAAACGAATTGCTATGTCGTTTATGACGGATCGGGAAATGCAGCGGTCATAGACCCCGGAGCGGATGCCGACAGGATCCTGGATTTTCTCAGGGAGAAATCGCTGGATCTTAAATATATATTTCTGACACACGGACACTTTGACCATATCATGGCGGTCCCTGAGCTGAAAAACAGTACCGGGGCAAAAGTAGTGATAGCAGAAGGCGATGCGGAGTCGTTAAAGCGCGCTGACAGGTCACTTGCCAACATGGTCAGCATGGACCAGCAGCCTGTCGAACCCGACTTGCTTGCGACCGACGGCAGCTGCTATGAGATAGGTGAAATGAGGTTTACCTACATTTTGACTCCCGGGCATACACCCGGGTCGGCAGTCATAATTTGCGGTAATGCCATGTTCAGCGGGGACACGCTTTTTGAAGACGACTGCGGGCGCTGCGACCTGCCCGGCGGCGATTACGCCGAAATGCTCCGCTCACTGCGAAAGCTGTACGCGCTCGTAGGCGATTACGACGTCTACCCGGGGCACGACGTGAAGACCACGCTTTCCAGGGAACGCTCATATAATGTAAACATGCTTGAAGCTGTCAGGAGCACCGAGGGATGAAACTGTACCTTGTCGGTCACGACTACAGGTATGCAATTGAGCAGGCCATAGTGTCGTTTCTAAACAGGAAGGCTGTCCTTTGCCAGGATATTCCGCAGGATGATGCCGAGGACCTGCTGATATCCACCCTTTCATATGGCGATAAATATCTGACGGGTACCGCTGAACTCGTACTCAACGGGAGGAAATACAGGAAAGCTGCACGCGCGCAGATCAAGGGGATGGACACGGATGAGGAGCGGATAAACCGTGAACAGCACGTCCTGAAGACGTCCGTCTTCAAAGCGGCAAAGGAGGCGACCGGAACCGAATTCCCATGGGGATCACTTACGGGGGTCCGTCCTACAAAGCTTGTTTTGAGGATGCTGGAGAGCGGTCATACACGAGATTCCGCCGAAAAGGAACTTGTCAGCAGGTACTTTCTCTCACCCAAACGGGCAAAACTGGCCCTGGAAGCCGCGACACACAGCCTTGATGTCAAACGCAGGCTGAGTGAAAACGAAATTTCTCTTTATGTCGGCATACCCTTTTGCCCGTCCCGCTGCGCTTATTGCTCTTTTGTAAGCAGTGAAACGGGAAAATCCGGACACCTCATAGAACCATACCTCGAAATGCTGTCCGAGGAGATAAAGCAGAGGGGCATGCTTGCGAAAGACTTGGGACTGAAAGTCAAATCGGTATATATTGGCGGGGGTACACCTACCACACTGAGCGCAGCGCAGCTTGACAGATTGATGTACTCGATCGCCCGGGCTTTCGATCTTGACAGTCTTGCAGAGTACACAGTTGAAGCCGGCAGGCCTGATACCATAACCGTTGAGAAACTGCGGGTCATACGATCAAACGGTGCCGGGCGCATAAGCATTAACCCGCAATCCATGTCCGGGGAAGTATTAAGGATAAACAGGCGGCCGCACACCCCTGAAGATGTCTTGAGGGCATTTGAAAAGGCGAGGGAATGCGGTTTCGAATGTATAAACATGGACACCATAGCCGGATTGCCGGGAGACAGCGTAGAAGGGTTCAGGACGACGCTGTTGCGACTGGGACAGTTGCGGCCCGAAAACCTGACGGTGCATACGCTGGCGTTGAAGCGGGGTTCCGACCTCGCGGCCGGTTCGACTTTGGAAAAACAGGATTCCGATGTCATGGCAATGCTGGACTTTGCTCTGGAATTTTTGTATAATAACGGATACCGGCCATACTACCTCTACAGGCAGAAATACATGGCGGCTTCTTTGGAGAATACCGGCTGGACATTGCCCGGCCGGGAGAGCATATACAATATCTGCATAATGGAGGAGTTCCAAACGATACTCTCCGTAGGAGCTGGCGGAGTCACAAAGTTGGTCGGCAGGGACGGGAAAAGGATCCTGAGAGTTGCAAACAACAAGTTTCCTGCCGAGTATATAAGATCAGGAATGAAGATCGACTCCGACAACCGTACGATTCGCTCATTTTACAGATAGAGGAGAATTGCACATGGCCTTTCTATTGGAGGAGATTAACCGCCGAGTCCTGGAGGACCCCGAAGAGTTTGTAAGGGAGAGCGACGCAGTATATGAGGCTAACGTCCGCCGGGCAGCCGAAGTCATTTTGAAAAACATCGACCGCAGCAGGATCGTCCTGCTGTCCGGCCCCTCAGGGTCAGGCAAGACCACGACCGCAAAGAATATAGAACTGGTGCTGGAAGAAAAGGGAGTTATCACCCACACGATATCTCTCGACGACTACTTCCGTGACGTAGACCCCGAGACATCGCCCAGGGATGAGAAAGGGGATTACGATTTCGAATCCCCGGATTGCATCGACATCCCGCTGCTGACGCAGCATTTTATCGACCTGGATATGGGACGGGAAGTGATGATCCCGAAGTTTGAATTCATAAACCAGAAAAGGAACCCTGACAGGGCAGTTCCTCTCCGGCTCAACAAAAATGAAATAGCGATTTTCGAGGGAATACATGCCCTTAACGATAAATTGACGCTGCATGGCGAAGGGCGTATTGCAACCAAGATATATATATCGGCCCGCTCAAACGTTGAACATGAAGGACGGGTAGTGTTCAAAGGGACCTGGATGAGGATCATACGAAGGGCGATCCGCGACAAGCAGTTCCGGGGAGCCGGCGCAGCCTATACGTTCAAGTTGTGGGACAACGTAAGGCGAGGAGAGAAAAAGTATATTTCACCTTTCAAGAACACGGCAGACATCATATTCGACACCTCACTTCCCTATGAGGTCCCCGCGCTGAAGAGGATGGCGGCGGAACTGTTCGTCGATGACATCGATCCCAACATACCGCGTTATCATGAGGTGAGGCAAATCGAGAAGGCATTTGCCCTTTTCGAGGAACTCGACGAATACTTTGTCCCCCCCACATCGCTGCTAAGGGAGTTCATGGGTGGAGGGATCCATAGTTACTAAAATTGAGGGATTTTGCAAGGAGGTTTGGAGTCCATGGACGAAAAGCTTAAGAACTTATTGCGTGCCGTAAAGACAACCGCAGTAGCAGCCGGCCATGCTGCAGGCCGCGCCGCGGAGGCGACCGGAAGGAAAGCCGGTGAGGTTGTTGAGCAAACCAAGCTGAGTCTTCGGATCATCGACCTTGAAGGAGCGATAAACGACCACTACCGTGAAATAGGCAGGCTGGTCTACGCTTCAAAGGACGAGACGGTGATCGAGACTTCCACCATCGAAGAACAGATCCGCATGATCGATGAAAAAAGAGAGGAGATCGATCAGATCCGCAGCAAGATCGACTCGCTGAAACGGACTCGCAAATGCCCAAATCCCGACTGCGGCAAGCGCTGCAACAAAGACGACAGGTTCTGCGCTTCATGCGGAGCCGTGCTTGAGTAGCAAACAGGGCGGCGGGATACCCCCGCAGAGAGTTTCCTTAGATATCGGGGGTTGATTGCAGTGAGTACCGCTGCATGGCTACAGCGGATAGCTGACTCCCGGGGAAGCTATTTCTCCGGGACATTTTGATGTTGCTCGGGAAATGGGGAGATCAGGTGCCTGTACTTTTTGAAAATGTTACCGTCGTATCTGCCGTTTCGAACGACATTCATCGTACTGACGAAACGGGTATCCGGAATGACGGGGAAATGGGTGTGATCAGGGACGCGTTTGTCCTTGTCGAAGGTGAGAAGATTTCATATATCGGCAAAGAGCAGCCGCGGGACTTCAGCGGCGAGAGGATAGACGGCAGGAGAAAAGTCCTGATGCCCGGCCTGATAAACGCTCATACACACCTGCCGATGACTGCATTCAGGGGCTTTGCCGACGACTATGATCTTCAGACATGGCTTTATTCGTATATTTTTCCCGCTGAGGATAAGCTGACTGCCGGCTCTGCCGCTGTTTTCACGGATCTTGCGATTGCCGAAATGATTGCATCCGGGACCACCTCTCTTACTGACATGTACTTTTTCTCAGACACGATCGCGGAGCGCGTTGCCGAATCGGGTATAAAGGCTAACATATCACGGGCGGTCACTTTTTTTGACGAAGACTATGACTTTCATTCGGACAACAGGGCGGGTGAGCTCGTCAGGCTGGTTGAGGAGTGGCACGGATTCGACCACGGAAGGATCCGCATCGAAGCGTCGATACATGCGGAGTACACGTCAAATCCGAAGGTGTGGACTGCAGTATCGGATTACGCTGCCTCGAAAGGTTTGCGGATGCAGGTGCATCTGTCCGAAACAAGATCCGAGCATGAAAGATGCATTGAAAAATACGGTATGACTCCGGCCGCAGTCCTTGCCAGGTACGGAGTGTTTGATGTGCCGGCCAGTGCCGCCCACTGCGTTTGGGTCGATCAGAACGATATTGAGATACTTGCCCAAAAGTGCGTGTCGGTCGTCCACAATCCGGTCAGCAATATGAAGCTTGCTTCGGGTATCGCACCCGTAACCGATATGCTCACAGCCGGGGTCAATGTTGCCCTGGGGACAGACGGTGTTTCTTCGAACAATTCCTTCGATATGTTTGAAGAAATCAAGATGGCTTCGCTCGCCGCAAAGGTCCGTTCGCTGGATCCGACCGCTGTAAAGGCTTCACAGGCCCTGATAATGGCGACATCGGGCGGAGCGGCCGCACAGGGACGCCGCGGAGAATGCGGCATGATCAGGGAAGGCATGGATGCAGACCTGATCCTTATAGACTTTGACAGACCGCACCTCATCCCGGCGCACGACATCGTATCCAACCTCGTATATTCGGCAAGGGGCAGCGATGTTGTCATGAATATGGTGCGAGGCAGGATAATATATAAAGAAGGGGAGTTTCTGACCATCGACCTGGAAAAGGTCAAGAGAGAGGCTGAGAAAGCCGCGGGCATTTTCAGGTAACTTTCAGGCGTTAAGGTTGTGAGCTTATGAGAAGAAAACAGAGCTTTCTGCAGGGCGCGGCGGTTTTGGCCGCGGCGGTCGCAATAGTCAAAGTCATCGGATTCATAGGGAAAATACCTCTGGTCAACATTTTGGGCGGCCACGGTTTGGGCCATTACAATATTGCATACAATATATACAACGTGATGCTTACGATATCGACTGCAGGACTTCCTGTAGCGGTTTCAAAGATGGTCGCGGAGGCGAATGCCCTGGGCAGAGCCCGCGAGGTCCGTAAGATCCTTCGCGTGGCCATGTCCATTTTCCTGCTGATAGGAGCGGTTTTGACGATAGGAGTTTTCGTATTTGCCGAAGAGGCAGCCGGCCTGATGGCTTCGAAAGACTCCGCCATTACGATCAGGGCTATAGCACCCGCAATCTTTTTCATGACTATAATGTCGTCATTGAGGGGATATTACCAGGGCCTTTCAAACATGTATCCCACCGGGATATCCCAGATAATCGAGGCTCTTGGCAAGGTCATACTGGGGATTTACTTCTCGATGTACCTGGCTTCCAGGGGATATTCGCCCGATGTTGTGGCTGCAGGTTCGGTGCTCGGTATGACGGTGGGTACCGTTATAGCCATGCTTTTCCTGATCCTGCGGAAGACTTTTGACAGAAATCCCCCGACGGGTACGGTAAACGAAACAAGAGTGAGCAGGGAAATTGCAAAAAACATCCTTGCGATCGCGATACCGATCACTATTTCTTCGGGAACCCTGGCCTTTACAAGTTTTGTCGACTCTGCACTGGTAATGCGCAGGCTGCAGTTTGCCGCCGGGTTTACCGAAGAAGATGCCAGGTGGCTGTACGGAGCATTCGGGATCGCCCAAACCATGTTCAATTTCCCGTCAGCATTTATTGTCCCGTTCGCGGTTTCGGTCGTACCGGCCGTTGCGGCGGCAATGTCGCGCGGAGACAGGCGTTCGGCAAGCAGGACGATAGAAACGGCTATCCGTGTTACATCGGTGCTCGCGCTGCCTGCAGCAGCCGGACTGTCGGTGCTTTCCTGGCCGATAATGAACCTGCTTTTCCAGCATAGTCCCGATGAGGTAAGGGCAGCGGCCACCCCGTTGACAATTCTTGCAATTGCAGTATCATTTTACTGTGTAGTGTTGGTCAGCAACGCAGTCCTGCAAAGCATAGGCAAAGCCCGCTTGCCGGTGTATACGATGTTCATCGGATCAGTAGTGAAGATCGTCACGAACTGGTTCCTTGTTGGGATTCCCGAGATAAATATCAACGGAGCTCCTATCGGCACCTGTCTGTGCCACTTTACCATTATGGTCCTCAACCTCATTTTGATTTCCCGCGAGATAAAGCCGGCTCCCAACATAGGAAGGATGTTCGGACGTCCGCTCGCAGCCACGATCATTATGGCGGCGGCGGCCTGGGCGGTAAACGGGCTGCTGGCGATCTATGTTTCGTCAAAGATAGCCGTGTTGGGTGCGATCGCTGTCGCAATGGTGATCTATCTGATACTGGTCGTTTTGATGCGCGCTGTCACCAGGGACGATCTGCTGATGCTGCCCAGGGGAGAAAAGATTGCAAACTTGCTTAGAATTCGTTAAAAAACAGGAAAATGTTGATGTTTTTTATAAAAAATACTTGCATAAGGGTTCATAATATGGTAGATTTTGTTTACAAAGAAAATTACGCCTTTGAAGATTTGGTGAAGCTGGTCGAAATACTGCGTTTGTACTGTCCGTGGGACAGGGAACAGACTCACCAGTCGATCCGCAGAAACCTGTTGGAAGAAGCGTATGAAGCTGCCGAGGCCATAGACCTGGAAGATCCCGAGCTGCTGAGAGAGGAACTTGGCGACGTTTTGCTTCAGGTTGTGTTTCATACCCAGATGGAGCGAGAAAAGGGGAGGTTCGATATCGGTTCGGTGTGCACCGGCGTATGCAGGAAGCTTATTGAACGCCATCCCCATATCTTCGGGGACGTAGTGGCCGGATCGGCCCCGGAGGTCCTCGAAAGATGGGATGAAATAAAGCGCAGGCAAAAGGGACAAGCTACTCATACGGAGGCCATACAATCGGTTGCAAGGAGTTTGCCCTCTTTGTGGCGCACCGACAAAACCCTTGAAAAGGCAGGGAAGTCAGGTCTGCTGCCGGACATAGACGGTGGAGACAGGCTGGAACGCTTCAAAGCGCTGCTGGACGACATCGTTTCGATCAATGAAGGCGGATCATCGAAAGCCGGGTACGGCGAATATGCTATCGGAGAGTTGTTGCTGCTGGTGGTGGAACTGGCACGCAGTATTCAGGTTGACCCCGAGAGGGCATTGGAGAAAGCATGTGACCGTTTTGTCCGGCGCTTCTCGTTCGTGGAAAACAGGGTCGCTGAAGATCGGACGGAAGGACGGTCAGGAAATAGAGACCTTGCGGACCTGTGGCGGGAAGCCAAATCAGGAGAGACGTAAATTTGATTTGTAAAACATTAATCAGGAGGATAATTATGAATAAGACAGATCTCGTAAATGCAGTTGCAGAAAAAGCCAATCTTTCAAAGAAGGATGCTGAGAAGGCTCTCAACGCAGTCCTGGATGTCGTAAAAGACGCTCTGGCCCAGGGAGATAAGGTACAACTGGTCGGTTTCGGATCATTTGAGGTCAGGGAGCGCGCTGCCCGCGTCGGTCATAATCCCAGGACCAAGGAAGTCATTGAGATCCCGGCAACTCGCCTGCCAGTATTCAAAGCCGGCAAAGCGCTCAAGAGTGCCGTTGAAGGCAAGTAATTTTGCGATAGATAAAAACGGGTCAAGAGCAGCTCGTGTCGCGGGTTGTGCTTGGCCTGTTTTTTACGGGAGCCCGATATGAGACTTGACAAATATCTAAAGGTTTCGCGTCTGATCAAGAGGCGTACCGTGGCAAACGAGGCGTGCGACAACGGCAGGGTAACCGTCAACGGTGTGCCGGCTAAGGCATCGCGCGAGATCAGGATAGGAGACATCATCGAAATACAGTTCGGACAAAAGACCGTAAAAGTTGAAGTGCTGAATGTCAGCGACCACGTTTCCAAATCGGAAGCACCGGCCATGTACAGGGAGCTAAGATAATCAGCTGCTGTACTAACGGAAGATCTCTTCTCATATACTTGTACAGGCAATGATTTGTCCCGATATGAACAAATCATCCGGTATAAGCCGGGAGGAGGGTCTTTCTATGGCATATGAACAGGTCAAAAGCACTGCCGAAATACCGCACAATATCATCCTGGAGGGACGCGAACGGTTGAGCGTCTCCGGGGTCGAAGACGTCGAGAGCTTCGACGACGAAACGATCGTGATCTATACTTCAAGGGGAACACTCACGGTACGGGGCAGAGGCATGCGTATTGAAAAGCTAAGTGTCGACCTTGGCGAGCTGACTGTTGACGGAACTATCAACGCGCTTGAGTACGAGGACGAAGTTCACAGGAACGAAGGATTCTGGCGCCGCCTGTTTGGTTGACTATGGACCTTTCACTTACCCGTCAGACCGTAGAATTCATGTTGTCTGCCGTACTGGGAGCGGGACTCGGATTCGTATATGATATTGTCAGGCTGATTCGGGCAAATACAAAGGCAGGTATCATTTTGTCGGTGGTAGATTTCCTGTACTGGATCTTTGCCGCGGCGCTGGTATTCTGGTTTGCCATGACCGTTCAGGACGGTGAGCTGCGCATATTTTCGGCGCTTGGCGCGCTGATTGGAGCAGTCATATATTTCCTTGCGCCAAGCAAGCTCGTACTGGCCGTCGGACTTACCGTGACAGGATACATCAGAAAGATTTTGAGGGCAATTTTCACTCCTTTGAGAAAAGCAGGACGCGGGTTGGCCAATTTTATAAAAAAGGCCGCAGAAAAGAAAAAAAAGCACTTCCAATCCGCCCGCAAAAAGTGTATTATATCTTGGAGGAAGCGTCGGTTTTTACGCCGTGCCTGGGAAGATCCGCAGGGAGGACGGGGAAATGAAACGCAGGAAAAGAAGGCTGTTGCCAAAGATCGTATTGGCAGGACTCGCGGTATACGCGGCGATAAATTTGCTGAATCTGCAAATGGACATAAACGAGGCTCGCCAGGAGCTGGAGGATCTCCGCGTAAAAGTTGAGCGTCAGAAACGTGAAAATGCAAAGCTCAAAGAGATTTCCGAGGTCTCGCTTGACGAGGAATTGATCGCACAAGCCGCCCGTTCCGAGCTTGGTCTGGTTTTTCCGGGTGAGCGACTTTTTGTGGACATCAGCAACTGACAGAAATAATGACAACCAGCCAAGGAGGAACAATTCTATTATATGGAGCTCGGTATAGGAACCGTACTTGAGGGGAAAGTAACCGGTATAACAAAATACGGCGCGTTCGTGTCGCTGCCGGAAGGGAAATCCGGAATGGTTCACATTTCGGAAATCGCACATGCGTATGTAAGCGACATTCGTCAGCATTTGACCGAGGGACAGCTTGTGAAAGTCAAGGTCATTGGCATTGACGAAAGCGGCCGAATCAATCTTTCTATAAAGAAAACATCGGTTCCTCCGCCGCCGCAGCCTGTGGCGGCAGCGGCAAAACAACCTGCATCCGATGCCGACAGCTTTGAGGAGCGGCTGAATAAATTCCTGCAGGAATCAAAAAGCATTTTATCCAGTTCGAAGCTCTATAGCGAAAAAAGACCCCGTCGCCGTGCAAGGTGATCTGCAGAGACGGTAATCGAAAAAAAGGGAGGGTGTTGGCGCCAGCCTACAGTTCCTCCCTGTATTTATATCGCATTTTGGGACCGGCCGGACAGACGGCCAAAAAAAATGACGCCCCGTTGGGCGTCCGTCCTCAATGGAAAACCGGTAACGGCACCATGAAGCACATAAAAATGGGTTGTGGGATAAGAAAAAGATATTGGATAAGCTGTAAGCAGATAATAGCACATATAAATGCAATTGTAAATAGCGAAAAAAGGTGCATTTTGATAGGTTTTGTCGTATTGTCATAATTTTTTCTTCCGTATGATAGTCGCCCGGGCGGGTTAGGGGGACGGGAAGGAGCAGTCCCTGTATAACGACCGTCTTAAAATACAACGAAATAACTGATCGTCCATGAGAGGTAATCGCGGTGAGTATACGTGAAATAAGGGCGGATGATGTCGCCCGTGCCGTGGAAGCATTGGTCATAGAAGCAAATACCCGGCTGCCTTCTGACGTTCTGGACGCGCTGAAAGGCGCTCTGAATGAGGAGGTAAGCCCGACCGGCATTTCCATCATCCAACAGTTGATCGAAAACGCTCATCTGGCCGCGGACAAGAGCCTGCCTGTCTGCCAGGACACCGGAATGGCAGTCGTGTTTTGTGATGTAGGCCAGGATGTCCACATTGCCGGCGGGTTGCTTGAGGATGCCATTCAGAGAGGTGTGGAACGCGGATATGTCGACGGGTTCATGAGGCTTTCGGTCGTCGGTGATCCCGTATGCCGGATAAATACAAACACCAACACTCCGGCCATCATCCACACAAGGATCGTAGAGGGTGACAAACTGAAGATCACCCTGTGTCCAAAGGGATTCGGCAGCGAAAACATGAGCGCCGTGAAGATGTTCAGACCGACGGCAACTGAAGGAGAGATCGAGGCCTTCATAACCGAGGTCGTGATCCGGGCCGGATCCAGCGCCTGCCCGCCCGTGATCGTCGGTGTCGGCCTGGGAGGTACCCTTGACAGCGCGGCCGTTGAGGCGAAGCGTGCGCTGATGAGACCGCTGACAAAAGAGAACCCCGAAAGCCGATATGCCGGGATGGAGAAGCGGATCAAGGATGCGGTCAACAGGTCGGGGATAGGACCGATGGGACTTGGGGGCCGCGTCACAGCCCTGGCCGTGCATATAACACCGCTGCCTACCCATATAGCCGGGCTCCCGTGTGTAGTCAATATGGGCTGCCACGCCAACAGGCACGCCGAGTGCACATTGTAACGAATATGGGTCAACCGGGGCTTAAATAAATATAAAACCGTATCATGATCGACTTGCATTTTTTTTCGTTGCGGTGATAAGGGCAAAACTTAAACGTACAGGGATCACGCTGTATTTAAGCAATAAGAAAATAAAAATCAAGCAAGAAGAAGGGCCTGCAGCTGCAGGCTTTTTCATTTTTTAATAATTTTTTGACGAATAATGAACAAACTGTAAAACATTTTTGGGCGTGTGGACTTTAAAAGTTGCATGTGCTAAGATGAAATCGACCAAAAATATATATATGAAATAACTTGTTTCAGGAGTTTGATAAATGCAGCAAAAGAAGAAAAACACACTTATTTATTTTGCAGCGGTCATACTTGTCATATTTCTCATAAACATGCTCGTAAAGCCGATGCTAAGGGATATGGCGATAGAAGAGATACCATATTCCCAATTCATGAGCATGCTCGAAGAAGGGAAAATAGACAAGGCGGAAATATACCAGGACAGCATCATATTTTCTACAAAGCCGGATGAACAGGGGAAAGCAGGCTATTACTCCATCGCCTATATGAAGGACAATGTATTGGCGGACCGTCTTTATGATGCGGGTGTTGAATTTACCCCCATCATAGAGAAGGAGTCCTTCATCGACATCATACTAAGCTGGATAATCCCGCTTGCAGGAATGGCTGTTCTGTGGCTGTTCATAATGCGGATGATGTCAAGCAAATTTGGCGGTTCCGGCGGGGCGATGTCGTTTGGCAAGAGTACTGCCAAGGTGTATATCGAGGCGCAGACGGGCAAGACATTCCGGGACGTCGCGGGACAGGAAGAGGCGAAAGAAAGCCTCCAGGAGCTTGTGGATTTTCTGAGAAATCCCCGCAAGTATACCGAAATAGGCGCGAAGCTCCCGAAGGGGGCGCTCCTTGTGGGCCCGCCGGGAACGGGAAAGACCCTCCTCGCGAAAGCGGTCGCAGGTGAGGCCGGGGTGCCGTTCTTCTCTATCACGGGCTCCGACTTTGTGGAGATGTTTGTCGGTGTCGGCGCAGCAAGGGTCCGCGATCTGTTCAGGCAGGCCATGAGCAAGGCGCCGTGTATTATTTTTATCGACGAAATCGACGCGATAGGGAAGTCGAGGCAGGCGGGACAGTTCGGAGGAAACGACGAACGCGAGCAGACGCTCAACCAGCTGCTCTCCGAGATGGACGGTTTCGACTCATCCAAGGGAGTCATAATCCTTGCCGCGACGAACCGCCCGGAGGTCCTTGACAAAGCGCTGCTGAGGGCCGGGCGATTTGACCGGAGGATCATTGTAGACAGACCCGATCTAGCTGGCCGCGAGGAGATCCTCAAAGTGCATGCAAGAGGGGTAAGGGTGAGCGAGGATGTCGATTTTAACGAAATAGCCAGATCCACCTCCGGACTTTCGGGAGCGGATCTTGCAAACATCGTGAATGAAGCTGCTATCAATGCCGTCAGAAACGGCAGGAAAGTCGTCGAGCAGGGAGACCTGCATTTTGCGGTCGATTTGATACTGGCAGGCGCAGAGAAAAAGAGCTCGGTCCTTTCTGACAAGGAAAAGCGCATCGTTGCGTACCACGAAGTCGGCCATGCGCTGGTGTCCATCAAGAATGCAAATCCGCAGCCGGTGCAGAAGATCACCATCGTTCCAAGGACCATGGGCGCTTTGGGCTTTACCATGAATACGCCGCAGGAAGACCGATATCTGCTTCTTAAAGACGAAGCTCTCGATCAAATAAGGGTCCTGCTCGCAGGAAGATCGGCTGAGGAAATTAAATTCAACACAGTCTCCAGCGGAGCAGCAAACGACATTGAGCGTGCGACGATGCTTGCCCGTGCCATGGTTACGCGGTACGGCATGAGCGAACACTTCGACCTTATGGCGCTTTCGACCGTCACGAACCCGTATCTGAGTGACGACGCGACCTTGCAGTGCTCCCAGGAGTTTGCCGCGAAGGCTGACGCGGAGGCGCTTGCCATCATAAGGAGATGCCACGAGGACGCAAAGCGCATATTGCTCGAAAATGAAAGGCTGCTGGATATCCTGGCTGCCGCGCTCCTTGAACGCGAGACCCTCACCGGGGATGAGTTCAGGAAGATCATCGAGGATTATGAAAAATCTAAATTTAATCTGCCGCCGGCGGAAAATCAGCGGCATTCTGAAAGCATATAACGATCCCGTTTATCGATTCGATATTGTTGAGTAGGGGGAAACCGTGTGGACAGGTTTGCCGGGTTAGTCGTTCGTTATCGCAAGGCCATACTTATATTTTTCGTCGTCGCAACAGCCCTGAGCGTGCTGTTGGCGCTTGGCGTCGAGGTGAACTATGACCTTACACAATATCTTCCGCAGGATTCCATCACCACGAAAGCGATGGACAAACTGGAAAGTGAGTTCGGATATCCCGAAATAGGGACAGTGATGGTTCGGGATATCTCGATCCCCGGGGCGCTCGCGATCAAGGGTGATATAGAGGCCATTGACGGGGTATCGCAGGTCCTTTGGCTTGATGACATCGCAGACATAACTCAGCCGATCGAGTTTTTGGACCCGAATATGACTGAAAGCTATTACAAGGACGGAAATGCCCTTTTCCAGGTAACATATTTTGAAAACGGCTATTCCCCGGTGACCGCGGACGCCATAGACAGCATACGTGCCATGCTGACCGAAAAGGTCGGTGAAGAAAGGTTTGCACTGGGCGGTCCGCAGGTTGCCTCAAAAGCTCTGGTCGAGACTACGGAGAGGGAAGTGCTGGTCATATCGGCGGTGGCAGTCGTCATTGTATTGATCATTTTGCTGCTTCTGACCGACTCCTGGCTTGCCCCGTTTCTGTATTTGATTTCGATCGGTGTCGCGGTCCTCATAAATATGGGGAGCAATATTTTTGTCGGCAGGATCTCCAATGTCACACAGTCCACCCAGGCGATACTGCAGATGGCAATTTCGATGGACTACTCCATTTTCCTGTTCGAGAGGTTCATGTTCGAGCGGGAGAACGGCGCGTCTGTCACCGAAGCGGTCAAGACGGCTGTCAAGAAGTCGGTCGTGTCGCTCTCGGGAAGCAGCCTGACCACGATCGCGGGTTTTTTGGCCCTGTGGTTCATGGACTATGGCATTGGCTTCGATCTTGGCCGCGTGCTGGTGAAGGGAATAGTTATAAGCCTGTTCACTATAATGACGCTGTTGCCTGTACTCATTCTCTTTACGGCACCTTTATTGGAGAAACTTCGTCACAGATCGCTGATGCCGGGCTTGGAGGGGTTTGCCAGGACTGTGCTTAAAGGGAGGTACATATTTATCGTCCTTTGCTTCCTGGTCATGGTTCCGGCATTCCTGGCGCAAAGCAGGAACGACTTCCTTTACGGAGAAGCCGGTATAAATAAAGAGGGCACCGAGATCTTTGATGAGGGGAAGGAGATCACGGATATCTTCGGAGAACAGAACCAGGTGGTGCTCCTGGTGCCGAAGGGGAGTGTTGCGTCTGAGACGGCGCTGGCGGATGACCTTGGGGATAAGGAATATGTAAAGAGTCTGCAGAGCATCCCTACCCTTGCGGATCCTGCCATCCCCCGTGAAATCTTGCCCGGCGAGCTGACCGACAACTTCGCTTCCGACGAGTATGTCCGTATGATAATCATGCTGGATGTTCCTTCCGAAAGTGAGGAGACGTTTGCGGCAGTGGAGGACCTGAAAAACACCATATCCGGTTACTATGATGAATATTACCTGGCAGGCAGTTCAACGGCAATCTACGACATCAAGCAGGTAGTTGAAACTGACTACAATACCGTCAATACGATTTCGATACTTTCGGTTATGTTCATCATCCTGATCGTTTTCCGTTCGCTGTCCCTGCCGTTCATTCTGACGTTTGTTATAGAGATCTCCATTTGGATCAATATGTCCATTCCATATTTCGCAGGGAATACATTGTCGTTTGTGGGCTATCTGATCGTAAGTTCAGTGCAATTGGGTGCGACTATAGATTACGCGATCCTGCTTGCCGATCGCTACCTTGAGTATCGAGAAATCCTTCCAAAGCGCGACGCGGCAATGAAAGCAGTATCCACTTCCGGAGGGTCTGTTTTCACTTCCTTTCTCATCCTGGGGACCGCCGGTCTGTCATTGGGCATAGTCAGCCAGACCGCCGCCATCAGTGAACTGGGGACGCTGATTGGAAGGGGAGCGTTCATGAGCGGAGTAATGGTATTGATCCTTTTGCCTCAATTGCTGGTCATCTTTGACCCTGTGATCATGAGGACGACACTGCGCGGCAGGAAGAAAACAGGGAAGGTCCTTTGAATCCGCCATCGCGGGTACGCATAAAGCTTTACTGGAGGGGCTCTCAATGGCATTTCTAAAAAGCAGACGATTTATCACATCGGTAGTTTTACTTGTCTTTTTGTGCAGCATATCCCTGCAGGCACTGGCTGTAAATGATGCACAGGTCGAAGGAGTCCGGGAAACCGTATATGGAGTGCTCAATGACCATGAAGGGATGAGCGTATATACGGTTTACAAAATGAAAGTGGACAGTCCGGGTGAATACACGATTTACGGCAACTTTGCATCGGGAAGATGCCTTACCGAGGACATAGAATTCCGCCTCCATGAACAGGGTGTGACTTTGGTATTCCCAAAGGCATATGATGCATTCTATTTCCAGGCAGAAAATAAAGTCGATCTTCCCGGAACCCGATCCAACGTCATGCTCCCGTTTATTGTGAAGGAGAGTATAGAACTTGACGGACAGAAGATAACAGCTGCCGGTGGGGAATCGGGGCACGTCAGGATCATTGTCGAAGTTCGATCGAATGAGGAGGCCGATGATTTCTTCCGCGAGAACTTCGTTGCACAGGTACAGATCCCGATCGATACGAAGGTTTTCAGGAACATAAAAACCGATCTTTCCGGCGTCCTTGTAGGAAGTACGTATACATTTTCCGGCATGGTCCTTCCCGGCCGGAGCGCTACGTTCATAGTTGAAGGCGATGTGGAGTCGCTGAAGCTGGATAGCATAAGTATTACGATGATGAAATACAACATGTCTTCCATGATAGAAGAGTTCGGTATTGCGGACAGTATAAGAGAGATGGAAGAGGGAGCCGGGGAGCTGGCGGACGGAACCAGGCAACTTGCGGACGGCATCGGAAAGCTGTCGGAAGGTATAAGTGAAGCAAGAGACGGTGCAAACACATTAAAGAGCTCCGTAAAGAAGTACTCCGACGGGATGGACGAATACGGCAAGGGATTTGACGAACTGTCAGCGGGCGGTGACATACTGGCCCAATCCATGGCGGAGTATGCGGACGGCATGGGGCGGATCGACGCTGAAGGAGCCGCGCTTATAGAGGGATTTGAACAATTGAAAAAGGGTTTGAGCGGCATTACAAGCGGTGAGCAGATGAATGCTCTGGCCGAAGGACTGCAAACTATCGCGGGTGCGATCGAGCAAAGTCCGACAATGTCAGCTGTCGAAAAGCAGCAGATCCTGGCCGCAATTACCGGGATGACGTCGTCCCTTGCCCGGCAGGACTATTCCGAGTTATCCGGCCAGCTTGAAAAGTACGGCCAGGGGCTCAGGAAATATGTTGAAGGGGTCTCCGCACTCTCCGCGAGCGCAAGTGCCATTGTGAAAGGCACATCTGAGTATGTTAGCGGGGTCCGGGCACTAAAGGACAGTTTTGTACAGCTTTCCGCAGGCGCCAAAGGGATCCTTGGCGGCATCTCCTCGCTGTCCGACGGGCTGGGTGAAATTTCGTCAAGGTTGTCTGAAATGCCGGACCGGGTCAACGAGCTTGCGGACGGCCAGGATACCTTATATGAAGGTATCAAAAGCTTTAACAGGGCCCTCATCGATTATGTGGACGAAGGAGAGGGGCAGCAGGCGGTGTCGATAAATTCTCCTCAAAACAGCGTGGACCAGGTGCAGATCGTTCTGCGCACTACGGCAGTAGCAGCCGAAAAGCCGGTGAAGGAAAAGCCGCAGAGCTCAATGACCCGTACGATCCTTGACCGGTTGTTGGACCTGTTCAGAAAAGATAACCGATAATGATCCCCAAACAGGATAGCTCAGCTTTTGCAGACCTGAATAAAAGCATGCAAAAAACAGGAGGATCAAATCCTCCTGTTTGTGTCGAACCGGTATCTTACGCGGGCCGGCTGCCTATTCGGTTTCGATCAGGCCATAACCGCCGTCGTTTCTGCGGTAGACAACCGCAAATGAGTCGCTGTTTGTCTCGTCCTTGAAAACGAAGAATTCGTGGCCGAGCATATTCATTTGAAGGATGGCTTCCTCCGGGGACATTGGCTTGATGGCAAAGCGTTTAGTACGAACGATGTCATATGATTCCTCCTCGACATCCTGATGCCCGTTCACGTCAGAGCCTGCTGCACGGTCAAAGGCGCCTTTGCGCAGCCTCTTTTCAAGCCTGGTCTTGTTTTTGTGGATCTGTCTGACAAGGACTTCAATACCCTGGTCGATCGATGCAAAAAAGTCCTGGGTCGTCTGACGCGTACGGAAAATCATCGATCCGTGGTAGATCGTGATCTCAACCGTTTCCCTTCCGCGCTCTGTGGAGAACACGATATGTGCGGTCGAGTCCTTTTTGAAATAGCGCTCCAGCTTGCTGATTTTCTTCCTCGCGTACTCCATCAGGTCCTCGGAGACTTCAACCTTTTTGGCATTGAACGTAAACTTCATAGTGACCTCCGTTTGCCGCGCCTGCCGCGTGAGCCTGCGCGGGTGCCGCATTAACGGCCGCGGCACAGCCGATTTTGCTCTGCCGGGCATTTGTCTTTTGCCATCTTTATTATAACATTCTTCAGGGGATATTGCCAGTACTTACGCAAAATTGCCGTACCCGGGAAATAACATGTTGAACTAAATACGGAAATCTGGTTTAATATATCTAAGTTATAATCAAAATCCCTGACTTATAACCGTTTTTTTTGAGAAATCGTTTTAAGAAATATATCATCATATAGAGGAGCGGAGTGCGGGAATGCTTGGATTTGAGCTGAAACATGACTATGTGGAGTACAATGGATATTTTTCGAAGGCTGAAAACCCTTTAGGGGCCGTTGCCGTGCTGCACGGTATCGGTGAGCATTTCGGCAGATATGCGAATTTTGCGGACTATATGGCACGCAAAGGCTATTCGGTGTATGGGATCGACCTTCCGGGGCATGGGAAGTCCCCCGGAATACGCGGTCAAATAGGGAAAAGGGATGAGTTTTACGGTCTCGTAGACACTTTGCTTGACCATATAAGTCAGGAAGAACCTGGCGTTCCCAGATACCTGCTGGGGCACTCCATGGGCGGGAATTTGGCTCTTTCATACCGGATTGCGCGTGAAGATGAAAAAGTCCACGGCTATATCATAACCTCACCCTGGATACGACTTGCGAATATGCCCACCGCTTTTGCATACTTCCTGTCATTAGTGGCTTCAGTTGTAATGCCGAATATGCTGCTTGACAACAGGGTCAAGTCAAAAAAGCACTTCGATCCTGCCGGGTACGTTTCGCCCGATTCCGTTCCGGACAAACTCTGTCATCCGTTTATAACTCCCGGTACCGCTGCAGGGTGTTTCAAATGGGCAAAGCTCATAGCAAAAAACGCCGATGTCAAGCGGGGTCCGGTATTATTGATGCACGGCACGAGAGACGGCATTTGCAGCATAGAAGGAAGCCGTGCCTTTGCCAGGACCGCGGGAGAGCTGTGCACATACCGCGAATGGGAGGGGCTCAGGCACGACTTGCTTTTGGAAACATGCTGGCAGGACGTTGCCGATGAGATCCTTGTATGGTTGGAGAGCAGGAGACTGGGCGGTTAACATTCATCGCCGGTGCCCCAGCCGTTTAACGGAAGACGGCGTATCGCACCGAACACCTTGCTCTTGATATCCGGATATCTTTCCGACAGCTCTTCCAGGAGCTGCTTTATCTCCTGACGCTTTGTAAGGCCGTTTGCAGGACAGGTGCTTTGCATGACCGGAAGGTTCAATTCCTGCGCCGCATTCTGCAGCATTTTTTCTCCCACATACAGTAGAGGCCTTATCACTGTGACGCCTTTGCGGTCAAGATAAGTGACGGGCTGAAAACATGAGATCCTGCCTTCGAATATCAGTGACATCATAAAGGTCTCTACGGCATCGTCAAAATGGTGACCCAACGCGATTTTATTGCATCCGAGCGAGAGAGCAGTATTGTTCACCCCTCCTCTGCGCAGCTTTGCGCAAAGAGAGCAGGGGTTTGGTTCATTTCTGAGATCAAATACTATGGTCTTTATGTGAGTCGGAACAACGACGTACTCTACATCGATAGAGCGGCAGAATTCCTGGACAGCGCTGAAATCGGTCCTTCCGCCTTCGAGGTCAAGCGTGATAGCTTTCAGTTCAAAGGGGTTCGGATAAAAGCGCCGCAACTGGGCCAGCGACCACAGAAGGGACAAAGAATCCTTTCCTGTTGAAAGGCCAACTGCGATGCGGTCGCCCGGTTGTATCATATTAAAATCATCTACGCACCTGCGAACTCGGCTTAAAAGACGCTGCATATGGATGCTCCTTGTTTTGAAAAATTTGAAATGGGTTAATAGAAAACGGGAGGAAAACGAAGAATATGAGAGAATAAGGGAGGACCTTGATGTCTAAATTAAAATATTTGAAATTGGGTGTTGACAACCTCGGGATGATATGGTATAAAAGTTAAGGCCTTGTTCTTTATGTTGAATATGATAACGGAACGAGCATACAACGTCAACATTTAACCTGGATATGGAACAAAATGTTTCATTTTAGGCTATAATATGACAACCGATTGGAACGGAGGAAGTATATGTCCACCTACATGGCAAAAAAAGAAACTGTGGAGCGCAAGTGGCACATCCTGGACGCGGCAGGCAAACCGCTCGGCAGGACCGCCGCATTGGCTGCCAGTATCCTCAGGGGCAAGCACAAGCCTGATTTCACACCCCACGTCGATTGCGGGGATTTTGTGATAATCATCAATTCCGACAAAGCCGTACTTACCGGAAACAAGCTCAACGATAAGAAGTATTATCGTCATTCCGGCTGGGTCGGTGGCCTGAAAGAGGTCAAATACAGCGAGCTCATGGAGAAGCGCTCTGACTTTGCGATGGAGATCGCAGTAAAGCGCATGCTCCCCAAGAACTCGCTTGGTGCACAGGCTTTCAAGCGCCTGCGCGTTTACAAAGACGATCAACACAAACATGCCGCTCAGAAGCCTGAGCTTTGGGCACGGGACTAAGGAGGTAATGAAGGATGTACACACCCAAAAAGCCTTATTTCTATGGCACAGGCCGCAGAAAGTCCTCAGTGGCCAGAGTTCACCTCTATCCGAACGGCAGCGGCCAGATAACCGTCAACAACCGCGATATCGACGATTACTTCGGACTTGAGACCCTCAAGGTCATCGTTCGTCAGCCCCTGGTCACGACAGATACCGTCGGCAAGGTCGATGTTGTTGCAACAGTCAAAGGCGGCGGAGTGACCGGACAGGCAGGAGCGATCCGCCACGGGATCGCACGCGCCCTGGTCGAGCTGGATGAGAATTTCCGTCCGGCCCTCAAAAAAGCCGGTTTCCTGACGAGGGACCCGAGAATGAAGGAGCGCAAAAAGTACGGACTCAAGGCTGCACGCCGCGCACCCCAGTTCTCAAAGAGATAGTTTTACTGTTTACAAACAGGATCGTTCATATTTGCAAAGTTATTTGCGAGTTTTCAAAACCGTCATGGGTTTAATTGCCTTTGGCGGTTTTTGGTATATAATTTTGTCATTTAAGATAGTAAAATGAGATTATTTCGAGGTCAGCGGCTTTACTTTAATTTGAAAAAAGATTAGGTACTTAGAAAGTTTGAAAAAAGATACAAAAATGGAAGTGGGAATATGAATCATGTCGATAAGTCTGTAAAGCTTTTGATTAGTATTCTACTTAGTTTATTTATTATTTTGTCCGGTTGTACATCTAACGACTCTATAAACGATGAGGCGGCTAAAAGCGGAGAAGATTATGCAAATATACATACTGATGAAAAATCGGATCAGCAAAATGGGAAAGAAGATGATTTAGCCGATGATTCTTCCATATTGGATGAGGATATTTCTGAGGACAATATTTCTGGAGTAGGAGAAGAAGTCACTGCAACAGAAAAAGAAGCGGAAACGGAAGTGAAGGATGAAGGTAAAGATATTGTGGAAATTATCCCAATGGCACAACTCCCTGATTTGGACATGGGCCCGCAGAAGTCTTACAGTGTTGAAGATGCATTAGGATTTAGAGTTGGTATTCTTACTCCGATATATCATGATACTTTTAGGTATCATATTCGAGAGTTTAAAAGGGCAAGGCTCGTTATTGACATTGGTAACACAGGAAGTAAGACTCTTGTGATTAATGATGATAGTCTTTACTTCTCCATTATGGACACTGAGGGCAAAGAAATCGCAGGGTCTAAAGTTCAGGGAGCACCGATTTCTATTACACCTGGCGAAGTCAAAAGGATTGTCGTTACTGCCGAGAATCCTGACGCAAGTGCTGTTTGTATGGACATCGGAGGATTATCTTATACCCTTGGTGGTCTTTACTACCGTGCACTGCCAAATGAGGAATCTGACATCGTAAACACTAAACCATACAAGCATGGCGATGTGATTTACGATGATGAAGGCAATCCTTATACAATGGCAGGAATGGCGTGGGAGGTTATCGGTAACGAAAAGGCCAAAGTCATGGTAAATGGAGTTCTTCCTGTAGAAAACGAGAAAATCGGACCTATCGACAAGGGGAATGGCTTCTTGGCACTTGTCAAAGTCAAGATCGCTAATACTACCGGCGAAGATATGACGATAGATAAAATTCTCTCTGACGGAGCAGGAGAACATGTCACATTTAAGCCAGAAGATTTGGCAGTCTTGGGTGAGAAGACACTGCCTTCCACTATTAAGCCAAATACCATTGTCGAAGGTTGGATACCTTTCAGAGTGGGCGACGGGAGAGAAGGGTACGGTATCGTAATCTATACCTCGCATGGAGGGTTTATATTGAACTCGATCCACGCATATGCAATATTAAACTCATATTGATTGACGCTGGAGCATGTGGTAAAGTTAAGCACATTAAATTGGATATAGGGTTTAAAAACTGCCGTTTAGATCGTTGCTAATACCCGTTTTTGAGTAACTTAGGTCTTCAATGAAGAAAAACAAGGAAGACGGGAAATAAGGTAATATTGGTATGGATAGATGTTTTAAAGTGATCGATACCAAAACGGTAGAACCGCTGTTTGCAGGATGGGAAAGCACATTAATATGGTCATGCCTGCAGGGGGTAATGGGCAATATATATATATGTGGATTCCATCGACCATCCGGGATCCGCCGCTGCCCCGTATCTCAGTTGGGACGCTCACAATAAGGAGTCGAAGGCTCTGGCGGAGAAACTTGGATACAGGTTTGACCGTGAATATACTTCGTATGAGATAGCGGGATATTAGCAAAAATGATGGTATCATATCAGAACGGACAGAACATCCGGAGTGGTCGGCTGCATACATGGAGCACATAGACCGAAACGGCTGTTAGCTATCAACATTCTTCCGGGCGTATAGCAATAGGATGTAGATATGATATATTTTGACGGGGAAAATGCCCGGATAGAATATTATTACTGAACCGGCCAGTTAACGGGGAAATTTATACAAATTGCGGGCGCAAAGGGCTTTGAAAGTTTAAATTTGCACGGCTTGACAATGGAAAAATCGTATATTAAAGTATTTCTATTATTCCGGACATTTGATTTTTTCCCGAAACGATCCAGGCGATTCGATCCGGATTGATATAATCAGGAAATGTTGTCTGAACGGGAAACATAACGACGACAGGATAGTCGTGGAAGTGAGGCGGAACATGGCAAAGCAGACGGTGCTCATCCTCGATTTCGGCGGACAGTACAACCAGTTGATCGCGAGACGGGTAAGGGAATGCGGAGTCTACTGCGAGGTGCATCCCTACCGGATGACTGTGGCGGAGATCAAAGAAAAGGCGCCGATCGGTATCATATTTACCGGCGGGCCAAACAGTGTTTACATTGAGAATGCTCCAAAGCCCGATAAGGAACTGTTTGAGTTAGGCATTCCGATACTGGGCATCTGTTACGGACTGCAGGCTATGTCCCATGTGCTGGGAGGAAACGTAAAGCCGGCTGACAAACGTGAATATGGAAAGACTGCTGTCCGCTATGATCGCTCATCTCCGCTCTTCAAAGGGCTGGGTGATGAGGGTATGGTGTGGATGAGCCATACCGACTTCGTCTCCGAAATGCCTGCAGGTTTCCGTTCTGTCGCTTTCAGCAGCGAATGCCCTGTGGCGGCAATGGAAGACAGCGACAGAAAACTGTATGGCCTGCAATTTCATCCCGAAGTGAATCATACCGATAACGGGACACTTATATTGAAAAACTTCCTGTATGATGTCTGCGGCGCCTCGGGCGACTGGACCATGCACAATTACGCTCAGCAAATCATATCGGATGAGAGAGAGAAGGTCGGTAACGGGAAGGTTTTGCTTGCGCTCTCCGGCGGCGTGGACAGCTCGGTTTGTGCACAGCTGATGAAAAAGGCGGTCGGAAAGCAGCTGACATGCATTTTTGTCGATACCGGACTCATGCGTAAAAATGAAGGCAACGAAATCGAGGAGGCATTCGGCGGAGGAGATATAAACTTCATACGCGTCAACGCTGAAGAGCGCTTTCTGACGAAGCTGGCCGGTGTTACCGATCCGGAGAAAAAGCGGAAGATCATTGGCGAGGAGTTTATCCGCGTATTTGAAGAGGAAGCAAAGAAGATCGGCAAAGTCGACTATCTTGTTCAGGGTACGATCTACCCGGATATCATAGAATCGGGCGCGGGAGACGCCGCGGTAATCAAGAGCCACCACAATGTCGGAGGGCTTCCCGATTTTATAGACTTCAAGGAAATCATCGAGCCGCTGCGCCTGCTTTTCAAGGATGAGGTAAGGGCGCTGGGCAGAGAGTTGGGACTGCCTGAAAGGATCGTCCGCAGGCAGCCGTTCCCCGGCCCTGGCCTTGCGGTACGCGTCATCGGTGAGATCACAAAGGAGAAACTCGATATCCTTCGTGAGGCCGACGCGATTTTCAGAGAAGAGCTTGAAGCCGCGGGGCTGGACAGCAGCATCAGCCAATACTTTGCTGTGTTGACCAACATGAGGTCTGTCGGCGTGATGGGTGACGTCAGGACATATGACTATACAATAGCACTCCGCGCCGTAACGACGACCGACTTCATGACCGCTGACTGGGCAAAGATCCCTTATGATGTACTTGAAAGAGTTTCAAACCGTATAGTAAACGAGGTCAAGGAAGTCAACCGCCTGGTTTACGATATAACGACAAAGCCACCCGCAACGATCGAGTGGGAATGATCAAGCATAGGTTTGACCCTGAAGTAAGTCGGATGGACTTGATTCAGGGTCTTTATATTTCAGAATAGATAGCAGTTAAAGTAAAGCTGTGTTTCTGCCGCCCAAAAATAGATAAGAAAATTAAGTAAGGGCGTTTTTTACTGTCGAACCAAATACGATCTTAATGTTTATTAGCGATTGCGTTTTTTATATGTTATAATTTAGAATATTCATTACTAAACAGCTTTGGATCAAAAGGCGGAGAAATAATGGATGATTCAAAACCAATACGAAATATTACTAAAATACGAATTTAAGGAATCAAAAAGATACCTCTTGAAAAGGACTAAATTCAACCATTTGCTGTGACATAGCATCAAGTATAATATTGAGGATCGATAAGAGGAGGGTTCATGTTGGCGAACATCATTGCTGTCATATGGGATTGTGACAAAACGTTGATCGATGGTTATATGCAGGACCCTATATTCAGAAGATTTAATATAGACGCCCGCGATTTCTGGAAAAAGGTCGATGCCGTACGGAATGAATATGAAAGCAAGGGGATCCGTGTAAACAGGGATACATATTATCTTAACTATTTCATCAAGTGCGCACACGACGGGACCTTTCCGAAACTCAGCAATGCCATGCTTCGTGAATTCGGGAAAGAGCAGAAGTTTTACAACGGTATTCCGGAAATATTGAAAAAGACCAAAAATATGTTTGAGGATGATAAGTCATTTTCCGAGTATGGTATTCAGGTTGAGCATTACATCGTAAGCACAGGATTTGCTGAGGTCATCCGCGGATCCATTCTCATGCCATATGTTGATGGAGTATGGGGCTGCGAGCTGATCGAAGCACCTGATCGGGACGGTGACCCTGTTATCAGCGAAATCGTGTATACTATCGATAATACCACAAAAACACGTGCTATTTTTGAAATCAACAAGGGCATCGGCAAGATCGATGGTATCAGTGTCAATGACAAAATACCAAGAGATATGCGGAGGGTCCAATTTGAGAACATGATATACATAGCTGACGGGCCAAGTGATATCCCCGCGTTTTCAGTGGTAAAGCAGAACGGCGGTGCCACGTTCGCCATTTACCCCAGAGGGGATATGCAGGCTATGCAGCAAGTGGAGCAAATGCGTGCGGATGGCCGCGTAGATATGTACGCTGAGGCTGACTATTCTGAAAATACAACGGCATACATGTGGATAACGAGTAAAATACAGCAAATTGCAGACCGAATAAGGAACAGGGAAAAAGAAAAAATCCTTTCCTCCGCATCCGAAGCACCGCATCATCTCACATAAACATAACTCAAGCGCCGCTTAAGTCTAAAAGGACTTAGGCGGTTTTATTTATCCGGAACCACGGTTTGATATTTTCTATCTCATCTCTTTATGGATTTGGGCTCTTGCATTAATTTGAAAATTTCGTATTGACATATTTGAATTATTTGCATTATAATATATAATGCAAAGGGGGCGAGGAACATGATCTTTCATTTTGACTTTAACAGCAATATTCCCCTGTACATGCAGCTTAGAAACCAGGTGGTCATAGGTATTGCGGAGGGGAAATTGCTGCCCGGAGACCGCCTGCCGACAATAAGAGCGCTGGCGGAAGAAAGCGGGATCAATATGATGACGGTAAGCAAGGCATACCAATTGCTGAAACAGGAAGGATACATCAATACCGACAGGCGCAGCGGCGCGGTCATAGTATCAAAGAATAAGGAAGTATCGATTCCCCGGGAAACGATCGAGGCATTGAGGCTGCGCATATCGGAGCTGAGACTGGCAGGCATGAGCCGGGAAGACGTTATAAACCTCTGCAGGAAACTTTATGAGGAGGGGCAGCTATGATCTTTTCGATAATACTTTGGGCAAGCATCATATGGACCGCTCCGCTCATCTGTTATATGCTCGTAAACGAGACAAAATTTAAGAAGAATATAGTGATAGGGGTCACTTTGCCATACGAAGCCCGTGAAGATGAGCAGGTGCAGCGGATACTTGAACGCTTTAAAAAACAGCAAATATCGATATGTATAATTCTCATTGTAATAGCCGTTCCGTGCCTGTTTGTGCGCGGCATGACTGTTTCTTTTACATTATGGTGCACTTGGGTCGACCTCTTGATCATACTGCCGAATATTCCGTATGTTCTATGCAACAGGACTTTGAAAAAGCTAAAATTGGAAAAGGGTTGGAAAAGGGAGGAAAGCAAGGGCATCTGGATAGACACTGAGGTGATCCCACCTAACAGGTGGTTGACTCCGTGGGTCTTCCTGCCGGCGGTGTTGTTGTGCCTGCTTCCGCTGATATGGGACAGGAGCTTTTGGCCGCTTTATGTCACGTTTGCTGCTTGTCCGGCGTTGTTTTGGCTCTGTTATCGTTATCTATACCGCAACAAGTCGGAGACAGTCGACAGGAATGTTGAGCTTTCCCGGGTCTTGACTCAGGTACGCCGGTATAACTGGGGAAAAATGTGGCTGGTATGTGCATACAGTTTTTCCGCTCTCGGTATCGGAACATTCTTTACTCGCAATTACCCGGTATGGAACATAATATTGATTATTTCGTTCGGTTTTGTTGTCTCCGTTGCTGCGATCAGGATCGAAATGAATACGCGGAAAGTTCAGGAGAGGCTGACCGCACAAAGCGGAAAGGACTGGTATGTCGATGATGACGACAAGTGGATCGGCGGGATCATTTATTACAACCCCAATGACAGCCGCCTTGTAATAAACAACCGCATCGGTACGAACTCGAGCATAAACGTCGCCAGGACATCCGGGAAAATATTGATGGGATCGCTGATCCTCCTGATCCTGGCCATGCCTTTTACGGGCGTCCTGCTGGGAAGCATCGGAAACAGGGAGATCGGACTGGAATTGACAGAGACGTATATAGTTTCAACTTGCGGAAGCTCGGAGTACACCGTGGCGTTTGAAGAGATCGAGAAAGCTGAACTTCTTGAAAAGCTGCCCGATAATATGATCCGCACTTATGGTACCGGAATGGAAAATCTGCTCAGAGGCAACTTCTCCGCTGAAGGGATCGGAGAAATGAAGGTTTGTCTTGATCCGAATCACGCGCCGTTTATATTGATCACGACGCACGGGAATAAACATTACCTTTTTGGTTCACGCGATGCGGGATTGACAAATCAAATATATGATCAATTGGAGTTGAAGCTGGATCGGTCCAAATAAGCCGAAACCTGACCAGCGGAAATGAGATGAAGCCGGATCAGCAGAGCTAACAGGGTTTTAATAAAAGCACAAGTACATTCAATATTCCTTATTTTATCTGGCAAAAAGTTGTCATCCTTAACGGGAAGTATGTGGCTTACATGATGGGCCATGTACTTCCCTTTGTTAGTAGTGCAGTTTGATGAAGTGTGAATAAAAATACGACTTTGCCTTTGGATAAATATACGATATTATGAATAATATGCGCTTGCTATTGATTTATTTGCCATTATATTGTATTATACTGCATAAATATACATAGTATATTAATACATTGCATACAGATGATAGCTCTGCATCAAATACTTATGCATACGGTGCAATATTATGCAAAGGTGGGTTGGAAACGTTGAAGAAGGTGTTCATAGACGGAAGAGCCGGGACTACGGGACTGCGCATTTACGACCGGCTTTCCGGGCGTCATGATATAGAGCTGTTATGGCTTTCGGACAATGAGCGGAAAAACACTGCGGCAAGAAAGGAAATGCTCAACAAGGCTGATATCGCCATATTGTGCTTGCCCGATGACGCTGCCCGTGAAGCCGTGTCGCTGATCGAAAATCCCGAAGTCACGGTCCTGGACACGTCCACGGCTCATCGCACGAAAGAGGGGTGGGCATACGGGCTTCCGGAGCTTTCGGCTGATCATGAAAAGAACATCATAAACTCCCGGCGCATAGCTGTTCCGGGATGTCATGCTACCGGGTTTATTTCGCTTGTTTATCCGCTCATCGAGGCATCCGTCATATCAGCAGATACGCTTTTGACCTGCCATTCGCTTACCGGCTACAGCGGCGGCGGGAAAAGCATGATAGCCCAATATGAAGAAGATGCCGACGAACTGCTGAAGGCGCCGCGAGAATATGCTCTGGGACAGACGCACAAACACTTGCCGGAAATGAAGGCAATGACGGGACTTACATATGACCCTGTATTTTGCCCCATACTTTCTGACTTCTTTAGCGGCATGCTGGTTGCGGTATCGCTGTTTTCTCAGCAGCTCAATGCCGGGAAGACAACGGACGATGTTCGGAGAGTGCTGCAGGAGAAATACAACGGACCGTTGATAAAATATTGCGAACGCATTGACGAAAACGGTTACATTTCCGCAGCGGGACTTTCAGGCAAGGACTCCATGCAGATCGCGGTATACGGAAACGAACAAAGGATCCTTCTAACGGCCCTGTTCGATAATCTGGGCAAGGGGTCCGCGGGAGCGGCTATAGAATGTCTCAACCTGAAGCTCGGCATCGACAGGACAACAGGACTGGATTTGTGAGGAGAATGGCTATGCAAAATATAAACGGCGGCGTTTGCGCCCCAAAAGGTTTTTTGGCGAACGGGATACACTGCGGTATAAGGAAAAACAAGAGCAAGCCGGACCTGGCCCTGATATTCAGCTGCGCAGATGCGAACGCGGCTGCGGTATATACGACGAACCTGGCTAAGGCTGCGCCGCTGGTGGTGACCCGGGAACACCTTAAAGACGGAAAAGCAAGGGCGATCATATGCAACAGCGGGAACGCCAATGCCTGTACTTCAAACGGCATGGAAGTTGCGGCCGAAATGTGCAGACTGGTTGCAGACCAGCTGGATATAGATGCAAGCGACGTTGTCGTGGCTTCAACCGGGGTCATCGGCCAGGAGCTGCCGATCGAACCTATAGCTGCCGGTCTACCGTCATTGGTCAAGGGGCTCGGAGACAGCAGCATCAAGGCAGCCGAAGCTATTATGACGACCGATACCAAACTGAAAGAAATCGCCTTTTCTTTTGAGATCGGCGGTGTGGAATGCAGGATCGGAGGGATCGCCAAAGGAAGCGGGATGATACATCCGAACATGGCGACGATGCTTGCCTTTTTGACGACCGACTGCGCCATCTCTTCGGAAATGCTTCAAAAGGCGCTTTCGAAGGACGTTGACGCTACCTTCAACATGATCAGTGTTGACGGAGATACTTCCACAAATGACATGGTCGTTATTTTGGCAAACGGTGAGGCCAAAAACACGCCCATAACAACGCATGGCCCGGAATTTGACACATTTGCGCAGGCTTTGAACGCTGTGACACTGCATCTTTGCCGTGCCATCGCAAGTGACGGCGAAGGCGCTACAAAACTGCTGACATGCGAAGTGAGCGGTGCAGATACGGAGGAGACAGCCAAAAAAGTCGCAAAGTCTGTGATATCTTCATCACTGGTGAAGACGGCAATGTTCGGGGCAGATGCGAACTGGGGGAGACTGATCTGTGCCGTAGGTTACAGCGGGGCATCGGCGGATGTCAGCAAAGTCGATATAAGCCTTTGTTCAGCAAAGGGCAGCGTGTTGGTGTGTAAAGGAGGGATCGGTGTGGGATTTCCGGAGGATAAGGCAAAAGAGATCCTGCTGGAAGAGGAAGTCGTTATCCGGATAGACCTGAATAGCGGAACCGCACATGCGACCGCATGGGGATGCGACCTGACCTACGATTATGTAAAGATCAACGGGAGCTACCGCACATGACGAAGGAGGATATTATGCAGATCTCGAATGCTCAGCGCGCGTCGATCCTGGTAAGCGCTCTGCCTTACATCCAGAATTACTACGGGAAGATCATAGTCATCAAGTACGGCGGCAGCGCCATGATAAATGAACAGCTCAAGGATTCCGTGATGAGGGATATCGTGCTTCTGTCATTGATAGGTGTGAAAGTAGTCCTGGTCCACGGCGGAGGCCCCGAAATCACGGAGATGCTAAAGCAGGTGGGGAAAGAGAGTAAGTTTATCGACGGACTTAGGGTGACCGATAAAGAAACCGTCGAAATCGTGCAGATGGTACTGTGCGGAAAAATCAACAAGAACCTTGTCAACCTTATACAGAACAAGGACGGAAAAGCGATCGGGCTTTCAGGCGTTGACGGGCACATGATAAAGGCCCGCATGAAGGACGAAAGGCTGGGGTATGTCGGCGAGATAACCCAGATCAACACAAAGCCGATTCTGGATGTGCTTGAAAAGGGATATATTCCCGTGATTTCCACGATCGGCTGCGACGATGAGGGGAACGTATACAATATAAATGCCGACACTGCGGCCGCGGAACTTGCCGCTGGTCTGAATGCGGAGAGCCTGTTCCTGATGACCGATATCAGCGGTATCCTTCGAGACAAGGATGACCCTTCGTCGCTGATCTCGAAAATAACATATAAACAGGCCTTTGCCCTGAAAGAGGAAGGAATAATCTCAGGAGGAATGATCCCAAAAGTTGAATGCTGCATCTCGGCGCTTGAGGGAGGAGTGAAAAAGGCATTCATCGTTGACGGACGCATCCCGCACGCCCTTTTGATCGAGACATTGACCGACGAAGGCATCGGGACCATGTTTACGGGTGAGGAGTAAATTATGGGTCATATCATGGAGCTGGATCAGGCATATATTGCTAACACATACGCCCGTTTCCCGATTGAAATAGTAAGCGGCAAGGGATCTATAGTAACGGACAGCGAAGGCAGGCAATATATCGACCTGGGAACGGGTATAGGCGTAAATACTTTCGGCCTGGCAGACGAGGAATGGCAGGACGCGGTCATATCGCAGATGAAAAAGCTTCAGCACGCCTCAAATCTATATTATACTGAGCCATGTGCGGTCCTGGCCGAGATGCTGTGTTTGCGCACCGGCATGAGTAAAGTCTTCTTTTCAAACTCCGGAGCGGAGGCCAACGAATGCGCTATAAAAGCAGCCCGCAAATTTGCCGCAGAAAAGAAGGGGCCGGAATACTACAACATCATAACTCTGAAAAACAGCTTTCACGGAAGGACTGTCACGACCCTTGCGGCAACGGGGCAGGACTCGTTCCACAAGGACTTCCAACCGCTTACGCAGGGATTTTTGTATGCGGAGCCCAACGATATCGGATCCGTAAAGAAGCTGGTCGAGACCAACAAAGTGGCAGCGATACTTTTTGAGGTCGTGCTTGGCGAAGGCGGCGTCATCCCGCTGGAGCGTGACTTTGTGAAGGGCATGGCCGAGATCGCGGAGGAAAACGATATTCTGCTTGTTGCAGATGAGGTCCAAACAGGCAACGGACGCACCGGTGAGCTGTACGGTTATATGCATTATGGGATCATGCCGGATATCGTCACTACCGCAAAGGGGCTTGGAGGCGGACTGCCGATCGGAGCTACCATGTTCAACGAAAAGACCGCAAACGTATTTACGCCGGGGACACACGGATCGACCTTCGGCGGCAACCCGTTGAGCTGTGCCGGGGCCATAAGCATCCTGTCCCGTATTGATGAGGGCCTCCTCTCGGAAGTCAGGAGCAAGTCTGATCTTATATTTGAAGCCCTTAGCGGGGCAAAAGGGATAAAGAGCGTAAGAGGATTGGGGCTGATGATCGGCATCGAAACCGAAAGGGACCCTGACGCAGTCGTTAGCGAATGCATAAAAAGAGGCGTGCTGCCGCTCAAGGCAAAAAACAAAGTGAGGCTGCTGCCTGCACTGAACATTCCGCGGGAGCAGTTAGAGAAAGCTATAGAAACGATTAAAGAAGTGTGTGCGGAGGTTTGAGCCATGTCGTTTGCAGGCAGGGATTTTTTGAAGCTGCTGGACTTTACGCCTTCCGAGCTGGAAGGGCTGCTCGATTTGTCAGCGCAGCTCAAGGAGCAAAAGATAAAAGGCATCCTGCATGATGTCAAAAAAGGCAAAAACATAGCCCTGATTTTTGAGAAAACAAGCACACGTACCCGCTGCAGTTTTGAGGTCGCTGCATATGACCTTGGAATGGGTGTAACTTATCTTGACACTATTGGATCGCAGATAGGGGCAAAAGAGAGCATAGCGGATACGGCAAGGGTACTTTCCGGTATGTATGAGGGTATCGGATTCCGCGGATATTCCCAGGAGAGAGTTGAGGAGCTTGCGGAATACGCATCCGTGCCCGTATGGAACGGGCTGACCGACAAATTCCATCCCACACAGGTGTTGGCCGACCTGTTGACGATCAGGGAGCATTTCGGACGGATCAAGGGCATTCGCCTGGTATACATGGGTGATGCGCGTTTCAACATGGGAAACTCCCTTATGGTCGGCTGCGCATTGATGGGAATGCATTATACTGCCTGTGCTCCGCAGAAGTATTTCCCCGATCCCGAACTGGTAGCTCGGTGCAGTAAAATAGCAAGCCAAACGGGAGCAACTATCACCTTCTGTGAAGATCCTGCCGAAGCCGTTGCGGGAGCGGATGTCATCTATACCGATGTCTGGGTATCCATGGGGGAGCCCGAAACGGTTTGGGAGGAACGGATACGTGATCTGTCGCCCTATCGGGTAACCGGGGAGCTTATGGAGATTGCCGGACAACAGGCTGTATTCATGCACTGCCTGCCGTCTTTCCATGACCTGAAGACCGACATAGGCATGAAGATCTGGGAAAGGTATGGCCTTACCTGCATGGAGGTGACTGACGAAGTATTTGAGAGCCCCCGGTCTCTGGTCTTTCAGCAGTCGGAAAACCGAATGCATACCATCAAGGCCATAATATATGCAACGGTCGTATAGGATAAACTGTTAGATCCAAACTGAAAAGTCGACCGACGAAAAACAGTATTGCATATCAAATTCCGCCCTCTCCTGATGATGGGGCGGAATTCTCGTTTAAGTACCGTTTGATTGATATATGATTGGGCATATTTATGCGATAAACATTAAAATATGACGTTATAGTCTTGAAAAACTGCTGCGAAAAATAGTAATATAAATATGATATTACAAGGTATAAGTGAGACATATGGTTATCTGGAGTGACAGGGTTTTTGTTGAAGGTCGTCTGACTGAAGCCGCCATAAGCATCGACGGCAATGTCATAAAAGATGTTGTGCCGGGGAAGTGTCCGAAAGGCACGACGGTGAATCTGGCCGGTCATCGTGTGATACCCGGTTTGATCGACACGCATATCCATGGCAGCGCTGACGCTGACACAATGGATGCAACATATGATGCTCTAAATACCATGTCCACGTACCTTGCCTCACATGGGGTAACATCTTTTGTGCCAACGACTGTTACCGCTTCAGAAGACAATATAAAAGCAGCCCTTGCAAATGTTGCCCGTACTATGGAAAAGGGCTGCGACGGCGCCAGGATTTTGGGAAGCTATGTTGAAGGTCCGTTCCTGGATGCGGAACACAAAGGAGCCCATCCCGAGGAATTCCTGCAGGAAATCTCGATTGAAGCGATAGAGAGGGTCCTGGATGGCAGCGGGGGAACCGTCCTGATCGTTGCCGTCGCTCCTGAACAGCCAAAGGCTTTGGAAGTGATCGAGTTCCTGCTTTCAAAGGGTATATGTGTGTCATTGGGACATTCTTCTGCAGGCTATGAGCAGGCAATGCTTGCGGTGAATGCAGGAGCCAATCGATTCGTCCACATATACAACGGCATGGCGCAGCTCCACCATCGGAAACCGGGGCTGCTGGGTGCGGGCCTGCTGTCCGACGCTTATGCTGAATTAATATGTGACGGCCATCACGTTGCTCCTCCTGCAGTACAGATCGCTCTGAGGTGCAAAGGCCCGGATAAGATCATATTGGTTTCAGACTGCATGCGTGCGGGCGGGGTCCCTGACGGGGATTATATGCTGGGGTATCTTTCGGTAGTGGTAAAAGACGGGATCGCTCGACTGGCGAATGGGGGAGCACTGGCAGGCAGCACATTGTCCCTCGACAGGGCTCTTGCGAATTATATAGAGATGACAGGAGAGCCTTTTGAAATGGCTGTACTTGCTGTCACGGAAAATCCTGCCCGATCTCTTGGCCTGTATCACAAACTGGGGAGTATAGAGCCCGGCAAGCTTGCGGATATAACGGCTCTGGACGATAATTATAAGCCCGTTTTCGTCATGGTCGACGGGGATATAAAATTGGATTTACGTCAGCCGGACAATGACATGTCCGATTTTCGCAAATGATTTTAGCATATCAAGACCGGTAAAAAACATATGTCCTTAACCTTTATCAATTATCAATGATACGGTATCGGGCATGGATTTCTGATCGCAACAAGTGAATAATATATTAAACGTTTTTGTATTACCGTCTCATCTGGGATTTTGAATAACAATTTAGTTAAAGCAAAGGAGAAAGACAAATGGCAAGATTCACATGCAATTTCATCTCGTACACACTGCTTAGGGCGGTGGATATCACAGTCGTGGTACCGACGCCTACGACACCGGAATGTATGGGTATGGGACTTGAGCCGGGGCAAAAGGCGAGCCATAAGCCGAAGGCCAAATACCCGGTTCTGTATCTGCTCCATGGAATGGCAAACAACCATGCTACTTGGACAAGCTACACGAACGTCGAGTTTTTTGCCGAGGAGCGCAACATAGCGGTCGTTATGATTTCGGGCGAAAACAAGTCATATGTAAACCATCGGTCAGGTGACCGTTTCTTTGACTTCCTGTCAAAGGAAGTGCCCGACTTCGTATGCGGGATGTTCCCGATATCCGACCGGCCGGAGGACACTTATATAGCCGGTCTCTCCATGGGCGGTTATGGTACGCTGGTACACGCGTTGAATAATCCGGAACGGTTTGCGGCGCTTGGCGCGTTTTCGGCGGCCGTAAACCTCAACCCTGCAGCCCTGGCGAACTTAGGCGGAGGGGAAGCGGGCAGCACTGACGAAGCAGCAGAGAACGTTACGTCGGGTAACGTAAATCCCCAGTATGACCCTGGTTCGCTTGCAGAAAAAATATACAAAGAGGGGCGCAAGTTCCCGAAGATCTACCTTGCGTGCGGCGCTAAGGACTTCCTGTACAACGCAAATCTCGAGTTCAGGGATAAATTGAAGGAGTACGGCGCCGATGTTACATGGTTCGAGACTCCAGACCACGGACATGAGTGGCGTTTCTGGAACCTGGTAGTGGAGAACTTCCTTGACTGGATCCCGCGTACGGACGAATATGCAAAGGGCGGGGCGAAAAGACAGATATAGTGAGCACAGCGAGTTGGCATGGACTTCTTCGGGAGTCCATGCCAATAAAGCACTTATAACACATTACACATGCAAATAAAGCACTAATGGCAGGAGAATGGGAAGATCCTCAAACCGGCGAAAACAAAGGCAGTAGTATAAATACTACTGCCTTGATTTATGAAGTGTGCGAGTTATTTTGACTTAATCAGTGAGTATTGGATATTGGCAATTACTCAACTTGCTTATTAGCGGTTGTTATAACGATCCAATGCGGCCTGCTGGATCGCTATCGCGTCGTCGATCCTCAAAGCCTTGACCGTATTTACAAAATCATCGAATTCATCGAGGGACTTGCTGCCTATAATGAACGGAACGATAGTCTCATTGATGAGCGTATTGACGTCATTCATTATAGAGGCATATTCCTGGCTCTCCTCTGATGTGATGGACATCATTGAAGGCAGTGTCCTCTTATCCTCGTAGTTCGCATCCCATATACGCGGAGCCTCTAAAGCCTGCGGATACATGTTGGGAAGGAGTTCGCGCTCCCAGTCATACAGCATGACCTGGTTGGGGCTCATGGCATAACGGTTCATAGCGGTGAAGGCTGCCAGGCCGTCCGGGTTGTTATAAACCAGCTCGGTAAACTCCGGCTTTCCTTCCTCATTAAATACGAAGCTGAGGTTTTCGATACCGTAGCTTCCAAGGATGCCGCCTTCTTCGGTGAACAGGTAGTCAAACCATCTTACAAGGGTTACCGGGTCTTTGCACTGCGTCGTGATCGCAGCAATGTTGCCCTGGAACCTGTCAACCTGGATATATGTCTCGAGTCCTATCTCCCTTATATCGCCTTTGTTGAAAACGGGGCAGGGGATAGCGACAAGATCATATGTCGGATCTTCGGCTGAAAGCATAAGGTTCGTTTGCATAAAGTTGTATGCGACGTTCCATACACCGACCCTGCCGGTAAGCGTATATGACGTATCGTATGCCCTGGATCCGTTCACAGTATAGAAATCTTTCTCTATGAGCCCTTCGTCATACCACTTTTTCATCAGGGCGAGGTATTCCTTGAACTCGGGCTCGATAGGACCGAATTTCACGACTCCGTCAACGTGATAGAAGCCTACGCCGAGCCCCCATGCCTGTGAAACGAGCTGGAACAAACCTGTGTTGTTGACCGATATCGGGACTTCACAGTTTTTCTCATCACGGAATTTTACAAGCATATCATGATAATCGTCCATCGTGACGGGTGACTCAATGCCGAGTTCCTTAAGCCAGTCGGCACGTGTAACAGGGCCCATCCATGACGGCTGGAGAGTCTTCTTTATGCCAAAGAGGCCGGGCATGCGCCCTGAGTCGGTGACTGTACCTTTTACAACGTCGGGGGCGCTTCTTACATAGTTATAGTTCGGGGCATAACTTTTTACCAGTTCGGTAACATCGATAATGATTTCATCGTCGATGTATTTGTCCAGTCCACCGATGTACATGCTCACATAATTCTGGAAGCAATCCGGGAAATCCTGTGATTGCACGATGAGGTTGAACTGGGTTATGGTATCTGCCTGAGAAGGATGCTGCCAGTTTATATGAACGTTGGTAAGCTGTTCTAACTTCTGGTATGCGTCGCTTCCGTTTGCATCTTCAAGGCCGGTGCCGCTGTCAAATGCCATTGACCAGATGTCGAACTCGACCCTGTCATCTACGAGAGGCAGCTTAACCTCGCCCGGCTTTGCAGATTCTGCCGGTTCTTCGCCGGGTTGCCCAGTAGTGGTACCGGGTTTTTGGGTACCGGAAGGCGTAGGTGTCGTTCCCTCCTGCTTTGCGCAACCTGCGGCGATCGAGAAGATGATCGTCAGCAGAAGGAGAAGCGGTATGATTTTTTTCATGTTTGACCTCCTACATTAATAAAGTGTTATAATTATGTCACACTTGTTAATAAGATATTAACAAGGCTTTAACAAATATATCAGTAATGGCCGAGCTATTCAATTTGTAAAATAGCCAAAAAAGCACAGGCCATATTGCGTAAATTGTATAAAACGTTGTGCTGGGCAAAAAATATGTTTAAGTACCGAAAACTAAGGAAAACCGCCTCGAAAATTCGAAGCGGTTACAGTATAACGTTCTAACGAATATAAGCTTTTATCATCATTCAGATTCTTATTCCGTTTCTTCGATCGGTTCAGTATGGATGAGCTCCTCTGTCATGCTGCTCACATTGATGATTTCTGCCGCCGAACGCGGGTAGTCCGAGGGGTTCCACCGGTAGCCCTTTTCTGCCATCTGCCCGTCTGTGCAGAGCAGATATTGATAACCGGAATCGGTGATATCCATGGCAACATCGACGTGATACCAACCGTCTTCGGTTTTTACAATGTTCCAGCAGTGCTCAAGGCCGTCCAGACGTCCCCGGACAACATGGCAGTCTATATCAAGGAAGTCGCACAAAGCCTTGAAAGCGAGCGCATATCCTTCACTTGTGGCACTCTTGTTGATTATTGCGCCATACGCCGTATACTCCACGCCGTAGGCGTCTTTGCCGTCCGGGTCGAAATCATAGCCCGATATCACTTCCGAGTTTTCCCTCAGCAGATCCTCGAAAACCTTGAACCTGCTAATATCATCCGGCAATTCCAGATCCGATAACATGCGTGATATCTGTCTCAACAGTTCCCGGGACATTTCCCGGAGCCTTGCACGGGACTCGGGATAAGTAAATGAAACCTCCAGTATCCTTTGCCAGCCTGTTGCTCCCTCTGCCTCCATGTCAGGATAGAGCTTCATCGTGAAATTGGGCGCGGCGGCAACGGTCAGGGGGTTGTCATCATAATATGACTGAAGTATGTCTTCAACATTATACTGGTCGACATAGTACCACGGGACCTCGACAGTCAGACTGTCTTCATAACCTGAATAAGCGTCGGTGAGCAGATTTTTGAAATCGGAAACACTGCTTACCTTCTTTATTGCCGCTATCTCTTCTGCCGTTTTGCGATATGTGATTGTCAGGGTTATCTCATGATATGAGAGGATCCTTACGCTCTTATACGACACATACTCTACCGCGTACACACCCAATGGTTCATACTTCATCGTTTGGGTTATAGCTGCTTCGATGTCGGAATCGATTTCCCCGGTGTAGTTATACAGCCGGATGGTTCCGACTTCGATGCCCTCTTCGATGAGGTGCAGTATATTGTCTTTCAGCTCCTGGAAGGTTTCGGCCCGCAGTTCGTCACCCACGACTTCCCCCGGCCTGTTTTCCAAATGGGGAGTAATGACCATGTAGTCGCGGGACAGAAGCAGATTGCAGCCCCCTAACAGGGCCAGGGCGGAAATCAGGGCCGCTATAACGGCCAGCGGTGATTTGAACCTATTCACGTTATCCTCCGTCAGTTGCAGGCAGGCTAATACTGCTTGTCATGATGGGCCCTGAAGCCGTCTCCGAGAACTTCATGCGCATCCGATATTATCACGAAAGAGGACGGATCGACCTCGCGGACGATTCTTTTGAGCTGTGCTATCTGGCGCATTTTGATGGCGGTCATGAGGACTTTTGTGGCATTTCCCGTATATGCGCCTTCGCCATGAAGGTAGGTTACACCCCGTTCCAGCTCCTTGTCTATCCTTCTGAAGATCTCCTCAGGGTATTTTGTGATAATGTAAGCGACCTTTGCGGTGTCAAAACCGTAAAGCACCTTATCAATGGCTATTGAGGATATATATAAGGCTATCAGGGCATACAGTGCATAGTTGAAATGCCCGAAAGTGACAGCGGCAGCAGTTACTACCACAAAATCGATCCCAAGCACCAGCTTGCCCATCGACAAGTGGGGGAGCTTGATTTTCAGCAGCCTGCCTATGATATCGCTGCCTCCGGTGGTCGCCCCTCTGAAGAAAAGGAGCCCTAATCCGCTGCCCGTCATAATACCGCCGTATATGGCGGCCAACAGGGGATCGGATGTATAGCGGTAGACATCCGAAAAAAGATCTATCAGGACCGAAGACAGCAACGTACCGAACAGCGATTTGACCAAAAAGGGTTTGCCTTCGAATTTCCAGCCTGCTATGAAAAGGGGTATGTTCATAATGATGATCAGCAAACCGATCGGGACGGAGGGGAACAGGTAATTGATTATCATCGCGATGCCGGAGACTCCGCCCGGAGCGATATTGTTGGGCTCCAGGAATATGACGAGTCCGAATGCGAAGAGCGCGCTGCCCAAAAGGATGATGATCGCATCAAGCAGATATGCGCGGATCTTTGTATTGGCCATAGTAAACATGCCCCATTTCAGTTTCTGCTGTGGTGACCTATATTTCTTCCATGTTGATTTGGGTCTCACCAATGTCCTCGGGCTTCAGGAATGAACCGGCGGCCGGCAAAGTCCGGGTCCTATAGCGCTGCCGGTTTACGATACCTGCCTCATCCGCAGACATGACTTTTACGACGCGATGTTTTGACTTCACCGACATTACCGACACCCCAATCGTGGTCCTTGTATCCTTGGGTGTTAAGGATGCGGTGTTGAATAGCAGTACACGGGTATCGCTTGAGAATATGGCGAGCTCCTCGTCTTCCCTGATATGGCGGATCGCAACGACGGGAGATTTGTCCGAGTAAGCGCCGGTAAGTCGTTTCCTGTTGGACTTCGTTTGGTATGCGTTGATGTTGACCTTAGCCACCTTCCCGTTTTCAAAGAAGAACAGGAGATACCCGGAGTAGTCGCCCGGCAGGCACATGTATATCACCGACTCTCCTTCATCCATTCCAAGTTTGGCGGGCAGGTAGTCGCCAAGCACGGATGCCTTGGAGTCCTCGAACTCGTAGAGGCGGCATTTGTACGCCTGCTGTTTGTTCGTGAAGAAGATGATCTCATCGGCGTTTGACGCCTCGGCGCTCTGCGAGAGCTCGTCGTTTTCCTTGAATCTCTGTTCTCCGCCCATGCGGAGGGAGAGGGGGGTGATCTTCTTGAAATAACCCTCCTTCGAGAGGAAGACATTGACCTGGTAATCGTCTATCTTCTCTTCCGCCTGGGGTGGGGTTAGGTCGAAGTCATATACTATGCCTGTACGCCTCGGCTCACCGTATTTTTTCGAAACCGCCTCAAGCTCTTTTATTATGATGTCCATCACCTTATCGCGGCTTTTCAGGACGTCTTCGAGCGATGCGATCTCTTTTTCCAGCTCCCCGGTTTCTTCGATCCGCCGGAGGATGTATTGCTTGTTTATATTCCTGAGCTTGATTTCCGCGATGAACTCGGCCTGTTCCCTGTCTATCTGGAAGCCTATCATCAGGTTCGGAACGACCTCGTCCTCTTCTTCGGTCTCGCGGATGATCCTGATAGCGCGGTCGATGTCAAGCAGTATCTTGCTGAGTCCCTTGAGCAGGTGGAGCTTGCTGCGCTTTTGCTGCAACTGGTAATATGTCCTTCTCCTGACGCATTCGTAACGCCATGCGATCCACTCGTCCAGGATTTCGGCAATACCCATCTGCCTCGGAGTGCCCGCTATAAGCAGGTTGAAGTTGCATGAGTATGTGTCCATCAGGGGAGTCAGCCTGAAGAGGTTCTGCATCACCTTTTCGGGGTCAGCTCCGCGCTTGAGGCTGACGGTCAGTTTCAAGCCCTTCAGGTCGGTCTCGTCACGCATATCGGTGATGTCACGCAGGTTTCCTGACTTGATCAGTTCGGCGACCTTGTCCATGATCGCTTCAATGGTCGTCGTATACGGGATCTCGTATATCTCGATCAGGTTTTCCTTTTTGTCATAGCGCCAGCGGGCCCGTATGCGGAAAGAACCTTTTCCGGTACGGTATATTTCCTCAAAGGCTTCTTTCTCGAAAAGGATTTCACCGCCCGTGGAAAAGTCCGGCGCAGGCAGGGTCTCGAACAGATCGCAGTTTGGGTTCTTGATATATGCGATCGTTGTTTTGCATACTTCTGTGAGGTTGAAGCCGCAAATGTTGGATGCCATACCTACGGCGATCCCCTGGTTTGCCGAAACAAGCAGATTCGGGAATGTGGCCGGAAGCAGTACAGGCTCCCTGGTTGTGGAATCGTAGTTGTCTACAAAATCGACACAGTCACAGTCTATATCACGAAAAAGCTCCTGGCATATGGGAGCCAGTTTTACTTCGGTATACCTTGATGCGGCATATGCCATATCACGCGAGTAAAACTTGCCGAAGTTGCCCTTGGAATCTACGAACGGCACCAAAAGTGCTTCATGTCCCCGACTCAGCCGGACAAGGGTCTCATATATGGCTGATTCGCCGTGCGGGTTCAATTTCATGCACTGCCCGACGACATTCGCAGATTTTGTACGGTTGCCGGTAAGCAGGCCCATTTTGTACATGGTGTAAAGGAGCTTCCGGTGGGACGGCTTGAACCCGTCGATTTCCGGGATCGCTCTTGACATGATCACACTCATGGCATAGGGCATGAAGTTGACTTCCAATGTACGGGTAATGGGCTGCTGCACTACCTGCACGGGCTTGTTTTCACTTTTCTTACTATCCTTTTTTGCCATTAACAGCACCCTTTATTCATTTATTATATTTCAGCTCACATCGGCAAAGTCGATATATTTGTATCCCTCTTCGGCAATAAACTCTTTGCGGCCCGCCAGGTTGTCTCCGAGCAGGAGGTCGAAGACCTGGGCGGTCCTTTCCGCGTCGTCCGGCATGACCTTGATCAGTCTGCGGGTTTCGGGATTCATGGTCGTCAGCCACATCATCTCGGCTTCGTTCTCACCGAGACCCTTTGAGCGGTTGATGGTCAGCTTCGCATCCCCGAGCTTTGCAACGATCTCGTCCCTTTCCCTGTCGTTGTAAGCGAAATAGGACTTGCCCTTGCAGATTATTTCGTACAGAGGGCTCTCTGCGATATATACATACCCTTCGCTTATGAGTGTTGGCGTCAGTCGATATAGCATTGCCAGGATCAGGGTACGGATCTGGTAACCGTCGACGTCGGCGTCGGTACAGATTATTATTTTGGACCAGCGCAGGGCCGAGAGATCGAAGTTCGATAACTCCTTTGACTTCTTGTGGTTTACTTCTACGCCGCAGCCGAGGACCTTTATAAGGTCGGTTATTATGTCACTTTTGAAGATCCTCGGAAGGTCGGCCTTGAGGCAGTTGAGTATTTTGCCGCGGACAGGCATGATGGCCTGGAACTCGGCATCCCGTGCCATTTTGACCGATCCCAGTGCGGAGTCGCCCTCAACGATATAAAGCTCACGGCGTTCGGGATCCCGCGAACGGCAGTCTACAAACTTCTGTACGCGGTTTGCGATGTCGAGTCCGCCGGAGAGCTTCTTTTTGATGTTCAGGCGCGTTTTTTCGGCGGTTTCACGGCTTCGCTTGTTAATCAGTATCTGCTCGGCGATCTTCTCTGCGTCGGACGGGTTTTCGATAAAATATACCTGGAGCTGTTCCTTCAGGAAATCGGTCATGGCCTCCTGGATGAACTTGTTGGTGATGGCCTTTTTCGTCTGGTTCTCATAGGAGGTCATCGTCGAGAAGTTGTTTGATATGAAGATCAGGGAGTCCTGGATATCTCCGAACGTGACTTTTGATTCGTCCTTGTTGTACTTTCCGCTTTGGCGCAGATACCTGTCTATGGCGAACACGAAAGCGCTCCTTACCGCTTTGTCCGGTGATCCGCCATGCTCAAGGAACGAGGAGTTGTGATAGTGCTCGATGATGCTGTCCCTGTTCGTAAAAAGGAAGGCGCATGATATTTTCAGTTTGTACTCGGGCTTGTCCTCACGATCGCGCCCCCTTCTCTCGGTGTATATATAGCGGGGCTCGGTGAGGGTGTTTTCCCCGGCCAACTCGATGATGTAGTCGGTTATCCCGTTTTCGTAACAGTAAGTCGTCTCTTCGAATTTACCGTCTTTCTGACGCCTGTATATGAACTTGACCCTGGAGTTTACGACGGCCTGGCGCTTCAGAGTGTCATGGAAGTATTCTTCGGGGATCCTGATGTCGGTGAAAACTTCAAGGTCAGGCTTCCATTTGATCAGGGAGCCTGTCCGGCGGCCCTTGTACTCTTCCTTGAGCATTTCACCCACGATCTCGCCCTTTTCGAAGTGGAGGAAGTATTTATAGCCGTCACGCCACACGGTGACATCCATATATTCGGAGGAGTATTGCGTCGCACAGGAGCCAAGGCCGTTAAGGCCCAGTGAGAACTCGTAGTTTTCCTCCTGCTTGTATTTGCCGCCGGCATATAGCTCGCAGAAGACGAGCTCCCAGTTATATCGATTCTCAACAGGGTTCCAGTCGACGGGGCAGCCGCGGCCGAAGTCCTCGACCTCGAGGGAGTCGTCGGCATAGTGGGTCACGATAATAGTATCGCCAAATCCGCTCCTTGCCTCGTCTATGGAGTTTGATAATATTTCGAAAAATGCGTGCTGACAACCTTCTATGCCGTCCGACCCGAATATGACACCGGGACGTTTGCGCACGCGGTCCGGCCCCTTAAGCGATGAAATCGAATCGTTTCCGTACTGTGTGATGTTCCTTCTTTCGGAAGCCAATTCCGTGTGCCTCCATTCCTGTATTTTGAATATAAAATCCTTTCAGATTATACCACAGCTTATCGACTCTAGCAAACATTTGTCCAGTGAGAAGTATCCTGTCAATATCGGGCGCAAAATAAAAGTTGAGGTTCTATATGGACCCCAACTTTCGATGTAGTTATGATTCAATTGCTTTTTATTAGGCAGTCGGTCCTCAAGGTTTTGACGACGCATGTTCCGGGTAATCGATTTCGATCGATCTGTTTAACAGCATATATTCCTTATATAACGTTCTTCTGCCGTTATTTTCATTTTTCATTACATACCTAATACTTTTATAACCATGCCAGACATATGCCTGTCTTACTATTGATCCGTCAGGGTAGTAATCGAAGCAATATCCTAAGTTGTCCCACTTCGATATACTAAACGAAAATCTTATATACGGTAAATCTTTTTCCCGATTTTGGTAAGAAAATATATAATAAAAATCACCGTCGGCAAATGGATCTGAAACACCACGATTAAAACTCAGTTTTGCAATTTTTGATTCATATAGCTTACGTCTGATGATCGTTCAATTATCAATTACTATTGTTCTGCCTTTATACTCTTTATATATGTATCTTTCTTTATTATTTATGTTTTCTGCAGAATAAAAGATCCCTTTATAATAAACGGATGCTTGCCTTACAATTGATCCATCAGGATAATAATCGAAACAATAAGAAAGATGATTCCACTTTTTTATACTAAAATTAAATCTTACATACGGAGAACTTTTTTCTCGGCTGTACTCAATGAACAAATAATACCAATCATCTGAATAATTCCGGTTAAAAACTGATGAGTTTAAAAGCTGATCTGCGGTCTTAGCTTCTTCGTTTCCGATTTTTTCAAGAAACAAGTCTTGTAAGGCATAAGCTTCGGGTGAAAGATGACGTTTATCCTCCGGTAATTCAAAAATAGCTTGTATCATATTTACCGGCAAATACATATCATCTGTGATTTCAGTTTTTTGAAGAAGCCTTTTTCTAATAACCGGTGGTACATATGTTTCATCACGTTCAGCTCGCCAGGATGGGTAGATTTTTACTCCGACAATAATCAATATCGTTATACCTAACAGTATTACTCCAGATACAATAACTCTCTTATTGAACATTATGATCACCGCCTTGAAGTGAGAGGACAGAGGTACTCTGCCAGGATTTACTGATTTGATGATGGATTATTGAAGGACCTGCCAATATATCCCCATATGTTGCCATGAATGTCAATACATGGTGGATATTTTGTACTTTACATCTTGGCATAGGCATAGTAAAAAGGCCATCCGAGTAGAGGGTGGCCAGAGCATAAAAAAACACCCTGCAAAGCTTTTAACTGCTTTGCAGGGTGCCGGTAATCAACTATTCGAACAAACCGGCGGCCTTCTTCATGGCTGCCATGATTTCGATCTGCTGCGGGCAGCGGGATTCGCATGTGGCGCACTCGACGCAGTCTGAAGCCTTGCCGCCCCGTGAAGACATAAACCCGTAGTGCCTCTTTGAGCCATCCAGATTGTCAAAGAGTGTATAGTCGTTCAGCGTTTCAATGATTCCGGGTATATTGATATTCTGGGGACAATCTTCAACGCAGTACCTGCAGGCGGTGCAAGGAATCGTCGGTATGCTCCTGAGGGCCTCGACAACCTTTTCTATCGTCTTGTGCTCCGCGTCCGTCAGCGGTTCGAAACTGCTCATATAGCCGGTATTGTCAAGGACCTGCTCCGCGTTGCTCATTCCGCTGAGTACTGTGATCACTCCCTCAAGGGAAGCGCAGTAGCGGATAGCCCAGGAGGGGACCGACGCGTCGGGATCAGCTGCTTTGAATATCTCCCTGATTTCCGGTGACATCGAAGCAAGTGAGCCGCCCTTGACCGGTTCCATGATGACTATGGGCTTGTTGTGTTTTCTTGCCACTTCATAGCACCTGCGGGACTGGACCTTGTCGTCGTCCCAGTCGGCGTAGTTTACCTGGAGCTGCACGAATTCGCACTCCGGGTGCTTAGTAAGTATTTCATCCAGGCGCTCCGGCGAATCGTGGAACGAAAAACCGATATGCTTTGCACGGCCGTCGGCCTTGAGGCTCTTCATGTAATCCCATCCGCCGAGCTTTTCGGTAACATCGATGCGGTCGCCGCTGAGGTTATGAAGGAGATAAAAGTCGATGTAGTCCACGCCAAGGCGATCAAGGGACTCCTTAAAGCGCAACTCATAGTCTTCGTAGCTGTATACATTCCAAAGGGGCATTTTTGTCGCGATCGTGTAAGCGCTTCTCGGATGCCTTTTTACCAGGGCCTCCCGGAGAGCATCTTCCGAACCCGTGTAGACATAGGCAGTATCAAAATAAGTAAATCCCCTGTCAAGGAAAATATCGACCATTTCCTTGACCTGCTCGATATCGATCTCGCCGGTCTTTGTCCTCGGAAGGCGCATCGCGCCGAATCCCAGTTTGGGAGTATCATATAGAGAACCTGTATTTGCCATTTTTGCCTCCTGATATCATTTTTTTGAATACTTTTATTCGATTTTATTACGATATGACCTTTGTGTCAAGGATAATCGACATCCACAAATCACGCCCTGCAGATCAGCATTGGTTGCATTTCTGACTGCAGGGCGGAGTATTTGTGTTTGGGAGTTGGTTTAACCTGTTGTTACGCGGACCCAAAGGTCTTCATAGTAAGCTACGCTTTCACCCAGGTCGGCAAATACTTCACTGTTATCAAGCACTTCCTGCGAAGGATACTGAACGGGATCGTTCTTGATCTCATCCGGCAATGCCTCGAATACTTCGCTGTGCGGGGTGGAGTAGCCGATAAAATCACGGTTCATTTCCGCTATGTCCGTGCGGCACATGAAGTCGATGAATTTCATCGCCGCTTCCTTGTTCGGAGAATCCTTGAGGATGCACATGGCATCGAACCAGAGGTTGGTGCCTTCCTTCGGCACGGCATAGGCAAGATCCGGATTGCTTTCGATGCAGGTTACCGCGTCTCCGGAGTATACTACCGCAAGCGCTGCTTCGCCGGCGATCATCTTGTCCTTGACCTCATCTCCCGTATATGCCAATACGAGAGGCTTCTGCTCCTTCAGCTTTTCCTCGGCCTGCTTGAGTTGGTCGAGGTCTGTGCTGTTGAGGGAATAACCCAGCATCTTGAGAGTGATACCGATGGAGTCGCGGACCGAGTCCATCATGAATATTTTGCGCGCATATTTTTCGTTCCACAGGATCGACCAGCTGTCGACAGGGTCGTCGACCATTGTGGTATTATACAGGATTCCGACCGTTCCCCACATGTACGGGACGGAGTATTTATTTTCGGGATCGTACTCAAGACCTTTGAACCGGTCGTCGATCAGCGGATAATTTTCCAGTTTGGACATGTCTATTTCGGCAAGCAAGCCCTCGTCCGCCATACGCTTTATCATGTAGTCCGAAGGAATGATCACGTCATAGGTCGAGGTCCCGGTCGTCTTGATCTTGGTGTACATGCTCTCATTCGTTTCAAAGGTATCATAGATTACGTCGATTCCGGTCTCTTCCTCAAAAATGGAAATGACCTCCTCGTCAATGTAGTCGCCCCAGTTGTAGACTCTAAGAACCTGTTTGCCCTGATTTGCTCCCGAGCAGCCTCCAAGAGCGATGAGGGTCGCGGCCATTACCGCAATGAGGACAACCGACAGAAATTTTTTCAACTCTAGCATTTCTCCTTTCATAATAACATATCAGAATATCATCGAACAGATCTCAGCGACCTGTTTGAGTGCGCCTGACGTTCCTGCTTTATTGCGTCCCTCGTAGAACGGATATTGACTACGAAGAGAAGCAATAGGACAACGACGAACATGATCGAGCTGAGAGCGTTGATCTCCGGTTTTATCCCGCGGCGCACCATGGAGTAAATGGTTATGGACAGCGTGTTGACCCCGGCGCCGGTGGTGAAGAAGGAAATCACGAAATCGTCTATGGAAAGGGTGAAGGCGAGGATGGCGCCTGTCACGACTCCGGGCATGATTTCCGGGAGGACCACTTTCCAGATCGCCTGCATCGGTGTGCACCCGAGGTCAAGCGCAGCTTCATAAGTATATCTGTTCATCTGCTTCAGCTTTGGCATCACCGACAAAATAACATACGGTATATTAAAGGTGATATGTGAGAGAAGAAGAGAGACTCTGCCAAGCGGGATACCGATAAACATATAAAGAATCAGCAGCGAGACACCTGTAACGATATCTGCGCTTAGTACGGGCAGGTAACTGATATTCATCAGCAAGTTTTGCATGCCCTTGCGCATATTGTTTATACCGATGGCAGCGGCAGTCCCGATAACCGTTGCGATAAGGGAGGCAAGGACTGCTATCAACAGTGTGTTGAACAGCGACTGCATTATCTCGCTGTTCCTCAGGAGCGCTTCATACCATTTGAGGGAAAAACCGCCCCAGGCGCCGCGGGATTTCGACTCGTTGAACGAAAACACTATCAGCACGGCGATGGGTGCATACAGGAACAGGAAGATCAAAGCCGAATAGGTTCCTTTGAGGGCTTTCAAAAAACGCTTCACAGCAAAACACCCCCTGCCGATTTTTCCTTCTCATAGCTGTTCATGAATCCGGCGGCAATGAGTATCATTATCATAAGGATCACCGACATTGCCGATCCAAAGCCCCAGTCTCCGACCGATTTGAACTGCTTTTCGATAAGGTCGCCTATCTGGGCGTTCTGGCCGCCGCCAAGGAGTTTGGATATTATGAAGGTGGTGACCGCCGGCATGAAAGTCATGGTTATGCCGCTGGTGACGCCCGGCAGGCTGAGCGGGAAGATCACCCGTATGAAGGTTTTAACGAAGTTCGCGCCCAGATCCCCTGCCGCTTCGATGAGGCTTTTATCGATCTTGATCAGAACGTTGTATATCGGCAGGATCATAAACGGCAGGAAGTTATAGACATTGCCGAATATGACGGCTCCCTCGGTATACATTATATTGACCGGCGGAAGCCCGATGGAAGCCAGCAGTGTGTTTATTACGCCTGTGTTTTCCAGGAGCGTCATCCAGGCGTATGTACGCAGCAGGAAGTTCATCCACATGGGAAGGACGAACAGGAAAGATACCATGTTGCGGACGCTCGGACGCATCCTGGAAAGTATGAATGCCATCGGATAGCCGAAAATCAGGCATATGACAGTGGAAATCAGGGCAGTCTTGACCGAACGCAGCAAAACCTGCATGTAGACGGGTTCTCTGAAGTTGAAGAACTTGATGAAGTGATCCAGAGTAAAGGCAAAACCTTTGGATCCCTGATAGAACAGGCTGTAGAAAAGTATTAGGAGTATGGGGGCAAGGATGAAAATCATGGCGTAGACCCCATAAGGCAGTGCCAGAAAAGATATTCGCCTGGACTTCCTCATCTATTCCGCCTCCCCTTCTTCGGAAGGGATCTCCACCTCCGACGACTTGTGCATGATATGGATATCTTCCGGTGATATTTTCATACCTACTTCTGTCCCGGGTACCTGTGCATCTGTGGAATGGATCATCCATACGAAGTCGCCCGAATCGACCATTATCTCGTAATGCACACCCTTGAACAGGACGGATTGCACAACGCCTGTCCAAAGACCGTCTTCCACCGGGACGACGTCGATGTCCTCCGGCCGTATGACGACATCGACCGGTTCATCGGGGTCAAATCCTTTGTCGACACATACAAAGTCGCGGCCGCTGAAGTTGACCAGATAATCACGGCGCATAATTCCGTCGATGATGTTGGACTCCCCGATAAAATCCGCGACAAAAGCATTGACCGGTTCATTATATATATCGGCGGGGGTTCCGATCTGTTGTATGGTACCGTTGTTCATGACAACGATGGTATCACTCATGCTCAGAGCTTCTTCCTGGTCGTGAGTTACATATATGAAGGTTATTCCGGCCTGCTGCTGGATACGCTTAAGCTCGACCTGCATCTCTTTCCGGAGTTTCAGGTCAAGGGCGCCCAGCGGTTCGTCCAGCAAAAGCACCTGCGGCTTGTTGACGAGCGCCCGTGCTATGGCTACGCGCTGCTGCTGACCTCCGGAGAGGGAGGAAACGTCCCTCTTCTCGAATCCCTTGAGTCCGACGAGCTGAAGCATCTCCATGACCGCAGGTTCGATTTTTTCCCTGGGGGTTTTGCTTACGCGCAGACCGAACGCCACATTCTCGAAGACATTCAGGTGGGGGAACAGTGCATATCTTTGGAATATGGTATTGACCTTCCGCTTGTAAGGCGGGACATCATTAAACCTCACATTGTCAAACAGCACTTCGCCCGATGTCGGGGTCTCAAAGCCGCCGATAATCCTGAGCGTGGTAGTTTTTCCGCACCCGCTCGGGCCCAACAATGTGAGGAACTCCTTGTCGTAAACTGTAAGGTTGATGGATTTAAGAACAGCTTCGCCGTCGAATTCCATTACGCAGTCGACCAGGCGAATGAGCTCTTTTTTCATTTATCATCCCCCGTTTCAGGATGTGTAATCGTAAATCATACAACAATATATATCGTGTCGGACGAAATGTCAATCAAATAATTCGAATTTTCCGGAATTTTTTTAGAGTTATCAGGAAATTTCAAGGATTGGGCATTCACTGAACGCTGAATGCTCTAGAATGCTTAGGAATGCTTTTGAATGCTTCGGTTTTCGCAGGCGAAAAATACCGTATTTCAATCCTTGATCCGGTTGACGGGCCCCGGCAAAGAGAAGGGTACATCGACCTTGAAGGTTTTCCGGTTGAGGTAGTTAAGTTCGCCCGCATCCGACCTGAAGTCGAATTTTATTTTATAGGAGTACAGAGCCTGGTGCTTGAAACCCAGATCGTTTTTTGCGGAATCCGTGTACTTGGGATCCCCTACGATGGGATGCCCGGCGTGGTGCATCTGCGCACGGATCTGGTGGGTGCGCCCGGTGATCAGCCTGCATTCGACAAGGCTGTACCTGCCGTCGAACGCCAGGGTCCTGTATTCGGTAACAGCGTGCTTTGCGCCCGGGAAAGGCCTTTCGAGCACTTCCACGCGCATGGTTTTCATATTGCGAAGTATATAACACTCCAGTTTGCCCTTGGGCGGCTCCAGCAGGCCGGATATGATGCATAGGTAAAATTTATCGATCTCTCTTTTGCGGATCTTTTCATTTATGATGCGCAATGAGGCGGCGTTTTTGGCAGCGATGACGATCCCCCCGGTATCTCTGTCGATCCTGTTGCACAGGGCGGGGGCAAATGCGTTCTCCATATCCGGGTCATATTCACCCTTCTGATACAGGTAAGTCCGGACATGTGCTATGAGTGTGTTCGATTCGTCCTGATCATTGCTGTGGCAAAGGAGTCCCGGGGGCTTGTCAAGCAAAATGATATTTCTGTCCTCATATATGATGCACAGGCCTGCGTCCGCAATATCCGAAAAGGACTGTTTATCCGTCTTGCTTTTCGGCATCGCGTCGCTCAGATAGACGGTGACTATATCGCCTTCGGCCAGGCGTACATCGGCAGCCGCCTTTTTGCCGTTGAGCTTTATCTGCTTTTTCCTGATCGCTTTTTGGATAAGCGGTACGGGCAGATCCGAAAATGTCTTGCGTAAAAAACGGTCAAGACGCTGCCCCGCGTCGTTTTTTCCGACAGTTATCTCAGTCAAAATTATCCTCCGAAAATTTGCACCGATAGGGCAATAATATAAACAGAAAGGAAATGATTTCAGACAATTATATCATCAAGGATAACCGGTCTCAACTGGTTTTGTGAACAAGACAACATCGCAATGTATGGCCGGTCCGGATTTTTTGTATGTTTTCATGAAGGCTTTACATTACGTGATGATTTAGTATATGTAAAAAGAGTGTTTTTTGATTGAATGCGGACAGGTTTTACGAAAAAATGTTGACAAACCGGCAATGTCAAAGTATAATACCATTCGTACCGCTCTTAGGGGCGGTTCCATGGTCTTATGGGTTTTGACTGCCTCAGCGGCGGAGGTAATGGAATGCTTTTGAATTTGAATGAGATCATCGATTATCCGGGCGGTTCCATTCCATTTGACTACGAAGCCGATTTCCGCGACCTGGAAATAAACTTCTCCAAGCCGTTTGTGAATCCTGCGCGAATCGTCGGCAAGGTTTACAACAGCGCCGGAGTATTGTATCTCGAAGCAAAATGTGATACAATCATCAGGTTTGATTGCGATCGCTGTGCCGCGGAAGTGGAAAGACCCTACACGATAGACACGGAAACGGTACTGGCCGAATCACTCGAAGACCCGGATGACATTGAAAACGCCGATGTGGTTCTGATCGAGAACGCAACGGTGGATATAGATGAGGTCGTCCGGTCCGCTATCATATTAAATAGCGACATGAGGATGCTTTGCAGTCCGGATTGTAAGGGGATATGTCCACGTTGTGGAAAGAATCTCAATGAGGGTGAGTGCGACTGCCCGCCCGAAATAGATCCACGGCTGGAAAAACTAAAAAACTATTTCAATAAATAACCTGCCGATGATCCCCGCGAGCAGACCGCAGATTTCTGCAGACAGAAGGAGGTGTCAAAATGGCGGTTCCAAAGAGAAAAACATCCAAAGCCCGACGTGACAAACGGCGCAGCTCACACTGGAAGCTCAGCGCGCCTTCATTGGTCACATGTTCGAAATGTGGCGCTTTCCGACTGCCCCACAGGGCATGCAGAGCCTGCGGAAGCTACAAAGGACGCGAAGTGCTTGCGGTGGAAGACAGCAAGAAATAACGACTGATCAATCCGGCGGCTGCCGGATTGATGTGTTTTATGAGGCAATTGGCGTTGGACGCCGGTCGTGTAATAAAAAAGGCAAGGGGGTGTAAAAATATGGCGAGGATAATTAGAGTCGATAAGGCAGGGCCTGCTGACAGGGCAGGGGTCCGCACCGGAGACGAACTGGTTTCGGTCGCGGGGCATGCCGTACGTGACGTATTGGATCTGCAGTTCTACTCCTACGAAGAAGAATTTGACATCGTGGTCAAACGTGACGGCAGGAATATCACCCTGCACATCGAAAAGGAAGAGGGAGAAGGCCTTGGGATCGACTTTGAGACCTACCTCATGGACAGCCCCCGCACGTGTTCGAACCGGTGTATCTTCTGCTTTATTGACCAGATGCCCCCCGGAATGCGGGAAACGCTTTACTTCAAGGACGACGATGCGCGGCTGAGTTTTTTGCAGGGCAACTATATCACGCTTACGAACCTGACGAGGAAAGACGCAGACCGAATTATCAGGATGCGCATAAGTCCGATCAACATCTCCGTGCACACGACGAACCCCGACCTGAGGGTAAGGATGCTGGGAAACCGCAACGCCGGGAAGTCCCTTGAATATTTAAAGGAATTTGCCGATGCCGGCCTTATTTTGAACGGACAGATCGTCCTGTGCCCCGGATATAATGACGGAGAAGAGCTGAGACGCACGCTTGACGACCTCCAGGGCCTTTATCCGGCGATGTCCAGCGTATCTGTCGTACCGGTCGGGATCACAAGATATCGGCAGGGGCTTACACCGCTCAGGCCCTTAACGAAGGAGGAAGCGCTGAGCGTTATCGGGCTGGTGGAAGAGATCGGGGACCGTTGCAAAAAGGTCCTCGGCACACGCCTTTTTTACTGCGCGGACGAACTCTACCTTAAGGCGGGTATCCCCCTGCCGGATGTGGAATACTATGAAGACTTTCCCCAGATCGAAAACGGAGTGGGGATGGCGGCACTTTTTGAAGAGGAGTTTTGCCTTGCCCTCGAGGAGGCGGGCAAAATCGAAAGCGTTGAACCGTTTGCAATTGCGACGGGCGCGCTCTTTGCTCCCATAATGAGCAAACTTATTGACCTTTTACGTTCAAAATGCAATAATATGGATGGCACGGTATATGCAATAAATAACCGGTTTTTCGGGGAAGAAATCACCGTATCCGGCCTTGTGACGGGCGGAGACCTGATCGGGCAGCTCCGGTGTGAGAAGCTTCCGTCGAGGCTCCTGATACCCGGCAATATGCTCAGGGCCGGAGAAACGGTTTTTCTTGACGATATTACCGTGGAGGACGTTGAGCGTGCTCTCGGGGTCAAAGTAATACCCGTTGCAAACGACGGAGCCGCTCTTGTAGATGTGATTTTGAAGAGGTGAACCGATTGTCTCTGCCCCTGGTAGCGATCGTTGGAAGGCCGAATGTGGGAAAATCCATGCTGTTCAACCGCCTGGTGGGGAAGCGTATTTCCATCGTCGAGGACACACCGGGCGTTACCCGCGACCGCATTTATGCCGAATGTGAATGGGACGGAAGGCGTTTCGAGTTGGTGGATACAGGCGGTATAGAGCCGAAGACCAACGACGAGATGCTGCTGTTTATGCGCGAACAAGCCAACATAGCGATAGATACCGCCGACGTAATAGTACTGGTAACTGATGTACGGGTCGGTGTTACTGCTGCCGATCAGGAAGTCGCGGATATGCTTCTGCGCTCAAAAAAGCCGATAGTTCTGGCCGTAAATAAGTGCGACACCCCCGGTGATCCGCCGCCCGAGCTGTTCGAATTTTACAATCTCGGGCTCGGGGAGCCGATCGCCGTTTCCGCTTTTCACGGTATCGGCACCGGTGAACTGCTGGACGAGTGCCTGAAGTATTTCCCGCCGGAGTCCGCTGAAAGCGAAGACGATCCCCCGATAAACGTGGCCATAATCGGCAAGCCGAACGTCGGGAAATCGTCCCTTGTGAACCGCATCCTCGGTGAAAAAAGGGTCATAGTCAGCAACATACCCGGCACCACAAGGGACGCGATCGACACTTATTTCGAAAATGAATTCGGGCGCTACAACCTGATAGACACTGCCGGTCTACGCAAGCAGTCAAAAGTCAATGAGGTGATCGAGAAATACAGCGTCCTCAGGACTACTATGGCGATCGAGAGGGCGGACGTATGCCTTATCCTTGTTGACGCCACCGAAGGAGTGACCGAACAGGACACAAAGGTTGCCGGCCTTGCACACGAGGCGGGAAAAGCGTGCATAATAGTCGTCAACAAGTGGGACCTTGTCGAAAAAGACGAAGATACGATGAGAAACATGGAAAAGGAAGTCCGGGAAGGGCTGCGTTACATGGACTACGCCCCAATCCTGTTTATATCGGCCGAGACAGGTCAAAGGGTGAACAAGCTGTTCGGCTTGATAAACAAGGTGTATGAGGAGTCCGGTAAGAGAGTCACTACCGGCGTTCTCAACAACATTTTGGCCGATGCCATGGCAAGGATGCAGCCGCCTGCGAAAAAAGGGAAAAGGCTTCGCATATACTATATTACCCAGACCGGAGTCCGCCCCCCGAACTTTGTCGTGTTCCTCAACGACGCCGAGCTGTTCCATTACTCATATCAGCGTTATATTGAAAATCGGATCCGGGACGTCTGCGGATTCGAGGGGACGCCTGTCCGGATAACGGTCAAGCAAAGAGGCGAACAATAGTAGTCCGAGAAATGAGGTTGCATATGAGCGATACAATCAAGTATATAATCGTCATAGCCTTGTCCTATCTGCTTGGGAGCCTGAATTTTTCGATCATTATTTCCAAATACGCAAACGGCTCGGATATCCGCGGATTTGGCAGCGGGAACGCGGGTATCACTAACTATATAAGGTCCTTCGGCACAAAGAGCGCCCTTGGCGTATTGGCGGGGGACGTCCTGAAGTGTGTCACTGCAGTGCTTATTGCAGGTAGTATGCTGGGCTTCATGGGGAAACTTGTTGCCGGGATCTTTGTGATCCTTGGACATATGTTTCCGGTGTTTTTTCGATTCAGGGGCGGCAAGGGAGTCCTTACCACCGCGGCCCTGATTTTGATGCTGGACTGGCGCATTTTTATAATAGGTATCAGCATTTTTATCGCACTGGTCACGACTACCAAGTATGTGTCTCTAGGCTCAATATGCGGTGTCTCGGTCGTTCCCATATGCACATGGTTCTTATATGACGGCAATTGGCATTTTGTCGGGGCCACCATCCTTATCGCCGCAATAGTCATCTTCATGCACAGGTCAAATATAAAAAGGCTGATCAACGGCACCGAGCCAAAATTCAGGTTGAGGAAGTAGAAGGACACAGCGTTTGAGATGTGGGATGTGGGAAACGGGTGAGCCGGGAAGTTACATAAAGGAATTGACGGAGAGGCGGCTTCCGACCTCGTGCACATGCCGGCAAATGATGCAGAGGTGATGCTGCCGGAAAAGAGAGGAGCGCCTTATGAAAAAAAGCAGGATAATATCCGAGTTCAGAGAATTCATATCCCGTGGCAACGTCATAGATCTCGCGGTCGGAATAATAGTTGGAAGCGCGTTTACCGCAATAGTCAATTCACTGGTAAATGATCTGCTGATGCCGGTGCTGGGCTATATCATAGGCGGTATAAACTTCGACAGCCTGAGGCTGGTGCTTCGGCCGGCAGTGGAGGGAGTGTCCGAAGAGGTCGCCGTCAATTTCGGGAGTTTCCTTGAAAGAGCGGTCGACTTCCTGCTGATTTCGGTCGTCGTTTTCATGCTGGTTAAGCTTATGAACCGATTCCGCAGAAAAAAGGAGCAGCTTAAGGAACAGCAGCAGGCAAAGCCGTCGGAAGAGGTCCTGCTCCTTACAGAGATCCGCGATCTGCTGAAAAAGTAAGTCGTCAGAAAACAGCTGTACATTACCTGAAGGGTAATGCACAGCTGTTTAATATTGTCAGTCGTGATCTGGATGCTGTTTTCGGGGCAAAATTTGAAAAAATATAACATCCGTTTCGGATCCGATGTTTGATCGCCGAAATGCAAAAAGCTCTGCTTATTCAGCAAAGCTTATATATGCAACAAAGTGTTCGGTTTTATACTGCGCGCGTCACCTTGCCGGAACGGAGGCACCTGGTACAGACATAAATACGGCGCGGTGTACCGTCGACAATTGCCTTTACGCGCCTGATGTTAGGCTTCCAAGCTCTGTTGGAACGTCTGTGCGAGTGGGATACCTTTATACCAAAGGTCACACCCTTGTTGCAAATCCCGCATTTAGCCATATTCCTGCACCTCCTTTTAAGCGGAATCATAAATCAAGCCTTTTTGGGCGACATTAAGTATAATAACAGAAGGGCCGTAAAATTGCAACACTTTTTTTAAAAGCAGCAATTTTGACAGCCCAGGAGGGCACAGACTTGCCCGCTGCCTGTAATAGCAACAAAAAATTGCCGGTTTGTTGTAGACAAACATGTATTATTGGGCTAAAATAGGGAAGACATTGCTATTGAAAACGGAATTTTTGAAACAACAGAAAAAGAAATGTGTGGGATCTGATGAACCATCTTTTTATAATCAATCCTAAAGCGGGTAAGACCGACCGCACCGACGAGCTGAAAAGAAGGATCGAAAAGCTTATGAGAAAGCGCAGCGGGATCTACAAGATCGCGGTAACCGAGTATCCCAGGCATGCGACGGAAATCGTTCAGAAGGTCGTGAGCGGCGGTGAATATTGGCGTGTGTACGCCTGCGGCGGGGACGGGACGCTGAACGAAGTCCTAAACGGCGCGGTCGGCCTGCCGAACGTGGAGATAACGCACTACCCCTGCGGGACCGGAAACGACTTTGTAAAACTTTTCGGACGGCATTTAACAAGGTTTTATTCATTGGAGGAACTTGCCGACGGCGAGAGCATGGAGTTCGACCTCATCAAATGCATGGATAAGCACTCTATCAATATCTGCTCGGTGGGGTTCGATGCCCGTATTGCGGGTGATGTCCATCTATTCTCAAAGTTTCCTTTTATCAAGCCGTATACGGCATTCACTCTTGCGGCCGCGTATAACCTGTTCAAGGGGATCAACCGCAAATACAGTGTGCAGGTAGACGGAGAGCAGCTGGACGGTGAGTATTCCCTGCTTGTCTGTGCGAATTCCCGCTTCTACGGAGGCGGTTACAACCCTGTTCCGGACGCGGATCCGACCGACGGGATCCTTGATTTTTTGCTTGTAAAGAAGGCATCGGCTTTCCAGGTGGCGACGCTGATAAAAAAGTACTCCGAGGGCAAATACCGGGAGCTCAGCGATCTGATAACATACCGAAGAGGACGGTCCATGATCGTCGAATGCGTCGGCGGCAGGGATGTGGTGAATATAGACGGCGAGGTATATAAATGTGACAAGGCAGAATTGCGGCTTTCGGAGCATCGCATGAAGTTTTTTGCTCCGAAGGGCAGTTTTGACTTTTTTGGAAAAGAAAAACAGAGCAATTAGCAGCCAGTCGAAATATAACCGCCAAAGTCGCTGCTAATTTGATACAATACAAAAATATTATGGATAGAAACCAAAAATTGTGCAAAATTAGGATTGATAATGCCACCAGTGGTATTTATAATAGAGTTGACATTAGCACTCGCACAATGAGAGTGCTAATATAATTCTAAAATACGATCAGTAAACAGAAAAATAAGGAGGCAGCAAGCATGACATTGAAACCTTTGGCAGACAGAGTCGTCATCAAAATGGTTGAGGTCGAGGAAACGACCAAGAGCGGGATCATCCTGACCGGATCGGCCAAGGAGAAACCCCAGATCGCTGAAGTTATTGCGGTCGGCCCGGGCGGAAATGTTGACGGCAAGGAAATTGTCATGTATGTCAAGGTCGGTGACAAGGTCATCACAAGCAAATATGCAGGAACAGAAGTCAAGATCGATGACAATGAGTATACAATAGTACGCCAAAGCGACATTCTTGCTATTGTCGAGTAGTCCCAAGCCATTTATGACGGAGGTAGTAAATTATGTCTAAGATTATAAGTTACGGAGAAGACGCACGCAGATCCCTTGAAAGAGGAATCAACCAGCTGGCGGATACAGTAAAAATCACGCTTGGTCCTAAGGGACGCAACGTTGTACTCGATAAAAAGTACGGAGCACCCATGGTCACCAATGACGGCGTAACGATCGCGAAGGAAATCGAGCTTGATGACCCGTTTGAAAACATGGGCGCACAGTTGGTTAAGGAAGTCGCAACAAAGACAAACGACGTAGCCGGTGACGGAACGACCACCGCAACTCTGCTGGCACAGGCGCTGATCCGCGAGGGTCTAAAGAACGTTGCAGCAGGCGCAAATCCGATGATCATGAAGCGCGGCATTGCGAAGGCTGTCGATGCGGCCGTCGAGGCGATAAAGAAGAATTCCCAGAAAGTAGACGGGTCCAAGGATATCGCACGCGTTGCAGCCATCTCTTCCGGCGACGAGTTTATCGGCAAACTGATAGCCGAGGCCATGGAGAAGGTTTCAAGCGACGGAGTCATCACCGTTGAGGAGTCCAAGACGGCGGAGACATATTCCGAGGTCGTAGAAGGAATGCAGTTTGACCGCGGATACATCTCTCCATATATGATCACCGATTCGGAGAAGATGGAAGCCATCATCGACGATGCATATATACTCATTACCGACAAGAAGATTTCCAGTGTACAGGATATACTTCCGGTGCTTGAGCAGATCGTGCAGGCAGGCAGGAAGCTTGTCATCATCGCCGAAGACGTGGAAGGCGAAGCACTCGCCACCATCCTGGTCAACAAGCTCCGCGGAACATTTACCTGTGTTTGCGTCAAGGCTCCCGGATTTGGCGACCGCCGCAAAGAGATGCTCAAGGACATCGCCGTCCTTACGGGCGGAGAAGTCATATCCGAGGAACTCGGACTTGAGCTCAAGGAGACAAGGCTTGACCAGCTCGGACGTGCCCGCCAGGTCAAGGTCCAGAAGGAAAACACCATCATTATCGACGGCGCCGGAGATCCCGAGGAGATCAAGGGACGCATCAACCAGATCAAGGCCGCTATCGAAGTCACCACTTCCGATTTCGACCGCGAGAAGCTCCAGGAGCGCCTTGCCAAGCTTTCCGGCGGCGTAGCGGTGATCAAGGTCGGTGCGGCTACCGAAGTAGAAATGAAGGAGAAGAAGCTCCGCATCGAGGATGCCCTCAACGCTACACGTGCAGCCGTTGAAGAGGGGATCGTCCCCGGCGGCGGAACCGCTTATGTAAATGCTATTCCGGCGGTAGAAGCCCTGCTCGATCAGACTGAGGGCGATGAGAGAACGGGTGTCAAGATAGTAGCCCGTGCTCTGCAGGAGCCTGTTCGCCAGATCGCCATCAATGCCGGTTATGACGGATCCGTCGTGTTCGAGAAGGTAAAGGCTTCCGAGCCCGGCATAGGATTTGACGCGCTCAACGAGAAATATGTAAAGATGATCGATGCCGGCATCGTAGATCCTACCAAGGTGACCCGCTCGGCACTCCAGAATGCCGCGTCGATCGCGTCCATGGTCCTGACGACAGAGTCTCTTGTCACCGACAAGAAGGAGCCCCAGCCGGCTGCACCCGCCGCAGGCGCAGGCATGGAAGGAATGTATTGATCGGCAATAAATAAGGCATAACTTATCATGTATAATAAGACGTGTCTTGGACATGATCCGAGACACGTCTTTTATGGGCTTTGAGAAGTACCGGAAGTAAACCATCAGGCTGGTGATATGATTGACTGAAGTTGTGGCTGCCCTGATTTGGGACAAGGATAAATTCCTGATATGCCGGCGGCAGGCGAACAAGGCCAGGCCTCTTCTCTGGGAGTTCGTCGGAGGCAAGGTGGAGCCCGGCGAGACGAAAGAGCAGGCCCTTGTCAGGGAGTGCAGGGAAGAGCTGGGGGTTGAGATCAGGGTGCGGGATGTGTTCATGGAAACGGTCCACGAGTATCCGGACATCACCGTCCATCTGACCCTGTTCAACGCCGAAATCATCGACGGAGTACCACAAAAGCTGGAGCACCAGGAGATCCGCTGGATAACTGTGGATGAGATCCCCCTGTTCGAATTTTGCCCGGCGGATGAGGAGATTTCGGCGAGACTCCTTGCGAACGCAGGATCTGAATAAGGATCTTATATATAAAAGGCCTGTGACTTTCCGGTGAAAATCACAGGCTTTTCTATAATGTCTCTGAAATACATATGATGTTTATTGTCTCTGGAGAGTGAACGAGATCGATCCGTCATCTATGGTGAGAGAGCGAAGTGACGTTTGCTCCGGTATCAGAGACCTTAAAGCTTCATTTGCGGATTCCACGGCTTCGGGCGGGACAAAACGGGTCAGGTTCATCCGGTTTATCGATATGCGCTCAGGTGTGGCGGTAAGAGTACCGTTACCCAGTGAAAGGCTGAAGACAAGTTCGCCTTCCAGCACATCCGGAGCAAGTATCAATGCCGCCCTCAACAGGGGAAGATCCTGTTCCGAGAACATTTCTCCAAGCTTCTCTTTTTCCATGTTTCCCTTGACCTTGACGGTATTGGGAGCGTGGAAGGATACTTTGACGTCGGTTATGGGGAAGCGTCGTGAAAATGCAAATGCCAATAAGTCCGAGGCCTCCGCATCGGTCAGGGACAGTGTAAGCAAATCATGCTCACCGCTTTCTCCGTGTGATGTTTCTTCATGTCCGGCTTCTCCTGCCGTGTCGCTGTTGTCCGCGTCTTCATCGGCATTGGCGGTCTGATCAGCAGGCTGCATGGAAGAGTGATTTCCCGGCTCCCTTTCAGCATGGCTGATGATTTTCCTGTCAATGGCGGTCGAAAAATCCGGCTCTACCGGCGGCGTTCCTGCCCTCCCGGACGGATTTGCGATCAGCATGATCAGGATCAGAGTAAGCGAAGCCGCAATTGCGACTATTGTAATGCCCTTAAAGATGTATTCGGACCTTTTCGGATCATCGCCCAATAACATTTTAATCCTTTCAGCTGCCTGATTCATGATCCACCCCCACGCAAGACTTGTCTGAAACAGTTATATGCGCGAAAAGCGGATTTCATTCTATAAAGATCCAAACTTATGACAAATGAATTTTTGACACACTATTTAGTATTCATGCCAAAATTCTGTAAATAATTATTAATAGAAAATTTTTATTCAGTGGCCCCTATTTGGTTGAACAGTTATAAAAACTGTGGTACTATAAGGTTAAGAAAAGATATTCGGACAAGGTTGATGATCAAAATATGTCGCAGCTATATATATGGCAGCCATAATATAAGGGGGTAATTGCTATGGTTAAGGTAGTTATGGGGTTGAAAGGCTCCGGGAAGACCAAGAATATGATCGAGCTCGTCAACTCCGCCATTGAAACCGAAAAGGGCAGTGTCGTATGCATCGAGCGCGGCAACAAGATGACGTACGACATCAACTACAAGGCCCGCCTGATCGACATATCCCAGTACAACATCTACAGTTTTGAGATGCTGGAGGGATTCATAAGCGGGCTTTATGCCAGCAACTATGACATAACTCATGTGTTCATAGACAACTTAATGAAAGCCAGCGGTGAAAACGACATGGATAAGGCTGGCAAGTTCCTTTTGTGGCTTGAGAAATTCGGCGAAGAGAACGGTATCAATTTTACCGTTACGATAAGCGCCGCGGTCGAGGATGCCACGGAGGACATCAGGAGGTTCATTTAGTGGCAGCTTGCGGTTTGCAGTGCTGCGTTTTTATATATAATCTTCACAACGAAAAGCGGCGAAAGGAAGCTGTGCTCCATTCGCCGCTTATTGATTTTGATTTACGATTAGGCTTATTTCCGGTCGAGGCGCTCCATAAGAACTTTGCGCTGCTCTTCGTATCCGGGTTTGCCCAGCAGGGCAAACATGTTTTTCTTATAAGCTTCAACGCCCGGCTGGTTGAAGGGATTCACGCCGAGTACATACCCCGAAATGCCGCACGCGAGCTCGAAGAAGTAGACAAGCCATCCGAAGTTTTCCCCATTGACCGCATCGAGATTCACTACTATGTTTGGGACTCCGCCGTCCACATGGGCAAGGAGCGTACCGCGGAAGGCCTGTTCGTTTACGAAGTGTAGGTCCTTCCCTGCAAGGAAGTTGAGACCGTCGATGTTCTGCTCGTCCGCTTCGATAACGACGTTGCCCGGAGCATTTTCTATGTGGACCACAGTCTCAAACAGGTTGCGCATGCCCTCCTGGATGTATTGGCCCATCGAGTGGAGGTCGGCAGTGAAGTCGACTGATGCGGGATATATCCCCTTGCCGTCCTTGCCTTCGCTCTCGCCGTAAAGCTGCTTCCACCATTCGGCCATGAAGCGGAAGGATGGCTCGTATGCGGCAAGCACCTCAATGGTCTTCCCGCTGCGATACAGCAAATTACGGGCGGCAACGTACTGCCAGACGGGGTTGTCGAGGGACTTCTCGGCAAAGCGCTCCATGGCGGCGCGGGCTCCCGACATGACTGCATCGATGTCGATCCCGGCAACGGCCATGGGAAGGAGGCCTACGGCTGTAAGCACCGAGTAGCGGCCGCCGATGTCGTCCGGAATAACGAAAGACTCATATCCTTCGGCATCGGCAAGGCCTTTGAGCGCGCCCCTGGCTTTGTCGGTCGTCGCATAGATGCGCTTTCTTGCCTCTTCGACACCGTATTTTTCCTCGATAAGCTTCTTGAAAATCCTAAATGCGATGGCGGGCTCGGTCGTCGTGCCCGACTTGGAGATCACATTTATTGAAAAATCGCGGTCGCCGATCAGTTCGATTATCTCGCCGATCGCCGAAGCACTCAGGTTGTTTCCCGCGAAGAAGATGTCGGGTGTATCCTTGCGGATGAGGTTGTAGTTCGGAGAGCGCAGGAATTCGATGGCAGCCCTGGCTCCGAGATAGGATCCGCCGATACCTATGACGACCAGGACCTGGGAATCGGATTTGATCTTTTCCGCGGCCTTCTTTATGCGGGCAAATTCCTCACGGTCGTACTCCCCGGGCAGTCTTACCCATCCCAGGAAATCCGAACCGGCGCCGGTTCCGGCTTCAAGAGTCCGATGCGCCTTTTCTATTTCCGACGCCATTTCCTGGTAAGCGGACTTTTCCACAAAGGGGAATATATTACCTGTGTCTACACGAAGCATAAATGTCCTCCCATGAATTTACTAAGCCTTTGATTTAAACCATTTTATTTCAAAATGCTTTCAATTTCAAGGGAGAACATAAATTTTGAGGTCCCTGGCAGATCATCGCGACATGGTAAGTCGTTTGAAAAGTTTTGCATACATTCCGCCGAAGCTTATGCGCTCTACGTCGTTTGACGCCACGATCGGGATCCTTGCGATCTCATTGTCGCCCGCGCAGACTATAAGCTGTCCGAGCTGCTGATTTGCGGCCACAGGGGCCTCAACCGATTCGACCAGCTCGATCTTCTGCTCAAGGCTTTTCTCGATGCCCTTGTCCACGATCAGCTTGTTGTCTCCCGCTATCAGTGGCTGGACTTCAGGATACACACCCAGCTTTACCGGGATAGGCAGCAATACATCTTTTGGGAATACCTCTATCAGTGTGAAGTTTGCAAAGCCGTAATCGAGCAGGCTCTTGCCGGCAGCGAACCTGTCCTTTGAGGTCGGTGAACCCATTATGGCACATATTAGTTCCATGCCGTTCCGTTCCGCAGAAGCGGAAAGGCAATATCCGGCGACCGATGTTGAACCGGTTTTTATTCCGGTTACGCCGTCGTATTGCCGGAGAAGCTTGTTGGTGTTGGCAAGCTGGAACTCTCCGCCCCTGACGGAATCCATCCATATGGTCGTATATTTTTTGACATCGGGAAACTCCAGCAGCAGCGCACGGCTCATCAGAGCGATGTCATATGCGGATGTCACATGCCCGTCGGCATCGAGGCCATGTGCGTTGACGAAGTTCGTATCCTTCATTCCCAGTTGAGCCGCTTTCTGGTTCATCATCGAGACAAAGGCGGACTCGCTGCCTGCGATGTGCTCGGCAAGGGCAACGGCGGCATCGTTGGCCGAACTTACTACTACCGCCTTGAGCATGTCGTGCACGCTCATCTTTTCGCCCGGTTCCAGGTATATTTGGCTGCCTCCCATCGACGCCGCATGCTCGGATGTCGTTACGATATCGTCATAGGTTATTTTCCCGCTGTTTATCGCTTCGCCGACCAAAAGGATCGTCATGACCTTCGTAACCGAGGCGGGCGCAAGCGGCTGATGGGCGTTGTATTCGTAAAGTACGCGGCCGGTGCTCTTCTCCATCAGCACGGCGGATTTCGCATTTACATCCGGCCCCTGAGGCGCTGCCAGGGCAGGACTTTGCAGGACGCAAAGCAGCATTAAGGCAAGTGCCAGGCAAAGCCATCTCTTATATGGCTTGTTTGTTTTTTGACAGGTAGAAAGTTCGTTATGTCTCAACTTGATTACCTCGATTCTCCGAAAGTATGTTTTATGAACAGGGCCCGCATGTTTTTGGACGAGAAAACCCCACACCCGTAAGGATGTGGAGTTGATTTAAAAATTATGCATCTATGTCAAAATATGCTTTGACGGGTGCGGGGCAGGTAATGTTTACTCGTTGCTGTCGTCCTCTACAATGAATGCCTTGATATCCGCCTTGAACGCTGCCACGTCTTCCTCGGTCCCGTGGACCTCTACGCTGACCGGTTTGGTCAGGTCGATGCTGAAAATGCCCATGATGGATTTTGCGTCGATGATATAGCGGCCCGATACCACGTCTATATCACAGGGGCGGGCCACAGCCGCGCTTACGAATTGCTTGACATCGTTGATCGAGTTGAGCATCACTTTGAATTTTCTCATAGCCACGATTTCCTTTCAGATAAGCCCGAAGGCAATTTTGCAATATAATTATTGAACGATAAAGACTAAACTGTTATAATGTTATTCGGTTTCACAAAGTATTAACAGCGGGATATTTTACCGCCGATTTCGATCCTTAATATAATTATAATCAATCAAATTTGAAAATCAACGTATATTGTTCCGAATTTATAAGGTACTTGCATATTTTTAGGAAGGTAAACAAATGCGCATATCTTTTGTCACCCTAGGGTGCAAAGTTAACCAATATGAGACCCAGGCAATGGAAAAACTGCTTCACGCTCACGGGCACAGCACGGTGGAACCCGGGCAGCCTGCGGATGCGGTTGTAATCAATACCTGTGCCGTAACGGGGGAAAGCGCCCGGAAATCGCGCCAGGCTATCAGAAGAGCGAAGAAGTCAAATCCGGATGCCCTGATCGTCGTCTGCGGATGTTTTTCGCAGGCGGACGCCGACACGGCGCGAGAACTCGGGGCCGACTTCGTCGGCGGCGCGGGAGAGCGTCTGAGCGTCGTTGACTTCATTGACAAAGCCGCGAATCGAAACGTGCCCGAAATCGGGATGAAGATCGCAGACCCCTTCAGCAGGAGGG
>ENA-OWPA01000292-OWPA01000292.1-bioreactor-metagenome-genome-assembly--contig:-NODE-292-length-81594-cov-13.797048_pt1 | contig 81594 bp, 70 predicted proteins | sample MGYA00238139_ERZ651803 | MGnify/ENA primary metagenome ERZ651803 (study PRJEB26909, sample SAMN07631231) | bioreactor metagenome | isolation source: Switchgrass digestor | place: USA: Dartmouth... | reverse complement strand
CTGTTCGCCAATTAAAGCGGTACGCGAGCTGGGTTCAGAACGTCGTGAGACAGTTCGGTCCCTATCTGTCGCGGGCGTAGGATATTTGAGGGGATCTGTCCCTAGTACGAGAGGACCGGGATGGACTGACCTCTGGTGCACCAGTTGTCATGCCAATGGCACGGCTGGATAGCCAAGTCGGGAATAGATAAACGCTGAAAGCATCTAAGCGTGAAACTAACCCCAAGATGAGATATCCCACCAGCAATGGGTAAGACCCCATGTAGAAGACATGGTTGATAGGTCAGGTGTGTAAGTGCAGCAATGCATTGAGCTAACTGATACTAATAGGTCGAGGGCTTGACCAGGAAGGTTTGGGTAAAACCAGACAGAGGAAATATAAAGGAAGGTCTTAAACGTTAAGAGTAAAACATCGTCTCTCCCTGTAAGCGATACATTATATAGTTTTGAAGGTGCAAAGGAAAGCAAGGAGCTTTCTGAACACTGAAAAGTTTATAAAGTTTCTGGTGGAAATAACGAGAAGGAAACACCCGTTCCCATCCCGAACACGGCAGTTAAGCTTCTCAGTGCCGAAGATACTTGGCTGGCAACGGCCCGGGAAAATAGGTCTCTGCCAGAATTATATCAAAGCCCTGTGTTGATAAACACAGGGCTTTGTCGTTTGCGGAGAAAATGTCCGCTGAAAAGAAACAAAAATGTTAATCTGTTGTCAGGACAGGATGTAATGACGACCTGTGGATAAAACTTTTGGTTATCCACAGATTTTTTTGCCAATTGTTGAAATAATTCAATAAAAACCTTGAAAGCCCTGAAAATACGATGTTTCAATGTGGATATATTATTTAATAGTTATCCACAGGCTTGTGGAAAATACGGCAGAAAAACATCCAGAACCTTATAAAAGCAGGAAATTTGGTTGTTGATACTAATTAGAAAATACAGCTTAAATAACTGAAAAAACTTGTACTGTAAAAATTACTTACTATATTATATAGTGCCATGATATCAGTGTTTTTATATAAATGAACAGACACGGTCCGGTTTTTAATACCATACGCAAAATAATTAAGTTTAAATAATCAGGAGAAAATAAAACTGTATGAAGCAAGTAAAAGATTATCCGGGAGGAATGGAAAAATGAAAGTAAAAGATATCATGACAAAAAATGTTGCATATGTAAAGCCGGATGCATCCGTATTCGATGCCGCAGCGTTAATGCAGCAGCATAATATAGGTGCTGTACCGGTCTGTGATAACAATGGTGTAGTAGGTATGGTTACCGACCGCGATATAGTAGTCAGAAATGTCGTAACCGGCTCTGATCCAAAGACCACTCCTGTAAGCAATATAATGACGACGGGAGTTGCAACAGTTTCTTCGGATACAGATATTAAGGACGTGGGTACGATTATGGCACAAAAACAGGTAAGAAGAGTGCCTGTTGTGGATAACAATGAACTGGTGGGAATCGTTGCACTGGGAGATCTGGCAACCGACAGAAGGTTCGATACCGAGGCATCCGAGGCGTTAACTGACATATCCAGGCCTGTCAAATAATCCGGATTGATGCAGCTACAGCGATGCATCAGATGGTAAAGCATTACCTGCTTATAGAACAAGATTCATGCATGACTGAAATTGAAAGCTCCTCCAATAAACCAAAAACATCAATCCGGCGCAGCAGCAGAAGATCTGTCCTTCTGCTGTTATGCCGGACTTTCAGTTGCAGAGGAATATCAGTACAGAGGATATCATACCGGTTATCATTCCAGCTATAATAAAATAGTTACGAATTTTATAGAGTAAATATCGCACATCATCAGATCATCCGAATCTACAAGACGCAAAACTATATAGCTTGCACCGACTGCAACAAGTGTACCGGTACGGTCAGTAAGAAGATTTGTGCCAAGCAGGAATTCAACCCGGACTCTTCGTCCTATCTGAGTCCTTAAAAAGCCGGGAGTGAAAAATGTGTTCTGTAAAGTCGACGGCACTTGTTCGCTCAGTGGAGCTGTCTGTACGGGAACTGCCCCGGAAACGGACGGTGCAGCAGGAACGGCAGATGATGCTGTGGTTTGTGTGCCGACAGCAGGCATCATTGGTACTGAAGAAGGAAAAATCTGTGTGCCTGTCATGTTACCGTTATGTGAAAAATTCTGAAATCCTCCGGGTATAAAAGATGAACCCTGTACACCTGCAGAATGATTTTGTACCGAAGTCATTGGAGGCATGCCTCCGCATCCTGTCAGACCAGCAGATGCTGACGGGAAAACGGGAGACTGGCTATTACCCTGTAAACCGGATAACGAGTCAAAAGCCTTTTTTCCTGATACATCATTTCTATATATCATATAATACCTCCTTATGGATGCTGCGATCATTTAAGCTTTTTCCAAAAGCAGCGCAAATCACTTGTATTTTCTCTGTAACCGGCCAATCAGGTATTGCTTTTAAAAGGAATGCCGGAGTAATGCAAGAGAGATTCTTTGTATTGTATAAACTATGTCTCATAGTACAAAGATGTCGGCTGATAAAAGCAATGCTGGGCAATTCGGTTGAACAGACTGCCGGATCCGTTTCGTGGAAATACATCTTCACATACCGGACTGAACGGATTATAATACCAAAGGCACGGAGCAACCTCTGTCAGGACATTCCCGGCAAGTGCCCAGTCTGCTATTTCATAATGCTGCGGCTCTGCAGGTATGTTGTATATATTCTGAGGATTAACCTGACCATATACTTCGGTCAAAAGGCATGTGAATTGGTACGGTTGTTCTATAACTCTTCTCAGATTGCCCTGCCCGGTCCGCAGATATTCACCGCCGGATACATGTACTCTGTTCATCACGACAGTAGCGACTCCTTTCATACCGGCGTCGCCTTCACCTTCTGCTTCACATCTGATAAGTCTGGCAAATAATTCCCTGTCAGTCATCGTAACTCTTAAACCTCCCTGCTACATTATATTAACATAATCTGGAATTGGTAACCTCACTGAGCTCGATTTAAATTTGATAAAAGTATAAAATAAGGGCATCATAAAAATGTACGCTGTGACTGTTGGATCTTCCAAAAAGGAGGCGTTGTTGTGAGTAGACACAGGAGTATGATGTCAGAGCAGCTTAAGCACGAAATAGCAAAAGAACTTGGAGTCTACGAAACAGTTGAGGCTGAAGGCTGGGGAGCAGTTTCTTCCAGAGACTGCGGAAATATTGTTAAGAAAGCCATCGAAATAGCCGAAAGAAGCCTGAATGAAAGATAGCCTCTTTATGCAGCGTTACAGGAGCCGGTCAGTCCGGCTCTTTTAATTTACATATGCAGTGATCTTTATCTGGATCCTCTGTGTGTTCATTTTTCCATACTTGTACTTTTGTTATTGAAACATGGATTTTCAGGTGATATAATAATATTTGCTAAAATCTGGGGAGGGTTTTGCCGTTGTAAGTACCCGGATAGGATGCTATATCACCTGGCATATCAGCCGGCACCATTACATGCTGAAGTGGCTGGAAAAGTGCAGTATTGCTATATTGCAAATCTGTTACATTTTCTTTACACTTGGGATGGATATGTTGACTGGCCAAAATGCCGGTGATATAATCAACTTGAATTCAGGGGGTATAGCTTGCCCATTCTGAAGAAAGTTGTAAGGCGGGTCGGGCTATCAGATAAGGGAGAGGCGGAGCCCGGCTTGAGAGTCAGGCCTATCCCAAAAATTTACGAGGAGGATTTGAGAGTATGAGGAATCTCAAAAAGTTACTTGCAGTAGTCGTTGCTGTTTGCGTGCTCGCAACAATGGCGATTCCTGCATTTGCAGCTGAGACCACGCTCACCGAAGCAGAGATTTGCGCAGGACTTGGCATTCTCAAAGGCGACGGTGCTGGTGTCACTGACACTTACCTTGCAAAAGGTACAGAAAGACTGCAGGCTGCTACACTCTATCTCAGACTGCTGGGATTAGAAGATGAAGCTCTTGCATTCGACGGAGAAGAGAATTTTGAAGACGCTGACCTGGTTTATGCAGGTGGTCAGAGAATTCTTGCTTACCTGAAAGCAAACCCTGATCTTGGCTGGAGTGGCGTTAACCTTTCCAAGACAATGTTCGATCCTACTGGCGAAGCATCTGCCCAGATGATCTACAAGGTTTTGCTTGAAGCACTGGGATACAAGCAGGATGTTGACTTTGAATGGGCTGACACCATCAGCTTCGCAGCTGACAAGGGTCTGAGCAAGATCGCTGATGTTGATGAACTGACAAACAACGATCTGGCAATCGCTCTTGTTGAAGGCCTCAAGGCTACAATGAAAGACGGCAGCAAGACTCTGCTCGATAAATTGATCGAAGACGGCATCATTGATGAAGCTGATGCTATAGCAGTGGGTCTTAAAGAAGCTGCTCCTGAAGCACTCGAAGTTGTAAGCGTAACAGCTATCAACGCTAAGCAGGTATCCGTAGTATTCAACAAAGATATGAACAAGGATACTTTGACAGCTACTAACTTCGAAATTTATGACAACGGATCAACCAAGCTTGCTGCAACTCCTGCACTGCAGAGTGACAACAAGACTGTTATCCTGACAATCGATGGAAACAACAAGCTGACCAATGCATCCACTGCAAAGGTTGTTGTTAAGAAGGATGTCAAAGCTGCTGACGATACAGCTCTGAGCGCTGATTATACCAATGATTCAGTTACAGTTCAGGATACAGTAATGCCTGCAATCGAAAAGATTGAGACTGCTGGCCTGAAAACTCTGAAGATTTACTTCACAGAGCCTGTATGGGATGGTGTTGACGATGATATAGCTACAAATCAGATCACCATCAAGAGCGGTATCTACACTTATGTTGTAACAGGTATCAAAGCTAACTATGCTGAAAAGTCACTGACAGTAACAGTTGGTACAAACCTTATTGAAGGTAACCTTGAAATAACTGTTAATGCTCAGGGAATGGCTGACAGCGGTGCTATAAGAGACTTCGCAGGTCTCGTAGCTCTGAAGACAGTTACCAACTACACCTTTGCTCCTGACAACACAGTAGCAACAGTTACACTCGACAGTGTAAACAAGGCTACTAAGACAGCAAAGGTTAAATTCTCCAAGATGGTTTACGGTAATGGTGTTAAACTGTATCACTCTGTAAGCGGTTCAGATGCTTATGGTACTGCTGCAGTTACCAAGACCATAGACAATGCAGCAACTGAATGGGAATTTGTATTCACAAATGACCTGCCGTCAGGAACATTGACATTCTACCTTGTAAATGATCCTAACAATGCATCAAATCAGTTGACTGACCTCTATGGCGTAAAGGTTCCTAACCAGACCTTCACTTACACTGTAGTTGCTGATACAACTCCGCCGACAGTATCCGAAGTTAAGGTCAACACCAATACTTCATTCGATATAGTCTTCAGCGAAGAAGTAAACGCTACAGAAGCTGCTAAAGCTGACAATTACGAAATCCTGAAGGCAGACGGTTCAAAGGTATCCTTCTCAGTATCAATAGTTGATACTAAGACGGTTCGCCTGAGTGCAGCTCTTGAAGATTCTGCAACATACACGATCAATGTTAAGGCTATGAAGGACGTTGCAGGCAATGCTATGGAATCTGCTTACAGCGTACAGAAGACTATCGGTGACAATACTGCTCCGACAGTATCCGATAAGTATCTCGTTGGTTCCGATACGATCTACATCGTTTATTCTGAAGCAATGAACGAGTCAGATATCGGAAACAAGGCTAACTACCTTGTAGCAAAGAGTGACGCGGTTCCGGCATACGCAACTCTTGGCGATAACGATACTGTTACTGTAGTATCCAACAAGAAAGTTAAGATAACCATCAAGGATGGCGGCCTCGTAGCAGGTGAGACCGATGTCAAGATTGGTCCTGTAAAGGATCTGGCTGGCAAACGTCTCTATGGTGATGCTACATTCCAGACTGAAATAAGCAACATTCCTGCATCAACGCTTGGCATCGATGGTGCTCAGCTGATAGCAAAGAATAAGATTAAGGTTATATTCAACAAGGAAATTGGAGCATTTGATCCTGGCGAAATCGCAATCCGCAAGACTGACGGTAGTGCGACAACTACGACATATAGATTCCAGTCTGTAGAATCCAACACTGTCAACAGTGATGGTAAGACTGAAATCGTGATCGTACTTGATAATGATGTAGCATACAATGCAAAGGATACTACGATAACCGGAGATGCTATCGAAGTATACAGCGTTGGTACTCCTGCAAATACTAAGTCGCTTGAAGGAACAGTTTTAGCAGCTGGCCAGAGGGCTACTATAGATGATAAGCTGGCTCCTGCAGTTGATAAGATAGTATTTGTAGATGCTACAACAATCAAAGTTAAGTTCAAAGAAGAGCTGAAGGCTGGAACATTTGCAGCAGTTGGTAAGAACGGATTCTCAGTTGCTGGTGGTACACTGAACGGTGCTGCTATCGACGGAACTGACAATACTATCGTAATTCTGAGTGGTACTGACTTCACAGTTAATACTGATGTCAGCTACAACGGAACTAACGGAATCACTGATGCAAATAACAATGCTCTTGAAGCATTCACTCACTCTGATACACTCGCAACTTCATTCTAATGATGGAAAGTGAGTAATCAGTAACGAATCAGCTTGATTCAAAAATCAGAGAGTCGGACGAACAGCCCGGCTCTCCTTTTTTATTATGGCACCTGGATAGCTGACAAGAACATTTTGCAGCAGACCATTTACAGATAATCAAACTCTGTATCAGCCATTGAGAATCGGAGAAAGAAAAGAAGCAAATAATTGGTGATAGCTAAACATGTAAAATGGCAGGTGGTCAGTCTGGTTATCTGCTTCTTTACATCTTTTACATGTATGAAACGTTTTGTTGATAGATTATGGAGTAACTTACAAACTTTCTTGTTTATCTGACCTCTTTCTGCTACCATATTTATAGACTGTAAAATGTAAAGATAGTCTATATATTAGTCAATGATAAGCGAAATGAGAGGTGGACAGGCATGAAACGTAAGCCTTTATTATTAATTATCCTTATGATTATTTCGCTAATACCATATAAGTCTTATGCTAAAAACAGTAACTATATATCATGGGAAATAGCTGTCGATAAAATGGATAGAACCAATACTTCGTTATTGAATATGGCAGATTCGGAATTGATGGCAAAAAGACAGTATGAAGCGGCACTGATCAGTAAAACTATAGATACGGACGGTATTTCACTTAGTATTATGGGGCAGGGTTACTTTATAGAATATGGTTCTTCAGTAAAACTGTATATGACTTTAAGGAAAGAACTTTATCCTGAACAGATGAAATATTCCTGGGAAACAGCAAAAGATAACCGTGAAATGACCAGAAACAGTATGATCATAAGTTTAAGAGGTCTCTACCTGGGCCTGTATACTTCAAGCAATGACCTTAAGTTAAAACAGAAAAAATATGAGCTCGCTCAGGCAATACATAAGCAGAATACTATAAAATCTGAAAAAGGCATGATAACAGATGTAGAACTGGAAGAGTCGCAATATGACCTGCTAACTGCAAAAACAGCCGTAAAGACAGCAGAAAGAAACCTGGAGAATGCTCTCTGCAGCTTTAACGCATTTATAGGTGAAGACTTTGATAAGCGGTACGATAAAATCATTTACAATGAAAAATATGACACATCCCGTTTGAAAAACCTGGATTATTACAGCAGTAAAGCTCTTGTGAAAAGAATGGAAGTTGTATCATTGAAAAAGCAGATCAAATTAATGGAGCTTAATAAAGATATTATAGAAAGGATTCCATACTGTCTTAACTCCTCAGATATAAAAAAGAATTATGACGAATTAACTGAAGATATCGAATATGAGAAAATTAAGCTGAAACAGGCGCAGATTGAGGTCGAAAGAAATATAAATGAGGCATACCTTGATGTTGAAGAGGCTGAGAAGAACCTGATAAGCCTGGGCAAAATTCTTGATTTACAGAAAAGCAATCTGATTAAACTAAAAAAGCAATATGAAAAAGGATTAGTTTCCAAGGTATCAGTGGACCAGGCGCAGCTTACCTTTGAAGAACTTGAAAACAATTATAATGCCGCTCTTTATGATTATAATACAAAGATCATGAAACTGGAGTATGCTGCGGGCATTGGACCGGCGTATTAGGAGGTGTATGAATATGAAAAAGGTAATTGCTTTATCAGTGATTCTTGTAATATCACTTATTTTCAGTATTGGAGCAGAGGCCGCCAGTACGGCTGAAAACATTATGACACTTGAAGAAGCTGTGGCTGTTGCCAGGGAAAACAGCAGACAGGCGGTTATTGATAACTTAGACATCAAAATGAAGAATATTTTACTGAAAAAAGCCAGGGAGGCAGCGGAAAACCTGGGAACGGCATACGGATATGAAAATTTGCTGAATAACGATATTACAAGAGAAGTTAATGTGATGGAAGCTGAGTATAATATTACAATTGCTGAGATGACAGCAGAAGAAAATCTAAAAAAACTGGAACAGGATGTTTACAGAACTTATATGAATATCCTGCTTGCAAAGAAAGATCTTGAATTATCTCAGGAAAAGCAAAAAATAGCCGAAGAAAAATGCAAAATTACACGAGCAAGGAAATCTGCGGGGACTGTAACGGAAGATCAGATAAGCAGCGCCGAATTTGACCTGTACAGCAAAAAGGCAGATGTTGAAGCCAAAAAGGAAAAACTGGGCCTGCTGGATATGGAGCTAAAAAGCCTTCTTAATTTGCCGTATGATAGCAAGACGATAGAAGTGGAAGGCTCAATAGAAATGGTGCCATTCAATGAAATCGATATAGATGAATTGGTTAACAAACAAAAGGACGTTGGCCTGGAGGTTTTTACAGAGGAGTGCTCGGTAAAGCTTGCGGAAAAGACCCTTGAACTGACAAAGAAATACTTTTTGCCGGGCAGTGATATCTATGATCAAAATGAAATGAAGCTGAATGCTGCTTACCGTAATCTTAATAATGCGAAGCGGAACAGGGAAGTCAGAATCAGGAATACATACAACGAGTTGCTGAACATTATAGATTCATTTAAACTTGCTGAAGAATATGAAAAATTGCAGCAGAAGAAACTGAGCAATATTCAAATCAGATATAACAAGGGGCAGATAAACAGGGAACAGCTTCTTGCAGCCAAAGAAAATTATCTTGACGCAGTATATAACAAAATTAAATCGATATATGATGTGAATATCAAAAGATACGAATTTGAGACTTTGATTGTTAAAGAAAAAAATTCACAAAATGATGAAACTTAAAACGATATACAGCGTCTAATAAGTAGCTATTATCTCAGAGCATTGATATAATTGAACTGGGAGTTTTTATAAATGTAGACTAATGAAAAGGGGTCTTGCGATGTATACCATAAAAAAGTGTACTTCCATTGTTCTTATCATCATTGCATGCTTTTCTCTTCTTGCTTTTAATGTATACGGTACAACTGCAGATTATAATGAAATGGCTTTGGTTCTTAACAAACTGAACATTCTGCAGGGAGCAAACGGTGATTTTCAGCTGGATAAGCAGCTTGAAAGGGCACAGGCCACAGCATTTATTATCCGGATGATCGGCAAGGAAGATTATGTAAAGCAGAACGCTGATCAACTGGTTAACACAAGCTTCAACGATGTGCCGGTTAATTCATGGTTTGCACCGTATGTAGGATATGGGACACAGAATAATATAATAGCCAGCAGTTTGAACGGCAAATTTGAACCTTTTGAATACATAAGCGAAAAAGCTTTCCTGAAAATGGTTTTATGTGCGTTGGGCTATGAATATGGAGAAGATTTTAACTGGTCCAATGTGTACCAGAAAGCTTACGAAGTCGGGCTGGTAGTTGATGAGTCATATATCGGCAGAACCAGCGACAACTATGAGTTCACGAGAGCATCTGCAGTTGAGATAATCTATCGTGCGCTTAACACGGTTAAAAAAGGAACTGTGACGAAACTGGCGATGTCCCTGGCAGACGAAGGTGTATTTACTGTTGATGAAATATATAACAGCGGTATTTTTTCAGATACAGCAGAAGCAAATATCGAATCTGTTAATGTTCTTGCACCAAACAGTATTGAAGTAACATTCAGCGAACAGATACTGAGTATCAGTTTGGAAGATATAACGATATTTGATGAAGAAGATGAAAATAATACACTGGATGTTATAACAGCAGCTGTGAACGGCAACCGCATGCAGGTCATTACATCTGCTCAGACCCCAGGCAGGAAATACAGGATAGAAATTGAAGGAGCAATTGATATTAACGGTAATATCTGCGGGAACCTGAGTGAAGTTTTTTATGGATATAAAGCGGAAGAGATAACTTCTGACTTCTTCAGGATAAGTAAAATAGAGCAGTTGTCCGGCAATTTGATCGGTATATATTATACTCATCCTGTAAATATGAACAGTGAGATACCTGTATATTATGAAATACTAGAAAACGGCGTACCGTTCATATCCGGTTCATCCGGCAATATGACCGTTAAGCGTCTGAGTACAGCAGATAATGTGGTTTCTGTCAGCCTGAAGAATGCTTCGTTTAAACAGGGTGAAATATACAGTGTGCGGGTTTCAGGGAAACTGACCAGCAGCTACGGAGCAAGGCTGGGTGAAGGACTTGGAGATACGAGGGACTTTGTAGCATCAGAGGTAAGCTCAGAGGAATTAAAGGTTACCAGTGTAAAGGCAGTGACGCAAAATACTGTCAAAGTTGTGTTCAACCGGGAGGTTGACTCTGACTGGGCCGGCCAGAGGTTAAACTATTCGATATTTGATCCGAATGGTAAACAGATCGATACTGCCAGTGCTGCGGTCACATCAGCCGGTGATGGAATGGGGCGTGAAGTGCTGGTGACCCTGGCTGGTACGCTTGAAAAGTCAAAAAAATATACCATCAGGATCGCGTATATACCGGACATATATAAAGAGTCTGTACTGGAAAAATATGAAACGGTATTCTCCGGCGAATACAGTACAGACAGTGAACTGGCGATTGTTAAGGTCGCAGCCGAACAGAACAACTGTCTGACACTCTGGTTTAATAAAGCTCTTGATCCGGCATCAGCAACGGAAAGAACAAACTATATTATCAGCGGAATTACCGACAGCATGTTCAACTTAATGCCGGAAAAAGTATACTACACGGAGCAGAATGGTGAGTACAAAGCAAAACTGTACCTGCCGGCAGGAAAGACTTTTAATCAATCCCAGAAGTATGCGGTACGTACTTCCAACCTGAAGGACAAACTGGGTAAAATATACACCACGTTACTGAAAAGCGAGTTCACAGGTACCGGTACAGCAGCATTAAAACCCCAGATTAAAGATGCTGTCACTGTAGCCGGTGACCTGATAAAAGTTGATTTCAATATCGGGATAGCTTTCAGCAGGGAAAACCTGGATGTCAGCAACTACAGGCTGGAGTATAATGACATCAACAACGAGAAAATTATGATGGTACCGCTTAGTGTGAATTATATCGATGAAGACAGCATCGTACTGAGGTTTACCGAACTGGATCCTGCAATGGAATATAAATTAAGCTTTGTTTCTATGGCAGATTATTCAGGAGTATATAAAACTTCAGCTGCAGGCGGCAATAATTCCATAATTGTCAGGTGGGGGAAATGACCGGAGCGTGGTAATAAGTCCCACATAACAAGCGTAACTATGCATGCCGTGCGTTTAATGATATAATAGCTTTGGCAATATCCTAACTGTCATTACAGATATCTGTATCGTTATTTATATTATACAGCGGGGTGCAGGGTGTCCGATTCATAAGCGTCGGGTGATGGTTTATCTTCCGGACAGCGGGCATTTTCAGACCTTGCCTCGCAAAACATTGCTGATTTTAACAATGTGTAAGAGGGAGAGTATTTTGTGGGTAAGAAAATCCTGATAGTAGACGATGAAAAGAACATAGTTGATATTCTCAAGTTTAACTTAAAGAAGGAAGGTTTCTCAACGATCGAAGCCTACGATGGTGAACAGGCCGTCGAACTTGCGCTGAGTGAAAAGCCTGATCTTATCCTGCTTGATGTGATGCTTCCCAAAATAGATGGTTTTACTGTGTGCAGAAAGCTGAGGCAATCACTGTCGACACCTATACTGATGCTGACGGCAAAAGAGGAAGAGGTCGATAAAGTGCTCGGGCTTGAGCTTGGTGCGGATGATTATATTACAAAGCCCTTCAGCCAGCGGGAGCTGATGGCCAGGATAAAGGCGAATATAAGAAGGACTGCCATGGAAGAAGTTGCAGCGGCGAAGAACAACAACCTCATTGAATACGGTGATCTGCAGATAGACTGCGACAGGTATGAAGTAAAAAGGGGAAATACGAATATTGAGCTGACACTGCGGGAATTTGAGCTTGTCAAATTCCTTGCCATGCATCCGGGACAGATATTTTCCAGGGAAAGCCTTTTGGAGAAAGTATGGGGTTATGAGTATTTTGGTGATGTGAGAACGGTAGATGTGACGATCAGACGTGTGAGGGAAAAGCTTGAAAGAGATCCTTCCAACTGTGAATATATCCTGACTAAACGCGGCGTGGGTTATTATTTTAATAAGCCGGAGAAATAAAGCCGGCGGGCACGAGGTGTATATGTTTCCAAAAAGCTTACAGTGGCGTCTTGTCAGTTTTTTCTGTCTTATAACATTTTGCCTTGTCATACCGATAGGGCTTTATCTTAACGGCAGGATAGAAAGTAAGTATTATGAGAACTTTATAGACAGGATAGAAAAGGGTTTTGAAGAATGGTCTGTCAAAGATGATTCCATCAGTGCGGAAGAACTCAGGAAAGCTCTTCAGAACAGTGAAGAGCTTTTTTTGCTTAATCTTGAAAACAGAAGCTATACTATTTGCAACCAGGATGGTGAAATATATTTCACCAACGACAAAATATTTCTGAGTAACTCTAAAGAATCCAATCAGAAAGCTCTCCTGGAATCGGATAATTTCGTGCAGGCCCTGACAGGCAGGGAATTAAACAAAAAAATACTGGAGAGCTCTGCAGGTACAAGTTTTTTTGATTATGCAAAGCCTATCGGGGACAACATTTTATATTTCCGGTATTATAAAGATGACTGGGCAGAAATAACGAGGCACTTCAACAATGCAATTTACACCAGCCTGCTAATAGGGTTCCTGATCGCATTCGCAGCAGGTTATTTTCTTTCTCGTACCATTACGCATCCGCTGGCCAAGCTGATGAGAAAGGCGGAAAGCATAGCAAGCGGCGATTTTGACCAGCTGCTTGAAGTCAATTCGGATGATGAGATAGGAAAGCTTGCGGACACTTTCAATTACATGGCCAGCAATCTGAAGAACAACCTCGCTGAAATATCCAGTGAGAAGAGTAAACTGGAAACCATCCTGAATTATATGACGGATGGGATCATTGCATTTAACCTCAAGGGAGAGGTCATACACACCAATCCTGCCTCCTCCCGCATACTTGGTATCGGTACCGACGGACCGGTGACTTTCCAGGAGTACAGGTCACGTTTCGAGTTCGAATATTCATTTGAGGATGTGCTATACCTTCAGTCAAGCCAGACTGCCGAAATGAACATAGCGGTGGGAGATAAGATTATTAAAGTATATTTTGCTACTTTCTCGGATGAATCCAAAAAACCGGGAGGCGTAATAGCAGTCTTGCAGGATATCACGGAACAGCAGCGCCTTGATGATATGAGAAAAGAATTCGTGGCGAATGTATCACATGAACTCAGGACACCGCTTACATCCATAAAAAGCTATGCGGAGACTCTTTTGGATGGTGCTCTTGATGACAGGGAAACAGCAGAACATTTCCTGACAGTAATAAATACTGAAGCTGACAGGATGACCAGACTTGTAAGGGATCTGCTCCAGCTTTCAAAGCTTGACAATAAACAGACCAAATGGAAATTTGAATGGATATCGCTGGCGGAACTTATTAAAAGCGTTGTTGAAAGGATGCAGATGGAGGCAGGATCCAGGGACCAGAAGCTGGAATGCTTCATAATGAATGAGATACCGGAGATAGAAGCTGATTATGGCAGGATAGAGCAGGTGGCTTTCAACCTGATAGGAAATGCGGTTAAATACACGCCTGAGGGCGGAAGTATCACCGTATATGTGGGCAAGATATATAATGATGTCTATTTTAAGGTATCCGATACTGGCATCGGGATACCCGAAAGTGATCTCGAAAGGATATTTGAGCGGTTTTACAGGGTGGATAAGGCACGCTCGAGGGAAATGGGCGGTACAGGTCTTGGTCTGTCAATTGCAAAAGAGATCATTGAGGCCCATAAAGGAACGATTAACATAAACAGCCGCATAGGTGAAGGAACGGAAGTCACCGTCAGGCTTCCTATAAGTCAGACAACCCTGGCAAATTAAACGTTTTAAGGATTTCTTTATGTAATTTAAACTTAAATACCATGTAATATTTTTGTAATATCGATTTTGTATAATGATATTGTTATAATAGTATTGTTATAATAATGTATTGTATGCATCAAATTTTGATATATGTCATAGATTCTGGGGAGACGAAGCATGTTAAAAAAATTGGTCGTGGCGTTGGTCACATTTATCATATTGGCATCGTCGACAATGGTTGCTTTTGCCGGGACAGACCCTCAGGCTGAGATACATGCCAGTATTGCCAAAACACTAAAATCAGGAGATGTTGATGATAACGGCCAGTTCATAATGACGGTCAGAAATCCTGAGAATATCGGGGAGGAAGTAAATACATACAGCAGAAGGGTCAATATTTCCGGAAGCACCAGGTACAGCGACCTGATCGTAAAAATTGCAAAGCGGAACAAGGAAACAGGAGAATATTATATCATCGAACTTCCGGACGGAGATGAATCCATACCGGTTCTGAGCGATTACTTTTCCGTCGAACTGGACCTTGAATACGGGGAGAACAATTTGCTGCTGATTTCCTACAGGAAATCCGAAAGCGATCCGTCAATGGTTCAGTATAATGTTATTAAAATCAATATTTACAAGGAAACTATTCCACAGAAGATCGCAAGGGCTACCAAAAAAATCGGTGAGACCGTCCTGGATCTTTTTACAGGCAAGTCAAAGTAATTACCATTAACGGGGGCTTAAATGAGCCGTGAAATAAAGGAGAGACTGAAAACAGTCTGTATTTACATACTTATATTAACAGGGCTGATACAGATAGGAATCCTTTGGAATTATGAAAACCAAGGGGCTCCTATTAGTTTTTTTACGGGGCTTTTTAGCAAAGATAACCAGATAAGCGATGAGGCCGTCAGCAAAAAGCTTTTTGCACCATACAGGCTGATCCTTTCAGATGGAGAAATCACTTACTGGATAATTTCCAGGGACAGCGAATATTACAGGGCTTTCTGGAATGAAGCCGTTAACGGACTTGAAAAAATAGTATCCGGAGAAGCAAAACTGGCGGAATCAAATGAAAACTGGACGGACATAATCGACAAACAGGGACTTATGGTGGATTTCGGCTATACTATGGATTACGACCTGCTGAGGTGGTTCCTCGATACGGGAAGGACGCTGCAGGAGGTGCCCGCATTCAGGAAGTTTATGATTAAAAGGGATATTGTCCGTAACGATACCGGAGTCTTTTACATTTTTGGCAGTGACGGCAAAATATACAGTTCAGACCCGATAAGGTTTGAAAAAGCAGCGAATATTTCTGATATATGCATAAAACTTATTGATGATCAGGCAGACACTTACCGCAGATATTTTACATTATCGGGCAGCAAAATAAACAAGCCGGGTGATGAACCTGACACTTTATATGTTGCATCATCTCCGAGATACTGGCCTTATTTCAGGTATACTGTAAAACCGCCTGAGCGGGCGGAAAATGAACTGCTCCTCGCGGAATCTCTCCTGGGCAGTGAAGCAGGCAGGTATAATAAATACGTGTATAATGAAGATGTAATTCAATATACTTACGGCAGCAATATCTACAGGTACTATTCCGATGGTTATATGACCTATCGTTATCTGGGCAGCAACGAATCGTCATCCGGCAATAAAACAGGTGAAGCACTGATGACTGCGTATAAATTTGTCGCAAGGGTGAGGGAACTGCTGGACAGTGATACCGAAATCATCTTGTCCTCGGTCAAAAAGAAATCAGGAGGAGAATATGAATTCGGATTTGACTACAGGATCGATGGAATGCCTGTAAAGGTCGATTATGAGATGAAGGACGGCAGCGGCAAGAGACTGGGACACGCGATCAGGATAACAGCGGACAACAAAAGGGTACTTGAATGTGACTGGCTTCTTCTGGATTTCAGACAGAACGGCAAGGGCAGTTATAATGACAGGCTGCTGGAAGTGATAGGCAGCAGGAATATAAAATTCGATGATATAACAGTAAAACAGATCGATACCGGCTACTATATCAGCAACAGTACGGACGGCCTGCTGGAACCTTCAATGATCATAAAAACCGATAAGAAAACAGTGAGCCTGGAGCTGATTCCTCAAAAAGGAGATTAAACTATGGATGTGGCAAAAGCAAAAACTGTAGTTATCATAATGTTAATTGCCTTTAACCTGTTTTTGCTTGCAAACAATTTAATGTATTATGACAGCCAGACTGTCAGCAAAGATATGCTGGAAAACACCGTGACAATACTTAAACAGAGGGGTGTTACGCTGGAGTGCGAAATCCCGTCATCGGCCGGGGAAGGTTACAGACTTGTGTACATAGCAGGGGGACTTGACAGGGACAGCATAGCAATGAAGCTGCTGGGAAAAGGGTATGAAACATCGGCGGACGGCAATGTAATGTTTCACGACGGTAAAAGACTTGAATTTGACGGAGATACCCGGTTTACATATACTGATAAAGCATCTGTGCAGATAGATAATGTCAGTGAGAAAGAAGCAAGAGAAGCTGCCCTGAGCTTTATGAAAAACAAAGGACTGCTTAACGGCAGGTATGTGCCTGATGAGACAGCGCAAAATAATGATGGCGGCTGGGTTTTTGATTATATAGAGTCGTATAACGGGTCACTTCTTTATGATAACTGCTTTACGGTCAGGGTAAAGGGAAAAACGGTTGCAGCCCTGGTATATCAAAAGCAGCAGATAAAAGGATTTTCGTCCAATGGTATAGAACGGATCGAAGCATATCAGGCACTGCTTTCAAGGTTTAAGGAGGGGTCCGACGCAGTTATTACCAGCATAGACAGCGGTTACAAACTTGATGAATCCAGGATGGATGAAATGGAATCAGTAGAGCTTTTGCCCGTCTGGCGTGTCAAGATAAAAGGTGAACCGGACCCCATATATATAAGGTCACATGATAGCTGAAACTGAACAATATTTTGAACGCCGTACTTATATCAGACCATGGTACAGTCTTCTGAAATCAACCGTTACAGTCTGTATGATCACTGTAGTATTCTATAAAAAACAATGATATAATGTAGTATGATATCGGGCTTGATTTTACCGGCCCTTTTTATACGAAGGACGAGAAAGCAGGTGCGCGGAGTTTGGAGAAGATCATCATTCATGGCCGCAAGGCGCTGCAGGGAGATGTACATATCAGTGGTGCAAAAAATGCAGCTGTCGCTGTATTACCTGCATCCTTACTGATCGAGGGCAGCTGCAGGATCGAAAATCTGCCCGACATAAAGGATACGCGGGTGCTGGAGGATACTCTCACCCAGCTTGGTGCTAAAGTTATATTCGAAAACAGGAATACCGTTCTGATAGATTCCAGCAATGTGAACTCTTACGTAGCTTCCTATGATATGATCAAAAGCATGAGAGCCTCTTATTACCTGCTCGGTGCACTCCTCGGCAGGTTTGGACGGGCTGAGGTCGCTTTCCCTGGCGGCTGCGATTTTGGCTACAGGCCGATGGACCAGCATATAAAAGGCTTTGAAGCTATGGGAGCAAAGGTTGTAATAGAAAACGGAATGATAAAGCTATCCGCCGACAAACTTACGGGCAGCCAGATATATCTGGATGTTGTAAGTGTAGGGGCAACTATAAATCTCATGCTGGCTGCTGTGACTGCAGAAGGCGTTACTGTTATAGAGAACGCGGCAAAGGAACCTCACATAGTTGACACAGCCAATTTTCTTAATGCAGCCGGCGCCGATATTAAGGGAGCAGGAACAGATGTCATAAAGATAAGAGGCGTACCGCATCTGAAAGGCGGTCATGTCCATACTATTATACCTGATATGATAGAAGCAGGTACATTCATGATAGCTGCCGCCGCCACCGACGGTGATGTAACGGTAAGGAATGTTATACCAAAGCATCTGGAGTCATTGTCGGCAAAAATGCAGGAAATGAACATAAATGTTATAAAGGGTGAGGACTGGATAAGGGTAATCGGCGGCAATGAAATTCAGAAGGCGAATATAAAGACGCTTCCATATCCTGGCTTTGCTACGGATCTTCATCCTCCGATCACGGTGCTTCTTTGCCTGGCCAACGGCAGCAGCACGATAACCGAAAGTATCTGGCCTCTTAGATTCCAGTATGTGAATGAGTTAATAAGAATGGGCGCCAAAATACGAGTGGACGGCAGCCTTGCAGTTATCGACGGCCCTGTGTCGCTGGTAGGGGCCCAGGTCAATGCCATCGACCTGAGAGCAGGTGCGGCAGTTGTCGTCGCAGGCCTTGCAGCGGACGGAGCTACTGTTGTAAACAACGTCAAATATATAGACAGGGGTTATGAGGATTTTGTCGGAAAACTCAGAAAGCTTGGCGCCGATATTGCAAGGGTCAGCGAATAAATGAGAGCAGCAGGTGTGTGCTTAACGGAGCGGTCATCAGATCATGGAGAGACAGAAATGAGGATATGCAGTTTATATAGCGGCAGCAGCGGAAATTCAATATTTGTGGCATCAGACAATACGAGACTGCTGGTGGAAGCAGGTTTGAGCGCGAAGAAAATAACGGAGGCATTGTGTTCCATAGGCGAAAATCCGTCGGATATCGATGCTGTTTTGGTATCACATGAACACAGTGATCACATCAAAGGGGCAGGCATCATGTCCCGCAGGTTCAATCTGCCAATATATGCAAGTGAAGGCACGTGGAAAGCGATGGAGAATATGATCGGCCCTGTCCCTGAGAGCAACAGGAAGGTGTTTTCATCCTATGTGCCGTTCAATATAGGAGATATTACCGTGACTCCGTTCCCAATACCCCACGATGCCAGTGAACCTGTTGGATACAGTTTTTCTTCGGCGGGAAGGAAGGTTACGATAGCCACTGATATTGGCCATATAAGCATGGAACTCCTTAGAAACTTTGAAGACAGCGACCTTTTACTGCTCGAGTCCAATCACGACCTGGAGATGCTCAAAGTGGGTCCGTATCCGTGGCCGCTGAAAAAACGCATCGCAGGAGATCATGGCCATCTTTCAAATGATGTTGCCGGTGAGGTAGTCGCATACATGGCTGAGCGGGGAACAAAAAGGTTCCTGCTGGGGCATCTCAGCAAGGAAAACAATTTCCCGGAACTGGCCTATCAGACAGTATACAATGTCCTGTGCCAGAAATGCGTCAACGTAGATGGGAATATTACTTTGGATGTGGCTCTTCGTGACCGTGTAGGCAAAGTGATAGAAATATGAAATTAAAGCAGGTGCCGGTAATGCCTGACCGGAGCTGTTGAAAAAGTATCATTTCCGGGGAAATATAAACGAAGTTATGCCAGACCCACGACATGATTCTGTCAGACGGGAGAACTGTCCCCATGGCGGCCCTGCCCCGGGAAACTGATGACTGCAGGATGTTTTATGAGAGTTAATATAATAGCAGCAGGAAAACTAAAAGAACGTTATCTGAAAGAAGGGATTGCCGAGTATTCGAAACGTCTTTCCCGCTTTTGCGATTTAACGATAACGGAAGTGGAAGATGAGCAGGCACCGGAGAATTTGAGCGACGCGCAGCAGGAGCAGGTCAAAAGGAAGGAAGCGGCCAGGATACTCGGAAAAATCAAAGACGGGGATTTTCTTATAGTCCTGGATGTGAAGGGGACCAGGAAAAGCTCCGAGGAATTTGCGTCCGTACTGAAAAAATGTATGACAGGCGGCAGATCAAATATTACTTTTGTCATCGGAGGTTCCCTGGGCCTTGATGAAGTTTTGGTGAAAAAAGCAGACCTGAGGTTGTCTCTTTCAGACATGACATTTCCGCATCAGCTTACTCGCCTTATAATACTGGAGCAAATATTCCGTGCATTTAAAATAATAAACGGCGAAACGTATCATAAATAGATAAATACAAGCCCGAGGTGTGTAAATATATTTATAAATTGTTTACTGTATCAGTAATCTGATTGAAGAAAGAGGATTCATCGATTTTTCCTGTCATAGCTTTTTCGTTATGGCCAATAGAAGTTGCTGAGGAAAATTTTTCAATAATGAATCACGGTCAGATATGGGCAACATATAAACAACCTTATTTGTTCGAGAGGTGTTATATGGGAAAATCAACTTTTATGACCATATCTGCCGTATTGATGATTTCGTTCCTGGCCGGGTGCTCTTCTCAAATGGACAATACAAGGTTTCAGGGGCAGGCCGGTTATAATACCGGGATCGGATTAACTTATGACAGGGGAAGGGAGGATTATCCCGGACAATCGTATGCAAACGGTATCGGCACTGATGTATCACGCAATACCGGAATGAATGGCAGTACCGGCCAATCAGGAAATGAAGGCAGCGGCAATACGCCCGGAGGTACTGTCGGGATCACAGGTACACAGCTGGCAACACAGGAGAGCTTACCTGCGGGCGGCGGCATTACCCTCCGCAACATTACGACGCCTGTAAGGCGGGGCGGAACAGGCGGCATCTCATTCCAGGGCAAAGCTGATACTCAGTATACAATAACTGCCGTATATAAAAAGCCGGAAGGCTTTGTAACGTCAACAGCGGTAAAAAGGGCCGGGTATGACGGCGTAGTGGACCTGACCTGGAAAGTAGGACAGGATACGGTTCCTGGTACCTATGGAATAATGATTGCGGGCGGAGGAGAACAGTTATCAGTTTCTTATACAGTCACGGATTAGGGCAGCCCGGAATAAAGCAATCTGCTGCCGGGTACGGGTATATCAAAGATAAAACATTGGAATAATATTGTCGATGCAGCTTATTGGCTGTACAACTAATATTATTTAATGGAGAGTCTGCCGTTGCTGAAAAAGAATAAATCAATTTTCAGACTGGAATATATTACGGCTGCGGCTGTAATACTGGTTCTGTCCCTGATACTTCTAAGACGCCCCATTATAGGTGTTGCGGACAACGGAGATTTCGCCAGGATCATGAATTCCACAGGGCTGTATTACCTGACGGACGATTTTGATGAAAGATATTTCGGCTATGTAAACAGGCTCTACGGCACAGGGCCTGTTATACCTTTTGGAGGAGGCTATTTTTCCGCCCAGATACTGCTTGTACTTCTGGCAGTTTTCATATCACGTTCATTTACGAATAAAGCAGTCTTCGACATAAGATTCCTTGCAGCAATATATATACTCATTATGGCCGCGGCAGCCTGCTGTATAGTCAGAAGTATCAGTAAAAAATCTGTCCTGTCTGCGGCGATTGCTGCATTTTCGCTTATATTTGTTTTTTGCGATACTGCATACTCTTCATATTTCAATTCATTGTACGGAGAACCTGTCACTTTTGTGTTCCTGCTGCTTATGACAGCGACGGCACTCATGATGGCAGCCGGTGATAATCCATCCTTACCGGTGCTTATACTGTTCAGTACTGCTGTATTCTTTTTTGCAGGTGCCAAAGTCCAGAATGTTCCGGCGGGTATCCTTGCTGCGCTGATGTTTGTCCGGATCTCATCTTTGCGGACGGATAAGAAATGGCGCCTGATCTCGGCCATATCTGCAGCTGCAGTTATCCTGGTTTCTGCTGCCGGATATGTGAGTGTTTCGAAAGACATTAAAATCTGTAATAAATATCAGGCGGTTTTTTTCGGCATTTTGAAGGGATCTGACGATCCGCGCAGAGATCTTGAAGAACTCGGACTTGATCCGTCACTTGCAGTGCTCGCAGGTACGAACTACTTTATGGAGGATTATGCCGTTGATATCAGAACACCGGAGTTTCGGAAGATGATAGACGAGAAAATAAACTATTCTGAGATAGCAGAATATTATATTAAACATCCCGGCCGGCTTCTGGAAAAGCTTGAGATATCGGCATACAACGGATTCAAGCTCAACCAGGAATTCGGAAACTATGAAAAACACAAAAATACCGGCTACAAACAGGTAACGGATGTGTTCAACTTCTGGAGCAGATTGAAAATGGAAATGTTTCCGCATACGCTGCTGTTTATATTATGCTTTTATATGCTGGTACTGGCGGTACTGGCACATGAATACAGAAAAGCCAAAGACGCAAAAAGCCGTCTTGCAGCAGAATTTTTCGGATTTATCGCATTAACCGGCATAATACAGTTCGTTTTGCCTGTCATAGGTGACGGGGAGGCGGATCTCAGCAAGCACCTGTTTTTATTCAACGTATGCTTCGATATATTTGCTGCTGCTGCACCGGTTTATGCATCGGACAGGATCGCCGCTTTTTTCCGGTATATAGGGAACAGAGGGGTAGCCTGATGGCTGGACAGAATAGGCAGCCGTGAGTGCGTGTTCAACACAATTTACTCGGAAGACATCTTCCGGACCTTTGACGGAGAGATACCGTGGTATTTTTTGTATAGCTTGCTGAAGTAATATGCATCGTCATAACCAACCGCCATTGCTACGGTTTTAATGGAATGACCGCCTTCAAGGAGCATTTCACGGGCTTTTGACAGCCTTAGTTTAATCAGGTAGTTTATCGGAGTCTCGCCGGTTTCATCCTTGAATACCTTGGAAATATAGGCAGGACTCAAGTATATGCTTTTTGATATGGTTTCAAGTGATATCTGGTGCATGTAGTTTTCATTCAGGTACTTTATGAGAGTATTTACAATCACCGCCTTGTCTGAAGAATCGAAACCTGCCAGTGTTCTGGCCTTGCGGCGCACTTCAGTACGCGTGGCTTTCAGAAAATATATAAGAAATCTCATCACATGGACTTTGATCATCAACTCGCAGCCTGGCTCATTGCTTTCCTGTTCTGAGCATATATCACTGCAGCAATTTAAAAAATCCTGTTCATACTCCCGCAAGTTGTAAATGGGCGGTGCCGTGGGAGCAATAAGATGGTTCCTGGGTAATCCGTCTATATTTATATTTCCGAACCCCATATGCAGTTCAAGTATCTCCTCGCCGGCCTTTACGCTTTTACCGTGCGGAACATCAGGGTTGAAAATCACTATATCGCCTTTTTTAACACGGTAGATCTCATCGCCTATCGTGTAGCTGCAGCCTCCGGACAGCACATAGGCCATGGATGTAAAATCATGAGTATGTATGTTTGTTTTGTGACTTTCATCGAACCTGCGCTTGAATATGAAATAAACCTGCGGGTTGAAATTCTCTGCACTAATGCCAAGCTCACACATTGTATATCCAACCTTCGAATTCAGAAATATTTCCGGAGACCGAGGCCAGAATGACTGATACTGAACTGTATACGTTCTGCAACATGTCATCTGGCGCGTTTTTCATTATAGATGTACAGTTGTCAATATAAGATTATACATCAGGAAAACAGAATTGTACATTTTTTTGACATTGCAGATGACAGATAATAAAGGGCAGTGATATCGGGCGCTATGCGCGAAAGCTGAAAAGATAGACAACAGCGAAGGCAGTGGAGATATAATGGCAGAATTTAAATGGATATGGGGTTACATAAAACAATACAGGGTTGTTTTTTTTATTGCACTGGTACTGGTGCTGGTAGTAAATCTGCTGAACATGATAAATCCTTATGTTCAGGGCATTATAGTAGACGAAGTGATAAACGGCGGCAGGACCGATATACTGCTGATCCTGGTGCTGATTATGATCGGTTCAACTGTTTTAAAATCGGTTCTCAGATACGTATATCTTATGATGTTTGAGACTGTTTCGCAAAAAGTGGTTTTCAATGCAAGAAAATCTGTGTTCAAAAGGGTACAGGAACAGGACTTTGCATTCTTTGACAAGACAAGGACCGGCGATATCATGGCGAGGCTGACAGGGGATCTGGAAGCGGTCCGGCATTTTACCGCATATGTCATTTATTCTGTTTTTATGCATGTTGTAACATTCATACTGGTCGTTGCTATACTTTTTTCGATAAACGCGCTTTTTACTCTTATCCTGTTGGCGGTAACGCCCATTACCGGAATTCTTGCAGTTAAACTGGCATACCGGGTCAAGCCGGCTTTCAGTGCGATCAGGGAGCAGTTTTCCAGACTTAATTCCGTAGTGCAGGAGAATATCAGCGGAAACAGGGTAGTCAAGGCCTTTGCCAGGGAGGACTATGAAGTATATAAATTCTCAAGGGAAAATGCAGGCTACAGGGACTGCAACATAGAAGCAGCAAGGATTTGGGAACGCTATCTTCCTGTCCTTGATTCACTGGCAGGGCTGCTGTCGGTCATAATCATCGTGGTCGGTGGAATTATGACGATAACAGGCCGGATAACCCTTGGACAGCTTGTTACATTCAACAGCTTCATCTGGGCCCTGAACAACCCAATGAGGCAGATCGGATGGCTCATCAATGATACGCAGAGATTTGTCGCATCGGCTGAAAAAATAATGACACTGCTGGCGAATGAGCCCAGGATTAAAAACAGAGAAACTGCTGCCGTGGCGAAAAAGATAACAGGACGGGTAGAGTTCAGGAATGTATCTTTCGGATACGGCAAAGAACCGGTGCTGAAAGATATCAGCTTTAACGCATACCCGGGGCAGACAGTGGCTGTCATAGGGCCGACCGGTTCAGGGAAATCCACATTGGTGAGCCTTATTTCGAGGTTTTATGACTGTACAGAAGGCCGTATACTGATCGACGGAACAGATATAAGGGATTACGACCTGAAATCACTCAGGGAGTGCATTGCAGTGGCGATGCAGGATATATTCCTGTTTTCCGATACGATAGAAGGAAATATTGCCTATGGTGTCACGCAGGCAACAGCCGAAAAGGTCATGTGGGCAGCTGAAATGGCCTGTGCCAATGATTTTATAAAAGAATTCGCCGAGGGATATGACACCATAATAGGAGAAAGGGGCGTAGGACTTTCCGGGGGCCAGAGGCAGAGGATTGCTTTAGCCCGCGCACTGATAAAGGAACCATCCATTATAATCCTGGACGATACGACTTCCAGTGTTGACATTGAGACGGAGCATAAAATACAGCAGAACCTGAGGGAGTTCTGTAAAAACAGGACAACATTCATTATTGCTCACAGGATATCATCTGTGAAAAACGCGGATCTGATTCTTGTACTGGATGAAGGAAGGATTGCAGAGAGAGGTACCCATGAGGAGCTGCTGGCCCTGAAAGGTCAATATTACAGCATATTTGTTAACCAGTACGGAGATTTTGACGGAGCTGAGGAGTGATATCATGGCCAGGAATAAATTTGACGTAGATGAAGAACTGGAAACCAGGTTCGATTTTAAACAATTCAAAAGGATGCTGGGATATCTTAAACCTTTCAGACAGCAGGTAGTCTTCACCGTTTTTCTTATGCTTGCATCAAGCGGTCTTGCACTTTTGGGCCCTTATCTTGTCAAAGTCGCCATTGACAGGGACATACCAGCGAAAGATATAAAAGGGATTGTTTTTCTGGGCGTCATTTATATAGCAACGCTTATTTTCAATACGATATGTATGAAGTACAAGATAAGGACCATGTCGTACATAGGGCAAAGAGTTATTTACGACATCAGGAAGGATTTGTTTGTGCACCTTCAGGAACTGCCTTTCACTTATTATGACAGCAGACCTCACGGGAAGATACTCGTCAGGGTGGTCAACTATGTGAATTCTCTCAGCGACCTTTTGTCCAACGGAATTATAAATGTGATAACCGATATGTTTACACTTGTGGCAATAATAGTTTTTATGCTTTGTCTGAATGTCAGGCTGTCCCTGGTATGTTTCGCCGGACTTCCTGTACTCATAGCGGTTACGATGATCATAAAGAATGCACAGAGGAAAGCATGGCAGAATGAAAGCCGGAAACAGGCAAACCTGAATGCTTATATCCATGAGAGCATCTGCGGCATCAAAGTAACGCAGTCATTTGCAAGAGAAGAAGAAAACATGAGAATATTCCTGGAGCAAAGCGATGAGTACAGAAAAGCATGGATGAAAGCAGTAAAAATTCAGTTTTTAATGTGGCCTTCAATAGATATGGTTTCTGTTGCAAGTGTATGTGCGGTATTTATAGCTGGGGTACACTGGCTCGGTACCGGAGGTGTCACGGTAGGTATAATCGTTGCATTTATGAGCTATATATGGCGGTTCTGGGAACCTGTCAGCAACCTGGGGAACTTCTATAATTCCATAGTAAATGCGGTAGCATACCTGGAAAGGATATTTGAAACCATCGATGAAAAACCGACAGTTGCTGATCTGCCCGGTGCTGTGGAAATGCCTTTGATACAGGGCGCAGTAGAATTTTCTGACGTAGTGTTCTGCTATGAAAAGGATGAAATCATACTCGACCATGTCAGCTTCAGTGTTAAGCCGGGAGAAACGATTGCACTGGTAGGACCAACTGGGGCGGGTAAATCGACCATTGTAAACCTTGTCAGCCGTTTTTATGATGTTAATGAAGGAAGCGTGAAAATCGACGGCAGAGATGTGAGAAGTGTCACTCTTAACTCCCTTCGCAGGCAGATGGGGATAATGCTGCAGGATACCTTTATTTTTTCAGGAACCATAATGGACAATATAAAATACAGCAGGCTGGACGCCTCCGATGAAGAAGCGATCGCCGCAGCCAAAGCAGTAAAGGCGCATGAGTTTATTACAGCTATGCCGGATGGTTACTACACAGAGGTGAATGAAAGGGGTTCCAGACTGTCGGTAGGCCAGAGACAGCTGATCTCCTTTGCCAGGGCACTGCTGGCAGATCCCAGGATACTGGTGCTGGATGAGGCCACCTCAAGTATTGATACAAAAACAGAAATGGCTCTGCAGGAAGGCCTGCAGCGGCTGCTGGAGGGACGGACATCGTTCATCATCGCTCACAGACTTTCTACAATAAAAAATGCGGACAGAATAATGTTTATAGATAATGGCAGGATAGTAGAGCAGGGTTCGCATGATGAACTGATGGCCAGGAAAGGAGCATACTATCACCTGTATATGGCCCAGTACAATCTGCTTGATGCTATATGAATATTTGACCGGCGGGCAAAGCCCGTCGGCAGTTACTTCTGCTTTGCATCATCGGATATCCGTATATATGCATGTCAGATGACCGTAACTGTTTCTGAAAACATATTTCTGGCAGGGTATCTGTATTCACCGGACAAATCTCTAAAAAAGCCAAGGCATATCAGGACTGCAATTCCCGCTGCATGCCTTGTGCCGATTACTTTTGCCACTGCCTGTTTATCGAAATCGTAGATGGCAAAACTGTCAACGCAATAGAATTTTGCTGCATAATGTATGGAGAGACACAGCAGGTCTGTCTCGCGCTTTTTGTTCCAATGGCGGATGATGCTCCTGCTTCCCGGAATCACGTCTGACTGTGTGATCCGGTCGGAGACTGCCAAAGTGTATGCACACTCTGCGATCATTTTATTACCTGTGGCTCTGTACAGCTTCTGCAGCACAACAGGTGAGCTCACGGCGATAATGTCCCACAGCTTGCCGGTATATATGGAAAGACCGGCAAAAGCGAGATTTATAATTTTCTCAAGAAGACCATCCTCAAATCCGGAGTTCTTATCAATAAAAGCCATTGAACTGCGTTTTTCAAAAAGTTGCCTCATTTCGTGCTTCAGATAAGACATAGTTTCATCTCCCGGCGTATTTGCATCTATTTTTTCCCTGTACCTCTAAATGTATGCGTTTCCGGGACAAAGCAGGATTTTTTTTAGATATAGCGAATATAATTAAGTGAGGTGGGTAAAATGCTGATAGATACAAGTATCACCATCGCATACAAATGTACATCCTGCGGCAGCTTTGAATTTTTTAATGTTTCATTGTTCACACTTATATATAAAAGGAATTACAGTATGAAATGCCACTGCGGGAAATCACGCATAAATATTGAGCGGGAGGGTGAAAACAGCTATCTTATCAGTATACCCTGTATCGGATGCGGTAACGAGCATACCTACCTCTTTACCAGAAGATCCATGCTGTTGGGCGAGCCTGTCGTATTCAGCTGCCCGGAAACTGCGATGCAGATATGCTTTGCAGGCAGGGACGAAGCGGTACGCAGGAAGGTTGACAGCCTGGAAGAGGAATTTGACGAACTGATGGATGCATATGGGTATGAGAGTTATTTTCGAAATACTCAGGTTATGATCGATACGCTAAACCATATACATGATATTGCGCTCAGCGGCAATCTCTATTGCGAATGCTGCGATGCCGATATAGACCTTGTGCTGCAGAGCGACTGCATACTGCTCAGATGCAGCCGGTGCGGAGGCAGTAAAACGATACCTGCCGCAAAGAACAGTGATCTCAAGGATATACTGGTTAAGGACCAGATAATCATAACAAGGGATTCATTTAAATATGATAATGATCTCTTGTCCAGATAGTCAGGAGATAATTCCGGGAAATAGTTCTGCTGGTTTTGGTTATTCTGCCGGCAACTGGCAGATTCGGTGTTATTATGATTGACACAGTAATTCAAGGGTGCTATAATTATCACGAATCAAGAAAGTCATTCTGTTGTTTAGATCTCCCTATTAAACCAATGAACTCTTATATGTGTCATATGCGATCTCAGTCGTGCATTACATTGGTTTGGGATCGTCCAAACATTGCCGGTCGGATTTGATACAGCAAAACACAGATGTTCATTAATTCTGGAAAATAAATTTATTTTTAGATATATAAGACAGGTAGGTGGATTATGGAAGAAGTCAATCTTGCTGCAAAATCACTGGAAGACTTGCAGTACATAGCAAAGATGATGGGCTTGAGAAGTGTTACGAAATATACTAAGGAAGAGCTCATCGAAAGAATAATAAAAGCAGGAGAGAAAAACGCCAAAAAGGTGAAAGAGAAGGCTGAGGCGCAGGAAGACGGCAGTAAGGATGAAAAAACTACAAAAGCCAGAAGGGGAAGGAAACCCAAGAAGGTTGAAATAAATGAAACGTCGGAAACAGATGAGGCTGTCAGTGACGATAGTGTAAAAACCGCTGAATCTGCTGCCAAAACTGTTGAGGAAACTAAGCCGGAGAGCGCTGAAACTGCCGGGGCTGAATCTGACCGGCAGGCAGAACTCAGCAACAGCGGCGATGAGAAAAAAGAAGCCGCCGGCGAACCGGCCGTGTTGAAAAAATCACGCAGAGGAAGACCAAGAAAAGCATCCAGGGAAGCCGCCGCAGGTGATGAGGGAGCTGTTGCCGCAGCAGACGTAAGTACAGCAGCTTCAGAAGATAAAAAAGCGGAAGAACACGACAATGAAACAGCACCGCAACAGTCCGAAATAGCACAGGACAGCGGAAAAACAGCCAAAGCGGATATCGTGCACGAAACCGAAGACGTACAGCAGGAAGGACGCCCGGATGCCGGCGCTGGCGTGCAAAAGGCTGCTTCCGTCGAAAAACAGGAAGAAAAGACAGAGCCAAGGAAAACGGGAAGAAACGGCAAGGCGACACAGCCTGCAGATATTGCAGAAAATGAAGACGCAAAAAACGCGGAAGCTGAGGGTAAAGATATACGAAAGACAGAAAAATCAAAGCCGGAAAGCCAGGAAAGTGCAGAGCAAACTGCAGAGGATAGCAAAGCTGAGGAAAAGCCTGCAAAGCCTTATGAGCAGCGGCGTGAGTGGAATGGACAGCAGGACAGGCCGAATCAGCAGATAAATATTGAAAGGATCGAGAGCGATGATCCTGTAGAGGGTGTGCTTGAAGTATTACCTGACGGATATGGTTTTTTGAGAAGCGACAACTTCCTGTCCGGAACAAGGGATGTATATGTATCTCCGTCACAGATCCGAAGGTTTGGACTGAAGACCGGAGACAAGATAAGAGGTAAGGGCAGAATACCAAAAGAAGGCGAAAAGTTCCAGGCGCTCCTTTATGTGCAGTCTGTTAACGGAGATTCACCGGAGGTTGCTGCCAAAAGAATACCTTTTGAGTATCTGACGCCTATATTCCCCAATCAGCGCATAACGCTTGAGACAGATCCCAAGGAACTGTCCACAAGACTGATCGACCTGATAGCTCCTATCGGAAGAGGGCAGAGAGGAATGATCGTGTCTCCTCCGAAAGCGGGCAAAACTATCCTGCTCAAAAAAATCGCCAATGCCATAACAACAAATTATCCTGAAATTGAGCTCATAGTCCTGCTTATTGATGAAAGACCTGAAGAAGTGACCGATATGCAGCGCTCAATAAAGGGAGAGATCATATATTCCACTTTCGACAAGGTACCGGAACATCATATAAAAGTGGCTGAAATGGTGCTGGAAAGGGCACAGAGACTTGTAGAGCACAAGAAGGATGTCGTTATACTGCTTGACAGCATCACCAGGCTGGCAAGAGCATATAACCTGACGATTCCGCCGACAGGCAGGACGCTTTCAGGAGGACTGGATCCGGGTGCGCTCCACAGCCCGAAGAGATTTTTCGGTTCGGCAAGAAATATTGAGAACGGCGGGAGCCTTACAATTATCGCGACTGCGCTCATAGAAACCGGAAGCCGTATGGATGATGTCATTTACGAAGAATTCAAGGGTACCGGCAATATGGAAATACATTTGGACAGGAAAATGTCTGAGAAGAGGATATTCCCTGCAATTGACATCAACAAGTCGGGAACGAGAAGAGAGGATCTGCTGCTGAACCAGAAGGAAATGGAAAGCATCTGGGCAATCAGAAAGGCAATGAGCAACCTGGGTACATCTGATGTCACTGAGATGATCCTTAATAAACTGATACAGACGAAGACCAATGAGGAATTCGTAAACAGCATAAATAAATCGTTCATTGACAAATAGACATCATTTGTAAATAGGACTTGATTAGCATTGTCGTATATGTTAAAATATTTGTTGCTTGTTGCGTGAACAAAATGGCACAATCTATTTTGCAGCAGAGCGAAAGAAGGTGAATCGACGATGAAGGAAAATATCCAGCCGAAATTTGAGGAAACCGTTTTGAAGTGTGCATGCGGAGAGTCATTTGTTACAGGTTCCACTAAAAAAGAACTGCACGTTGAAATATGCTCAAAATGTCATCCGTTCTTTACCGGAAAGCAGAAGCTTGTGGATACCGGCGGACGTGTTGAGAAATTCAAGAAGAAATTCGGCATAACAGACAATGAATAATGTCACATTGGCAAGATAATCTTTACAGGAAATCGCAACAAATGTGATTTGAAAAACATGTGCGGAAATGTTAAACTAAAGGCTGAATAGATGTGTTCAGTCTTTATTTTTTACCTGAAGCGGCAGCGACGGCAAAAACCGGCAGCTGCCGGAAGAAGACAGTTTTGCTCCGCCGCCGGGCGTCAAACATACGGCAAATAAGACAGGCGGGGCCGTTGGATCAGAGGAGATATATATGAAGAAGACAACGATAGGAGGTCAGGCTCTGCTGGAAGGGCTCCTGATGATAGGACCGAAAAATGTTGCGATAGCTGTGAGAAAACCTGACGGAGAGATAGAGATCGACAAAAAACCTGCTCCGCAAAAAACCACAGTGACGAAAATACCGTTTGTACGCGGGTCTGTCAACCTGTTCAGGCAGTTGGTGGTAGGCGTCAAAGCACTTATGTACTCAGCAGAATTTGTGGACCTGGAGGATGAAGAGGAAAGCAAGCCATCAAAGTTTGATGCATTTATAGAAAAACTGTTCAGTGACAAAGGCAAAGATGCGGTAATATATGCGACAGTTATTGTATCCCTGGCACTGAGCATAGGGCTTTTCATATTGCTGCCCAACCTTATTGTCAGCCTTTTCAGCCTGAAAAATGAAGGCGCCGGTGTAGTACTGAACAATCTTCTGGAAGGGCTGGTAAGAATAGCAATATTTTTTGCCTATATCTATCTGGCAACAATGCTCAATGACATAAAAAGGGTATGGCAATATCACGGGGCTGAACATAAAACCATACACTGTTATGAGCATGAAGAAGAACTTACAGTGGAGAATGTCAGGAAATATTCCACCAAACATCCGAGATGCGGGACATCGTTCCTGTTCCTGGTCATGGTGATCAGTATCCTTGTGTTCTCACTGGTTGGCTGGCATAATGCAATTATCAATGCGCTGCTGAGGATTCTTCTGATACCTGTGGTGGCAGGAGTGGCATATGAAATCCAGAGGTTTGCCGGCCGGCATTCCGACTGGCTGGTGATGAAGATAGTGAGTGCTCCCGGGATGCTGTTCCAGTACATGACCACGAAAGAACCTGATGATTCCCAGATAGAAGTCGCTATTGCCGCTATGAAGAACGTCCTGGTGGACGATGATTCAGACAAGTGGTGACAGAAAAATTCCGGTAATAAGACCTGGTAACGATATGGTGCTGAGAAATGACGTATAATGAAGCATACAGAAAAGGTATACAGATACTGAAAAACGCGGGAACAGAGGCCCCGGCCAGTGATGCCGGGGTTCTGCTTTGCCATGCTGCAAATTGTGAAAGAGTGTTTCTTTATGCCCATGGGGACAGTGAACTGGACGATGGCATACTGCAAATTTATCAGCAGATGCTGGACAAACGTGCACGGGGCTGCCCGCTGCAGTATATTACAGGGACACAGGAATTCATGTCCCTCACATTTGAAGTGTGCCCCGGTGTTTTGATCCCCAGGCAGGAAACAGAGCTGCTTGTTGAGACTGTCATCGATGCATGCAAAAACGAGCGAGCTGAAATCCTCGATATGTGCACCGGCTCAGGATGTATAGCTGTCAGCCTCGCGCGGTACATGCCGGGCTGCAGTGTGACGGCGGCCGATAAAATGGAACAGGCCATTGCCGCCGCAAGAAAGAATGCATTGAAAAACGGCGTTGCCGAAAGGGTCCATATCGTCCAAAGCGATCTTTTTTCCTGTATACCGCAAAAAAAATATGATTTTATAGTTTCCAACCCTCCGTATATAAGGTCAGAAGACATTAACGGACTGCAGAGGGAAGTAAGGGAATTTGAACCTGTCGAGGCTTTGGATGGGGGTAGCGACGGCCTTTTCTTCTACAGGGAGATTATAGGGAAGGCTCCGGCGTATCTTGCGGATAAGGGTATGCTTGCCTTTGAGACAGGATATGATCAGGCCGGCGATGTAGTTTCACTGATGATTTCAGACGGAAGATATTCAGATATAAATATATTAAAAGATCTGGCAGGTATAGACAGAGTTGTGACAGCGAGGCTGCTCACCTGATTTCCAGCAGCGCTATTGTAATATCATCCTGAAGATCATCGGCTGATTTTATCCCGGCAAAAGCAAATGCGGATTTTTTTATGTCCAGCAGGAGCTGCTTCGGGCTTGACTGCTTTTTCAGCAGTATCTTAAGAAGCCTGTCTTCTCCGAACTGCTCGTTTGAATCATTTCTGATTTCAAGTATGCCGTCTGAGTATAAAAAGAATTTGTCACCTGCCGCCAGTTGTACAGATCCGTCTTTGTATTCCGGAGACTCAAGCCAGTTGCTGATGGGTATTCCGGGCATTCTCAGCAATTCGAACCTGTCATGTCCATATACTATCGGCGCTACATTCAGGCCGGCATTGGAATACAGCATTGTTTTGCTGTCAAGATCTATTATCGAATAAAACATTGCTATATACAGATCTCTGTCCAGTTTGCTCTGGTTGAATTCGCGGTACAGACCTTCAAGCGCTTTTGACGGTGAGAGGGTTTTTTTGCTGATCGTTGAACGCAAAAAAACAGTAAGAAGTGATGCCTGCACGCCATGGCCGGATACATCCGCGATATACATACCGAGGTGTGAGCGGTCCAGATAAAATATATCGATAAAGTCTCCTCCAAGGGATTCACACGGCATATACAGCAGTGAGAAATCCAGCCGCGGATCATCCAATGGACCAGGAAGGAGACTGGACTGCAGCTTTCTGGCCATTTCGACATCCTTTTTCATTTTCTTGTTCTGCTCCTGCATTTTCTGATACAGCTTTTTGATCTGTGTGGTTTCCCGAAGTACTTCGACAGCGGCAAACACCCTGCCTTCTGCGTCTCTGAGAGGCGACGACATTACCGAAAAGATTCTGCCGTTGATATATTCTTCTTTTTCCTGGGTTTTGCCTTCAAATACGGATTTTCTTGTTATGCAGTTTTCACATGGCTCGCTGCGGTTCAGCATCTCATGACACTTTTTACCTGTGAACCGCCCGCCGAGGCCCCGTTCCATTGCCTTGTTCATATAGATGACGTTATTTTGGACATCGACGACTCTGACCCAGTCGTACATACCGTCCAGAATATCTTCTATGAAATGGCTGTTGTTCATCAGCTGATTCGTAAAACCACCCCTTCTTTTACATCATATCAGATATGAAATGCCATGTAAATCAAATGAAAACATATAGAAAATCAGTAATAATAGCATAAGCTCTGGAAATAATATAAAACGGGGCATGATAAATGTTGCCCCCGGAAAGAATCTATTAGGAAATTGCAAAAAGGTTTTCAGGAGCGATAATGTCAGTCAGGACAGTTGTAAAGCAACAGTATATCGACGCCGCCAGTACGACGGCTTTTAAACTTTTTACCGATGAATTGCATGCACGTATCAGCAATGCTCTGATAAATGGATTCAGGTCTGTCGTTTTTGTCTGCATCGGGACCGACAGGTCAACAGGAGACAGCCTGGGGCCGCTTATCGGGCACAAGATATCAGGGTTGAGAAGCAGCCATGTGTATGTGTATGGAAACCTTGAGAACCCTGTGCATGCCAAAAATCTTGATGAGATAATCATGAAGGTGCGGACTGACTGCGACAGGCCGTTTGTCATCGCGATAGACGCGTGCCTGGGGAGCGTGGAACATATCGGGCATATCAGTATAGGCGAGGGGCCTATCAAACCCGGGTCCGGTGTCAATAAGGAACTGGCGCCCGTAGGGGATATGTTTGTCACAGGAATCGTTAACTTCGGCGGCTTTATGGATTTTCTGGTACTGCAGAACACCAGGCTTTATGTAGTGATGAAGATAGCTGACCTGATTTCCACGGGAATCCGCTATGTCATATGGAAACTCAAAAAGGACGGGGAGCTGCCGTCAGACAGGCAGGAGACCGGAAGGATACGGCGGCAGTGATGTTTCCTATCAGCCTCTCAAATATATCAGACATTTTGGCATTATGAAATTATAATATTATGGAATGACAACTCCAGCAAATGATGTCTGAATATATTTGGGAGGTTTTATTTAATGAGAAAATCCGGAAAAGTTATCGGCAGTATTCTCATAATTTTCGGTTTACTGCTGCTGCTGAAGAATCTAAGGGTATTCAGTTCCCTGTGGGAAGTGCTTGATATCGGCCATATCATTGGCTATGTAATGTCAAAATTCTGGCCGTCACTGTTTTTACTGCTGCCAGGTATATTATTTCACGCATGTTATTTCTCGGGGAGCAGAAGAAATCCGGGAATACTGGTACCAGGCGGAATTTTGCTGGTACTTGGACTGGTATTCCAGATAAACATGATTTTCGGAGGATGGGATATTACCTGGCCGCTAATAATTTTCTCAGTTGTGTTCGGCTTGCTTGAACTGTATATTTTCGGAGGCAGAGAAAAAGGACTCCTTATCCCCATCGGGATACTGGGAGGGCTTTCATTTATATTCTTTTTTTCCTTTTCGCTCAGCAAAATTCTGAGCTTCAATACCAGGCCCTATGCGCTGCCGGTACTGCTTATCGGCAGCGGGCTCATAGTTTTGTCAGGTGTCAGGAAGAGCAGCAGCTGACGATTTTAAAAAATAACGTTTACAGATAAACCTGATGGGGAATATACTTAAAGATGATTATTTTTTCGAAGGAGATGATGTCATGGACAAATATGTTTGTACTGCATGCGGTTACGTATATGATCCGGCTGTAGGAGATCCCGATTCCGGAATTGCACCGGGCACACCCTTTGAAGACATCCCTGATGACTGGGTATGTCCGGTTTGCGGCGCTGGAAAGGATATGTTTGAAAAAGAACAGTGAAGAACAGAAAAGCATAGACGGGCATAAAAAGGAGTCTGCAATTTTACGGAAGTTGCAGATTTCTTTTATTTTCGGGAAAGTTTGATCTGCCGTGCTGAAAAAGTCTGATTCTCGGAGTCAGATGAACAATGCCCTGGTTTATGGAAATTTGGTATTGTTTTATTTATAAATCATGATAAAATAAGATAAGACTGGACGGCAAAACTGTGTTTGTGACTTGGTACTGCCAGTTCGGTCCTGTCACAGTAAAGAAACGGATACTTATATAATCAGTGTTTGTACGGAACAACGGCGTTCTTAAACAATATGCATGGCTTGTTTGAGTTCGCTTTTTTATTTATGTGGAGGTGCAGAGATGCCAAAGTACACCAGAGAAGATATAATCAGGATAGTCAAGGAAGAGGAAGTGGAATTCATAAGACTCCAGTTCACCGACATTTTCGGAATGCTGAAAAACGTTGCGATAACGGCAGGGCAGCTTGAAAAGGCACTGGACAATAAATGTATGTTCGACGGATCTTCGATAGAGGGATTTGTGAGGATCGAGGAGTCTGATATGTACCTGAGGCCTGACATGGATTCGTTTGTTATATTTCCGTGGCGTCAGCAGACAGGAAAGGTGGCACGGATGATATGTGATGTCTACACGGCTGACAACAGGCCCTTTGAGGGAGATCCCAGGTATGTGCTGAAAAAAGCACTGGATAAGGCCGCCAGGATGGGCTATGATACATTCAATGTGGGCCCCGAGTGTGAGTTTTTTCTGTTCCTGACTGACAGTGAGGGAAATCCGACAACAAAAACCCATGATAATGCAGGCTATTTTGATCTGGGACCTGTTGACCTTGGTGAGAACGCCAGGAGAGATATGTGCATCGCACTGGAAGATATGGGCTTTGAGGTGGAACAATCGCATCATGAAGAAGCGCCCGGACAGCATGAAATAGACTTTAAGTATACCGACGCGCTAAATGCGGCAGATGCCATACAAACATTCAAGCTGGTGGTAAAGACCATAGCCCAGCGACACGGCCTGCACGCCACATTTATGCCAAAACCGATATACGGAATAGCAGGCTCCGGAATGCATGTGAATACGTCATTATTTAATAAAGGCAGGAATATCTTTTTTGATGAAAAAGATCCGCTGCAGTTAAGCCAGGAAGCTTACTGGTTCATCGGAGGACTGATGAAAAACATGCGTGCAATAACAGCGCTGACAAACCCCCTGGTCAATTCATATAAGAGGCTGATACCAGGGTATGAGGCTCCGGTTTATATAGCCTGGTCTGCAAGGAACAGGAGCCCTCTGATCAGGGTGCCCGCCGCCCGGGGCACAGCAACCAGACTCGAACTCAGGTGCCCGGACCCAAGCTGTAACCCGTACCTTGCATTGGCAGCCATCCTGTCAGCAGGTCTCGACGGCATCGAAAACAGGATCCAGCCGCCGGAACCGGTAAATAAAAATCTTTTCTGCATGAGCCATGAGGACAGGTGTGCTGTGAATATCGAACAACTGCCGGCAAGCCTTGAAGAAGCGATCTGCGAGATGCGGTCCAGCAGTTTTGTAAAGGATCTGCTGGGAGACCATATTTATTATAAATATATCGAAGCCAAGCAGGAAGAATGGAACGACTACAAAACAAGGGTAAGCCAGTGGGAGATTGATTCATATCTCAAAAATTACTGATTATTTTCGACTATATGCAGTGATTTATTTCTGTATATGGCTTTGCCTGCAGTCTTTTCGTGAATATGTGCGGCAACAGCATGATAGTATTGATAGCAGGAGATTTATCGGAGCGTGAAGTCAACTATGGGAAAGCGGCCTGTAATCGGAATAATGCCTGGATATGACAAAGATAAAAGGAGACTATATACACCGGAAGATTATGCCGACGGCATAACATACGCAGGCGGATTGCCGTTCATTCTTTCTCTTGAGCTTGAGCCAGGTATGGCGGAACAGATAATTGATACCTGTGACGGTTTTTTATTTACCGGCGGACCTGATATAGATGCCAGGGCTTACGGAGAAGAAAATTTAAAATGCCAGGGAGGCATCTCGCCTCAACGTGATAAACTGGAACTTATGCTGGCCAGGATGGCGATAAACGGAAAGAAGCCTGTACTTGGAATATGCAGGGGTATCCAGCTGCTGAACACAGTGATGGGAGGAACTCTTTACCAGGATATCTATTCAGGACATGAAGGCACGGCACCTATGCTGAAACATTGGCAGGATGCGCCTGGCTGGTACGCTGTTCATGATGTCACGATCAGTCCGGGGTCCCTGCTTCATAAGATATATGGAACAGACAGGCTGCCGGTGAACTCATATCATCATCAGGCAATAAAGGAACCGGCTGCAGGTCTGGCTGTCACTGCATCATCGTCCGACGGTGTGGCAGAAGCTGTCGAATGCGTTAAGGGACAGTACATTATTGGTGTGCAGTGGCATCCTGAAGCAATGTGGCGCAATTGCCCGATACATCTCAGACTGTTTGAGTCGCTGGTCAAAGCAGCTGAGGAATACAGCGGAAGACGGCGGGATGTGCAGCAGCCATCCGGCATCGGAGGCCTGAATGGATCAATAAGCTGAGCGGCGCTTGGCTGAACTGGCGTAAAATGCAACTATAAAAGATGCCGAAGGGTGAAACGATGATATAAAACATGGATGGTGATGTTGACTTGGCGGATAAATATTGTCTTGGTGATATCGTTGAATTCAGAAAAGCACACCCATGCGGAAATAAGCAGTGGGAAGTAATGAGAACAGGTGCGGATTTCAGGGTGAAATGCACCGGATGCGGGCATCAGGTCATGATGCCAAGACCCAGGTTTGAAAAAAGCGTGAAAAAAATCATCAAATCCGGCCTTATTCCTGAAAACGCTGACAACAAAACCGTAACACAATAATCAGTTCAAACAGAGCCGGCGCCATCCGGAGTGTCCGGCACCTCATTTTCGTATTCTTTACAGCAACGGGGAAAATACTAAATGACAAAGTTATAAACGAAAATGAGGTTGATAAAATGTTTGAAAAAAGAGGAAAACGTACAGGCCCGGCTTTGACGCTGATCACTTCTGTGCTGGCTTCGGCTGTTGTCAGCCTGCTTGTGGTTTATTTTGCCCCGGGTTATATCTCACCTGCGGATAATGGAAGCAAAGTCAAAAATAATAGTGCGGTCAGAATGCAGATGACCGGCGACAGTACCGGTGATATGATCAGTCTTACAGACCTGGATGAGGGATCTTTGGTTCAGAACGGACAAACGACGGATATAACAGCAGAGGATGCTGCAATAGGCGACAGTACAGCAGGCAGCTTATCAGAGATCCCTGTGACACAGCAGGTAGCAAAAAAAGCTACTGCAGGTGTTGTCGGCATAACTGTCGAGCGGGTCGTGAAAGACAATCTTTTTGACAGTGACAGGGAAACTGAAGTAGGTTTTGGTTCGGGGGTAATTGTAAGTTCAGACGGTTACATCCTGACAAATAACCATGTTGCAGGAGGAAAAAGCAACAGGATTATCGTATCGTTAGCCGACGGAAGAAATGTAGACGGCGAAGTGAAATGGGCAGACCCTGTGCTCGATCTTGCAGTCGTGAAAGTAAATCTTACAGATCTGACGCCGCTTAAACTCGGTGATGCGTCTGAACTGGAGGTCGGGGAATATGCGATAGCAATTGGGAATCCTCTGGGACTCGATTTTCAGAGGACAGTCACTTCAGGGATAATAAGTGCACTCAACAGGACCATAAGTATTGAGACTGACGAAGGTCTGAACTATATGGAAGATCTCATACAAACCGATGCCAGCATCAATCCGGGCAACAGCGGCGGGCCGCTGCTCAATGCCAAAGGAGAGGTTATCGGCATCAATACTGTAAAAGTTACCAGTGCCGAAGGCATGGGGTTTGCCATACCCATCAACATTACCAAACCCGTCGTGGAAAAGCTGGTAAGCACAGGTACATTTCAGGAGCCATATATGGGCATGTTTGCATATCACGGAGATACTATACCGTATATAGATGGTGAGGCCAAAACCCATGACGGCATATATGTGGCATACGTAGACAAGAATGGTCCGGCCTATAAGGCCGGCATACGTGAAGGCTGCATCATTACAAAGGTAGACGATACGGAAATCAGCAGCATGATGCAGTTGAGAACATATATATATTCCAAATCCCCAGGAGATACTATACGCGTTTATCATAAAAAGCACGGAAGCGACAGCTGGGTCACGACCGAACTGGTGCTTGCAAAAAAAGAAAGGGACGGACTGATTACAAGATAATTTGCCAAAACTGAACGCGATTCAGGCAAACTGAAGACCGGTTCAGCAAAAACTGATATCTGTATCGGCCTTTTGGCCTGATCCACCTTAAAGCAGCGGGGAAGCGGCTGACGGTTTATACGGCCGGCAGCCTGCAAGTTGCGCATGATATGTATAGTTTTATGGATGAATTGGCAACACTTACTCGTAAGAATTTGCTGGAGGTGGATTAAATGGCTGACAGGGCCAGAAACAGGCCGGATTTTGAGAAAACGCTGAAACTTTATCTCAGGCAGGCCAGAGAAAAATTGAACGGCGACCTTGCGGGTACCAGGGAAGCAATAAAACTTATTGCTGAAGATAAAACGAGGAATTTTATCGAAATGACCGACAGGGGCCTCAGCAGGGAAGAAAGAGAGTTTTTGAAAGCATTGATCGTCGCCAGCATGCGCCAGTCATTTTGCTATGGATATGGTATTGGAAAATTTGAGGGTGATACGAGCCAAAGGGTATACCTGTAAAAAAATTACTGCAGGAAAGCATAAAAATGACGTGCACAATTGGGCAATAAAGGATAAAAATCATGTTGACACCGCCCTCTTTGTGCTGATACAATATTATACAATCATTTTTCAATAGTTGGGCGATGAAGGAAAAAAGACAGGTCTGAGTGCACAAGAGAGCCGGCGGATGGTGCGAGCCGGTGTACAGGATCTGTGCATAGCTCATTCCGGAGCATCATCACTGAAAACATACGGTATATATACCCTGTTGTTCAGGTGATGACGTTAACTACGTTACAGTTAAGTACGTCAGTACTTGCCGAGGATAAGCGTAAGCTTGTCGAATCAGGGTGGTACCACGGTGGTTATTCCCTTCGTCCCTGCAGTGATGCAGCGGCGAGGGGTTTTTTATAATACGGGCCCGCTTAAGCCCAAACATTCTGCAGACTTCTGGCCGGCCAAAGCCGGAAATGGGCGGAAAGCATCCGGAGTATGGACCGGATGGGCCGGATGGCCAGGCCGAAGCAAATGAATCTGGAAACGGAGGGATATCTGTGAAAGTGACCGGAGCTGAAGCGATCATCAAAACACTGGAGAAGGAAAAGGTCGATGTAATATTCGGCTATCCCGGTGCTGCCATATCCCCGTTTTATGATGCATTGCTTAACAGCAGCATAAAGCATATACTTACACGAAATGAACAGGGTGCGGCTCATGCGGCCAACGGATACGCACGGGTAACCGGAAAGGCAGGTGTATGTGTTGCGACTTCCGGCCCGGGCGCCACAAACCTGATCACCGGTATCGCCAACGCATATATGGACAGCATACCGATCGTGGCCATAACAGGGCAGGTCAGAAGTGACATGATAGGGACCGATGCATTCCAGGAAGCTGATATAACAGGAGCAACAGCACCTTTCAGCAAACATAACTACCTTGTTAAAAATGCAGGGGAACTGCCAAGGATAATCAAAGAAGCGTTTTACATTGCAACAACGGGACGGCCGGGACCTGTCGTTATCGATATACCGGTGGATATACAAAACGCTACGTTTGAGTATAAATATCCTGAATCCGTTGATATACGGGGATACAAACCGACTTACAGGGGGCATGCCGGACAGATAAAAAAGGCCGCAGCTGCTCTGGAGCAGGCGAAAAGACCGGTGATATGCGCCGGCGGCGGAGTAATAACGTCAGATGCGGCAGATATGGTGCTGGAGCTTGCACAAAGACGAAATATACCTGTTGTAACAACATTGATGGGAATAGGATCTATACCGTCGGATCACCGCCTGTATTGCGGCATGGTGGGTACTCATGGAAGCCGCGTGGCGAACTGCGTGCTGAATAATGCTGACCTGGTGCTGGTACTTGGAGCACGGGTCGGCGACAGGGCGATAGGTTCGGCAAAAGTCCTGGCAAAAAAGGCCAGGATCATTCACATAGATATTGATCCTGCTGAGATTGGCAAGAACATAGATGTATCAATACCGGTAGTCGGTGATGTCAGGATGGTGCTCGAGGAGCTGCTTGAACATGTCGCCCCGTGCGGCAGCAGTGAGTGGGCAGATGAAGCGGCGGCGATGAAGCTTAAGGCAGCTTCGGATGCGGCATCTGTGAAAAAGACCGGCGGGGAAAGAGCTGCCGTAGCAAACGGGGACAGTAAGGGCAGCGGAGAATTTGTAAATCCCAGGTATCTCCTTTCTATATTATCCGATTATCTTTCTGAGAATGCGGTGATAACAACAGAAGTTGGTCAGAACCAGATATGGGCGGCAAACAACTACAAAGTCAGATGCCCTAAAACCTTTATATCATCAGGCGGCCTCGGAACGATGGGTTATGGCCTTCCTGCGGCCATAGGCGCCAAGATAGGCAGGCCTGATGTACCTGTGACAGTGATAAGCGGAGACGGAAGCTTCCAGATGTCGGTGCAGGAACTGGGGACAATGAAGCAGTACGGTATAGATGTGAAAATTGTACTCTTTAACAACTGCCGCCTGGGCATGGTAAGAGAACTGCAGCTGTTAAGGCATGGTGGACGTTATTCTCAGGTATGCTTGGACAGCAACCCGGATTTTGTAGCCCTGGCAGCGGCATACGGTTTCAGCGGCGAAAGGATCTCATCAGACAGCCAGGTGAGAGCGGCCCTGGAGCGGATGACCTCAAGCAGGGGGCCTTATCTGCTGGAATGTATGGTAGACCCTATGGAACCTACATTATAAGCCTGAATGGGAACAGATGTTTTATATCTGATTAAGTTTATACCTGGTTAAATAGAGAAAGCACAGAGAAAACCAATTGTATTATCGACTGTCAATCAGCAGAGGAAAGGGGTTGGTGGAATATGGCCAAGTATACGTTATCCGTACTGGTAGAAAACCACGCCGGTGTACTTTCAAGGGTAGCAGGCCTGTTCAGCAGAAGAGGCTTCAATATCGACAGCCTTGCCGTCGGGGTCACGGAGAATCCTGATATTTCAAGGATGACAATCGTAGTGGATGGAGATGAATATACGGTTGAACAGGTGAGCAAGCAGCTCAACAAGCTTATAGATGTAATTAAAATCAAGAGGCTCGACGACCATGAATCCATATCGCGTGAACTGGCGCTGATCAAGGTTGCGGCCAATGCTGCCACCAGAAGTGAAATAATGCAGCTGGTCGAGATATTCAGGGCCAAAATTGTCGATGTATCAAAGAGCACGCTCACCATTGAAGCATCCGGTGACGGAGACAAGGTAGCGGCACTCGAAGAGCTGCTCAGACAGTTCGGAATAAAGGAAGTTGTCAGAACAGGGACTATTGCCATCGAAAGAGGCAATCGCATAATCAGGGTTACGAATAACGAGGAGGGTGATTCAAATGGCAAAAATGTATTATGACAGTGACTGCAGCCTTGGCCTGCTGAAAGGCAAGACAGTTGCGGTGATCGGATATGGCAGCCAGGGACATGCACATGCCCAGAATCTGAAGGACAGCGGCATTAACGTAGTAGTGGGGCTTGCCCCGGGATCTGCAAGGAGGAAACAGGCAGAGAACGACGGACTTACAGTCATGGATACGGCGGATGCTGCAAAAGCAGGGGATCTGGTTATGGTCCTTACTCCGGACCAGACACAGGCGGACATTTATTACAGGGACATCGGGCCTAATCTGAAAGATGGCGACATACTGGCATTTGCCCACGGGTTTAACATTCATTTCAACCAGATAACGCCTCCGGATTTCGTGGATGTAATAATGATCGCTCCCAAGGGACCGGGACATACCGTAAGGAGCCAGTACCTCGAGGGTAAAGGAGTACCTTCCCTCATAGCGGTATACCAGGACGCATCAGGCAAGGCAAAGGATTATGCACTGGCATATGCGGCCGGCATAGGAGCCGGAAGAGCAGGTATCCTTGAAACAACATTCAGGGAAGAAACAGAGACAGACCTTTTTGGTGAACAGGCCGTACTGTGCGGCGGCGTAACAGAACTGATGAAAGCTGGTTTCGAGACACTGGTCGAAGCAGGATATCAGCCGGAGATCGCATACTTTGAGTGTATTCATGAAATGAAGCTCATAGTTGATCTCATCAACCAGGGCGGCTTTTCATTCATGAGATACTCCATCAGCGATACGGCTGAATACGGCGATTATATGACCGGAAAGAGGATCATTACCGAAGAAACAAGAAAGGAAATGAAAAAAGTCCTCAGTGAAATACAGAACGGAACTTTCGCATCAAAATGGATCACAGAGAACAAGGCCGGCGCAAGGGCGGAATTCCTGGCAACGAGACGGCGCGAGTCAGAACACCAGCTGGAAAAGGTAGGCTCTGAACTCAGAAAAATGATGAGCTGGCTGAAGAAATAACAGCCGGAAACAGTATAAACAAAAGCTCTGTTTGCACCGCATATATGATGTTATAAAAATGATGGGCATACAGTGATGAGCAAACAGAAAGACGACACGGCGAATACCGCCGTGTATCCAGAGATATTAAGAGATATAAAAAGCGGCAGAAGAGAAACCGCCGGATATTTATAAATATGAGATTGGGATGGTATTTGAAGGAGGTTGGAATATGTCCGCGAGAATTAAAATATTCGACACAACACTGAGAGACGGGGAGCAAACTCCCGGTGTCAGTCTGAATATACATGAAAAGCTGGAGATTGCGCGCCAGCTTGTAAGGCTCGGCGTAGATGTTATTGAAGCGGGCTTTGCCATATCATCGCCGGGAGATTTCCAGGCGGTTAAGGCAGTAGCTGAGAATGTGAGGGAAGCAACTATCGCAAGCCTGAGCAGGGCAGTGGAGAAGGACATCGACAGGGCGTGGGAAGCCGTATGCAAGGCAGAAAGCCCGCGCATACACACGTTTATTGCAACTTCTGATATCCATATGAAATATAAGCTGAAGATGACAGAAGAGCAGGTGCTCGAACGGGCTGTTGCTATGGTCAGGTATGCAAAAAAATACTGCAGTGATGTGGAATTCTCTGCAGAGGATGCCAGCAGGACCAGGACAGAGTTTCTTTACAAAATACTCGAGGAGGTCATAAAGGCCGGTGCAACAGTAGTTAATATACCGGATACGGTCGGATACGCGACACCGGAGGAGTTCGGGCGTCTAATAAAGGGTATAAAGGAAAATGTCAGCGGTATCGATAAAGTTGATATAAGTGTCCACTGTCACAATGATCTGGGTCTGGCAGTGGCGAACTCACTGGCTGCTATCTGCAATGGCGCAACGCAGGTCGAATGTACTATAAACGGCCTTGGCGAAAGGGCCGGCAATGCGTCAATGGAAGAGCTTATTATGGGGCTGCGCACCAGAAAAGATTATTACGGAGAAATTCTCTGCAATATAGATACCCGTCAGATCTACAGGACCAGCAAACTTGTGAGCAGGCTGACCGGAGTTCATGTACAGCCAAACAAAGCAATCGTCGGGGCCAACGCTTTTGCACATGAGTCGGGAATCCACCAGCATGGCGTCCTTTCGGAAAAATCAACCTATGAGATAATGACGCCGGAATCCGTAGGGCTGACGCAGAACAGGATGGTTCTCGGCAAGCTGTCGGGCAGGCATGCATTCGAGGAAAGACTGAAGGAAATGGGATACCACCATTTGTCTCCGGAAGACATTACAAGGGCCTTTGAGAGATTCAAGGTACTGGCTGACAAGAAGAAAACCGTACTGGATAAAGATATAGAAGCGCTTGTCGGAGAAAAGGTCTCAGAGGTGGATGAGGTTTACAGGCTTGACAGCTTCCAGATCAACAGCGGGAACAAGGTCATTGCCACTGCTACCGTAAGCATGTTTAAAAACGGAGAGCCCGTTACAGAGGCAGCAACCGGGGACGGCCCCATCAACGCGGCTTTCAAAGCCATCGAACGGTCTGTCGGCTTTGAAGTACAGCTGCAGGATTACAGCCTCAAAGGAGTAACTGAAGGTACCGATGCGCTCGGTGAAGCTACTGTAAGGATAATGAAGGACGATAAGATTTATGTGGGCAGAGGCGTGAGCACTGACGTTATTGAGGCCAGTGTAAAGGCATATATAAATGCCATCAACAGAGTAATAAGCGATCATGGAAAAGGAGCCGCTGACAGAAGGGAGTCGATATGAAGCGCATAACTATTCTTGATTCCACGCTAAGAGACGGTGCACAGGCACAGGGCATCTCTTATACAGTTGAAGATAAACTGAAAATAGTAAAAAAGCTTGATTCGCTCGGCGTAGCTTATATTGAAGCAGGGAATCCGGGGTCCAATCCCAAAGATCTGGAATTTTTCGAGAGAGCCGGCAAAATGGAGCTCAGACATGCAAAGCTCATAGCATTTGGCAGCACGAGAAGAGTAGGCCTGCCTGTAGAGGAAGATGCAAATGTGCAGTCGCTGCTCAGGGCAGGAACCGGGGCTGTTGTTATATTCGGGAAATCATGGGATTTCCAGGTCACTGATATCCTTAAGACCAGCCTTGAGGAAAACCTGAGGATGATATATGATACTGTCAGGTACTTCAAAGATCAGGGCAGAGAAGTGGTGTATGATGCCGAGCACTTTTTTGACGGATATTTTTCTGATCCGTCATATGCGATGCAGACATTGAAAGCGGCAGCAGATGCCGGCGCGGACAGCATTTGCCTGTGTGATACGAAGGGCGGATGCCTGCCCATGGATGTTTATAAAATAACCTCCGGGGTCGTATCGCAGTTTGACATACCTATCGGCATACACACCCATAATGATATGGGCATGGCCGTGGCAAGCACAATAATGGCAATTCAGGCCGGGGCAATGCAGGTGCAGGGAACGATAAACGGATTAGGTGAGAGATGCGGAAATGCCAATCTCTGCACCATCATACCTACACTGCAGCTGAAAATGGGGTATGAATGCATCCCAGAAGAGAATATGGCAGAAATAACATCTGTGGCCCGCACCATCAGTGAGATCGCCAATGTCGTACATGATGAAAGAGCGCCATATGTCGGGAAATCGGCATTTGCCCACAAAGCGGGAATGCATGCTGATGCCGTGGTAAAAAATTCTGCCGCCTATGAACTGTTCGATCCGGCACTGGTGGGAAACCACAGGACATTTCTCATGTCAGAGGTGGCGGGCAGAAGTGCCGTATTGAATATGATCAGAAAAGTCGATCCTTCAATAACCAAGGATTCTCCTGAGACTAAAATAATCCTTGACAAACTGAAGGAAATGGAGCATGAAGGCTACCAGTACGAAGGCGCGGAGAGTTCTTTCGAACTTATTATAAGAAAAATACTCGGCAAATACAGGCCGTCATTTGAACTGAAAGATTTTAAGGTCATCGTCAATGAACCGGTGCGGTCAAGTGAAAGAAATTCATCAGCGATGATAAAAGTAAAAGTCGGCGATCAGGAAGAAATCACGGCGGCCGAGGGGGACGGTCCGGTCAATGCACTGGACAAAGCTGCCAGGAAAGCGCTTTCAAGATTTTACCCCAGCATAAATGAAATGAAACTGACGGACTATAAAGTCAGGGTATTGGATTCGACTGCAGCCACTGCGGCAAAGGTCCGTGTACTCATCGAATCCACCGACGGAAACGAAGTCTGGACTACCATAGGCGTATCTACTGACATAATAGATGCCAGCTGGAAAGCCCTGGTTGATTCGATAGAATATAAACTCGGGAAATGATATAACCGGGAAATGATATACAAAGGAAGGCAAGTATATGACTCTTACCGGCAGGCTTCTGGTTGAAGGAAAGATCATAAGGGAAGGCACATCACATGACGATGACAGCAGCCACAGCTTCAGGGATAAGCTGGAGAACTGTCTTATTGATCTGTGCGCATCCATGGATATACCTGTACCCTTATGGCTCAAAAAAAACACCCGGGAGCTTGCCGTCTTCAGGAGAACCTTTTTCTCTTCGGAGCAGTTCATCGAAAAAGTCTGGTTTGATAAATTCGAAATCAAGCTTATAAACAACTGATTTAATAAAATAACAGCAATTCAGCGGGCAGCGCAAGACTTCTGTAAAACGGCGTATATCGATGAATGCTGCCGATATATGTCATAATATATCTATATTTCCACGAAATTATTGCATCATGTAAATATTTCTTGATATAATGTATTTATAGGCAGTTGGGAGTTAAAATACTACATGTTCTTTCGAGAGGTATTGCATGCGGAAAAGCAGAGATACTGTGCTGCCGGCTGACATTGGCAAGATTTATATCAGTCCTGCAAAGGAATGGACATCGATTGTTATCTGTTCAGCAATAAATATTGTACTGCTGATTATGCTGTGGAACTCGTCAGGCAGCTGCCAAATCAATTACAGTCTATTCGGCATCATTATAGATAACTACATATTCAACGGACTTACAGTTCAGGGACAGTTATTTGTCAATACTTATCTTTCCATCAGGACAATGAAAAAAGGCTTTATAGCAGCAGTTTCGCTGAACATACTGGGCATTTGTCTGGCGCTTTCCTTTATGATAACAGGTAATCAGAATACATTGACGGGAATAATAACATACTTAGGTTCGATCATTATTGCCATAGTTATTTATTATTATAAAAAGGGCCTGTTTGAAAACCTTAAGGTGCTCACAGAGCAAAAAGAAGAAATAACTTCCCTGTATGAAGAGCTGACATCTTCGCAGGAAAAACTGAGACAGCAGAATGAACAGTTGATTAAGTACACGAGTGTGATGAAAACCAACGCGAAGAAACTCGAAAGAATGGCTTATTATGACGTCCTTACGGGGTTGCCGAACCGCAAGATGATCATCAAAAAGCTCGATCAGCTCATACGCTGTTCTTCACAAATCGGAAGCGGATTTTCACTGATATATATCGATATTGACAATTTTAAAGAAATAAATGATTTGATGGGACATCAGATAGGGGATATGATACTCAAGGCAGTAGCCTCGTGCTGGAAGTCAAAACTGAATTCCAGGGATCTGCTTGGCCGGCTGGGCGGCGATGAGTTTGCTGTTATTATCCGCCGGGACATGAGCAGGGAAGAAATTCTGGAATATGTCAACAGGCTAAAAGATGCAGTATCGGACGTATTTAAATTCAATACGAGAGAATTCAACATAAATGCAAGCTACGGCATATCAGTATACCCCGAAGACGGCGGCAGTACCGAAGATCTTATGAAACATGCCGATATGGCAATGGCGGTGGCAAAAAGTTCCGGGAAAAACGGAATAGAATTCTACCGCAATGAGATGCAGAAAAACATGCTTGAGAGGGTACGGCTTGAAGACGGGCTGAAATCAGCAATTTTAAATGACGAATTATATGTGGTTTTTCAGCCTCAGTATTATTGCAATGACCGCAGGATAAGGGGATTCGAGGCGCTTGCCAGATGGCAGTCGTCCACTCTGGGCCAGGTAAGTCCCGTCCAGTTTATTGCAGTAGCGGAGCAGACCGGACTGATTATAGATATCGGTGAGTGGATACTCAGGACTGTCCTTAAAAAATTCATGGAAATCCAGTCGTCCAATATGAAAGATTATGTCCTGACGATTAATATATCTGTTGTACAGCTGATTCAGCCTTCATTTGTAAAAATGGTCCGGAATGTCCTGAAAGAAACGAATTTCGACAGCCGCCATCTGGAATTTGAAATTACCGAATCCGTACTCATATCATATCCTGAAAAGGTTATCGAAACATTGGATCAGCTCAAAAAAATGGGCATACGCATAGCACTGGATGACTTCGGTACGGGATATGCCTCGCTTAAGTATTTGCAGTTGCTGCCCATAGATACGCTTAAAATCGACAGGACCTTTGTCAGCAGGATAGGTGAACAGGATTCAGGGGATCAGATCGTAGGAATGCTTATATCACTGGCGCACAGCCTTGATTTGATTGTTGTGGCGGAAGGGGTGGAAAACACGAACCAACTGAAATTCCTGAAAGAACATCATTGCGATTGTGTGCAGGGTTTCCTGCTGAGCAGGCCTCTGGAGGATGACAAGTTCGCTCAGCTGATTGCGACGGCGTGATCTCTGAGAATATCCATATAATGACCAAGATGACCATATCTCTTTCCGGGATAATGTTTGTCCTTGTCCCGTCTGTTTTGTGCACATATCTCTGTATTACTAATGCTGTTTTGAACAGCATATAATTAATTTGATAAAAAATTCGGGCGATGCAAATTCTTAATTACCCGAGGAGTGTTTCTATTGAGCAGGTCAAAGATTTTTGCGGCTTATTTTGTGCTTGTGGTCGTAGTGCTGTCTGTAACTCAAATAATTATCGATGCTAAAGAAGAAACATCTCTTAATGCATCGGTGCAGGATGAAAAGAGGAATTATACGATATTTATTGAAATTGAGGACAAAACTCTCTATCTCCTTGATGGTAATACCTGCGTAAAGGAATACAGGATAGCCTCGGGAAAATCAGGAATGCCGTCTCCGCTGGGAAGCTGGAAAATCATTGAGAAAGGCGACTGGGGCGAGGGCTTTGGCGGCAGATGGATGGGACTTAATGTACCCTGGGGAAAGTATGGTATACACGGAACGCGGGAAAGCAGCTCTATTGGATCGGCAGCCAGCCATGGGTGCATACGCATGTTTAATGATGATGTGGCGGAGCTGTACAGCCTTGTTCCCATCGGTACCGAGGTTGTCATAGTCAACGGTCAGTTCGGACCGTTTGGCAGAAGGTTCGATGATATAAATCCGGGAGACAGGGGGGCTGATGTACTGGCGATCCAGAAACGTTTAAAACAGCTCGGATACTATGACGGACCTCTTGACGGTATTTACGAGGACGGCCTGAAAAAGGCTGTCCATAAATTTCAGCGTGCCACCGGACTGGAAGCCCAAAATACGATAGACCGGCAGACCTGGCTGAATATGGGTTTCAGGGAATTTGAATAAATCAGGTTTACAGCCGTATTTTATTTTATTTTCAATAACGCAGTCCTATGTTTATGATATAATTACATTATCACCAAATACTACTGCGAAAGGATACGATAGAGACAAACGTATGAAAAAAATCATTTCATGGACGGCTGTACTTTTATGGATGGCACTGATTTTTTACCTGTCTTCCCAGCCGGCAGACAAATCTGACCAACTGAGCACAGGAATAACCGAAACCATTATCAGAGCAATCGGGAAAGTAATACCCGGGACTGAAACTGCGGCCGGCAGGCTCAATCATATCGTACGCAAGAATGCTCATTTTATATCATATATGATTCTTGGCATACTGACTGTGAACGCATTACGGCAGACCGGAGCCGGAAGAACCGGTTCATTTGCATGGGCGATGGTCATATGCGTTCTATATGCCTCTTCAGATGAAATACATCAGCTGTTTGTACCCGGCAGAGCCGGAATGGTCACCGATGTACTGATAGACAGCTCCGGAGCGTTGATGGGCTCCGGTATCATGACTTATCTACGATGGGAAAAACATGGCGGATCAAAAAAAATCAAATGTTAAATAAAATACAGGGAGATGGTACATTTGAATATTACTTACAGCTATTATCCGGAAGGAAAAACAAAAGCACTGACCATGAGCTACGATGACGGGCAGATCCATGACAGAAGGCTCGTGGAAATATTCAACAGGTACGGCATCAGGGGCACATTCCATCTGAACTCAGGAAATCTGGACAAAGGACCGTTTCTTAATTCATCCGAAGTCAATGAACTGTTCCGCGGGCATGAGATATCATCACATACGGTAAATCACCCTTACCTTACGGTATTGCCCGGTGATCTGGCAGCATATGAGATACTTGAAGACAGAAAGAATCTTGAGAAGCTGGCGGGGTATCCTGTACGCGGAATGTCATATCCCTTCGGTGCATATGGGGAAGAAGTCCGCAGGATGTTGCCGGGACTTGGCATTGAGTATTCCAGGACTGTATTTTCACATGGTGGTTTCCAGCTGCCGGATGATTTTCTGACATGGCACCCCACATGCCATCACAACCAGAACCTGCTGGATAAGGCCAAAGACTTCAGAAAACTGCCCGGATGGCTTACCATGCCGCTTTTATATGTCTGGGGACACAGTTTTGAATTCGACCGGGAGAATAACTGGGACCTGATTGAGGAATTCTGTAAAATTGTGGCCGGCGATGAGACTGTATGGTATGCAACAAATATAGAGATCGTGGATTATGTAAAGGCCCTGAAGAACCTGAAATTCAGCGCAGACAGGAGTATGGTGTATAATCCGTCCGCACTCGATGTATGGATAGGTGTAGACGGAGCACCCTGCAAGATAGAAGCAGGCAAAACTGTGAAATTGTAAAAAGCATGTAAACATGAGATCAGAAGAAATGAGATCATAATAGAAAACCCCCGGACTGAACTGAAAAATAGCGAACTCAGTTAAGACGGGGGTTTTTTCTGCCTTCATAAGAATTCATTATCAGTTATTGATTTACCTTTTAACCCGGGCATTACCTTCATAAATACTCCAGACCTGCGCTTCATTGACAGGCTGGCCGTAATCTTCGGCAACCGTTGCCACGAGTGCTCCTGTAGCCCAACCGAACTGCAGCCATTTTTCCGGTTCCCAGCCTTTGAGTATCGCATAGAGCAGGCCTCCGACAAATCCGTCGCCGCCGCCGATACGGTCATATACAGGGATTTCCCTTGGTTCGATCACATGCCACCGATTATCGTACAGCATTATGCCTCCCCAAAGATGAAGGTTGGCATTCACGACCTGGCGAAGTGTTGTGGCGAACACCGAAACGTTTGGATATGCGCTGCTTACTCTTTCGATCATCTTTTTAAAGCTGTCGATTTTCTGGCTCAGCCCGACGCCTCCGGTTTCCGGCCCTTCAATACCCAGCGCGAGCTGGAAATCTTCTTCGTTGCCTATAAGTATGTCTGAATTTGCGGCAATCTGTGAAAATATCGTATGCAGTTCTTCCTCGCGGCCTGCCCAGAAAGACGCCCTGTAGTTGAGGTCAAAGCTGACCAGGGTACCGTATTTTTTTGCTGTCCTGGCCAGATACAGGCAGAATTGGCTCGTTTCATGGGACAATGCTGCAATAAGGCCTGACAGATGCAGTATCGCAGTGCCTTCTTTGCCGAAAATCCTTTCCGTGTCGAAATATTTTGCGCCCAGTATCCTGCCCACTTCTCCTGCACGATCGTTTAAAACCCTGGGACCTCTCATGCCATAGCCGCTGTCGGCAATATTGAACTGATGCCTGTAGCCCCACGGACCTCCCTGGGGTATTTCAGGCCCTTCAAATTCCAGATTCCTTCTTCTGAGTTCACTTTTTATGTATTCCGCTATTTCACTGTCCTTTACAAACGCAGTGAGGAGCTTGACACGCATTCCCAGCGAGGCCGCAATACTTCCCACATTGGATTCAGCGCTGGTAGCCTGCATAATATACAGATTGCCTGTATGAACGGGCTGGCGGTTGAAAGGCGTCAGCCTCACACCCATGCTGGTAGGCATCACAAGTGAATAAGTATAGTCGTTTTTCAGATGCATTTTCATTTCCTCCCGGAATTAAATTCAGAAACGAAGCATGGCCAACTGACAAAGGAAGCTGAAAAAATACATATCATGTTTTATTTTGTGAACATCATTATATTAATACAGCGCCGTACCGTTTTCAATTATGTCAGGCCTACAGAGCAATATTTACATACTATCGAGCAATTATAGCAAGCAATGCCGACGGGCAATGTTTTATAATGGTAATGATAAATCGGGTTTGTCTGTAAAGCCAATCAGCATCGGTCCGCCGCATGGACTGTCCGCATAACCTGCACGCGGATGGCCGGCGGCTGACGGATATTATTTTATTCGGGAGGAAGATTATGGATATATTCAGCCTGGCCGGCAAAAAGGCCGTATTGCTTGGGGGCGGCGGTATCCTCGGCGCAGCCATGGCCAGGGGGCTTGCAGGTGCAGGAGCAGATGTGGCGGTCTGCGATCTGGACATGGGAAAAGCCCTGGCTGCCGCAGATAAAATCAGGCGGGAAGGAATTACGGCAAAGGCGTACAAGGTCGACGCCATGGACCCTGAAAGTATAAAAGCAGCAGCAGCAGCCATAATTGCCGACTTTGGAAGAGTTGACATACTTGTCAATGCAGTGGGCGGAAACATGAAAGCAGCAACCACTTCCGACGAGGTATCTTTTTTTGACCTGGACAGGGATGCCATCGAAAACGTTGTAAAATTGAACCTGATGGGAGGAGCTGTCATTCCGTCTCAGGTATTTGGAAAAGAAATGATGAAAAATGAAAACGGAGGCGTTATCATCAACATATCATCGATGAACGCGTTCCGGCCATTGACCAGAATACCCGGCTATTCTGCCGCAAAGGCAGCGGTGAGCAATTTTACGCAGTGGCTGGCTGTCGACCTGGCAAGGCAGTATGGAGGGAAAATCAGGGTCAATGCGATAGCGCCGGGATTTTTCCTGACCGACCAGAACAGATTTCTGCTGACGGATCCTGAGACAGGCAGCTTAACACAAAGAGGCAGGACGATCATTGAGCATACGCCCATGGGCAGGATGGGACAGCCGGAGGATCTTATTGGGACGCTGATATGGCTTTGCTCTGATGCGTCCGGGTTCGTCACCGGAATAGTAGTGCCGGTAGACGGCGGATTTTCAGCATTTTCCGGAGTTTGATGCGGTGATGCGGATAATATGACTGATTTTTTGCAAATTTACAGCCTGATTTGTGGTAAGAATATGATAACAGGCATTTATATTCGATCAAAAGGAAAGGAGACATCCGTATATGGATAAACAGGATATAGGCGTTATCGGTCTTGCGGTAATGGGCAAAAACCTTGCTCTGAACATCGAAAGCAGGGGATATTCCGTTTCGGTATATAACCGGTCCAGGGAAAAAACTGATGAAATGCTTAAAGAAACAGCAGGAAAGAGGATACATGGGACATACAGCATAGAGGAATTCGTAAATTCACTCAAAGAACCCAGAAAAATTATTATAATGGTCAAGGCAGGCAAGCCTGTGGATGATATGATAGAGCAGCTGAAGCAGTATATATCCAGGGGCGATATTATCATCGATGCCGGCAACTCTTTCTATGGAGATACGATCAGAAGGAGCAGGGAACTGGAGGCACAGGGCTACAGATTTATCGGCACAGGTGTATCGGGCGGTGAGGAAGGTGCCCTTAAAGGCCCTGCCATCATGCCCGGCGGTGAAAAGGAAGTATATGATGCCGTAGCACCGATACTTACGGCAATTGCAGCAAAAGTCAACGGAGAACCGTGCTGTACATATATCGGGACAGACGGCGCGGGCCATTATGTAAAGATGGTCCATAACGGCATCGAATACGGCGACATGCAGCTCATATGTGAAGCTTACTCTTTGCTGAAAAATGTGCTGGGAATGTCGGCTGATGAGCTGCATGATGTATTTGCGCAGTGGAACAAGGGTGAGCTTGACAGCTACCTGATTGAGATTACCAGTGATATTTTCACGAAGAAGGATCCTGAAACAGGCAAGCCGATGGTGGATGTCATCCTGGACAAAGCAGGCCAGAAGGGCACAGGCAAATGGACAAGCAAGAGTGCCCTTGACCTTGGTATAGCTACTCCGGTGATAACGGAAGCGGTTTTTGCCCGCTGTATTTCCGCCATCAAGGATGAGAGGACCGCTGCAGGCAAAGTTTTCAAAGGCCCTGATGCAGCAGGATTTACCGGCGACAGGGAAGCTTTCATTGAATCAGTCAGACGTGCCCTGTATGCAAGCAAGATTTGCTCATATGCCCAGGGATTTGCCCTTATGAGGGCGGCAGCGCAGGAATACGGCTGGAAGCTCGACTACGGCAAAATAGCAATGATATTCAGAGGAGGCTGCATTATTCGGGCACAATTCCTCCACAGGATAAAAGAAGCTTACGACAGGGATCCGGACTTGCCGAATCTCATGCTTGACCCGTATTTCAGGGATATCCTGGAGAGGTATCAGCAGGACTGGCGTAAGGTCATTTCAACAGCAGTCCTGTCAGGTATTCCTGTGCAGGCAATGTCCAGTGCGCTGTCATATTTCGACAGTTACAGGAGCGAAACCCTTCCCGCCAACCTGCTTCAGGCTCAAAGGGATTATTTCGGGGCTCACCTGTTCGAACGTACAGACAAGCCGCGCGGAGAATTCTTCCACTTCAACTGGACAGAGAGCAGCGGTAAAACATCATCCTCTGCATATACGGTATAATCTGTCAATGGCCGGACCGATGCAGGACAGTCAAACGGCGGCCGCAGCTGAGCGAACCGGGCGGTGCCGGGCTTTGAACGGCGAAGAGCCGGGAATCAGGAGTCAAAGAACTTTCAGTGGGGAAGGGCAGCAACATGGAAGACGGCATGATTAAATACGGCGAAAAAAGGCAAATCCATATGGATGATATCATACTTCGCGGAACAGGCGATAATGGTATAGATGAAAACGGCATCAGAGCTGTGCTTGAGAAAACTGTCGAAGAATGCAGGGAAAGCATCGGACACCCTGAAAAAGTACTCCTGATTCCCCCGGACTTCACGAGGATGCATTCCGGAGGCGGACGCATCACGGCTCTTTTATATGAAATGCTCAGCAGGCAGTGCCATATCGATATAATGCCGGCTCTTGGCACCCATGAGCCGATGACGCCGTCTGAGATAAGTGAGTTTTTCGGATCCGGTGTACCGCAGGACGCTTTTGTCGTACATAACTGGAGAAAAGATGTGGTGAGGATCGGGCAGGTCCCGGCGGAATATGTACGGGAAGTCTCAGAAGGGCTTGTCTGTGATCCTGTAGATGTGGAAGTAAACAGGCGGATCGTTAACGGCTCATATGATCTCATAATTTCCATAGGTCAGGTCGTTCCCCATGAGGTCGTGGGCATGGCCAATTACAGCAAGAATATTTTTGTAGGGTGCGGCGGCAGCAGCATGATCAGCCAGTCCCATATGCTTGGCGCATTTTATGGGCTTGAGAGGATAATGGGGCGTGACCGTTCGCCTGTGAGAAAAATCTTTGATTATGCTCAGGAGCACTTTCTCAGTGGCATACCTCTTATATATGTACTGACTGTTACAAGCCAGGCCGAAGGCAGGACAGTGATCCATGGCCTGTTTGCTGGCAACAGCCGCAGGATATTCGAAGAAGCGGCCGCATTGAGTCAGCAAAAGAACATCATTTTCGTCGACAAGCCCTTCAGAAAAGTGGTCGTCTATCTGGACGGGAAGGAATTCAAAAGCACCTGGCTTGGGAATAAGGCTGTCTACAGAACGAGAATGGCAATTGCAGACGGCGGGGAACTGCTTGTAATTGCACCCGGCGTCAGAAAGTTCGGGGAAGACTGTGAAAATGACCGGCTGATAAGGAAATACGGGTATGCAGGCAGGGAAAAGATACTGGAGCTGTGCAGAAAAAATGATGACCTGAAAGCCAATCTTTCCGCAGCGGCCCACCTTATCCATGGTTCCTCCGACGGAAGATTCTCGATAACGTACGCTCCCAGGATGCTTTCAAGGCAGGAGGTAGAAGGGGTGAACTACAATTATGCTCACCCGGATGAAATCCTGAAACGTTATGATCCTGAAAAACTGAAGGATGGTTTCAATACGATGGACGACGGTGAGGAGATTTATTACATAAGCAATCCTGCGCTGGGACTGTGGGCATGCAGGGACAGATTCCGTTAGACGGCGCCGGAACAGCGAAGGCACATTAAAAAGTCTGCGCGGGAAAGTTAACTGAAGGAACATAACGAAATCTTTGAAACACGGTATCATGGCATATGAGGAGAATGAAATGAAAAAATTCATGGATGAAAATTTTCTGCTGCATAATGACGCCGCGATCCGCCTATATCATGAACACGCAGAGAACATGCCTGTCATAGATTATCACTGCCACCTGGACCCCCGTGAAATAGCCGAAAACAAGAAATTCAGGAACATCACCGAGCTGTGGCTGGGCGGTGACCATTACAAGTGGCGTGCCATGAGGATAAATGGCGTCGATGAAAAGTACATTACGGGTGATGCCGATGACAAGGATAAATTCATGAAATGGGCGGAAACTTTGCCTTACTGCATAGGAAATCCGCTTTACCACTGGGCCCATCTGGAGCTTAAAAGATACTTCGGCATCGATAAATTGCTTTCACCGCAGACGGCTGAAGAAATCTGGGACAAATGCAATGAAATGCTGCGCGATGACGCTTTCTCAGCCAGAGGGCTCATAAAGAGATCTGACGTCAGATTATTGTGTACCACCGATGATCCTGCAGATACACTTGAATATCATGATGCGATAGCCGCAGATACAGCTTTTGATGTTGCGGTGCTGCCGACTTTCAGGCCGGACAGGGGCCTGAACATCGGAAAGCCGGGTTTTGCCGGATGGGTATCGAAGCTGGCGGCAGTCTCCGGTGTTGACATAACAGACTACAGCAGTTATAAGGCTGCGTTAATGCAAAGACTGGATTATTTCTGCAAAAAAGGCTGCAGAGTATCGGACCATTCCCTTGAACCGGCTGTTTATGTTGAGTGTTCCGAAGATGAAGCGGCATCGGTATTCGAGAAAGCACTAAGCGGAAATAAACTGGACGATATTCAAATCGGAAAATTTAAAACAGATATGATGATATTCCTGGGAAAACAGTACAGCAGGCTGGGCTGGGTGATGCAGCTCCATATGGGCTGCATGAGGAACAACAATACCAGGCAGTTCCGGTTACTGGGGCCGGATACGGGCTATGACGCCATCGGTGACACTTCCTATGCACTGGCGCTGTCAAAACTGCTGGACAAAATCGAGATGGAAACGGGCCTTCCCAGGACGATCCTGTACTGCCTCAATCCGCAGGATAATGAAGTAATAAGCGCGCTGGCCGGATGTTTTCAGGGGAGCGGTATCCCGGGCAAGATACAGTTTGGCTCTGCCTGGTGGTTCAATGATAATTATGACGGAATTAAAAGGCAGCTTACGACACTGGCAGGCACCGGACTGCTGGGCAGGTTTATCGGAATGCTGACCGATTCGAGAAGCTTCTTGTCATATACAAGGCATGAATACTTCAGGCGTATCCTGTGCAATATCATCGGAGAATGGGTACAGCAGGGTGAGTTGCCGGATGACATGGATCTGCTGGGCAAAATTGTGGAAGATATAAGCTATAATAATGCAAACAGGTACTTTGGATTTGGAATCTAAACATAATCATAATAAATTTAGATATTAATGGAATGGCTTACGGGAAATAGTAGAAGTCTCGGATAAAATCCTCATATAATAACTATAATGTTTTGATTATGGTGTTATATGAGGAAATTATTTATTTATATATTGATATTGTCACTGATAGATGCGGCGGCCACGTGCGCCGGCATAAAATACGGATATATACGTGAGGCCAACCCTGTCCTGGCAGCGGCTGCAATAAAAGCTCCGGTTGCTGTTTGCACAGCATCCTTCCTTGCGTCTTGCTTTTTTCTTTCTATAATATATTCCTGCCGGAAAAGTGTACGGTGGGCTAAGAAGGCCCTGGCCTTCATTTTTGCTGTAAAACTTTCTGTCGTTTATCTGCACTTGTCGATCATGCTGGCTGTGCTATAATGCTGCCGGCATCGCTTCGCATATGCAAGTTTATAATTTGCAAATCAATTTAAATGGCCAGTTTTGACGAAACAGTGTATATATATGGCCTGATAAAGTGCGTAATTATTTTATCATTAACTATCGCTCATCACTTTCAGAACTTTATGTTAACTAAAAAAGAGAAAAATCATTTCATCATTGGCAGCTCTTCACTGGTGTACTCCGGATGGTACCCTGAAGCCGGCGGGATTTTTGTTGCTATTTATTATAAAAATAGGATAAAATAAAGCAGGATTATGCAGCTTTGGTTATGCTCAGACGGAAAATAAATTGCATAGGTACGGGAGATAGAATTATGGAACACAAAGAGAAATACAGTTTCGACGATCTGCTTGAAATCATGGCCAGGCTCCGCGGTGAAAACGGATGCCCGTGGGACAGGGAACAGACCCATGAAAGTCTGCGTATATACCTGCTGGAAGAAGCATATGAAGTGCTGGAAGCACTTGACGCAGGAGATATGCATAAATTCTGCAATGAGCTTGGGGATCTGCTGCTGCAGATAGTGTTCCACGCGCAGATCGCAAAGGAAAACGGTGTTTTTGATATAGAAGACGTTACAACGGAAGTCTGCAGCAAGCTGATATCAAGGCATCCCCATATATTCGGCAATGTAAAGGCTGATACGGCCGAGCAGGTCCTGGAAAACTGGGAAGCCATAAAAAAGAAGGAAAAGAAGATAGACAGCCAGACAGGAGTTCTTAAGGATGTACCATCCAATCTGCCGGCACTGATGAGGAGCTACAAGGTACAGCAAAAAGCTGCCCAGGTCGGATTCGACTGGGATAATATAGAGGATGTGTTCCGCAAGGTGGATGAAGAAATACAGGAGTTGAAAGATGTATATAAGAGTAAAAACATGGAAAGAATTACAGATGAATTGGGAGATACGTTTTTTGCTCTTGTGAATCTGTCCAGGTTTCTCAAGGTCCAGCCGGAACTGGCTTTAACCGGTACGATCAGGAAATTTATCAACCGTTTCGAGTATATCGAACAGCAAAGCCGGAAAGCAGGCAAAAGGCTGGAAGATATGAGCCTTGCGGAAATGGATGAGCTTTGGAACGAAGCAAAGGAGAAACTCCCAAGGGCATAAAGATAAAGTTTCGGGAGGTAATCGGATGAATAAGTCTGAATTGATCAGCAGTATTTCTGAAAAGGCTGAAATAACTAAAGCTGATGCTGAAAAAGCCCTGAATGCGTTCATAGAGAGTGTGGAAGAGGCGCTTGCCAACGGAGACAAAGTGCAGCTTGTGGGGTTCGGAACCTTTGAAGTCAGGCAGAGAGCAGCACGCATTGGCAGAAATCCCCAGACTAAAAAAGAGATCAGGATAGAAGCCTCAAAAGCACCGGTATTCAAGGTGGGCAAGGCACTGAAAGAAATGGTCAACAAATAAAGCGCGGGCAGATGACAGTCTCGCGGCGGGGGTGTTATTTATGAGGATCGACAAATACCTGAAGGTATCCAGGCTGATCAAAAGGCGTACACTGGCAAATGAAGCCTGTGAGACCGGACATGTGACGATAAACGGCAAAGTTGCCAAACCGGGTACTGATGTTAAAATCGGAGACATTATTGAGATAAGGTTCGGCAGCAATGTCACTACAGTGGAAGTTACGTCTGTAGCTGAACATGTGACAAAAGAAGGATCAAAGGAAATGTATATAATAAAATAATTAAGAAGCAGTCCTATGATGACCGGCAATATTCAGAATCCCCCGGGAAATATCCCGGCGGGATTTTTTTCGTATGTTTTATCAGTTAACTGAGAGGTTCTGCAGGCATTATATATGTTGTACATGCATATATATTATTGGGATAGCTATGGAGCGTCCTGTGATTATTTCCGGAACAATACGAACCTGGGAGGGTCATTATGACTGAGGAGAAAAAAATACCGAAGCCCAAAGTCCAGAACCTTATTCTTGAAAACAGGGAGAAACTAAGCATTTCAGGCGTTATAGATGTAGAAAGCTTTAACGATGAGTGTGTGGTAGTGGATACCGAGCTTGGCGTGCTGGTAGTGAAGGGCATGGACCTGCATATAAACAAGCTGGACCTGGACAGTTCGGAGATGGGATTAGAAGGGGAGATCACAGGTCTTGAGTATACGGACGCTGAGGCATCAAGGAATAAGGGCGGATTCTTTGCCCGGATATTCAAATGATTCTTTCTGTCAGTGAGCAGGTAATAGTATTTTTAACAACAGCAATAAGCGGTATGGTCATCGCACTGGTATATGATCTGTTCAGGATATTCAGAAAGACTGTCAGAACAGGCAGCCTGGTCACATTTGTGCAGGATATACTGTACTGGCTGATTGCGTCAGTCATAATGTTCGTTACCATATACTACAGCAATGACGGAGAACTTAGAGGCTTTTTGTTTCTGGGCGCATTTCTGGGAGTAATAATTTATGCTCTTTTGTTCAGTAAAGTAATAATGGACTCTTCTATGTTTATAATCAGGATAACGTCAAAAACAGTCCGGTTTGCTGCGTTTGTTGTTTCTTATCCCTTCAGGCTAATAATGAAGCTGATCATACTGCCTGTTTTCAAAATAGCCAGAGAAACCGCAGCTTCCATGAAAAAGGCCAGGGCGGAAAGGAAGGCGAAGACAGACGGGCAGCGTCATGCCAGGAATATATATGTAAAAGTGAGGCAAAAAATACTTACGGCAAAGAAGCAAAAAACATCAAAGCGCAGGGAGAAGAACGGAAAGCCGGGCAAATGCAAAGAAATGCAGCAATGAAGCAGGATTTTTACAAACCGCATAGAATATATAATGTGAATACTAAAGACCAGGCTGAGACTAACAAAAGAGTTTACTTTGTCAGGAGCAGATGCAAATGAAAAAAAGCGGAAAACCGGCAGGCAGGAAATCAACAATAGGCATAATTGTTCTACTTGTGATATTTTTATACTTTTCTTATACCGCTGTGAAGCAGCAGAAGCTGATTTATTCAAAAAACATCGAACTTGACAGGATTGAGAGCAAGATACAGGAAGAAAAAGAACTCAATGAGGAACTGAAAAATGAAAAAGAAATGATTCAGACTGATGAATATATTGAGAAAATTGCCAGGGAAAAGCTGGGAATGGTAAAGGAAAATGAGAGGGTTTTTGTTGACGTAGGGAATTGATCCCAAATATCCTTCATAAATCTTGCAACGCCTGTGAATACGGGCTTGACGAAAATTTCTGCATACTATATAATCGAATTGCTTTAAATTATTTACAGCCGGGCGAATTGTAAAACGGGAATGGCCGTTTTTTGAACTTTAAGGAGGATTTCTTTCTTTATGCTTGTTGAAGTTGGTAACATTGTAGAGGGTAAAGTTACCGGCATAACCAGTTTTGGGGCTTTCATCCAACTGCCTGACGGGAAAACGGGTCTGGTCCACATTTCTGAAATTGCTGAGGAATACGTCAAAGACATTAAAAATCATTTAAAGGAAAATCAGGAGGTAAAAGTCAAGGTACTTTCAATGGAAAACGGCAAAATCAGCCTGTCCATCAAAAAGGCCATTGACCGCGGAGCTGTCCAGAAGAACAGGGCGCCTGCCGAAATCGACTGGAACAGGAACAGCAGTGAAAACCTTTCATTTGAAGACCGGCTCGCCAAGTTTATGAAAGAGAGCGACGAAAGGATACACGATCTTAAAAAGAGCTTCGAATCCAAAAGGGGAAGCGGGGGCTACCGCAGAACAACCCAGTATTTTTAAGGGATACATGGCTTATTGCACCACTTGCTTTTTAATATCGGCGGTGTTATTATAATGTAGTCATTATACAAATCGTTTGTGTGATAACGTTATATCATATGTGCCGAAGTGGCGGAACTGGCAGACGCACAGGACTTAAAATCCTGCGGCCCTTAAAGCCGTACCGGTTCGATCCCGGTCTTCGGCACCAGGGGTTTTGGTGATTTCACCAAAACCCTTTTTCATGCGGAGACACCTGTTTTGACACCTGACTTGCTTTTCTTTTTATGCGCATTTATTATAAATACCGAAAGGATATAATTCAGTAATCAGGATATATCAACTAATTGCTTTGCTAATCTCTCGGGAAGGTGAGAGTATGAAAGTTACTGCTTTTAACGGAAGTCCAAGGCCCAACGGAAATACAGCGCAAAGTCTTCGCATCGTACTGGCCGAACTGGACAAGGAAGGTATAGAAACCGAACTTGTCCAGCTTGGAGGGAAAAAGGTGTTTGGATGCCTTGACTGCAGGATGTGCGCCAAAAACAGAGACAGGCGCTGCGCCAGGAAAGACGATGATATGAATGATTTTCTGGCTAAGCTGTACAACTCTGATGGCGTATTGATAGGGTCGCCTACTTATTACGGCAATGTGACCCCGGAGGTCAAAGCACTGATTGACAGGGCCGGAATAGTATCCGGTGCCAACGGAGGACTCCTGAGACACAAAGTAGGAGCTGCTGTGATCGCAGTGCGGCGCGGAGGCGCGGTATCAGTCTATTCAGCCATAAACAACTTTTTTGCTATCACTGAGATGATCATACCGGGATCAACATACTGGAATTTCATGTTCGGGCTTAATCCGAGTGATGTCCTCAATGATCAGGAAGGTATGAATAATATGAAAAACCTTGCACATAATATGGCATGGCTGCTGAAAAAAATCCATACAAATGAGTAATGGATAATGCCTGAGCAGTAGACAGGAAAAATACGGATGAGATATCTGCTGTAAACGCGAAAAAAGCAGGGAGTAATACTGAATTATTGGTATCAGAAGCAAGTATTTACTGAAAAAAGTTTTCTAAATGGGTTGCATTATAACCTTTATGATGTTATACTTTATAAGCGCGGTCGAGATGAGAGCTGCATCGGCAGACAGTCTCAAAGCGAAATAATATCGCGGGGTGGAGCAGTACGGTAGCTCGTCGGGCTCATAACCCGAAGGTCGGAGGTTCAAATCCTCCTCCCGCAACCAAGAAAAAAAGAGGCTTTCAGGACTTATTCTGAAGGCCTTTTATTATAAAATAATACTACATTCTATTACCAGCACTGCTTCTTACCATGCCATCATATCCTTAGCTGAATACCTGTACTTTGTTATGCTGATAATTTTCTGATATAATTAACCATGATCAGGTCTCTATAACTTATAGTCGTTTAACTATATCTATAAATTAGATAAAATAATACGTTTATTAGGCATATTGGATCTATAGAATCTTGCAAATAAAACAGGGGTGAACTGATTATGGCTGATAACAAAAAGGAACAGGAGCGGGCAGAACTGTTCCGTACGATATGGAATATGGCCAATGATTTGAGAGGCAGCGTTGACGGATGGGACTTTAAGCAATATGTCCTGGGAATGCTTTTTTATCGCTATATATCTGAAAATATTACGAATTATATCAATGCCGGAGAATGGGAAGCAGGTAATACGGATTTTAACTATGCAAAACTGCCAGATGAAGTTGCTGAACAGGCACGGGAGGATCTGGTGAAGACGAAGGGCTTTTTTATTTTACCGAGCGAGCTTTTTGAAAATGTTCGTGCCCGTGCCAAAGATGATGAAAATCTCAATGAAACCTTGGCAAAGGTATTTAAAAATATTGAAGCATCCGCGCAGGGAACGGAAAGCGAAGATAATTTCAAAGGTTTGTTTGATGATATAGATGTAAACAGCAACAAGCTGGGCACTACTGTTGTAAAACGTAATGAGAAATTAGTTAAGCTTCTGAATACTGTTGCTGAAATGAAACTGGGGGATTACAAGGATAACACCATTGATGCTTTTGGTGATGCATATGAGTATTTGATGGGCATGTATGCATCTAACGCCGGGAAAAGTGGCGGTGAGTATTTTACACCTCAGGAAGTATCTGAATTACTTACACGCCTTGCATTAGTTGGGAAAACCGAAGTTAATAAAGTATATGACCCGGCCTGCGGGTCCGGTTCGTTGTTGTTGAAATCTGCCAAAATTCTGGGGAAAGAAAATGTGCGTCTTGGCTTCTTTGGACAGGAAATTAATATCACCACTTATAACTTGTGTCGTATTAATATGTTCCTGCATGATATCGACTATGATAAGTTTGATATTGCATTGGGTGATACGCTTACAGAACCGAAGCATTGGGACGATGAGCCTTTTGAAGTTATCGTTTCAAATCCTCCCTATTCTGTCAAGTGGAAGGGTGACAGCGATCCGATCCTGATCAACGATCCACGTTTTTCGCCTGCAGGAGTGTTGGCTCCCAAGTCAAAGGCAGACCTGGCATTTATCATGCATAGCCTTTCATGGCTGGCAACAAACGGAACTGCGGCTATCGTTTGTTTTCCCGGTGTAATGTATCGTGGTGGCGCTGAAAAGAAAATAAGGCAATATCTTATAGACAATAATTATATTGATTGTATAATTCAGCTGCCGGATAACCTGTTTTATGGTACCAGCATTGCTACCTGCATTATGGTCCTGAAAAAGTCGAAAGCAGATAACAATACTTTATTCATTGATGCGTCGAAAGAGTTTGTTAAAGTAACGAATAACAATAAGTTAACTCAGGAAAATATTGATAAGATTCTTAATGCTTTCAAAGATAGAAAAGATATCGATCATTTTACTAGGGTTGTGCCAAACAGCGAAATTGCTGAGCAAGACTATAACCTATCTGTTTCAACTTATGTGGAACAAGAGGATACCAAAGAAAAGGTTGATATTGTTGCCCTCAATGCAGAAATAGAAAAGATTGTTGCACGGGAGCAGATTTTAAGAGAAGAAATAGATAAGATCATTTCGGAAATTGAGGTGGGCAAATGAGTAGGTTAGATGAATTGATTGCTGAACTTTGCCCGGATGGTGTGGAGTATAAAAAGATAAAAGATGTTTATAAAAGGCTTAAGGGTACACCTATTACTGCGGCAAAAATGAAAGAGATTGATAATCCTGATGGCGATATCAGAATTTTTGCAGGAGGGAAAACAGTAATTAAAGCAAAGGAAAATGATATTACAAACGCTAACATTACAAGAGTTCCTGCAGTATTAGTGCAATCCAGAGGTTTAATCGACGTTGTTTACTATGATAAACCATTTACGTTTAAAAATGAAATGTGGGCATATACAGCAGAGAATGCCACTATGGTTAAGTATTTATATTACTTAATAAAAAATAATCTAGCATATTTTAGAAAAGCAGCATCGGGGATGGGTTCATTACCTCAGATATCTCTACAAGTTACGGAAGAATTTAAAATTCCCCTGCCGCCGCTGCCTGTGCAACAGGAAATTGTAAGTATACTGGACAAACTTACAGAGCTTACAGCAGAGCTTACAGCAAAGCTTACAGCAGAGCTTACAGCAAGAAGAAAACAGTATGAGTATTATAGGGATTTGCTATTGACATTTGGAGATGATGTACCAATGATGGCTCTTGGCGATATTTGCACTGTCCAGTCAGGGGGCACTCCATCAAAGGCAAATCATGAGTATTGGGACAATGGAACAATAAAATGGCTTGGCTCGACTGTGTGCCAAAATCAAAAGACTGTGGATGAGGTAACAAACTATATTAGTGAACTAGGTTTGAAAAATTCTTCATCAAAACTAATGAAAAAGGAAACTACTTTAATTGCTTTAGTTGGAGCAACTATTGGCAAAGTAGCTTTTTTACCGTTTGAAGCTGCAATCAATCAGAACATAGCTGGAATATACCCGATCGATACTTCAAGAATAAATCCTTCATATGTATTTTATGCGTGTAGTATGTTATATTCTGACTTTATTGGACTTAGTCAGGGTAAACTCGCAATGGCAAATTTATCTTTCGTAAGAGGACTAAAAATCCCTGTTCCTCCTCTCAAAGAACAAGAACGCATCGTAGCTATCCTAGATCGCTTTGATGCTCTCTGCAACGATTTAACCAGCGGCATTCCTGCCGAAATCGAAGCACGGCAAAAGCAATATGAATATTACAGGGATAAACTGTTATCTTTCAAGGAGGTGACGGCATGAGTATATACAACATCGTTGCAAGTACTGACGAAGCAACGGTTGTTGCTGAATATGCAGCTGAATACAATGTCCGTCCTGAAAAATATCAAAGCGAGGCGGAACTTGAGCAGGAGTTTATTCGCCAGTTGACTTCCCAAGGATATGAATATATTTCAGTACACAATGAAGCTGCATTGATAGAAAATCTCCGAAAGCAACTTGAACTGCTTAATGATTTTACTTTTACTGACAGTGAATGGGATAGATTTTTCACAGAATGTATTGCCAATACAAATGAAGGGATTGTTGAGAAAACCAGAAAAATTCAGGATGACCATATCCAAATTCTAAAACGTGATAATGGGACAACTAAGAATATTTACCTTTTGGATAAAAAGAATATCCATAACAATCGCTTGCAAGTTATTAATCAATACGAAGAAACAGGCGGCAAACATGAAACTCGTTATGATGTGACTATCCTTGTCAATGGACTTCCGCTGGTTCATGTGGAGTTAAAGCGTCGTGGTGTTGCTATCCGTGAAGCCTTCAACCAGATAAAAAGATACCAGCGTGACAGCTTTTGGGCGTCGTCGGGCTTATTTGAATATGTGCAGATTTTTGTAATCTCCAACGGTACACACACGAAATATTACAGCAACACCACACGCAACGCGCATATCAAAGAGCAGAGTGCAAGCGAGCGCCGAAGGAGCAAGAAAACGAGCAACAGCTTTGAGTTTACGAGTTATTGGGCTGATGCAAACAACAAAATCATACCCGACCTTATGGACTTTACCAAGACTTTTTTTGCTAAGCACACTTTGCTCAATATATTAACCAAATATTGTGTTTTTACGTCTGAGGAACTTTTGCTTGTCATGCGTCCTTACCAGATTGCGGCGACGGAACGCATATTGTCCCGTATCGCCATATCAACAAACTATAAAAAGATGGGTACAACGGCAGCAGGCGGATACATCTGGCACACCACCGGCTCCGGCAAAACTTTGACCAGTTTTAAAACGGCACAACTGGCTTCCGCTTTGCCCTACATAGACAAGGTGTTATTTGTCGTAGACCGAAAAGATCTGGACTACCAGACCATGAAGGAATATGACCGCTTTGAAAAAGGCGCTGCTAACGGAAACACATCGACCAGGATCTTGCAAAGGCAACTGGAAGACAGGGATGAAAAAGGCAATCCTCATGAATACAAAATAATCGTCACTACCATTCAAAAGCTGGATAGATTTATCCGCCAGAACAAGCAGCACGAGATCTACAAAAAACACGTTGTAATCATTTTCGACGAGTGCCACCGTTCCCAGTTTGGCGATATGCATCAGGCCATCATCAAAAGTTTTAAGAACTACCATATTTTCGGCTTTACGGGGACTCCGATCTTTGCCGAAAATGCCTCTTCGTGCGGCAACCCTATGCTGCGGACAACCGAGCAGGTTTTCGGCGAAAGGCTGCATACTTACACCATAGTGGATGCAATCAACGACAAAAATGTGCTGCCTTTCAGAGTGGATTTTGTCGATACTTTTAAGCTGCCTGATTTTATCGACGATAAAAAAGTCTATGCCATCGACAGAGAAAAAGCCTTTGCAGACCCGAAGCGAATCAGAGACATTGTTTCATATGTTCTTGACCACTTCGACCAAAAGACAAAGCGCGGCCACTACTATGAATTTACTGTTAAGTGGGAGGAGCCTGATCAGAAAAATGGCAAGGTTAAGGTAGAAAAGCGCGAATCAAAAAATTTGAACGGCTTCAATTCCATTTTCGCTGCTGCTTCCATTCCGCTGGCGATAAAATATTATGCCGAGTTTAAAAAACAGATCAAGGAAAAGAAGAAAAACCTGATTATTGCGACTATCTTCAGTTTCAGCCCTAACGAAGATGAGCCGGGCGGCTTGCTGCCGGATGAAGACTTCGACATGGGTAACCTTGATCAGAGTTCCCGCGATTTTCTGGAGGCGGCGATCAGGGATTACAATGCAATATTTAACACAAATTATGATACGTCCTCAGACAAATTTGAAAACTACTACAAAGACATTTCCCTGCGCATGAAAAACCGTGAGATTGATTTGCTTATAGTGGTAAATATGTTCCTGACCGGCTTTGACGCCACAACCCTCAACACGCTCTGGGTTGATAAAAACTTAAAGCAGCATGGGTTGATCCAGGCATTTTCACGGACAAACCGCATTTTAAACAGTGTAAAAACTTATGGCAATATCGTTTGCTTCCGTGATTTGCAGGAGGAAATGGATAAAGCGATTGCCCTTTTTGGCAACAAGGACGCGGGTGGTATTGTCCTGCTCAAAACATACAATGAATACTATAATGGATATGATGAAAACGGCGGGCATAAACCTGGGTACAAAGAACTGATTGCTGAACTAACTGAAAAATATCCGCTGGGGCAGCCTATTATTGGCGAAAAAGCGCAGAAAGATTTTATTAAGCTTTTTGGCGCGATATTGAGGATGACCAATATTTTAACTTCTTTTGATGAATTTAAAGGTAATGAAATATTGACTGAAAGAGATTTTCAGGATTACCAGAGTATTTATCTTGATCTTTACCAGGAATTCAGGAAGGCAGCCGACAGTGATAAAGAAACCATCAATGATGATCTTGTGTTTGAGATTGAGTTGGTCCGTCAAATTGAAGTAAATATTGATTATATCCTCATGCTGGTAGAAAAATACCGCAAGTCCAACTGCAAAGACAAGAGTATCCTTGTGGCTATCGATAAAGCTGTTAATTCAAGCCTTCAGCTTCGCAGCAAGAAAGAACTGATCGAACATTTTATCGAACAGGTCAATGCTTCCACAAAAGTGGATGAGGATTGGCGCAAGTTTCTTGATAAACGTATGGAAGCGGATATTGCAGCAATTATTGAAGAAGAAAAGTTAAAACCTGAAGAAACGCGGCGTTTAATTGAAAATGCCTTTCGGGATGGTATGTTGAAAACAACAGGCACTGCTATTGACAAAATCATGCCGCCCGTATCCCGTTTTGGCGGCGGTCGGGCGCTCAAAAAACAAGGCATTATAGAAAAGCTGCTCAATTTCTTTGAGAAATATTTTGGATTGGTATAAATGTAGATCGTATAGATGCAAATAGATTGTTTTAGATTATTTCAGAAAGTTTAACGAAATAATTTGTCGAAACTTGCGGTGAAAAGATAAAGGAATATGGCATTTTGTGGAGAATGATATTTATTATATTCTTTTATTAAGGTTGGTTGATTTTTATGATGTTGAATGAGCTTATAAGCGTTATAAAAAATGAATTCCCCGAAAAGGCCATTGATTTGTCTGAAAGCCTTACTTTACTGAGGGAAACGATTAATGACTTGATGGAAGCCATGAGTAACAAAATGAGCATGGCTTTTTCTAAACGGGATTTTCAGTGTAGCGAAAAATACTATCAGTTAGGTAAGGCAATTAATGAATATGAGAGTAAAATAGATGAAATTATCGACATGCTTGAATTTGAGAATGAAGATACTGTAATGGAAGAAAATGACGGTGATGAAGAAACGGAAAAGAGGAATATACCCGACTATTCACAATATCTCGTGGATTCTAATGTTGAACACACTCTTTATGAAAACTTTACACATATAAGGCCATATGGCTTCAGAATAAACAATGGTGAACTGAATGAAGTCAGGACTTGGCAGGAAATGCTGCTGAAAACATGTGAAACTCTTATTAAAATGGATAGCCAGAAGTTTTTGGGGTTTGAAAACAGCAAAAACATGAATGGAAAAAAGAATAAATACTTTTCTATGAATCCTGATGATATGAGAAAACCTGTAATGGTAGCTGGTAAAGTATATGTCGAGACAAATATGAGTGGAAATGCCATAAGAAATTTGATTTTAAAGATGCTAAAAGAATACGGCTTTAAGGCAAGTGATTATAAAGTTTACTTCAGGGCGGATTATACCGATATTAATACAAAGTAAAATGTGCTTATATTATTTTATTAAATTTGAATATTCATTTATAAGATTTTGAATGAACTTAATATTTAGGAAGTGATACCAAAATGCCTATTAAAGACTATGAGTATTACCATGGCGCTGTATTAACCAAAATTTTAAGGAAGGATATACCAACATCATTAAAGCTGGTGGAAACAAATGTTAAGGAATCGTGGTGTACATACAAAATAAACGATGCAGTTACGTTATATATCAAATACAGTTCACCGATTAAAGCACAGAAGCATATCAGATGGACGTTTCTTTTTACACAAAGGCATTTATCAGAGTTAAAAAGATATGTAAACGATGATTTGAGGTTTGCTCTTGTATGCCTTGGTGACGAAGCTAAAGACTGCAAGCCGGAGATATGCCTTCTTTACAAGGAACAAGTTATGGGGCTTATTGACTTCAACTCAATTACTGAGCAGCGTATTAATGTTTATGCAGAAAAAAATTGTGAATTAAAGGTTGATGGAACAATGTCACCGAAATCGAAACAAATAAGTGTAAAAAGGTCGGAAATTGATTCAATGATAATTCCTGGGTAAAAACCACAGTCGTTCAAACATTAGTTAGACAGCTAAAAGAATTGTATTGAAACTTCACATAAAAGAAGTACGACATTCGAGGCTGGTCTCATGAACATGACGACAAGATGGGTAAGGGTGTAACATTAACCAGAAGAAAAAGTTGGAACTTAAGAAACTTTATAAGGAAATGGCTATTTAAGGAAGGAGTGCTCAAAATGGAAGAATTGATAATGCTGATGCAGGATATCAAAGATATACTGCTTACTATCAATTCAAATATTGAAGAATTAAATGAAAAAGTGGAATCTCTTGCAAACGGAGGAGCATATTCAATTTCCGATATCTGTGACAAGTTGGACTCTATAGCTTCTACTATGAGCAGCATAGAAACTACTGTTAATTCAATAGACGTATCCGTTGATAGTATTGAGTTGAATATGCCGTAAAAACTGATTAAGTTTCGGGAGGGTTAATATATGTAAAGAAGCTGCTGAACGCAAGAGCGATGTAAATATAAAAAGAGTAGATTCAGACTATCAAGATTTAATAGAAAATATCCAAAGGTAAAACAGTTGATCATATTGTTGCAAACTCGGAAGAAAGCACTAGTTCTGGATTTGATATTGTGTTTACGGATGGGACTATATTAGCGATTTACGGGGTAAAAATTTGTTGGTGTGTTGACATATGGGAATAATATGGTAAAATAAAAATGGGAATAGTCAAAGATTGGCAAAATATAATGTGTTCTTGATTAATCTAAATTGAAGGTGAAGGAGGTGAACGACAATGCGGAACATGAAAAACGAAATGGCTGTTGGTAGTCACTTTAATAATATAATTGACGACTCCACATAGGCATTTTTGTTTAGGTAATTTTAATGTAATAAGGTTACATTATAAAAATATTGATATATTTTATGAAAATTGAATAGTGGACAAGACAGACTGACAGTCATTTTGTTTTTGATGTTCAGCAGATATACAAACAAATTGATTAGATGATTGGAGGTCTGTCGGGGATGATCAAGTATTATGATTCCTCTTAGGTTGAAATTTTAGAAGCCTGCATAGCGTGGATAGTGGAGGCTTTATTTGTGTTTCTAAAATTTGAGCTTAAGAGGATTTTTTATTACCATAAAATGCAATAACAGGAGGATATTTCACGTGAATATAAAAAACAATAATGCACAATTGTATGAAATACTGAAGCTTAAATTGAAGGATTTTGATAAAAACAATACGTTGGTTATAGATGGAGATAAACTTAAAAAGCATAGAATCCAAAACAGAACGTTGGTAAAAGAATCTGAACTGATAAGGATTATCAAGCACCTTAACCCCAAAAACTGCCAAATGAGTGAAAGCGGCTTTCCTTTTTTAAAGGATATTATTTCGGTCGACATTAAAGTCAGCGCATACAGGGATATGACAACTGGAATTATCAATTTTAATGGAACAAACTATAAACGCTTGCTGAGCAGTTCCGGCAACGTAAGGAACAAGAAGGTTATTTTCATTAACGAAGATTTGTATGACAAAGTAAATAAAATTCTGCTTTGCGGGATGCCTGAAGATATGGAGTTCGATATTTTTGCGAAATTTTCAGCATACTACGCACTGGTGAATACGGACAGTATTCCGGTTACAATGCCAAAGATGGTAGTTGTTGATGATTATGTCCATAGCATTACTGAAAAATTTGATCTTGTAAAAGAAATAGAAAAAGATAAATATGTTGTTGAAAATAACGTTGAATACACTACTAAAACAAAGCCTTTTGACGGCGCTGGTTTGGTTGACATTTCATTGGCTAAAAAATGGGTTAAAAAATTGAAGCTGGATTATATCCCAAGCGCATTTCAGTTCAGAGCAATTCCTGGACTCAAAGGGAATTTATATACGTTTGATATAATGGCGTTTGCAAAAGAGCGCGGAAGGACTAAAATTGTTGATATATGGGGAAAAGAGTGGGATATAGAGAAAGATGGGATCAATTGCATATTAACGAAAAGCCAGTTCAAGTTCTATAAAAAATTTAATAGCTTTCAAGATTGGCTGGACTCATTCAACGAAGTTATTTATGGGTACAGAAGGACATTTAACATAAGCAAAGTAGCTGATAAAGTGTCTGATCTGCCACGAAGGAAACCATTGAGCTACCAACCTTTGCAAAGCCTGGAATTAGATGAGGAAAAGATTAAGAAATTATGTGCTGATACAGTAGAAGCGATAAAACGGATTAGTACAGATGTTGATAGTTTCCTGGAGTACAGGGGGCTGGTGGCTGAGGAAGAAGATGACGATGAAAACAATTCAATCAATGTGCCTGAGTACTATAAAGCATTGAAGAAAAATAAAGATTTATTTTACGATGACTGGATACAGAAAAAGGTACAGGCGGATATTAAAAATTACAAGGAAAGAACCTATAGAGGCGGTATACTGGTTGAGGGAAACTACCAGACGTTTATACCCGACATATACGGGCTTGCCGAATATGCGTTTGGATTGCCGGTTAAAGGATTGCTGGATAAGGATCAGGTGTATTCAAACTACTGGCTCAATAAAGGAGTCAAAGTGATTGACATTATTAGATACCCACATATTGCGATGGAACACAAAATATCCGAGGTAGTAAGCCCTGCAAAAATGCAATATTATAAATATATCACAGAAGGGATTGTCACAAACCTGTACGACAGCACGGCTTTGAAACTCAATGGAGCCGATTTTGACAATGACAAGGTTTTGACAACTTCAAATAAAATTTTGATAGCTGCCGCCAGGAAAAACATGGGCAATACGATTGTATATATTCCTATGGAAAAAGACGGCGATGGTAAAGAAGTAGAAAGGTACAAAATCAATAATATGGAAAGGCTCATAAAAACAGATGTCGATGGAATGTCCAATAGCATCGGTGAAGTAGTCAATAAGATTACAAAGCTGTGGAGTTTGCCTCAGACGGAAAAGGTGAAAGACTACATTAAAATAATGAGTGTTGTTGGTTCGCTTACCATAGACTTTGTGAAGACTGGAATCAAAGCCGAGATTCCCGATGAAATAGAAGAATTCTTGGAAGAAGTAAAAAAACCCTATTTTATGAGATACATTAAAACATATCATTCATACGTGACGAAAGAAAAGAGGATAAACAACAATAACGAAATCCTCGGAGAAGAAGAAGAGCACCTTTTTGACGACAGGAATTGCACCATGAACAGGATTTGCAGGTACATGGAGCAGCAGGTGGGTAAAATAAACCTTGAAAAAGGCAAGGGGCAGTTTGACTGGGCAAGCATGTTGGCTGCCGAACCATATATATATAACCATACTTATCCGAAGGTATTAAGGCTGTTAAAGGCATTGAAAAAGGAACATGACCAGATAGCCCAGCGCCACATATTTGAAGAATATAACAGGGATGAGAGACAGGAGAACGGATACCGCTATGATATTTTTTACGGCTATGCTAAAGCAGCTTTGCTGAAAATTTGCCCTGATCTAGATAAGCTGATCGATTATGTTGTTTACGCATTCTATGCTGATGCGGATTTTGGCGTCCATAATTTAGACGAGGCCATATTGTGGAACTGTTTCGGTGAGGAAATCAATAAGAGGCTGGATGGACAAAGCAATAAAAAACAGATTGATGTTGACAAGTTAATTAAGAAGGCACAGAAAATGAATGCAAAGAGGAAAAAAATAAAGGCTGGCGATAAGAAAGTAATCATCGGCTTGTTCAAAGACAAAAGGATTACTGCAAAGGTTACCAAAGCTGAAATAAAGTATATAAAGGAAAAATTAAAAGACTCCGAAGCTAGGAAGCTGTCATTTGTACTGCTTGTTTTGGAGAAAGCATGCAAGTCTGTCAACTGCGAAGTGTTTGAGATACGCCAGGGAGACAAGGGGAAGGTCACAAAAACCCATGTATGCAAACTTGCCGGGATCAGCGACCTTAAATATAAAAAACTGATGTCGCTGCTAAACCAAAATGGCGTTATTGAGCTCAATAAATCAAAGAGCGGCGTAACCCTGGAATGTGAAGTGCTTTTTAAAAATGATAATGATGAAGAGGCAATAGAGATTTATGATATCAATGACTGCAGAAAATATTTTAAAAAAATTTCATAATGGTATTTGCTATTATAAGCACATGGTTTGTAGTAACTATGCTCTTTAAACCTTCGAATTTTCATATGGCAAAATATCCCTGAAAGCCTTGAAAATATTGACAAAGGACATGATTGTGTAAATTTTAATATAGGGAAATAAAGTAATAATTTTGAAAATTTTATTTCAGCAATAGATCAAAAAGCCAGAGGGTTTTTGGCCGGAATATTTCTGCTGTGCCAAAGACCCTTTGGATTAAACGAGAAGGGTGGTGGGAACAAAGTGTTATCAAACCAACTTATCCGAGAGCAATTATCGGAATATTTAAGGCAACATGGGGTAAAGCATAAACACATAGCTAAACATGCGGGATTGAGCGATACAACCATATGTTTGTTTTTGCAGGGGCAGAGAGAATTGCCGGAAGAAAAACTAAGAACAATTCAATCTTTGATTAAAAATGGGCTAAATTAATTATATATTTTTTATGCAAATACAAACAAAAATCCAATTATATCATAACATACTATTACAAAAATTTCAATAAATATTTAAAAAAATTTTTTACAGGCAGGATAGTTTAAATAAAATTGATATCTTGTTTTTTTAAATGTACACAAATCAAGGGGAAATGAATTTATGCAAAACAATGTAAAACTGGTTTTTACGGCCAAGCTGGCCAGATGCTTGCTTAGGCTCGGTTACCGGATTATTGATATCAAACCTAATAAATATAATCCTCACAGGACTGTTTTTGTATTTAAAGATTGTGACGGCTTAAAGGAAGCTATCAGAGAGGCAACACAGATATCATAAATTAACAAGTAATTAACAAGTCAAAAACACAGAAGAAGGGGGTGAGGGGTTATTTGACCGTTGCAAATGCAATAGCGTATGAAGATTTTGATGATACTTTAAAAATCAATGTAAGTGTAGATGAAAAAAGATTCACTAAAAAACCAGACAAGCCAACAATGATCAAAATAAGCAATAGAATAGCATCTTATCCGAGATATGCTGAATTGGAAAGGCTTCCAGAAATCATAGGGGAAAGAGGATTCAGCTGGTGTCCGGCAACTTTTACGGATGGCAAAAGGAAAATTTCTAATTTCAAAAGCCAGCAATTATTTGCGCTTGATTTTGATAAAGGAATTACATGGGAAGAAGTGCAGGAGCGAGCGTCAAAATACAGGCTTCCCATTTCATTCGCATATGAAACCTTGTCCAGTATGAATAAAAGCAAGTTCAGGGTAGCTTTATGCTGTGATGTTGAAATAACCAGTGACAGAGCAGCAAGAGTAATACAGATAGCTTTGATGGAGATATTTCCTGAGTGTGACCCAAACTGTAAAGACTGCAGCAGATTATTCCTTGGTGGTAAGGGGCTTATATATGTTAATGAAAATATCAACACAGCTTTGTTTAATATCAGTGACCTGATGCTTGCTCTTGTGGAGTATTACAGGGATATTGATAATGGGAACAACAATGTATCAAGAAAAATTAAGAAATATGCAGAAAATGTGGGTATTGAATTAAAAAATAGTCTTCCAAGAGTTGAGATTTTAGAAGAGGAAGATATTTCAGAAATAAAAACTGACGTCCTGGGGGCAAGTCCTATTATATATAATAATAAAGGAAATGCTCCCGAAACGTCAAAAACTTATTATGCTATTTACCTTACTAATAAGATAAAAAAAACCAAGGTTGTCAAGACAGGGGAAGGCCAGGAAGAAGTTGTCATATATGAAACAGTAAATACAAAGACAGGCAAAAGGGATTTAATAAGAAATTTCAACTTCGATCGGTTAAAGGAGGCATGCAGGCTATTTAGTGAATTTGCCGAAGGAAAAAGGTGGTGCTACCATCCTGAGCTATGGGGAATGGCAACAAACCTGTGCCAGATAAAAGGCGGCGGCGACAAATTCATACAGATACTTACCGACAAGGTTAATGAACAGTATGAAAGCTATATGGAGAAAGATTGGGAATACTATATAAACTATATCCAGAAGCAAGACTATTTGCCCCAACGATGTGTTAATTTCTGCCCTTATGCAGAAGAGTGCAATCATGCAAAAAATATGATTATGACAGCCAAGACCAGACGAAATACAATTGTCAAATTATCCAATAATTATGAGTATGCGACTCTGAGCGAGGCTGAAAAGAATTTACATGATACATTTGTTAAGCTGCAAGCGGTAAAGGACGATAAAATCCACGTAATAAAGGCTCAAACAGGAATCGGGAAATCCCGTACATATATCAGATGTTTGGATAAAGCGGACAAGCCTTACATAATTGCAGTCCCAACAAATAAACTGAAAGAGGAAATATATAAGAAATGCACAGATGTCGGCTACCATGCAGTTATGACACCAACCCTGCCTTCAGATATTCCAGAACACATAAAAGATGAAATTGAGCGTTTATATAGCATTGGCGCGACTTATACAGCGGGTAAATATATCGGGAAGGCTGCCAAAGAAAAGGGCCTGCCGCAGCTGCTTGAATATATTGAACAGATGGAAACAGTAAAATCATTTCAAGGGCATATCATTACCACCCATTCAAGGCTTCTATATTTCAAATCAGAACAATTTCAAAACCATAATATTTTAATTGATGAAGATATTATAAAAACATTGCTTAAGGTTGACAAGGTCAGCATAAAAGATCTGCTAAAAATACAACAGCATCAATACATATCGAGCATGGACAAGTTTGAGATAGACCGGAAGTTCAAATACATATTTCAAGATAACAATTATCAAACTTTTATAAAAACGAACCCTATTTCTGTTAATAATATGTTAAACTTTGAAAGGCAAATTGCAGATTATGAAAGTGAAATCAACAGCAATGCAATAGGGTTTCTTAATTGCTGTGTTGCCTACAGGTACAATACTGACAATAAAAAAATGGCTGTACAAGGTTATTACAGCGACAGTGATATGATTCAGTATCTTGTAAAAAGCGAGCTCCCCAAACAGAAAATCATTATCATGAGCGCTACGGCAGATGAACAAATATATAAACGGATGTTTGGGGACAGAGTGGAATTTCATTATTGCAAGAAAGCGAAATATAAAGGGAAACTTATTCAATATCCTGCAAGAAGCTACAGCAGGCAGTGTATTGAAAATGATAGCGAATTAATGGATATTGCAAAAAGCATTGTTGGAGATATACCGATAATTACTTTTAAAGCAAAGAAGGAAAATGAAGAAGATTTAAACTTCGGAAGCACAGAAGGACATAATTGTTTTGAGGGACAGGATATAGCTGTTGTGGGCACTCCGCATTTGCATGAGATTGTTTACAAAATGTATGCAGTGGCTCTTGACATTGATATGTCGGATACGGAGATGAAATACCAGGAGGTTGAACGAAACGGCTATAAATTCTGGTTTATGACATATAAAAATGAAGATTTGCGGAATTTACAGCTGTGGTTAATAGAGAGCGAATTGGAACAGGCGGTAGGCAGAGCAAGATTATTGAGAAATAACTGCTCTGTTTTTTTATTTTCAAATTATCCGTTAGAACAAGCGGAATTTAGATATTTATAAAAGCACAAAAGGAGAAAGACATTTATGGCAAGACAAGAATTCAAATGGACTGAACATAATATTGACAAGTTAAATTTAGTATTGGAAGTACTGAAAGAACTATCTTCATATAAACCACTGACTCTTCGGCAGATATATTATCAATTAGTAGGAAAGGGCTATTTAGAAAATAACAAAAGCCAATATGTTATGCTTTCAAAACTGCTGAAATGGGCAAGGATTGACGGTTACATCCCATGGTCGGATATAGAAGACAGGGTACGTGCCTATCATGGGTCCGGCGGCTGGAACAATGTTAACGATTATATACAATGTGAAATCAATTCAATGTTCAACTATTACTCTAGAAATCTTGCACAATCTCAGCCAAGATACATTGAGGTGTGGATTGAAAAGGATGCGCTTACTTCAATTTTTACGAGCGTTGCAAGGAACTACTATGTTCCCGTTACAGTATGCAGGGGCTTTTCGAGCGTATCATTTTTAAATGATTTTAAAGAAAGGCTGGATTGGCGCGCAAAAGGTAGGCCCGCTGTTATGTTATATTTTGGAGATTTTGATCCTTCGGGGGTAGAAATGATGGAAGCCATGAAAATAACTTTGCAGAAAGAATTAGGGATATCAGGCGTGGAATTTAAAAGGGTTGGATTACTGAAGGATGATATTGAAAAATACCAGTTGCCTCATAACCCGGATGCGCTTAAGAAAACTGATACAAGAGCAGAAAAGCATGTGAAAAAATATGGAGAATTGGCGGTTGAGCTGGACGCTTTAAGGCCTGATGTGCTTGAACAAAAAATAAAATCGGCTATTGAAGCTGAATTTGACATGGAAGCATTCAATCGTGAAAAACAGATATATAAGGATGAAATTAATAAATTAAATAATTACAGAGAAAAATTTCAAGATTTATTAAAAGCAATTTAATATTTATTAAGCTGGAGCATCGCTGTTGGTGCTCCTTCTACTTTTTATTAAGGAGGATGCTGACTATGGATTTGATAAAAACAATTGCAGAAGAAACAATGCGTTTCTGTGTTGGGCTATATGGACTTTGTGTTTTGTTT
>ENA-OWPA01000291-OWPA01000291.1-bioreactor-metagenome-genome-assembly--contig:-NODE-291-length-81892-cov-17.378733_pt1 | contig 81892 bp, 87 predicted proteins | sample MGYA00238139_ERZ651803 | MGnify/ENA primary metagenome ERZ651803 (study PRJEB26909, sample SAMN07631231) | bioreactor metagenome | isolation source: Switchgrass digestor | place: USA: Dartmouth... | reverse complement strand
CATCCGGCAGATTTGGGAACGGACCTTTTTCATGCACAGTTAAACAACGCATTGGTAGTGCATGAGGAATATTTACTCAGAGAAGTATATGATGCTTTGGGAAGAATTTATGACGGAACTTTCGGTAAATGTGAATTTTGCGGTCAGGAAATAGAAAAAGAAAGACTTGAAGCTTTGCCGTATACCAGGTTGTGTATAGATTGTGAGACCAGCAAGGAGTTGTCAATGGCAAACTTAAACAGGCAGAGACCTGTAGAGGAACTTATATGGGATGCACCTTTCGGAAGGAAATATTTAAACAAAAGGGAAGATGACGAATTTGAAGGAATGGATCAATTGTTTGACCTTGTTAAATACGGTTCGTCGGATACACCGCAGGATATGGGCGGTTATTATGACTATGAGGAGTACTATACCAATGAATTGGACAGGCAGGGAATTGTGGATGATATGGATAATATATCAAATGAGGCATATAGAAGACAGCTGCCTGATTAGATAAAGGAGGTGAAAGCATGGACACCAGGGAAATTTTCGATGAAATTAACCAAATACTTGAGGAAGCGGATATGGATATAAAAATAAACGATTTGGAAGAACTTGAAGAGTTTCTTGAAGAATATGAGGCAAGAGATTTGGAAGTATATGAAGAAATACATGATTTATACGAACAGCTTCTTATGGAAATGTAAGTTATGAAATAATGTTTTAACTTCCTTATCTTTAATTGAAAATATTAAGGCTGAAAAGCTTTTTTAACTTTTCAGCCTTTTTGAAATAAATATGGATTTTAACTTTGCTAATAGATCTTTATAATTTGCTTTATAGCAAATGATTTGTGATAGGAAATTTGGGATTATTATTTTAGCTGTTGCTTAACTGGTTTTTAACCACCATTATATCTTCTTGGCTTGCTCTTTGAGCAGGTTGATAGTAACCTTTTTGTTGAGCCAGTTTAAACAAATCGTATTGGAAAGTTTCACAATTGTTTCTTATCTGCTGTATAGTTTGACGAAGTTGAGGGTTTTCAGTCTGGGATATTACATTGGCATATCCTGTAATACTGCTGTTTATTTGCGATAACAGATCGTTTACCATTTCTTTATCTTGCATGTTCAATTCCTCCTTAGTTCAAGAATGACATTAACTGATCTTTTGTGTTCCTTGCATCCTGGGCAGATTTTTGGAACAATTGTTTTACCTGTGGATCTGTAGCTTGCTGAGCATAGGCTTCTAATTTTTTAGCCGCAGTGTCATGGGAACCTATAAGATGCCTTAAATTTTGAAGTTCTTGTTGGTTCAGTTGTGTCATACACAGTCTCCTTTCAATATTTAGTATTTGTAGCTTATTAAGTACAATAGTATTTTTTTTCAATAAGACTAAAAATATTCAAGATTATGATAATTCCAGAAAATTGTTGATGATTGGCACGGTTTCTGTTTCTTATGTATATACAAGGCATTGATTTTTAGTCAGCGTTATTTCCTGTAAAGTTAAATAGATTGATTTTTTGGTATATTAATATATAATATTTACTACATGGATTTTTTTAGGAATGCAAGTAAATCAACGGGAGATGCATAAAAGTGTATGACAGCGGTAAGCTTAAGTATTTTGAGTATATTCCTTCAAGACCGAGTGAAGGCATGATTCTTACAAGGCTTGGTTATAGAAAGACCAAAACGGTTTTGGATGAAGAGTATAAAAAGAAGTTAAACAGGATGATAAATGAAGGTTTTCTAATGTGCAAAACCCGGGGGATTTTCGGAAGGTATGCCATTATAGAAAAAAACGATAAGTATGTTAAGCTTGAGAATGGATTGACGTTTGAAGGTACAGGTCTTGCAAAGCTTTTAAATAACAGTATTGAGGTTGTTTTAATGGCATCTACCGTTGGAAGAGAGATAACCGATAAAATCCATTACGAGGTCGAAAATGGTAATGCATCCTTTGGTGTTGTTTTAGATGCTGTGGCATCGGAGACAGCAGATGCAGCTTTAGACTGGATGGTTGACTATATAAACAATTTGATCAGAAGAGAGGGAAAAACTCTCACAAAAATGCGATACAGTCCTGGATACGGAGATCTTCCGTTGTTTAATCAAAAGAAGATTTTTGATGCTTTAGGACTGGAAAAGCTCGGATTAAGTATTACCGAAAGGTATATGCTGGTACCGGAAAAATCTGTAATTGCAATAGCTGGAATAGAGGGGATTGAATAGATGAACAGGCAACAGTTTTTTGAATTTTTAAAGGAAAACATAATGATTTTGGATGGTGCTACCGGAACAGAACTTCAAAAAAGGGGTATGCCAAAAGGTGTATGTCCGGAAAAATGGGTTATCGAAAATCCGGATGTTATATTGGATGTACAGAGAGAATATGTAAAAGCAGGTTCTAATGCAGTATATACTTGCACTTTTGGTGCAAATAGAATAAAGCTGGAGGCTTTCGGGCTTAAGGATAAAGTTGTTGAGATGAATGCTGAATTGGCAAGACTCTCTAAAAAAGCCGTCGGAGATAAAGCTTTTGTTGCAGGAGATTTAGCACCTACCGGCAAGTTTATAAAGCCTTTTGGAGATATGGATTTTGAAACTTGCGTAGAAGTGTATAAAGAGCAGGTAAAAGGTCTTTTGGAAGGCGGAGTAGATTTCTTTGTAATTGAGACAATGATGGATATACAGGAGGCAAGAGCGGCACTTATTGCCGTAAAGGAGAGCTGTGACCTTCCTGTCTGTGTGAGCATGACCTTTGAGGAAAGCGGAAAAACCTTAATGGGGACTGATCCGTTAACGGCATTAATAACACTGCAAAGTCTTGGGGCCGATGCGGTGGGATGTAACTGTTCCACAGGGCCTAAAGCTATGATTGAAATAATCAGGGCTATGAAGCCCTATGCTTTAGTTCCGCTATTGGCAAAGCCTAATGCCGGTCTTCCAAAACTGGTTGACGGGAAAACAGTATTTGATATGGGCGTTGAAGAATACGGAACTTATGTAGAAGAGCTTGTAAAAAGCGGTGTAAATCTTCTTGGAGGATGCTGCGGAACTTCTCCTTTATACATTGCAGAGATAAAGAAGAATCTTAAAGGACTAAAACCGCTTAAAATCGAGCCTGAAAAGGTTAGTGCAATTACTTCGGCAAGAAGTACTGTTTTTTTAGGGACAAATCAGCCGACAGTAGTTGTAGGCGAGAGAATTAACCCTACAGGAAAGAAAAAACTTCAGGAGGAACTTAAGGAGGGAAAAACCTCTTTAGTTACCGATCTTGCACTGGAACAGGTGGAAAAAGGTGCAAAAGTATTGGATGTTAATGTGGGCATGCCCGGGATAGATGAAAAGGAGACCATGGTTAAAATTGTAGAGCTTCTTGTATCTATGGTTAGTACCCCTTTATGTCTTGATTCATCTTCACCGGAAGTATTGGAGGCAGCTCTTAGAATATATCCGGGAAGGGCTCTTATAAATTCCATATCGGCAGAAAAAGCGAAGCTGGAGAAACTTTTACCGGTTGCTGCCAAATACGGGGCGATGTTTATTCTGCTGCCGTTGAGCGATGAAGGAGTGCCTGCAACTGCCGAGGAGAGGTATACTATTATAAATGAAGTATATGAAAGAGCGAAAAAGTATGGCTATGAAAAGAAGGATATTGTTATAGACGGTTTGGTTATGACGGTGGCTTCAGACCAAAAGGCTGCTTTGGAGACCTTGAAAGTAATAGATTGGAGTACAAATACTTTTGGGTGCAATACAATACTTGGGCTTTCCAATGTATCCTTCGGTTTGCCTGAAAGAAGCTGGGTGAATAGTGCTTTCCTTGCCATGGCAATGGGAAAAGGACTGACAATGGCTATATTAAATCCATCGAGCGATACGTTAATGAGCATTAAGATGGCAGGAGATGTCCTGACCGGAAAAGATAAAAACAGCTTAAAATATATTGAATATTTTGGAGGCAGCACAAAAGAGAAACCGGTTCAAACTAAAAAAGCAGAGCAGAGTGTAACCGAAAGAATTTATGGTGCTGTTGTTGGAGGAGACAGGGAAAATATAAAGTTACATATTGAGACAGCATTAAAAGAAGGTTACGAGGCATCCTACCTGGTAGATAACTGCCTGATACCTGCCATAAATCATGTGGGAGACCTCTATGATAAAAAGGAATACTTTTTGCCTCAGCTAATACAAAGTGCTGAGACTATGAAGGAAGCTTTTGGCTTGGTTGAGCCTTTGCTGAAAAAAGACGAAACGGCTGAAAAAGCAAAAGCCAGAATTGTAATTGCCACAGTAAAAGGCGATATACATGACATTGGCAAAAACATTGTTGCCTTGATGTTGAGAAACTATGGATTTGAAGTATATGATCTCGGAAAAGACGTATCGGCTGAAGAAATTATAAATGCGGCAAAAGAGAAGAAGGCTGAAATTATAGGATTGTCTGCATTGATGACTACAACGATGATGGAGATGAAGACGGTAATAGAACTGGCAAAGAAAGAAGGATTGAAGGCTAAATTCATGGTGGGCGGTGCAGTGGTGACTGAAAGTTTTGCAAAAGAAATTGGAGCTGACGGGTATTCGGAAGATGCCTATAGCGCTGTAAAGCTTGCCAATAAACTCTTGGAGGCATAGCATAGCGGCTATTGATTATCTGCCGGTAAACTAAGAATTTTCTCAATGCACTTGATACAAGGCTAATTGAATTTTATAAAAGGTTTTGATTATGATAATAATTTATTTTTTTATTTCACATATTTTAATGATTATATGCTATTTAATATTGGGGATGGGAATACCAGCAGTACTTAATATAGAAATTCCGGGAGTGTTTTTCTTCTCCTGGATAATAGGGCCGGTTGGTGCTATGTTACTTACTTCCAGGTTTCTGGAATATGTGAATGTATATTGAATTAAGTTGTACTTGATTTTATCATTTGTTTTGAATTTCTCTTATACATCAATTTATACTTGGTATGAAATTAAGCAACCTCCTACAGGAGATTTTTTGGATTTCCGTGGATTGATATTTATGGTGATGGGGATAGGACAAATAGTTGGCATAATATCTTCATTGTTTTGTAAGGAACCGGAATGAAATATAGAGGTTGACTTTTTTGATTAATAGCTGATTTCAGAAATAACTTAAGAAGAATTTTAAAGTATAATTCCGACGGACTTAAGCTACATGTCCATTTGCGTTAAGGCCAAAATAAAGAATGGATTTGAGAAGATCAGAGTTTTGAAATGGTTTTTAAATTAAGGGGGTTGCTATGAAGATTAAGTACGAGATATTTAGAAGATTTGGAATTGGTATTTTTTTTATTATTATTAGCATTACAATTTTGGTGGCAGGCTTTATTCCCAATATGGTAAAAATTATTGAGAGAAATATCTCGAATAATTATTATCAGACTACAGCTCATATTGTTAGTATTAAACAACAAAAAAGAGGACATGAAGTTTTGGTTTTATTTAGTATACCTGGTGGTCCACAATATGTTGCTTCGCTTGATACTTATGTTGAGGGTATGGCTGTTGGAGATAGTGTTGAAATATATTATCAAAAGAGCAAGCCTACAAACGTAACATTAAAAGGAAATCAATTTCGCCAGGCTGTTTTATTTGGTTCTGCAGGTGGGATTTTGCTAGTAGTTCCAATAATTCTTTTAAAAAAACATAAAGTAAAAGAACGGATACATGATACTTTTTAAGGGTATAAAGCAAGCGCAGATAAAATCGCTTTAGGAGGAGACAATGGGTTATACGATTTCCGGATATATTATCAGGGAAGAATGTGATTGGTCTAAATTAAAGACTATAGGACAAGAGTTCAAATGGTATCTATATTTTGATGAAAAAAATAATCTATATCATTTGACTGTCGGGAAATCAAGAAAAATGTTTGATCATTTCAGCAGTTACTTAAATGACTATCATTTGAGTGATGAGTTAAAGCAATCACTCTCAAAATATAATGATCTTAGTATTTGGCTTGGCAAGAATAAATTTGGAGTTCAAGGAATTCATGGAACTTTGAATTTTGCGCATAAGTTATCTGATATATTATATACAAAGGTATTCGGTTATGTATCGGATGATGATGAACTGGATATGGCATGTATTTGTGATAAGGGAGAAGTAGTGAAAATACATAATAACCGTAGGATAGTTGATGTTATATATGAAAATGGCTCAATTTCAATAGTTCCATTAGATTTTGGAGAACAATTGGATTTTGAAGAAGCGGAATATGACCCCATAAGTAAAATAAGAGAAATATTTCCATATGTTCACATAGAAAATAAGATTAATATTGAACCATTACTGCATAGAATTGTAATACAAGAATTTGATTTATGCTTTAAAGATTACAAGAGACCTGAATGGATAGGTTCATTTGATTATATTTATAATATAATAGTAAAAAAAGGTTTTTTAGGAATAGGGAAAAAAGAGTATTTGAAAGCAGGAAACAGTATGCTTAAATTGGTTATGAAAAGCCATTAAAGAGTCCATAGGAGGAACTACAGCTTCGCGGGCCTGATGCACTTCAGCTAACAAGTCCATTTGTGTAAGTGCGAATCAATAGAAAGCATTTACTGGAGTATGGATATTAGGTTATACTTCCAACATCAATTCGTCGGGCTTATGCAGTTCATGGATATTCCTTATATGTCCGATTCATCGGTGTCTTATACGGCAAGTCTTAACTGTAATTGCGTTCATGGGTGCAGTTTAGTAAGAAAAGCTTCGAAATATTAATTTTGGAGGCTATGAAAATGGCAGATAGTTCATTGCAAAGCATAATTGATGATTGGTCAAGCCATGTTTTTGGATTGGCTCAGATGTATAATATTAAGTTGGATTATAGTGAGAAAAGTGTTGAGAAGGTTGAACAATTATGCGAAATTATTTATCGGCAAATTATTTCAAACAAAAATATAAAAGAAGAAAATATTGATAAAGTTTCAAGGATAATTGGAAGTTATCTTGGCGAACTGATTATTAAAAATATAGGTGGTGAATGGACGATAAATGCTGAAAAACTTCTTGCTGTCAGATTAAATTGTTTTGAGTGTTATCCAATTATAAAGGTGTACAAGAGAGTTATGAATGGCAATGAAGATAATATTGAATTTTACTATAAGGTGTGTAAAAGTCAAATGCTTCAACAGGGGTAGTTTTTGTATTTAGGGTTAACTATCGTTGATGACTTTTGTTGTGTTATATATTTATAACATTGAAACTTTAATGGAATTGAAAGCAAGATTAAATTCTGAAATGTTTGTTGCAGAAATGAACTTTATAATAAGTAAAAAATTTGATTAATGAAAATATTGTAATTTTATATATTGACACTACATCTTGTGTGTGTTAAAATTGTAATAACAAAATGTAGTTGAGATATTTTTATAATTTTATGCTGTTTTTTAGGGAAAGAAGGTTTAAACCCGTAGGTTCCCGTCACAAATTTCACGACAATCGTGTTTTTAGTTGTTTCGTTTTTCATGTCTTTTTATCAGACAGAGGGAATAGAGTGTTTTGCAAAGTCAGTAATATTTAAATTAAATTCAAAATTTATTACACAAAAATTCTTATATTTTTGTCAGCTTTTCTGCTAGCCGGTTTTTCCTAAATAAACTTTATATTCTTAAAAAATTGTTATTTTGCATTACTAATATATCTCATATTTGTAAAAAATGAATAATATAAGAACTATTGATAAAAGCATTAGCTGCACAAGAAAAATAATAATGGGAGATGTTCTTTTATGATTAAGACGATTATTAAGAGAAACGGAAGAGAAGAGAAGTTCCGGCCGGAGAAAATCACCTGGGCAATTTTCAAAGCAGCATCGGCTTGTGGAGGCGACGATTTTGAAAAAGCGGAAGCTCTATGCAGACAAGTTCTGGATCTGACAGAAATTATGTACAAGGATAGGGCACCCACAGTTGAAGAGGTACAGGACATTGTAGAAAAGGTTTTAATCGAGAACGGACATGCCAAAACAGCAAAAGCTTACATATTGTACAGGGAAAAGCGCAAAAGTGCCAGAAATTTTAATGCATTGGTAGACGCAACAATAGATATGTTTACTAACTACCTCGGTGATAAGGATTGGAATATTAAGGAGAATGCCAATGCACAGAAAAGTGTCAACGGACTCAACAATTATATAAGGGAAAGCTTTACAAAGAAATACTGGCTCTATGAAATATATCCTGCAGAGGTACGGGAAGCCCATGAAAATGGTGACTGTCATATTCATGATTTGGGTTTTTTCGGACCCTATTGCGCAGGATGGGATTTAAGACAGCTTTTACTGGATGGTTTTGGCGGTGTTGAAGGAAAAGTGGAAAGTAAGCCTGCAAAGCATTTAAGATCCTTTTTAGGACAGATTGTAAATTCAACTTTCACAACTCAAGGTGAAACTGCAGGAGCGCAAGCATGGTCCAGTATTGATACATACTGCGCACCTTTTATATATTACGATAACATGACTTATAATGAGGTAAAACAGTGTATTCAGGAGTTTATATTTAATATAAATGTACCCACAAGGGTAGGATTTCAAAGTCCGTTTTCAAACCTGACTTTTGATATAACAGTGCCAAATACACTTAAGGACGAGCCGGTTATTATCGGTGGAAAGTATATGGATAAAACCTACAAGGAATTTCAGGCGGAAATGGACATGTTCAACAGGGCTTTCTGTGAAGTAATGCTTGAAGGCGACGCAAAGGGGAGAGTATTTACTTTCCCGATCCCAACAATCAATATAACCAAAAATTTTGACTGGAATAATCCTGTGGTGGATGAATTTATGAAAATAACCTGTAAATACGGGATTCCGTACTTTGCAAACTATGTTAACTCCGACCTTTCTCCGGAGGATGCAGTTTCAATGTGCTGCCGCCTGCGCCTTGATACATCGGAATTGAGGAAAAGAGGCGGAGGTTTGTTTGGAAGCAATCCACTGACCGGGTCTATTGGAGTATTTACCATAAATCTTGCCAGAATAGGTTATCTCTCTAAATCAGTTAGCGAATTTAAAGCAAGGCTATGGAGAATGGCAAACATCGGAAAGACTTCTCTGGAGATTAAGAGAAAAATTATCGAGCAGCAGTCGGACAACGGATTATACCCCTATTCAACACATTATTTGAGGCATGTCAAGGAAAGATACGGTCAATATTGGTACAACCATTTTAGCACCATCGGTATAATCGGGATGAATGAGGCTTTGCTGAATTTTATGGGTAAGGATATAACAACAAAGGAAGGCCAGGAATTTGCCATTGAGATAATGAACTATCTAAGGGAAATACTGGTAGAGTTCCAAAATGAGACAGGACATTTCTACAATCTTGAAGCAACTCCGGCGGAGAGCACTTCTTACAGGCTTGCGCAAATTGACAGGCAGAAATATCCCGATATAATAACTGCAGGAAAAGAAAATCCATATTATACAAATTCGACGCAGCTTCCGGTTGAATATACCGATGACATATTTGAGGCATTGGAACTGCAGGATGAATTGCAATCCCTTTATACAGGCGGAACAGTTCAGCATCTTTATCTGGGAGAGAGCATTGAAGATATTGAAACTTGCAAAAATCTTATAAAGAAGATTTTCATAAATTATAAAATTCCCTATATTTCAATTACACCTACCTTTAGTATTTGTCAAAATCATGGATACATAAAAGGTGAACATTTCAGTTGTCCTGACTGCGGTGAGATTACCGAAGTATGGTCAAGGGTTACGGGATATTTAAGGCCTGTGGCCAACTATAATACAGGAAAAAAGGAAGAGTATTCGGGAAGAAAGAAATTTGTATTGGCGGAGAAGATCTCATGAAGATAAGCGGATTGCAGAAAAATTCCTTTGTAGATTATCCGGGAAAAATAAGTGCAGTTATTTTCACTCCCGGTTGTAATATGGACTGTTTTTACTGCCATAACAGAATTTTATTGGATAGCAATTACCAAAAGTTAATTAGCTGTGATGATGTGCTGAACTTTTTGGAAAACAGAAAGGGGTTCCTTGACGGAGTTGTTGTGAGTGGGGGAGAACCAACACTCCAAAAGGGACTCCTGCCCTTTCTGACTCATGTAAAAAGTTTGGGGTATCCTATAAAGCTTGACACCAACGGTACCAATCCTGAAGTGGTGAAAAGCTGTTTGGATAAAGGATTGGTGGACTATATTGCCATGGATTTTAAAGCTCCACTATATAAATACAAAGATATATGCAGAACGGATGTTGAACTGGGCAATATTGAAAAAAGCGTAGATTTGATTATAAACAGTGGCATTAACTATGAATTTAGAACAACATTGGCACCGGGGCTGAATGTTGACGATATAGTGGAAATTGCAAAGCAAATAAGAGGAGCAAAACTCTATGTTTTGCAAAGATGCAGAAACGAAAAGGGAGAAGGCTTGAGTTATAGTGCAGAGTTCATAAACTCCTGGTTAAGAGAAATAAAAAGTATTGTCAACTCAGTTGAAACCAGGGGAATGAGCTTTTCGGCATGAGGTGTAATTTATGTGGTGATTTTTATGTAAAGCTTATATTTACTTTGTTATAGTGAATAAAGTAGGTATAAGCTTTTATTTAAGTTTGTACTGAAAAATTCTGAAACTTTTGTCTTATTAAATATTATTTTATGGAAAGTGTTGAAAAAATGTGGACGATATAAATTGATATTTGATAAAATATGGATAGTGTCAGATAATAAGGATACTGTAAGAATATACTGGTTATAAGTTTTAAGAGGGATAGTATTTGATGAATCGATTGCTTGAATGAAGATGGAAGGGGTAGCAATTTTGAGGAAGCTTTGTTTAGACATATTTTGGAATATGTATCTGAATCGAATATAGATAATGTTGACGAAGCAAAAGAACATATATTAAATTGGAAAAGCAAATTAAGTCTATTTAAACACAGTGATGGTTATGAAGTATCGTTTGAAGCTAAATTTTCGAAAGTGTTAGGCTTTTTAGAAGAATTTTATAATATAAAGAAGGATGTTTTTAAGTTTAATATAAAATTGAAAAACTATGTGCCGATTGCAGATGATGTAAATCTAATAGATAGATTCCAAATAATCTGCGATATCGACAAGTGGAAGAAAATTATAAAAAAGCTGGAAAATTAATTCGTAGCTAGGATTTGGCGTCCAGCACACATCAGAAAAAATAATATGTAGAATTAAGAGGAATAGTTTATGAATGAAAAAATGAAATTAGGTTATTTTCCCGGTTATAAAAATGAATATATGATGATAGTTTTTTCCGGAAATCTAAATCATATAAAAAAGCTACAGAGTTTATTTATGGATTTGGCAAATGGATTGAGTGATGAAGTTAGAATTGATAAATTAGATTTTATTGAAGCGTATTCTAATATAAAAATAATAGCTAAAGTAGTAACAGGAGAATCGTTTATTATTTTTAATTCACAGGATGGTATTTTTTATTGGGGTGCTAAAAAAAGTGATTGGGATGATTATGCCTGGTGGATTTCTTGTTTTGAACAACATAGTGATAATCAATCCGGTCATCAGTATTTGGAAACAGAAAAATATGATAATATTCTAATAATGATATCAAAAGGTGAGTATTCTGACGAATGGTGGGAGGAGCATTCTATGGAAAACATATGGAATGTCTGTGCGACATTTGGTCCATTAGGAGCAACTTGGAGTAATTATCATGTAGTTTTTGCAAAAGAAGGTGTTTTAATGATACCAGCCGGTATTTTCTCATCATTGTCGGCATCACCGGCATTTGCAGGAACAATTACAGGAATGCTTTCAGGATTGGAAAAAGATAATGTGGGTAACTCAAGAGTTCTAACCGATGAAGGCAGTCCAAAGTGGAAAAGGTATTATATTGATGATATTGAAAGAATTTTATTAAAGCATAGTTTTTTCGCAAATGAAATAAGAATAAAGGTTAAAGGGCAAAAAGAAGATGTTTATGGAATTTTAGTTCGCCATCAGACAGATGAAATCAGAAAGGCCGCTAAAGAGTTATATGCAGACATATATGAAGAAAAAGGTTTTAAAAAAAGTGTATAACTGTTTTCCTTTTATATAAGAGACTTTTCTTAAGAATTTGAGTAATACATTAATAAAGAATGAAATTGTTGTACGACCTAAGTTTTAAAAATGATTCAGTTGTCATTTGATGCTGCCTCAAAGAGGTGAACCTAATGGAAGAACCGGTATGCGGTACAATGTTAAGATTAGAAAATTATAAGAACAAGTTTTTTAGATATTTGGATAATGTTATAAATGATATTGAAAAGAAAGAGTTGGCAGCATGGTATTTATCACTCGGTAACTCAAGTAAAGTTATGAAGGAGTGGCTAATTGATAGCTTAAAGGCCGATGAAGAGTTGTATAATATTGCAAAACAGCTTACTGAGCAAGCAAATGGAAGAAGTTCGGGAAATGATTCGTAAGAAACGAGAATCGAAAGATATATCTGATATAATTGACTTTGATATTAGTAGATTTAATGAAGACTCTTTTTCATTATCTTATGAAAAGAAGTGGTTTTAGGTAATTAATATCTGTTACAATAAATCCATAAAGAAAATAATTTGGAATGGGGGCATTTTTATGTCAATGATAGGTAATTATTTATTGGTGGATGAAGAAACAATTAATGGAATTAAATCGGGTAAGATTGATATTTCAGAGTTCCTTTACGATACTGAACATAGCGATGATGAATATCTTGATATTGACAAGTCCTGGCATGCAATACATTACATACTTTGCGGACAAACTTGGGAGGGGGAACTTCCCTATTACAATGCCGTACTTGGTGGAACTGAAATAAATGATGAAGATGTAGGTTATGGCCCGGCAAGATATTTAACTCCTTCTGAAGTTAAGGAAGTCTATGAGGCAATAAAAGATATTACAGAAGATGAGTTTAAAAGTAAATTCGACTATGAAGAGCTTGCCGAAAACGAAATTTATCCGCAGTTTGACAGCAATGATGATGCCGATTATGTTTGGAGTTATTTTGTTGAGGTTCAGGAGATATTTAGAAAGGCTTCAATAAATGGAAAATATATGCTTATGTATATAAATTAAAGTAGTATAATACATTGATGGAGTTTCCGATTACAGGCAAGAGCGTGTAAGTAGGAAGTCAAATTAAGCTGAGATTTTTTTATTGCTCTATTATTAATTATGGCTATGGAATGTTCTGCGTTTTGCACAAAGACTTTTGATAAACCTAAGGATGAAGTATATAAAGAAGACATTTTGAATATTGATAATGAAAATGTGACTTGCCTGAGTGTAAAGAAATAAAGGATTCAGGTACTTTATGTGAAAAAATAAATGAAAAATACCCTGTTGTTAATATAGAATAATGATATAAAGCTGTGAAATGTTGTACTTCATACACAGGAATTTAAGGTTTATCATATATGTTGATTTATTGTTTTATGCCGATGCTTTTTTTGCTAGAAGAAATGAAATAATTGAGAAATTCCTGGCTAATTCGAGAAAGTAAAGGGGAAATTTAATTTGGGATGGTTTAAAAAGAAGGAAAACGAAAGCAAGAGTTCAACAGGAAATATGGTATGCGGATTTATATTATTCAATTCGATAGAAGTAGATTGGGAGGCATTCTATGCAAATTTAGAAAAGGATTGGAATATAAAACTTTCAGAAAAGCAATCAAAAGACAGTGTATTTGCATTTGAAGTTGATGGGATGAGTATAGCTTGTACTTTTATCGATTTGCCAATACCCCATAATGAGGCTGAAAACAATGCCAGGAACAATTTCTTGTGGAAAGAGGCAATGGAAGTTACATCAACACATAAAGCTCATGCAATTCTAGCAGTTATGAATGGTTCTGATGCTATAGAAAGGAATTTGCTATTTACAAAAATAGCTTGTTCTTTATTGAAATTGGATAATGCCATTGGAATTTATCAAAGTCCTACTGTTATACCGTCAAAGTTCTATATTGATGTAGCGGAAGATATTAAACAAGGATACTTGCCCATTTTAAATTGGATATATTTCGGTATATATCCGGATGGCGATAGAGTATCCGGTTATACCGTTGGGCTAAATAAGTTCGGAAAAGATGAAATTGAGGTTATAAAAACTAAGGAAAGCCCAAAGGATTTATATAATTTTTTAGTTTGTGTAGCGTCATATGTAGTTGAAGGAGATGTCACTTTAAAGCATGGTGAGACCATTGGATTTTCTCAAGAACAAAAGTTGAAAATTATTCGTTCTAAAGGTATTGCAGTTGAAGGGGAAAGCATTAAGATAGAATTTTAACTCTCAGAAAAGCTTTTTTCATGCCCTCTAACTTTTGAGACAAGACATTGGAAAAATAGTATTTTATGAGGTGCACTATGAAAATATATATCACAAGACATGGTGAAACAGAGTGGAATGTAAAGGGGTTATGCAAGGGTGGAAGGACTCGGAATTAACTGAAAAGGGCATAGATAATGCCAAAAGGCTTGGGGAGAGGCTAAAAGACGTTAATTTTGATGTTATTTAAACGAGTCCATTAAAAAGAGCTGTTGATACAGCAAAATACATAAATGAGGAAAAGAATACAAAAATTGTTTAGGTCGAATCTTTAAAAGAGATGGGTTTGGAGTTTGGGAAGGTATGGAGCACACTAAAGTGAGGGAACTATACCCTGAACAGCATACCAACTTCTGGGAAAGACCTCATCTATTTAAACCTCAAGAGAACGGCGAAAGTTTTGAAGATGTATTGATTAGGGTAAAAAAAGCCTGGAATGATATTATAAATGCTGGCGGTGATAATGTACTGATTGTGGCCCATGCAGTTGTATTGAAAGCTTTATATATGATTATAAAAAACTTAGAAATCAAGTATTTATGGAATCCACCGTTTATGAGAGATACTTGTTTAACTATAGTTGAAGTAAAGGACAATAAAATCGAGTTTTTATTGGAAGGCGACATATCTCATCTGGAATAAAGGATGAGATATTATTTATAAGTGCAAATTATGCAGGAGATATAGTTGTGTATAAGCTTAAGATAAAAGCAAAAAGTTTATTTTAGGAAGTGATTTCATGGGTACAGATGTGAAAGGAGATAACATGAATCTGAATGAAACGTGGGAGCAGTATATAAAAAGCAAAGGTGCTGACTTTGTATATTTTGTCGATATTTCTATGTTACCGGAAGATGTTATTGAAGATTACTCCTGTGCAGTTCTTTTTGGCAAAGCACTGTCTAAAGAGTATATCAGCACGCTAAAAGCCGGGCAAATACCGAAAAAGAAAGAGGTACTTAGTGTTGAACGCAAGATGGATGCTCTTGCTGTAAAATTAGCTGAGCAGTTAAAAGCAGAGGGGTACGAAAGTGCAGCCAAGTTGAAAGTCGGTCTTCTTCCGCATAAAACTATTGCACTCAGAGCGGGATTGGGTTTTATAGGAAAAAACAATCTTCTGGTTACTGAACGATATGGTTGTGCACTGTTGTTAGGAAAGGTATTAACCACAGCTCCTTTCAAAACCATGAGTGAAATTCCTAAAGAACCGAAATGCGGGAATTGCAATATCTGTGTGGATGTGTGTGACACTAAAGCTTTACTGGGCAAAACATGGAGCATAGATACTACCCGTGATGAAATTATAACAAGAAAACTCTGTACTTTATGCGAAAAGTGTATGATTTGGTGTCCGTATACGTTAGAATATATAGAAGAAGGATAGTATCAGGCTAGTGATAATAAAGCTTTTAAAGATTGCAACAACACCGATAAAGGATGTTTGAGACTTAAATCAAGCATCATCTGAAATACAGCTTAATATGATGTTACATATAGGATTTTTGCAATGTATAAAGTATTAATTTTTGATGGCAAGCGACATTGGAAGGATTGATAATGAATGAAAAAGATAATGATATCAGCAGTAATATTTTTTTATTTGCTTTCGGTAGTCGGATGTACAAATAAAACCGATACTTCGGGAAGTGACAAAACATTATCTCCAACAGCAACTATAGCAGAAAACACACCAAAGACTAATATAAATGACGATAGCAAAGATTTATTGCAAAATGAATCTTCAGAAGAAAGCAGTGTTGATTTTGAGGATATTTTACCGTTTATACCGGATGGGTGGCACGTTCTGGTAAAAAATGACGGAAATCTTGCAATTGCTGAAGGAGATTTGAATCAAGACGATTTAATAGATAAAGCTTTTGTGATAGAAGGCGAAGATAAGCAAACGAAAGAAGAATTCTATGTTCCGCCAAGGTCTTTGTTAATTGCTTTTAGAAACAGTGACAATACATATTCTTTGTCAATAAAATCCGATAAGGCTATAATGCTGCGTAATCAGGGAGGAGTTTTCGGAGATCCTTTTCAAGATATAAAAATAGAAAGGGGTACACTGCTATTAGAGTTTTATGGCGGTTCCAATTATAGATGGTATTTGTATTACAGATTCAAATATCAGGATGATGGCTGGTATTTGATTGGAGTTACCAAAGGTTCATATTTTACCGGTACTGCTACAATGGAAACTGCTGATGAAGAGGATTATAATCTCCTTACCGGGGATTATACAATCAAAAAGTATGAAGATGGTCAACTTAAAACTACAAAAGGAAATAGAGGAAAAAGACCACTTGTAAATTTAAAAGATTTTGTACCCGGTGAAGAAGGGTCTCAGTTTTAGCAGATAACATTTTCAAACATATTACTGAATGCAGATATAAAGGAATTGCCACAGGCATATTAAAAAAGATGATATTTATTTAAAGGATTTTGGAGTTAAGTGCATTTGGCTGCATGCTACAGGGAACGGCAGGATTGTATATGAATTCAAATTTAATTTGTAAAAAATATTTTTAAAATTTCCAAAATCAATATTTTTTATGTTTTGGATTGCGGCAAAAAAATACTGAAATTATAAGGAGAAAGAGTTATGACCGGTTTGCTTCTTTTAGTTGTGATATATATTCTTTTATTTAGTGCTGACCGATTCAAAGAAAAATCGAAGATTGCTATTCTCATTATATTAGGTTCTGTTGTTACCTTCTTTGTATTGGGGACGATTATAAATATTCCTAAAAACATAGCAGAAGGAAATTGGAAAGTTATTTTGATAGATATTATCGTAGTTTTAGGATCATTTGTTGCTGCTTATATACTAAATAGCCGAAGAAAAAAATCAATTTTTTAATAAAGGGATTAATCAATCAGAAGCGAATAAATATCACTGAAAAAATTTATCAGCATGATACCATACTGATTGGATTATTTTTAAATAGGGTGATATAGAGCTTTTATGAAAATTTCTTTTGATTTGGATGATACATTAATATTAACAGACAAAGAAGCTGAATATGAAAAGCCTGTCAAGTTTATCAGAGCTTTGTTTTTTAAGGAAAAGTTGCGTAAAGGAACGAAAGCTTTGTGTGAAGAGCTAAAATCCTTAGGATTTGATATTTGTGTTTATACTACATCGGAAAGAAGTGTAGGTTATATTAAACGTCTGTTTGGAGTTTACGGTATAAGGCTGAGTTGTGTTATAAATCAAAAAATTCATAAAGAATTGGTTCAGGGAACACGAAAAGAAATAATGCCATCAAAAGTACCATCAAAATTCGGAATTGATTTGCATGTTGACGATGATATTTCTGTAAAACAAAATGGGATACAATATGGCTTTAATGTATTAATAGTATCTAAAGATGATAAAAATTGGGATTTTAATGTGTTGAATGAAGCAAAAAGAATAAAAAAATTAAAAACTATATGGAAACAGAGACAATAGGGTAGAGAATAATGTGAAATAAATAAGAGCCATCCGATTGGGATGGCTCTGTGATTAGGCTTATATCAAGAGAAATCTTTTATCATACCTAAAAGATACATTTTCAAGAGTGCATAGTCAATGGAATTGATTTCTTTATCTCCATTCAAATCAGCAACGGCAAGTTCATCTTCCGCAGGTAAGTTTTTGGTTAATCCGAGAAGATAACTTTTCAATATTGCATAGTCAATTGAGTTTATTTCACCGTCTCCGTTAATATCACCTTTTATAACGTTTGAAGGAGTAGGTGTAGGTGTTGAAGTAGGTGTCGGTGTTACAGGAGTCTTTGTCGGTGTTACTGGTGATGTACCTTTTGGCAATGGCACACCGTTTTTACCCAAAGGTATTTCGTGGTCTAAGCCTTGGAATTTACCCTCTTCATTTTTCCACAAAACAGGTAATAAGTAATTGTCATATTTGTTATCGTTCCACTTCAGATCTCTTCCACCGGGGAATGGAGTTCCCTCGTCACGGGTAAACAATCCGCCCGTATCGGCTGAGTCAATATTTATACACCAGAAAGTGTGATGGAGTTTATATTTGTTTTCAAGGATGAAATCCCTCATACATCTTAAATACTTAAGGTTAAGGTCAAGAAGTTTGTGATTGCCTTCAGTTATTCCGCCCCATTCACCGAGGAGTAACGGGGATATTCCTTCTTCCATAATATATGCCCAGTTGTCTCTCCAGCACTGCTCATAAAGTATTTTTTTGGCTTCTTCATCACTGGCAGTGACGAAATCTCCTGCGAACCAAGATTGCTCATATACTATAGGACCATAATCGTGCGGTGAATAAACCAGCTGGCTTTGATATTTTCCCAAATCGATTGGATAATCTCTGACTCCTCTTAAATTACCGCCCCACCAGTTTCCGTAATAATCGTTGGTTCCTGTCCATGGACTTGTGTCAAAGGATTCATCGTCCCATTTGCCGTCTTTAGGATACATTTCAACGCCTTCGACAAATATTAAAACATTGGGATGTACTTTCAATATTTCCAGTGCAGTTTCCTGGGCTACTCTTTTCCAATTGTTTTTGTGATCGGAATCATCCCAGATGGCACTTTGGGATTTAAATTTAAGTGTACCGGTATTGGTATGGGGTTCGTTTTTTAAATCAAATCCGATAATTGTATCGTCATTTTTATAATAGTTGGCTACCCATACCCAAGCAGCTTTAAATATTTCTTCAGTTATTTCTCCTTTATACCAAAGAGGATGGTTATGTCCCATGTTATCGGTTTCGGGACTATGTACATCGAGAATAACTTTGATTCCCACTTTTTTAAAGTTTTCCAGCATAAGGTTAAACAGTTCGAAGCTGTTCAAACCAGCTAAAATCGGGTTGTTGTAAGAGGTATCTGTGGACATAGGGTATATACCTTTGCTCCAGGAATATAAAAGATCGGTGGCAATCGGCAGTCTGACTACGTTTATACCCTTGTCTGCAACAATTTGTATGTCGGCTATAATGTCACTGTGGTATGAATCCAGAAGCATCATTTCTCTGCAGTTAAATCCGAACCAGTTGGCACCGGTCAGCCATACCTTATTGCCATATTTGTCAACAATATAGCCGTTTTCAACATGAAGCCAGTCGTCATCCGGTGCGCCGACATTGGTTGTCTCTGCTGAAATTTGCAGCCCCGGTGTTGGCAACAATGCAACAAGCAAAACCAGCACGACTGAAAAAATAATCAGTTTTTTCATATATCTTTCCTCCTAAAAATATTTAAATAAAATTATATACGCAATTAAGAGTATAAAAACAATAATTAAAATGCAGCAAATCTAATTGAATTTAATAAAAATATAAATAAATTAAATTACATTATATAAATACGTTTTATAAAAAGTGTTTTGTATCCTTAATTTGAAATATATGCAGTGTCTGGTTTTCGAAAATATCAACTTATTAATATAACTATAAATATATAAATGCTGCATCATAAATGGAATTGGTTGTTTAGTAAAATTAATAGGGAAATTATTTAATATCAGGATGTAGATAGAATGAATATAACGGTGAATAATGCTTATCTAAAATTACTTTATTAAACGCTGTGTTGTTATCCCCTAATTTTTTATAATAAAAAATATTTAATTTATAAAAATTATATAAGTTTTAAATAAAACTATATCGAATATATGATTCATGCAGTAAAAAAGACATAAATAAAAATTTTCTGCATTTTTCTTTATATTATCATATAATTTGCATAAATTCAATAAAACAAGAGACTAAACCGGAGTGGAGGTCAATTGATTTAAAGATATATTATGTGTTAAAATTGTTTAAACTTTTTTAGGTAGAATTATGTACACCGAATTGAAAAAAATTATTTAAAAGTGCTCAATATATGGCACTAGTGTATAAGGTCGAGCATAGATGATTCATATTTTGATAAAGGCAGGATGCTGAGATGGATAAGAATAGCTGTAAAAAATCAAATAAAATTTTATTTTTACCTAAAATTAATTCAGAAAGCAATTGGAAAAGTATATTGCTTGTTATTGCTTTGTCCTTGGTTGTATCAGTTATGGGAATTTTTATTTCTTCAGCTTTTTCATCCAAAGTTTTGCTGCTTTATTTGGTGCAACCGGTTTTATTTTTATTAAATACATTACCTATAACGCTTATGATGTTATGCATTTATTTCCTGACATCAAGAATATGGGTTTCATATCTGATTTCAGGCAGTTTTTATTTAATTATGCAGATGATAAATTATTTTAAAATCAGCCTTAGGCATGAACCATTTGTACCGGCAGATATTTTGCTTGGGAATGAATCTACTAAAGTTATAAAGATAAATGAGCTTCCGATAGATATCGATTTGATCATAGTAACAGTTTTATTTTTAATTAGTGCGGTTGCTGTGCTATTAATATTGAAATCAAAACCTTCGAAGTGGTACTTCAGAATAGCCGGAACAATAATTTCTGTTTTGGTTTTAATTGGTTTATATAATACCGTTTATAAAAATAGCAAGTTTTATGATAAATTTAAAGTTGAGGGTACTATTTATTCTTCAGTGGATATAGTAAGGTCAAGGGGCTTTATGTATTCCTTTCTTTTTAAGGCAAATACATTGAAATTGACAGCACCGGAAGGGTATCAGGTCCAGGAGGCAAAAAAGGTACTGAAAAATTTTGAAAATAAAGGAGCTGTTGAAGTTTCGACAAACTTAGATTCGTTGAAGAACAAAAAACCTCACGTTATTGCGATAATGAGCGAAGCCTTTTTTGATATTGATAGAATACCCGGGATTGAATTTTATGATAACATTAATCCTCTGGAGAATTATAACAAAATTCTCAAAAATGCTTATCACGGTAAGATAGTTACCGGCGTTTACGGAGGCGGTACTGCATCTACCGAATGTGAATTTCTGACCGGTATTTGCATCAGTGCTGCAAACTGGGGGGCTGATACATATTCGGCATATGTACGTAAGGATACCTTTTCTTTGGCCAGAGTATTGGAGGAAATCGGGTACAAAACAACAGCACTGCATCCGGGCTATCAATGGTTTTATAACAGATTTAATGTATACGATTACTTCGGGTTTGATAAACGTTTTTTTGCTGTTGATATAACTGAACGAAATACAAAGACTCTTACCGGCTATATATCCGATATGGATACTTATAAGTTTTTATTGAAAGATTTCCGGGAGCATCTGAAAGAAAATCCTGAAAATCCGTATTTTAATTTTACTGTTACCATAGAAAATCATGGCCCCTATCCGAATGAGCCCATTGGATATCCTGAGATTTTAAAACACAACGGTTCTGTGGATGAGGAATATTATCACTTAATAAACAATTATGCAGGCGGACTTAGGCAAAATGATGAGGCATTGGGATATTTGACCGAGCAATTGGAAAACTTGGATGAACCGGTAGTTTTGCTGTATTTCGGTGACCACCTTCCATTCCTGGGAAGTGAATTTGCAGGATATAAAGCTATGAACTACAAAGTGGGAACATCCTATGGAATTGATGAATACTTAAACACTTATGAAACTCCTTACTTTATTTGGAGTAATAATTCGGCAAAGGCTTTATTTAAAGAACAAGGCAGAGATTTACCTGTGGGGGAAGCACCCACAATAAGTGCAAACTATTTGGGAACAGTGCTTCTCGATTATTTGGGATTTAACCATTCGGCTTATTTTAATTACTTAAAGGATATAAAGTCTGTATTGCCTGTTATTACCAGAAGATTTTATAAAAAAAGCGACGGTAGTTATACAGAGAATCTTTCCGATGAAGAAAAAGAAGTTCTGAATACATATTGCAAAATGCAGTATTATATTTTGTTTGATAATAAGATAAATTAGGGGGTATAATGTTTGGAAAAAATAAAACAGTTTTGTTTACCTTATGGAGGGGGCTCATCAGCGTTTTACATGAGTTGGAGGAAACTCCTGGATGAAAGGATAGATTTAAAGCCGATAGAGCTTTCCGGAAGAGGCAAGCGTTTTAGTGAGCCGTTGTACAAAAGCATAAATGGGGCTATAGAGGATGTCTATGGAATTATATGTGAAGAATTGGACGGTACTCCTTATGCAATATTTGGGCATAGTATGGGAACTTTGCTTGCTTATGAAAGTCTCCGCAAAATAATTTATTACGAAAAGCAAGAGCCTGTCCATGTATTTATGTCCGGCAGATATCCTCCATATATCGAAGTGGAAAAGGAAATGCTACATTTGCTTTCTGACGAAGAATTTATTGATAGGATAGTCAAGTTGGGCGGAACTGATCAAAAAGTTATAGAAAATGAGGAAATACTTAAGCTTTTCCTACCGATTTTAAGAAACGACTTTAGGTTGGTAGAAACCTATAAGCATAACGGTGATAAATTGAAATTGAATTGCGAGATGAGTATTTTAAATGGAAAATATGATGATTTCGTAGCTAGCAAAGAGATTGAATTGTGGAGTGAATGTACTTGTAAGAAATGCAATTTTTACGAATTCGATTCCGGGCATTTTTTTATCAATGAATACAAAGAAGCTGTAATAAATATTATAAATAATACATTATTTGCAGATAAAAATCTACTTATGTAGAAATTAGAAAAATATCGGTTTGTGACTAAGTTTAGCAGAAATTTTACGCAATTGCCCTGAAAGTGCTGTAATATTAGTTGTTTAAGAGGGTGACAAGCTTACGCTGCATATGGTATAATAAAGCATAATTACTATTAACTATACTAAAATACTAAATGGAGCGTGTTAAGTTATGAAAAAATTTATCAGCGGTTTGATTATCGGAGGTATTTTAGCAACTAGTGTATGTACATTTGCTGAAGAAGCAACTAGTTGGAAAGCAGAATTACCGACCTTTAAAGTATTTGTAAGGGGGGAAGAGTTTATTTCGGAAAATCCACCTGTAGTTGTTGAGGGAAGGACTTACCTGCCACTTAGGGCTATGGGCGATGCGTTAGGTGTTCCTGTTGAATGGAATGCAGAATTGAGACAGGCTGAAGTTGCTATGACGGACAAAAAGCCTGATTCGACCCAAACAAATACTCCGGTGCAACCTGCTACAAGTACCGTTACAAGTTGGACAGCCTATAAGGCAACATTTAAAGTAATGGTAAAAGGTCAAGAGTTTATTTCTGAGAATCCGCCTATAGTCGTAGAGGGAAGAACTTACTTACCTCTGAGAGCGTTAGGTGACGCATTGGGTGTTCCTGTTGAATGGAATGCAGATTTGAGACAAGTGGAAGTTGATATGAAAACAACTGTTACTCCAACTCCTCAAGTAACACCAAAACCTACAGATACAACTAAGACCGTAATTGGTACAATTAAAGCTGAACCGGCTACAACAATTGATGTGCCGATTAATGTGTCCTTTGATACAACTAGAGGATTAAATACTTTCAATTTAACTTTAGCTTTCGATAATGACAATTTGGAATTTGTTGAAGTTAAGCCGGGAGATATAATAACAGATCCCGATACGAACTTTGCATACCATTATTCACAGGATGAAAATCTGATTAGAATGCTTTTCTTAAATGAAACTATGCAAGAGGATGGAGTAATAAGAACTGAGGGAGTTCTTGCAACTGTTAGGCTTAAGGTAAAAGACAATGCAAAAAGCAGTGAAAGTGAATTGGCGATAGTTGGTAAAGCTACTTTTGCAGATACTAAATTAAGTACTCTGGATATAGAATTAAGTACTGGAGATGTAACAGTTGTTAAATAAAAAGTAAATACATACTTTTTTGAAAATGAAACGGCTGTCTGAAGATAAGATATCAGACAGCTTTTTTATATGATAAATATTGATACTATAATGCTTATCCTATATTTATACAGAATGAGCACATAAATCGGAAATTTTACTTATGCCTAAATTTACCAGTCTAGCAACTGTTTAAGTTTATTGACCACAACATCGCCTTTTGGACCGCAAATTAAACGTATTTTATCGAAGTCGGATTCAGTCAGCCTTCCTTTGATTTCAGAAAAATTTATGCAATAATTTTTTAATGTTTCTTTATCTATTTCAAGAATTTTATCTATAATAGGATCTATGTTAACTTGGCCCATTATTTCGGTGAGTTCATCAATATTGCTTTTTTTTAAGTAGAATATAAAAGTATTTAGACGGGTTTGAAGGTCTGTCCTGTGTGATTCATTAAATACCTCTTCCACCTTTTTTTTAATCTTATTATTCTTCATTACTTTTCTCCTTTCAAAATGCTTGATTGCATGCAGTTATTGGTTGCATCTTTGGACTTAAAAACAAGATTTGATTTTTAATTTAAATAATTTACATAAATCTTGTATATTTATATTCTCTATACCTGTAAATTGTTACTTTTACAAATAAACTTGTTGTGAAAATATTTGAAAACTATATGACAGAAAATTGACAATGAAATTAAGGAAGATATTTATGTTACTTCAAACTATTTGAGAGATACAAAGAATGGTATTAAACAGAGCTTTGAATATAAAACAGGGAAATGCCGAGCACTTCCCTTTATTAATGAAATATTCCGGATTACTTGAAGATAAAAATTTTTATTAGTTTTTCTCAAATACAAAGGGATGGGGTAAGATTTCATTTATGCTTAAAACCTTATATTCGCCTTTTTTATTACAGCAAATAACTACAAAATCTTCATCGGCAAATTCCGATATAATTTGTCTGCAAATACCGCATGGATAAATGTAATCATCCGAATCGCCGGAAATGGCAAGTGCTTTTATCTTTCTCTCACCTTCAGATACAGCTTTTACTATGGCAGTTCTTTCGGCACATATTGTTGCACCGTAAGAAGCATTTTCAACATTTGTACCGGTATATACCTTGCCTGAATCAGTGATTAATGCTGCTCCTACATGGAAATTGGAATACGGCGCATAGGCATTTTTCTTAACCTCATTTGCCAAACTGATAAGCTTTTCATAGTCCATATAAGCACATCCCCTCTTGAAAATTTATACTTCAATTCTAAATATTTGCTGAAATATATATTGATTATATCAGTTTGACTTTAACATTTCAAATGGAGAAAAACTATGAATTCAGCCTGCTTTGGTTTGTTGATTATTGTTTTGAGCTTGTGATATAATTAAAACAGGGTAAATAATTGGGTCTTAGAAAGTAATTTTTATGTGGTAATGAATATATTTATTGGACGTAGAAGACTTTAGACAAATTATATATCGAAATCATTAATATAAAATAAAAAGAAAATTAAGCAGACTTCATCTATGCAGTAAGATAAAAGGATAACTTATAAGATTCAATAGATGAGTTTGCTTTTAGTTTTTTATAATTAACAAATATTATATACGGGAGGGAAAGTGCATGTTTGCTGGAAAAAGAAATCTTAAAAGAGTTATTACATTGTTTTCTTGTGTCGCGATGCTATCAACAACGATATTGATACCAATGAAGAACGTTTCAGCAGCAGGATATGATTACTCATTGGCCCTAAAAAATGCCATCGGATTCTATGATGCGAATAAATGCGGCAAAGATGTAAAAACAAACAATATTTTTGACTGGAGAGGTCCGTGTCATACAAAAGACGGACAGGATGTAGGCTTAGATTTAACAGGAGGGTACCATGATGCCGGAGACCATGTAAAGTTCGGATTGCCTCAAGGATATACAGCATCAGTGCTTGGGTGGGCATTGTATGAATATGATGAAGTGTTTAAAGCAACCGGCAACAAGACGAAAATGCTTGAACAGCTAAAGTACTTTACAGATTATTTTTTAAAGAGCCATCCCGATGCCGATACTTTTTACTATCAAGTAGGAGACGGTGAGGAAGACCACAATTATTGGGGACCACCGGAACTTCAATCGGAAGACAGGCCTACTAAATGTGTGGCAAATAAAAATAATCCTGCCAGTGATGTTTTAGGAGAAACGGCAGCTGCTCTTGCACTTATGTATCTGAATTATAGGGATATTGACTCTACATATGCCAATAAATGTCTTCAGGCAGCAAAAGAGTTATATAAAATGGGAACAACCAATAAAGGTCCTGGAGATGGGCAGTATTTTTACAGATCCACCAGTATTTATGATGACTTGGCTTGGGGAGCGGTATGGTTGTATACTGCAACCGGAGACAGCTCATACATTAATGATGCAAAAGAATTTATTGTTGTAAAAAATGAAAGTGGAGATGATCCTTTTAAGAAAAGATGGACAATGTGTTGGGATGACATGTATGTTCCAGCCTTAGTTAAATTGGCTGAGATAACCGGGGAACAGATTTATAAAGATGGTGTAGAATATAACCTAAATTATTGGATGAATGATATTCAAACAACTCCAGGCGGTTTGAAATACTTGAATTATTGGGGAGTATTAAGATACGCAGCAGCTGCTTCAATGGTTGCAGCAATATATTATAAACAGAATCCCAACAAAGGTTATCTTGACTTGTTGAAATCTCAGATTGATTATATTTTAGGTGACAATCCTGAAAAAATGTCCTATGTGATAGGAATGGGCAACAAATGGACCCAACATCCTCATCATAGAGCTGCACAAGGGGCAATCGGTTATGCAGACAATGCCAATACAGCACCGGCGAAGTACCTTTTACTCGGTGCTTTGATAGGTGGTCCCGGTCCCGATGATGTATTTAAAGAAAGTGTATATGAATATCAATATACTGAAGTTGCCATTGACTACAATGCAGGTTTCGTTGGGGCACTGGCAGCTACAGTTAAACATTTTGGAAATTTAAATATTCCCGATGTGACAAAAACCCCGATTCCAAATCCGACACCAACTCCTACAACCAATAAATATCTTGTCGGAGACGTGAACCATGACAATAATATTGATTCCATAGATTATGCGCTGATGAAAAGCTATTTGCTCGGTATGAAACTTCCGGAAAATACGTTCTTTAAGAATGAAGCCGATGTTAATGGTGATGGGGATATAAATTCTGTGGACTATGCACTTTTGAAACAAAGGCTTTTAGGTATGATTTCTAAATTCCCTGTTGAAGAATAAGAAAATATAAAAAACTGCCGCGAAGGACTGCAGCCTTTGCGGCAGTTTTTTAATTTTTATATATTTAAATTTTCCTGTCGAGGCTTCTGTACTGTATTGCTTCTAACAGATGTTCTTTACGAATATTCTGGCTTTCATCAAGATCTGCTATGGTTCTTGCTACTTTAAGAATTCGGTTGTGAGCCCGTGCGCTTAAACCCAATCTTTCAAAAGCGTTTTTTAGAATCTCACTGCATTGGTCATCAAGTTTACAGTACTTTTTTATTAACGCAGGAGTCAACTCTGCATTGGAATATATGTTTAATCCTTTATACCTTTCCTGTTGAATTTTTCTGGCTCTATTTACCCTTTCCCTTATTACGCAGGATTTTTCACCTTCTTCACGGTTTTCAAGGTCGGTAAATTTCACTGAAGGTACTTCTATGTGAAGATCGATTCGATCTAGCAATGGTCCGCTTAATTTTCCCAAGTACTGCTGGATCTGTTTGGGAGTGCATGTACATTCCTTGGTTTCGTCAAGGTAATTACCGCATTTGCAGGGATTTGCAGCACATATCAAAGTGGTTCTTGCGGGATAAGTGTAAGTTGCATTAACTCTTGATATTGTAACTATACCATCTTCTAAAGGCTGCCTTAGAACCTCAAGCGCATTTCTGTCGAACTCGGGAAGCTCGTCCAAGAACAGTACACCGAAATGGGCAAGACTTATTTCTCCAGGTTTTGGGTACTTGCCACCTCCGATGAGGCTGACATTGGAAATGGTATGATGGGGTGCTCTGAACGGCCGCTTTGTGATAAGGGACACATTATCGGGCAAAGTTCCTGCTATACTGTGTATTTTGGTGACTTCCAGCGCCTCTTCAAAGGTCATGGCGGGGAGAATGGTGGGAAGTCTTCTGGCAAGCATGGTCTTACCGGAACCGGGGCTTCCTATCATTATGCAGTTGTGACCTCCAGCCGCAGCAACTTCTAAAGCGCGTTTTACGTTTTCCTGACCTTTGACGTCGGCAAAATCAACATCATCTTTCGTATTGCTTTCAAAAAGCTTGTCAATGTCAATGGTGTGTATATTTAACTTGACAGTACCGTTTAAGTGGTTTACCACGTCAATTATATTTTGAGCAGGCAGCACACTAATATTGTTAACTACTGCTGCTTCATCGGCATTTTTCATCGGTACAATGATGTTTTCTATTCCGTTTTGCCTAGCACTGATTACCATTGGAAGAATTCCCTTAATCGGTTTTATTTCACCGTCTAATGAGAGTTCGCCAATAAAAGCATAATTATCAATTTCTCTGTTAACTATCTGTTCTGTGGCAAATAGTATTCCAAGGGCTATTGGTAAATCAAAAGCCGAACCTTCCTTTTTTTTGTCTGCCGGTGCAAGATTGACAGTAATTCTTTTGATGGGGAATTCAAGACCTGCATTTTTGATAGCCGATCGGACACGTTCTTTAGATTCCTTGACTGCCGTATCGCCAAGTCCAACTATGTCAAATGCCGGAATTCCTGAAGATATGTCCGTCTCAACTATGACAACATATCCGTCAATACCCATAAGCCCGAAGCTTTTAACCTTTGACAGCATATGACACGACCTTCCGCATATTCTATTTTATGACTATATATTTAATTATACAGATTTATCCTTGCAAAAACAATTAAAAATTGCTAAATAATGATTTTTAACATATACATATTATTTATCATGGAAGTAAAAAAGCAGATATGGCTTTTTTTAAACAAAAGAAAGAAATGATATATCAGTGCAGATACTAACCTGCTGAAATATAATGCGATACCGGAAAATTTTGACTTACCGATTAAAATCTTTATATAATTCTATATACTTATATTAACACTCTTAAGATTTATTGTTAAGTGGACGATAACATATCATGAGATTATATTATTAAAATGAGGAGTTTTATAATAATGCTTGACAAATATAAGTATTGGGTTTGGCTTGGGTCGGTCCCGGGAGTTGGGGCGGTTAAAAGTAAAAAACTGCTTGAATATTTTATCGATCCTTATAATATATTTACTGCAAAGGAGTTAGAATTGGCTTCCCTTTCTTTTCTGTCGAAGGCAGATATAGCAAATCTTTTGAACAAAGAATATAAAGAAGAAATAAATAAGCATATTGAAAACATAATTGCCAATAATATAAAAATAATAACCATAGAGGATGAGGACTACCCGGAATATTTGAGGAGCATTTATGACCCGCCGATAATACTTTATATGAAAGGTAGTATACTAAAAGACGAAAAATATTTGGCGGTGGTGGGCTCCAGAAGAGCTACGTCCTATGGGCTTAATATGGCAGAAGTTATATCGCGTGAACTGTCAAAGTGCGGTATAACGATTGTTAGCGGAATGGCGAGAGGAATTGATACATATGCCCATAAAGGCGTTTTAAGTGCAAGGGGAAGAACCGTTGCAGTATTAGGTTGCGGACTGGATATAGTTTATCCTTATGAAAATAAAAAACTTATGCAAGGCATTATTGAAAATGGGGCTTGCATATCGGAATATTTACCCGGCACAAAACCGCTTGCTGGCAATTTCCCGGCAAGAAACAGGATTATAAGCGGAATGTCCATGGGTGTTATTGTTATTGAAGCCGGAGAAAAAAGCGGATCCCTGATTACAGCAAATTTTGCACTTGAACAGGGAAGGGAAGTATTCGCATTGCCGGGAAATGTAAACAGCATTAACAGCACAGGAACCAATAAACTTATAAAAGAAGGAGCCAAAATGGTTACCTCTTTGGATGATATTCTAGAAGAAATTGATATATATTTTAAAAATAGCAATTATGGATCATTTGCAAAAAAAATAAAAGATGATAAATTGCTTAGGGGACTTGATGAAGATGAAATAAAAATCGTAGAGTGTTTAAAATTGGAACCAGCTCATATCGATGATATTGCGGTAAAAACCGGATTGAATATAAAGGTAGTAAATGCCGCTATTGTAATGTTGGAATTGAAAGGAATTGTTCAACAGCTGTCGGGGAAAATATACAAACTAAATATATAAATTATTATTTGTATACGCAGATACATAATATTATAATAATAAATATTATAATGTAATAGGTGATAAAAGCTATGCACCTGCTTTTTATAAAGAATTCAAAAAGTCACAGTTTTTTGTCTATGCTTAAGCCTTTAAATGACAATGAAGTATTAACGTAAAAAATTGTATTTCATTATTTTGCATTTTTTTTGCGTATGAGTATAATAAGATTATTGCAAAATAATGTAGACAAACATGACAGGAGGATAAAGATGGCTGATAAGTTGGTTATAGTTGAGTCTCCTGCAAAAGCTCATACAATTAGCAAGTTTTTAGGGAAGGATTATAAGATAATAGCTTCTGTAGGACACGTGAGGGATTTGCCAAAAAGTCAGATGGGTGTGGATATTGAGAATAATTTTGAACCTAAGTATATTACTATCAGGGGAAAGGGAGATGTAATCTCCAAGTTGAAAAAGGAAGCCAAAAACGCAAAAAAAATTTATCTGGCAACCGACCCTGATAGAGAAGGGGAAGCAATATCATGGCATTTGGCTTATTTGTTGAATATAGATAGTAAAGAAAAATGCAGAGTAACTTTTAATGAAATTACTAAAAATGCTGTTAAAAATGCGATGAAAGAGCCCAGGGAAATCAACTTAGACCTTGTTAATGCTCAACAGGCCAGAAGAATACTGGACAGAATAGTTGGTTACAAGATAAGTCCTATACTTTGGAAAAAGGTTAAAAAAGGACTCAGTGCAGGAAGGGTTCAATCGGTTGCTACAAGGCTGATCTGTGACAGGGAAGAAGAAATCGAAAAATTTGTTCCCGAAGAGTATTGGACAATAGATGCCATACTTCAAAAGAAAGATGAAAAGGGTTTGTTCAGTGCCAAGTTTTACGGAAAAGACGGCAAAAAAACTGAACTTAAGAGTGAGGAAGAGGTAAAAAAGATACTTGACGATATTAAGGGAAAGCCATTTGTTGTTCAAAAAATAAAAAAGGGAGAGAAAAAGAAATCTCCTGCTCCTCCGTTCATTACCAGTACAATGCAACAGGAAGCCGCACGGAAATTAGGATTTAGTACTAAAAAAACAATGATTGTTGCTCAACAGCTTTATGAGGGTATAGATATAAAGGGAGTAGGAGCATTGGGTCTTGTGACCTATATACGTACCGATTCCACAAGAATTTCCGATGAAGCACAGCAGGATGTTATACAATTTATTAAGGAAAAATACGGTGAGAAATATCTTCCTACAGAAAAAAGGGTATTTAAAAATAAAAATGCTTCACAGGATGCCCATGAATGTATTAGACCGTCACAAGTCAATATGGATCCCGATTCAATAAAGGATTCCCTTACAAAGGACCAATACAAGCTTTACAAGCTTATATGGTCGAGATTTGTATCAAGTCAGATGGCATCCGCAGAATACGATACAATAAGCACGGACATCACAATTGGTGACTATACTTTCAAAGCAAACGGGCAGATGCTGAAATTTCCCGGTTTTACGGTTTTATACCAGGAAAGTAAGGATGAAGAAGGGGAAGAAAAGGAAAATAATATTCCTGACCTTATAGAAGGTGAGGAATTAAAGCAGAAAAAAATTGAACCTAAGCAGCACTTTACCCAGCCTCCTCCAAGATATACCGAAGCAAGCCTTGTTAAAGCTTTGGAGGAAAAGGGAATAGGCAGGCCGAGTACTTATGCACCAATTATTACTACCATATTGGCAAGAGGATATGTAGTAAAGGACGGAAAAACATTATTGCCTACAGAATTGGGTAAAATAGTTAACGATATTATGAAAACATATTTCCAGGATATAGTTGATGTTGAGTTTACTGCCCAGTTGGAGAAAAAGCTTGATGACATTGAAGAGGGATATAAAAAATGGGTGGATGTGATGCAGAGCTTTTATTCTCCTTTTGCTAAAGTATTGGAGGAAGCGGAACAGAAGATCGGAAATGTAGAAGTTCCGGATGAAGTAACCGATGAAATTTGTGAAAAATGCGGAAGAAACATGGTTATAAAGATGAGCCGGTTCGGCAAATTTTTAGCCTGTCCCGGATTCCCTGAATGCAGAAATGCAAGACCAATTCTGGAAGAGGCCGGTGTTAAATGCCCAAAATGTGGCGGAAAAGTATATTTTAAAAAATCAAAAAAGGGTAAAAAATATCTGGGATGCGAAAATAATCCCAACTGTACTTTTATGAGCTGGGATATGCCTTCAAAGGAAAATTGCCCTAAATGCGGAAACTTCTTATTGAAGAAGTATTTGGGAAAGAAAGTTCAACTTAAGTGCAGTAATGAAGAGTGTGACTTTATAAAAGATGGAGAACGAAAAAAGGAAGAGTAATAATGAAAGGTAGAGATTATGTGCGATTATATAAATGTGATAGGTGCAGGACTGGCAGGATGTGAAGCTGCCTATCAAATTGCAAAAAGGGGAATAAAGGTGCGGCTTTTTGAAATGAAGCCTAAAAACTATTCCCCTGCTCATCATCTTGAAACTTTTGCCGAACTTGTGTGCAGCAATTCTTTGAGGTCCGACCAGCTGGAAAATGCTGTCGGACTTTTAAAAGAAGAAATGAGGATACTTGACTCTATAATAATGAAGTGTGCCGATGCAACAAGAGTTCCTGCGGGCGGTGCATTAGCGGTCGATAGAATTCGCTTTTCGCAGAAGGTAACAGAAATAATAAAGGAAAATCCTAATATTGAAGTTATAAACGAAGAAGTAATCCAGCTGCCCCAAGATGGGATTACTATTGTGGCATCGGGTCCGCTGACTTCTGAAAATTTGTCGAAAAGTATAATGGAATTAATTGGAGAAGATTATCTTCATTTTTTTGATGCAGCAGCTCCAATTGTTACTTTTGATTCAATAAATATGGACAAGGCTTTCAGAGCAGCAAGATACAACAGAGGAACTGAGGATTATATCAACTGCCCGATGAATAAGGAAGAGTACGAAAACTTTTGGAATGAGTTGGTAAACGCTGAACTTGCAGAAGTAAAGGACTTTGACAGAGAAGTTGTTTTTGAAGGATGCATGCCGGTGGAAACAATGGCCAAAAGAGGTATAGATACTTTGAGGTTTGGACCATTAAAACCGGTAGGTCTGTTTGATCCTAAAACCGGAAGTGAAGCCTATGCAGTAGTTCAGCTGAGACAGGATAACAGTGAGGGAACCCTGTATAATATTGTAGGGTTTCAAACGCGTCTGAAATGGCCAGAACAAAAGAGAGTTTTCAGAATGATTCCGGGCCTGGAGAATGCCGAATTTGTAAGATATGGTGTAATGCATAGAAATACTTTCATAAATTCTCCAAAACTTCTTGAACCATCTTACAGAATGAGAAAAAATCCGAACATATATTTTGCAGGACAGATTACCGGCGTGGAAGGCTATGTGGAGTCTGCGTCCTCAGGTTTGATTGCCGGAATTAATGCTTCAATGCAGTTTTTGGGAAGAAATGATGTTTTATTTCCGAGGACAACAGCTATTGGTGCATTGAGCAATTATGTTTCCGATAAAAATGTTAAAGATTTTCAGCCCATGAATGTAAATTTCGGATTAATGGAAGGACTTGGAGTTAAAATAAGGGATAAGAGAAAGAAAAATTATGAAATAGCCCAAAGGGCATTGCAAGTTATTAAAAGGTATTGTGACGATAAAATTTAGTTATTCAAAAAAGTTCCAAATCTTCAGTATTTATTATTGAATTTATTTAAGAAATTGTGTAAAATTTATTATAGAATTTATTGCTAACAATCACATCTGTTACCATTTGACGGTAATGGATGTGATTGATCAAAAGCAATTGCAAATGTATAATGAAGAGTTCTTTATTAATAGTTGTTTTTTTAAAAAAGTTATGTTAATATCTATTTAATAACATCTCATTTTGAATGCCTTTATTTATGTATTTTATAGTTTGGCTTATAAAATGTAAAACATAAAGTTGCTATCTGTTACAGAAATTATTTCAGGAGCGATGGTCAAAAATAGTAATAGTCTGTTTTCATGATTTTATGTAAATTCACAAGTTTATTATGAATTTTAATAAAGTTCCCCAAAATGAGCAGCGTGTTATAACAAAGTTTTTATATAATTTTAAAGATTGTATATGGATTTTTGTGAAGCATTTTGACTATTTGATATTTAGTTTTATTTGCAGTATCTAAAAAGTTAATTTACTGCTGCTTATTTCATGACGAGAGGGCTTGTTGTGTTTTGAATATCTGCCGTTTTGTTACATTTTTAAAAAAATGAAGGAATATCGTATTTTATGTCGAAGTATATTGAAGATTAAAATTTAACATGTTTCTTTATTGTAAATATGTGCAAAATGTTTCAATTAATTAAAATTATTCCATAAATCAAGTTTGAGTTATAATTTGCTTTGGATATATAGAGACGGAATAAAACAGCATATTTTCTTTGCAATGTAGTGGAAGTTTATACAAAGGATAGAAATGGAATTGTTCGGACTTAGGTAAAAAGCGAAAACAGGAGGTGTTTATATTGCTGGACAGGGTATTGTATGGAACGAAAGTTATAGAAAAATCCTTAGATGCTGCCTTGATGCGTAATGAAGCAATATCTCAAAATATTGCCAATGTAGATACTCCAGGATACAACAGGAAGAGTGTTAGTTTTGAGGAAGAATTGCGTAATGCAATTACCAGAAATAGCAGTTTTGTGGGAAAAACAACTCATCCTAAACATATTAAAATTGGAGCTAAGAGTATAGATGATGTAAGTATCAATATTGTTGAAGATAAAAGTTCTTTGGATATGAGGTTAGATGGCAATAACGTAGATATAGAAAACGAAATGGCTTTATTGGCAGAAAACTATATAAAATATCAAGTTCTTATTCAGAGATTGTCAGGTAGTTTTAATAAAATGAAATCAGTAATTCAGGAAGGACGATGATTATAAATGGGATACTTCAATTCTCTTAATATCAGTGCAACAGGATTAACTGCTCAAAGACTTAGAATGGATACTATTTCACAAAATATTGCCAATGCTAACACAACAAGAACTGAAAACGGTACTCCTTATAGGAGAAAAGTAGTAATTTTTGAGGAGAGAGAATCCAATACTCCTTTTTCCGAATATTTGAATCAAAGCAGCAAAAAGCTGATAGGTGGCGGAGTGAGAGTATCAAGAATTGTTGAAGATACTACTCCTTTTAAAATGGTTTATGACCCCGGTCATCCTGATGCCGATGAAAACGGATATGTAGAAATGCCTAATGTAGATGTACTTACAGAAATGATTAATATGATTTCAGCAACCAGGTCTTATGAAGCTAATGTCACATCTATAAATACTACTAAGAGCATGGCTATGAAAGCTTTGGAAATTGGAAAATAAGTTTACATAAAATATAATTTTATTTCCAAATCATAGGAGGCTACTATGGCTATAAATAGTGTCAATGGACTTAATTTAACATCTCCGATTATAAGTACAAGTTTTTCAAGTACTGGTAAATCCGATACTGTAGAAGGAAGTTTTCCCAATTACCTTAAAGAAGCACTGACAAAAGTCAGTGATCTTGAAAAAGAATCCAATGCTTTAACGGAGGCGTTTGCAGCGGGTATAACAGATAACATCCACCAGGTTTTAATTGCGGCTGAAAAGGCTGAAATAGCCCTGCAGTTCACCATGCAAATCAGAAACAAAATCTTGGATGCTTATAATGAGATAATGAACATGCATATTTAGTTTATAGGACAAATATAAAGTAAAAATTGCAGCATAAAAAATAGTTATATTATTGGTTGCAACAAAAGAAAAGTATCTTTTTAGATGGTGGTGATTGTATGCCCGAGGCATTATCGAAATTTAAACAACGTCTCACCGAAATATGGAATAAATTAGATAAATCTCAAAGAAGTAGAATATTTCTTATTTCTGCCATATTGATTATTGCTATAACCGCTAGTATTGTTATGCTTACACGCACCACATATGTCCCTCTTCTTACAATCGACGATACAATGGATGTAGAAGAAATTGAAAAGGTACTTAATGAAAAAGGAATTAATTATAAACCGGGAGATGGAAATAAGATACTGGTTGATTCAAAAGATAAAAATAAAGCAGAGTTTGCTTTGGCGTCATCAGGAATAACATCCTCCGGAATGAATTTCGAGGATGCCTGGAACATGGTGAATATTACTTCAACGGAAAGTGATAAAAAACATTTATGGCAAAATTTTAAAAAGAATAATCTCATTGCTAAACTTAAAATGTTTGATAATGTTAAAGATGCAGATGTTGAAGTGGCAATTCCGGAAAATTCCCTGTTTTTTAGTGACACATCAAGTAATAAACCCACAGCCTTTGTTCGAATAAATCCTAAAGGTGAGATTACTCCGGAACAGGTTAAGGGAATAGTGAGTGTTGTTGCTGCATCTATTGAAGGGCTTGAACCGGCTAATGTAACGGTTGTCGATAACAACTTTAATGTTTTGAGCACTGAAGCTACTAATGGTTTGGGAGATGCGAACTCTCAATATAAGATGAAGCTGAAAGTAAAAGAAGAGCTTGAGCGAAATATTAAGACACTTTATCCGAGCAAATCGGACAGTTATGACTACATAAGTGTAGTTGTAAACCCATTTTTGGAGTTTGATAAGCAGAAAACCACTAAAAAAGAAATTGGAAAACCTACCGATATTGATGAAGCAATAGTCAGCAGTTCAACTCAAAAGGAAGAACTTGTTAACGGTGCTAATGGTGGTGCACCGGGTACCGATACAAATCCGGGAGACGGAACCGTCACATATCCTTATGATGCAGGTAATAATTCAACATATAAAAAGACAGTGACAGAAGTAAACAGAGAGTTTAATGAAACCCTGACGGAAATTGAAAAGGCTCAGGGAGAAATTAATTTTGAAAAGTCTTCAGTTGCTGTGACACTTTGGTATGGTCAGAGGGTAGAGGACGATTCGGCACTTACTCCTGAATTTATTGAACAGTGCAGGCAAGTGATAAGCGGCGCTACAAATATACCTGTTTCGAAAATTTCCATCAGCAAATTTAAACTTGCACCGGAAGAAGTATACGAAGAATCCTTGTCGGACAAGATCAGGCAATATCTCGATTCTTATGGATATTTTGCACTTATGATTCTTCTGATAATAAGCTTGTTAATAGCAGTATTGCCGAGAAGGAAGAAAGATGAAGAAGTGAGTGAAGAAGATCTTGTTCCTGAAATGGCTATGGCTGATGGCCAGCAGCTGAATGCTCAGCAGGAAGAACCAGTACCGGAAATCAATTTTGAAGAAAAATCCGAGATAAAAAAGCAGCTTGATCGGTTTATCAGAGAAAAACCTGAATCCGTTGCCCAGCTGTTAAGAAATTGGTTATCAGAAGATTGGGATTAAGATAAAGAAATATAAAGGAATTAAAGGGGGAAGTGCACAGTGGGACGAAGTTCAGGGGGTTTAAAATCTGAGATTTCTGGAAGAGAAAAGGCAGCTATGCTGCTTATTGCTCTAGGACCTGAGAGATCTGCCGAAATATTTAAACACCTCAAAGAGGATGAAATTGAGCAGCTTACATTGGAGATTGCGAATATTCGGACAGTGACCCCTGAAGAGAAGGAAAAGGTTCTGGAAGAGTTTTATCAAATTTGTCTTGCACAGAATTATATAGCTGAAGGGGGAATCAATTATGCAAAGGAAATACTTGAAAAAGCTTTAGGGACTCAAAAAGCTCTTGATGTTTTAAACAAGCTTACAGTTTCACTGCAAGTAAGACCTTTTGACTTTGTAAGAAAGGCTGATCCTTCACAGCTATTGAACTTTATACAAAACGAACATCCTCAAACAATAGCATTAATATTGGCATATATGAAACCTCAACAGTCATCTATTGTGTTATCTGCTCTACCGCAGGAAAAACAAGCAGATGTTGCAAGAAGAATTGCTATTATGGACAGGACATCACCGGAAATAATTAAAGAGGTTGAGAGAGTACTTGAAAAGAAACTGTCTGCTCTTGTAACGGAAGACTTTACCGCAGCAGGTGGTGTTCAGGCTATAGTTGATATATTGAACAACGTTGACAGAGGAACTGAAAAATATATTATGGAAACTCTTGAGATTGAAGATACGGAACTTGCTGAAGAAATAAAGAAAAGAATGTTTGTATTCGAAGATATTCTCACTTTGGACAACCGTTCTGTACAAAGATTCCTGCGTGAAGTTGACAACAATCAGTTGGCAATTGCATTAAAAGGAAGTACAGAAGAAGTTCAGAACAAGATTTTTGCCAATATGTCTAAGCGTATGCAGGAAATGATCAAGGAAGATATCGAATTTATGGGACCTGTTAGACTTAAGGATGTTGAAGAAGCACAGCAAAAAATTGTCAACGTTATACGTAAACTTGAGGATGCTGGCGAAATAGTAATCTCTAGAGGCGGAGGAGATGAAATAATTGTATAGCAAAATTTTTAAGAGTAATGAAATAAGTTTGGGTGAACCTGTTCAAATAAAGATTCCTACCAGTTTTCAAGCTATTAAAATGGCTTATAAATTGGACGCGAAAAGTGAAAGCGATGTTTATGATAAAAAGGCATTGAAACTGGAAAAGGGAAATAGCAAAGATTTACAAGAGATTATACAGGAAGCAAACATCGAATCGGAAAAGATAATTAAAGCTGCGGAAATTAAGGCACAGAAAATTATTGAAGCAGCTGAAAAACAAGTTAATGAGAGAATAAAAGCAATAGAAGAGGAAGCAAGGCAAAAGGGATTTGAAAAAGGTTATGAACAAGGCTATGAAGAAGCAAAAAAAATGTATGAGGACCTGATTTTGGAAGCAGAGAGAATTAAAGAACAGGCCAATATGGAATACAACAAAATTATGTCCGAAATAGAAGAAGATGCTATGGAATTGATCATGGATATTGCACGAAAAGTAATTGGCGATGAAATATCAGTAAATAAAGAGCATCTCCTTCATTTGGCAAGAGAAGCGTTGGGTAAATCTTCAAATAGAGAAAATATTGTGTTAAAAGTTTCTGCTCAGGATTATGACTTTGTTGTAGATAATAAGGAAAAACTTCTTTCCATGGTTGAAGGTGTTGGAAATCTCGATATAAAGAGAGATCCGGCATTGAAAATAGGAGATTGTCTTATTGAAACTCCCTATGGAAGCATAGATGCTGGAGTGGAAACAAAGCTGGCAAAAATTGAAGATGCCTTCATGAAATTTGCAATCAACAGCAAAAATTAGTTTGGAAAAACAGAATTATCTAAACAAAGCATAAAAAAAGTGTGAGGTATTTTTATCCGACATTAAACTGTGGCCTGAGCCACATTTTTTGTATAGTATAAATAAAGCCAATTACAAACCCAAATGAAAACGGATGTAAAGATTTTAGTAAACATAAGGATTAATGGGGTGTAATATGACAGGCATAAATTTTAAAAGGTATAAAGAAATTCTTGCAAAATCCGACTTTATTGAATACAAAGGGAAGGTATCGAAAATTATAGGTCTTACAATCGAATCCAACGGCCCGGAAGTTAATATGGGTGAAATTTGTTTGATTCAATCGTTAAGAGATAAATATGAAATTAAAGCCGAAGTTGTCGGATTCAGGGAAAATAAAGTTATTCTGATGCCGTTGGGTGATATGGCAGGAATCGGGCCGGGAAGCAGTGTAGTAGCTACAGGAGAATATTTAAGTGCGGCTGTGGGTGAAAAATTAATCGGAAGAATTATTGACGGTCTGGGGAATCCCATAGATGAAAAAGGAGAAATAGAAACTGAAGGTTTTTATCCTGTAAACAACGATCCACCTCATCCATTAATGAGAAATCGAATTTCCGAACCGCTCCCTTTGGGAATTAAAACAATAGACGGTCTGCTGACAATAGGAAAGGGGCAGAGAGTAGGCATATTTGCAGGAAGCGGTGTGGGAAAAAGTACTTTGATAGGTATGATAGCCAGAAATACCAAAGCCGATATAAATGTAATCGCACTCATCGGAGAACGCGGCAGGGAAGTGCGTGAGTTTATAGAAAAAGACCTGAAAGAAGAAGGATTGAGCAGGTCGGTTGTCATTGTGGCAACTTCCGATCAACCGGCTCTTGTGAGACTAAAAGCTGCATTTATGGCTACAGCTGTTGCTGAATATTTCAGAGATCAGGGAAAAGATGTGCTGCTGCTAATGGATTCTCTGACACGATTTGCCATGGCACAGAGAGAAATAGGTTTGGCTGTTGGTGAGCCACCAGTGTCAAGGGGTTATACGCCTTCGGTGTTTTCGATAATGCCAAAGTTGCTCGAGAGAGCAGGTAATTCAGAGAGGGGATCAATTACCGGGCTTTATACCGTTTTGGTAGATGGTGACGATTTGACCGAACCGGTAACCGATACGGCCAGAGGAATACTTGACGGTCATATTGTACTTTCCAGAGCTCTAGCCAATAGAAATCAATATCCTGCTATAGATGTACTTGCAAGCGTAAGCAGGGTTATGTCCGATATAATAGATGACAGGCATAAAGAAATTGCCAACAAGATAAAAAAACTTATGGCAATATACAGGGATGCTGAGGACCTTATTAATATCGGTGCCTATGTCAAAGGCAGCAATGAAAAAATTGACCTGGCTATTGAGTATAACGATAAAATACTTGAGTTTATAGAACAGGGAACTCATGAAAAATACAGTTTTAATGAAGTAATCGGAATGCTTGAGAGTTTTGCCGACATTTACTGATTTTCCATATGATGATTTTGCATTTAGGTTAGGGCATAAATTTATTTTGGTGGAGCTAATCTGTCGGATAGCTTTGAGGTGATAGGGATTGGGAAAGTTTAATTTTAAGCTGCAGGCTGTTCTTAACTTAAAGAAGCAGATTGAAAACAATATGAAGAATGAGTTAGGAAAGGCTGTACAGGAACTGGAAAGGCAGAAAAGAATACTAATGGAAATTGAAAGGGAGAGAGACGAGTATATTACCGAAATAAACAGGCAATCTACTTCGGGTGTTGCAGTGGGAAGATTAAAAGAGTATGGTTTGTATATTTCACTGCTAAACAAAAAAGCGGATAATCAAAAAAATAATATAAAGATTGCACAAGAATCTGTCGATAAGTATAGAGAGCGGCTTATCATAGCCATGCAGGAAAGAAAAATGATGGAAAAATTTAAGGAAAAGAAATTTGAAGAGTATTATAAGGAACAGCAAAAGCTGGAACAGAAGCTCATCGACGAGATAGCAAGTTTTAACTATGAGATAAACGAGTAGATAGCCGGAAAAAATATTATTTAAAAACAAATAAGTTTTAAAGTTATTAGTAAAAATTATATGACATCATAGATACAGTTAAATTAAGTATAACAGGAGAAGCGAAATATGGATCAAAAAAAATTGAAAGAAGATGTTAAAGACCCTAAAAAGCAAGAAAGCAAAGTAGAGCCTGAAATGAAAAGTAATAAGGCAATATTGTATGCTATTCTTGTGCTGGTTACTGCATTGGTGATTGTAACCGTTGTGGTGGGAGGGGTCTTTTATATTTTAACCCGTAATAATGTTAATGGCTTTGCAGACAAGTATAGAGAGAATATAAAAAAGGTTCCTGTCTTAAGACATGCTCTGCCGAAAATTGAAGATCCTGATGAGGCCGAAAACTATAGCCGTGACCAACTGTTAAGTTTATACAAACAGTTTAAAGCTGAAAATGAAGAACTTAAAAGACAACTTTCAGAAATTGAGCTAATAAATAAAGAACTTTCAAAATATAAAGATGAAGCAGATTCAATGACAAAAAAATATGAAGAATTGATGAATAAGACAGAAAAGGAAAAAGCGCAACTGGAAGAATACAAAAAGAAAGTTGACGAACTGGTGGCAAAGGGCGACAAAGAAGGATTTGCCGAGTATTTTGCTCAAGTAAACAGTGAAACGGCTGAAAGAATATATAGGGAAATTGTTAAAGAGCAGAAAGAAAATGAAGAAGTAAAACAATTTGCACAGTTGTATGAAAAGATGGATACTTCATCCTGTGCCAAAATTTTTGAACAGCTTGGAAACGAAAAAATAGATTTAATATCATACACCCTTAAGAATATGAAGAAGGACATAGCTGCAGAGATAATATCGGAAATGAGCAGTGAATTTGCGGCAAAAATAACCGATAAACTTGCTAAAGATTACGGTATTAAATTTGCCAGAGATGAGGAAACCGGAGAATAGCATTTGTAAAATTAAGTTTGTATTGCTTTTGAAGATATAAACAGTATTGAAAGGAGGTGATAAAGATGATAGAGAATAGCTTAATTGCAGGCTTTTTGACTCAATCTGCAAACACGTTACCTGTTACCGGAAGAAAAGAAACAGCCAATTTCCGAAACTTTAACGGTTTTGCTGAAAAATTAAATGCTGCTGTTGAAAAAAACTCTGCCAATAGTAGAATCATTCAAGCAAAAAATAATGCTAAGACAGAAAACCGGATAGATAACAGTATTGGATTGAACTCTAAAGCTTATGAACCGGACAGGGACAGTAAAGTAAAGACTTATAAAGATGTTGCCGGTGAGAAGGGACAAGTATCTTCAAAGAGGGAAGTAAGCTACGACAAAAAGAATAAAAAACTTGACAGGACTAAAAAAGAAGTTCAAAGTGAGGCCGATATAGTCGAGGAAAGCTTGGCTGAAATACTGAATATTAGTATTGAAGAGCTTAGAATGATTTTAAAAGCGCTTAATTTTGATTCCGGGGACTTGATTGACGAGACCAAAACAATTGAAATTTCTCAAAAAATATCCGACCTTTTTGGATTAAACGCTGAACAAAGGGATACTCTTGCAAAAATAACGGATTTTATTGCAAATGAAGCAAAAAAACTGGTAAATGACATTCAAAATCAAGGTAATTATAATGAAATCAGCGTAGACAAAAGCGGTTGGATTAAGCTTGAAGGCATTGATATGCAGGTGATTGATAAGCGGCAGGCTATGTTCTCTGAGAATACAACATTGTTAGGGAACAAGCTCAAGGAATCGCTTGACAGATTGGAGAATGAACTGCATAGTGAGCCGGAGAAGCTTTTTGAAAGTATCTCAAGCAGTATTAAAAAACTTACTTCTGATAATGCAAATTTTGTAAACATTATAGGTAGTAAAGAAGATGATTTGGATTATTTGGAAATTGCTGCTGAGGATACTTTGGAGCCTGAAGATACTATTTTTCCTGATGATTCTATAAAAACTGAAGAAAAAGGAAACACTTCCAGCGATAGCAACTCACAAAAAACTGATCTTCAAGATAATCAAAAGAACTATGAAGTAATAAACAACACTCAATATTCGCAGCTGAATGAAATTGGCAGTATTATAAGCAATCAGAGGATATATGGTCCCGATGATGCAGCAAAGATAAAAAGCGAAATAAATGTATCGGGAAAGGAAATAATCACTCAGATTGTCAACAAGGCAAAAGTAGTTTTAACCGATGAGAAGAGTGAAATGATAATTGACTTGAAGCCTGACCACCTTGGAAAGCTGTCTCTTAAGATTGTTACAGAAAGAGGCTCTGTAGTTGCTAAATTTATAGCGGACAGTGAACAGGTTAAAGCTGCTATTGAGTCAAATATGGACAACCTTAAGGAATCTCTTAACAAACAAGGTTTTTCAATACAGGATTTCAGTGTGTCGGTTAGACAGGATTCCAAAAAAGGCTTTGGTGAAAGCCGTGACTTTTCCAAAAATAACGGCAGTCCCAATAAAGGTGAGAAGATAGCAACAATTGCAGCATCAAATGTTGAAGAAAAGCATCGGATATTGAATCCTTACATGGTAAACAACAGTAGTATTGATTTGACTGCCTAAAATGTTTATGAGACGAAGAACGAATTGTTTTGCAGAAAGGAGGGAAAGACCATGAGCATAGATTCAGTAAACTATCAAAAAACCATTGAGCAAATAATTGACGAAACAACCGGAAATAAAAAAACAAAAAGAAATACCGGTGAACTTGGCAAAGACGAATTCATGAACCTGTTGGTTACACAGCTTCAATATCAGGATCCTTTAAATCCCCAGGATGATACTCAATTTATTGCACAAATGGCTCAGTTTAGTGCATTGGAACAAATGCAGAATTTAAACGCCAGTTATTCAGCTACAAAGGCTTTCGGTATGATTGGAAAGTTAATCAGTGCTAATGTTTCGGGGGATTCCGGCGGTACAAATTCCATAGTTGGCGAAGTGACAAGTGTAAAGATGAAAAGCGGAAAAGCCTATGTTGTTGTAAACGGCACTGACATCTCGGTGGATGATGTAGTTGAAGTTGCAGAAGCAACAAGTGAGTTTAACTTGTCGAATTTATCCGAATATACAGGCCTTATAGGATACGATTGCCGAGGATATGTTTATGACCCCGATACACGTGCTATTGTTGGAGTTAGCGGTGTTGTAAAAGAGGTTACCAAAGGTGCCTATGAGAATTATGCAGTAATGGATGGTGTATCAGTAAATATATTTGCTGTGAACGGAATTTATAATTCCGGAAATTCAACTTATATAGAAAAGTATCTTTCCAACAATAAAGGCATGGAGGTGTCGGTAATAGTATCCGATGATTCAGGTAATGAGGTGCCTGTCAAAGCAATTCTTAATGACTTCAGTATCTCTGAAAATGGAAAAATAAAAGCGGTACTGGATAGTGTTAAGGTTCCGGTGGACAGTATAGTAAGTATAAAGGCAGCCAGGGCAGAAAGCGATACTGAAGGAAATGACGATATAGCTGATGACATCCCGACGGCGGACATTTAGATCTTGACCGACCTGCTTTTTGGAGGTGAGACAATGATAATAAACAACAACATCTATAACCATATAAACCGTGTATCGGAAAAACAGCTGAACAATTCCGGAGCCAATAAAGCAAAGGAATCGGTGCATAACAGTTTTGACAGTATTTTAAAAGAAGAAATAAGGAAGACATCGGATGTAAAATTTTCAAAGCATGCACAGATGCGATTGGAAACAAGAAATATCAAAATTTCCGACTTACAGATGCAAAAAATATCAAAAGCTTTGGATAAAGCAGAACAAAAAGGTGTAAGAGATTCTTTGGTTATGGTGGATGATATAGCTTTGGTAGTAAACGTTAAGAATAGGACAGTTATTACCGCAGTAAACAGCAACGAACTTAAGGAAAATGTTTTTACCAATATTGATGGCGCTGTTTTCACATAGTAATTTTAAACAAAATTGAAACTATATAATATTAAAAATAGCCGGACCCTTTCGGGAGGCTATCTATTCCGGATTGACAGAAGGAATAGTCTTCAAGGAGGTCGATTTAATTATGATGAGATCAATGTTTTCAGGTGTATCTGGTCTGCGTGCTCATCAAACAAAAATGGACGTAATCGGTAATAATATTTCCAATGTTAATACAGTTGCGTTCAAGTCAGGCAGAGTAACTTTCGAGCAAGTATTCAGCCAAACATTACAAGGTGCCAGTGCTCCGGACCCGGTAAGTGGGAGAGGCGGTACCAATCCAATGCAGATAGGCTTAGGTATAGGTGTTAATACTATTGACACTATTATGACAAACGGAAGTACTCAGAGGACAGACAATCCCACTGACCTTGCCATAGAAGGCGACGGATTCTTTATTGTAAAAGGCGGCAATTCCGATACATTCCACTTTACGAGAGCAGGAAATTTCGGACTTGACAAAGCCGGAAATCTGGTAACCGGTGGCGGATTGAATGTATATGGATGGCAGGTATATTCTAGGCAGCCCGACGGTACTTATGTGTTTGATACCGAAGCAGAGATTGAGCCTATAAACCTGTATGAAGATGCTACAAATAAAAATAAGAGAATAATTCCGGCCAAAGCAACTACCTTTGCCGTTATATCGGGTAACCTGGATGCTTCTTATGCTGCATTGGGAAGTGCGGCAGCCTCAGCAGGAAATGTTCAGTTTACCATACCAATGACTGTTTATGACTCATTGGGAAATTCGTACACAATAAACGTTAATTTCTGGAAGATAGAAGCGGGAAGCAGCGGGACTTTATGGAATTGGGCTGTAAATACAGGAAATGGTGTTACTGCTTCATCGGCAAGCGGAAGCTTTGAGTTTGACACTCAAGGAAAGATTAAACCCGGTGATTCGGTTACTCCTTCCATAACGGTAATTCCACCGGAAACTGTTGGTACTGAACCAATTAATATTAAACTTGATTTTTCGAAACTGACAATGTATGCTGCTGACAGTTCGGCGAAAACTACAAGTATAGACGGATATTCCTCCGGTACCCTTGTTAATTTCAGTATCGGATCTGACGGGGTTATTACCGGAATCTACAGCAACGGGGAGCAGCAGCCTTTGGGGTTAATTGCTTTAGCGGTATTTGACAACCCTGCAGGACTTTTAAAGTCAGGAGAAAATTTGTATACGCCTACAACAAACTCCGGTGATTTCAAAAAAGCTGTGAAACCCGGCACTAACGGTGCAGGAGATTTGAATCCAGGTACTCTGGAAATGTCTAATGTTGATCTGTCATATGAATTTACAGAAATGATTATTACACAGAGAGGTTTCCAGGCTAACAGCAGGATAATTACAACCTCTGATGAAATGTTACAGGAACTGGTTAACTTAAAAAGGTAATTAGCATAAATAGTGGACTGGAGTTGTAAATTAACTCCAGTCCACAGTTTGCTCTTGAATAATCAAAAGAAGTTTGTTACTTAAGACAAACTTTTTTAAGTATTTGCAAAAAATATAGTTTAACGGCGTTTGATTTTTTGTATTTAACACATGAATATTCCTTTGAAATATTGGTAAATATTTTTAGAAAAATTTTTGAAAAAATAGAGGAAAAATTAAGACTTATGAAGAATAATGTAGATAATTGTAAAGAAGTTGTGTTTGATTTTTTGCAAAGATAGCTTTAAAAGAGATTACATAATTTTTTTACAAAAAAAATAAATTTACTATTGAGTTTTTGAGGTAAAAATATTATGATTGAATTAACCAGGTTAAATGGTATAAAATTTGTCTTAAATTGTGAATTAATAGAAAGTCTTGAGGAAACGCCAGATACTGTTATTTCTACAACCACCGGCAAAAAAATTGTTGTTGCCGAGAATGTCGAAGAGGTTGTCAATAAGGTTATAGAATATAAAAGAAAGATATTCTGCAATTTAATGTCTAATAATTAACTGATCTTTTTGGGAGTTCTGTACAATTGTTTTAATATCAATTAAAAATTAATAGTTATTGATTTGAATAGTTAGGTTTTGCAGTAATCTTACAGAATTTTGCAATTTATTGCAAAATATTCTGGATAGACTCTAGAATTTTTTTAGATTATAGAATGCAATGTGCAACATAATTATGCATAGACTGGTATTTTATTGCTGCACAGCTCGTCTATGCAATTTAGATGTTTTATCACATCATAGATATCTGTTAAACCAACAATTCATGAAGCTGTGCCCGATTTATAATATTATCGGTTAAAGGGGGCATAAAATTTGGAAGGCAAAAGCACCAGTTTCATCATTCTAATCTGTGTAGTGGCATTTCTTTCATTGGCTTTGGCATTATTGTCCGGATATGTGCTTTTTATGGGTGGTAGTTCTAAAGGACAAGCCGCCAACAACAAAACAATAACTGTACCCAAAGACAGTGAGTTGGCCGTGGAACAGATATTTTCATCAAATACTGCCTTTAATTTAAAAACAACCAATAACGATAAAAACATCCATGTCATTTTGGTAAGTGCCCAAATCCAATATTTTGCCAAGTTTGAAGGCATTAAGGACACCACTGCAAAAATACAGGCAAACAAAGGTAAACTTGCGGAAATGGTGGGCACATATTTTCAAAATTTAACCATTGATGATGTCAAGAAACCTGAGGCAAAAGAAAAAGCAAGGTCTGACCTTAAAAAGATGATGAACGAATATCTTTTGCAGAACGAGGAAGCAAACGGTGAATTGGTATACAGTATTATATTCGACTATTGGTTCTATCAGTAGGAGGTGTTTTTAATGGGTGATATTCTGTCACAAAGCGAAATAGATGAGCTGCTAAAAGCGCTGAATACTGGAGAACTGGATGTACAGAATATTACAACTGCACCTGAAGAAAGGAAAATAAGAAATCACGATTTCAGAAGGCCCAGTAAGTTTGCCAAGGATCATATAAAGACTCTGAATGTTATACATGATAACTATGCAAGATTGCTGTCAAACTTTTTATCGGGTTATTTGAGAACTCTTGTTCAAATTCAGGTTATTTCAGTTGAGGCTATTGCTTATTATGAATTTAACAATTCAATATCGAATCCGGCTGTTCTGGCTATTGTTGATTTTTCACCCTTATCCGGATCGATTATTTTTGAAATGGCCCCGTCGATTGCTTATGTTTTAATTGACAGAATACTTGGGGGCAAAGGATATCCGATGGATAAAATCAGGGAATTTACTGAAGTGGAACTTGCCATAATTGAAAGAATAATTGTCCAGGTTTTAAACCTTATGAGAGAGCCCTGGGAAAATGTAATGGCAATAAAGCCGAGATTGGAGAAAATTGAAACTAATGCTCAATTTGCTCAGATAATATCGGCAAACGAAATGGTGGCCTTGGTAACACTTAGTGCAAAAATAGGTGAAGTAGAAGGAATGATAAACATTTGTATTCCGCATATGGTGGTTGAACCGATTGTTCCGAAACTTAGCACAAAATACTGGTTTACAAAAAACGAGAAAGAAAAAAACAATGAAAACAAGGATACCATTGAGCAAAAAATTGAAAATACTAAGATACCTGTCAGAGCAATTTTAGGAAGGACTACAATATTGGTAAACGATTTTCTGGATTTGCAGCCTGGAGATGTTATACCATTGGATTCAAGTATTAACGGTAATCTTGAAATATTGGTCGGTGACCTTTTAAAGTTCTATGGAACTCCTGGTGTAAAAAGAAACAGGATTGCTGTAAAGGTAACTGAAATTGTAAAAGGAGAGGAGGAAGAGTAGTATGGGAGACATGTTGTCGCAAGAAGAAATTGATGCTTTACTAAGCGGAGGATCAAATTCTTCAGTTGATAATAGTGCCAATGCTGGAGGAAGTGATGAACTTTCCAGTCAGGAGATGGATGCTTTAGGAGAAATAGGTAATATTAGCATGGGCACATCAGCTACTACACTTTATGCTTTGCTTGGACAAAAAGTAATAATTACTACTCCTCAAGTCGATGTCTGTTCATGGGAAGAAGTTTATCAACAGTTTAGTACAGGCTATGTGGCTGTAAAAGTAGAGTACACGGAAGGTTTATATGGTGTGAATCTTCTTTTGTTAAAGGAAAATGATGCTAAAATAATCACCGATTTAATGATGGGCGGTGATGGAAGCAATACGGATGGGGAACTTACCGACCTTCATTTAAGTGCTATCGGTGAAGCTATGAATCAGATGATAGGTTCTGCTGCAACTTCTATGTCGTCTATATTTGAAAAGAAGGTAGATATATCTCCTCCAAAAGCCTTTTGCATGTCTTTTGATGAAAATGCAGAAAGTGTATTTTATCCAGGGGATAAATTGGTTAAAGTAGCCTTTAAGATGGTAATAGGACAGTTGGTTGATAGCGAAATTATGCAATTATTACCCTTGGATTTCGCCAAGTCTTTGGTGGATAACCTTATGAACTCAAGTGCTGCAGGTAAATTACCGCCAGAAAACAATAAAAATGTACCTCTTCAAAAAAACGAGCCAAAAGGTCAGAATTTATCTCAACAGCAGCAGTATCCTCAACAACAATATCCGCAACAACAGCATTATCAACCGTATCAAGAAATGGATCAGCAATATTACGGACCAAATCCTCAAACGAGAATCAAAGACCCTGTTAACGTTCAGGCAGCACAATTTCAATCATTTGATGATGGTATGGTATCCTTTGAAAAAAGGAATATCGGATTAATAATGGATGTTCCTTTGCAGGTTACTGTTGAGTTGGGAAGAACAAATAAAAAGATAAGGGATATTTTAGAACTTGGTCCGGGATCTATAATCGAGCTGGATAAACTCGCAGGTGAACCTGTAGATATACTTGTAAACGGTAAAGCAATTGCTAAAGGTGAAGTAGTGGTAATAGATGAAAGCTTTGGCGTAAGAATTACCGATATTATACACCCCTCAAAGAGACTTTAAAAGTTTTAAAGTCTTTTGAGGGCTATTAAAAAATAAACAGGACAGTAGTATAGACTAATGTAAGGAGAGGGATAGGTAAATGGGTAAGAGAATCTTGATTGTTGACGATGCAGCTTTTATGAGAATGATGATTAAAGATATACTTACGAAAAATGGGTACGAAATTGTTGGTGAGGCTGAAAATGGTGCACGGGCAATCGATAAATATAAGGAATTGAATCCCGATCTGGTAATTATGGACATAACCATGCCGGAAGTTGACGGAATTGCTGCAGTAAGGGAAATAAAGAAGATAAATTCCGATTCTAAGATAATAATGTGTTCAGCAATGGGTCAGCAAGCTATGGTTATTGAGTCAATACAGGCAGGAGCAAGGGATTTTATTGTTAAGCCTTTCCAGGCAGAAAGAGTAGTAGAAGCTGTAAAAAAAGTTTTAGGCTAAAGTCGGTATTAGTAATAAGATCATCACTAAACTTGTATTTTTTAATGAACTCAAAGGCTGTATGAGTTAGACAAGGAGTATAAAATGGGTTTTGTTGACACACTTATTAGTTTTCTGGTATTTGCTATTGTCTTTGGCTCAATTATATTTTTGGCTTATGTTACTACTAAGCTTATTGCCAATAAATCGGGAAGAGCCATGAAAGGCAAATATATTAACATAATTGAAACAGTAAGTCTAGGTATTGAGGGCAGACTGCATCTGGTAAAAGTAGGCGAAGATTTTGTTTTGATATCTGTGTCCGGTAAAAATATTCAGTTGCTTTCGAAGGTTAATATTAACGATTATTCTGAAGAAAAAAGCTCTGAAAATGCCAACTCTTTCGCATTTAAAGAGATTTTTGAGAAGTACCTCCAGAACTTTAAAGGAAAACAAATTAACGAGAAAGATACAGAACATGAAGAAGAAAAAGACGGTATAAAGGATGGCAGATTTCAGAGAAACATTGAAAAGTTAAAAAAAATAACAGCAGAAAAAGGAAAGCGTTATGCTGCAGGCGGAGATGAAAACACCAATGAGAAAAAAAAGTAGACTGTTTATAGCACTGACAATATTATTTATAGTTTTGACAGCTTTTGCATTAAATGTATACGCTGAGCCTGATTTGGCATTGCCTAAAGTTGATGTAACGGTAGGGACTTCCGACAATCCGGAAGATGTTACGTCAAGTATACAAATTTTACTGCTTTTAACTGTATTGTCTTTGGCACCATCTATATTGATAATGATGACAAGTTTTACAAGAATAATAATTGTTCTCTCTTTTTTCAGAAATGCGCTGGGAACACAGCAGATGCCGCCGAATCAAGTGTTGATTGGGCTAGCTTTGTTTTTGACCTTATTTATTATGAGTCCGGTGATTAATGAGATTAATGAGAATGCTTACAAACCCTATGCAAATAAGGAAATTACTCAGCAGGTTGCTTTTGAAAGGTCGTCAAAAACCATAAAAAGTTTTATGTTAAAGCATACTGAAAAGAAAGATTTAGCTTTGTTTGTATCACTTTCCGGGACTAAAACTCCAATAAAGGAAGAAGATATACCCAATTTGCCATTGACAATAATAATTCCTGCTTTCTTAATAAGTGAGCTAACAATTGCCTTTAAGATGGGCTTTTTGATATATTTACCGTTTCTAGTAATAGATATTGTTGTTTCAAGTACTTTGATGTCTATGGGAATGATGATGCTTTCACCGGTTATGATTTCTCTTCCCTTTAAAGTACTTCTTTTTATAATGGTGGGTGGTTGGAATCTCCTCACACAAATGATTGTAAATAGTTTTGTAACTTAATGTTGCTGATGGGGAAGATATGTTTAAACAGGAGGATAAAAAATGGATCAGGGAACAGTAATTGAATTGGCTCAAAGGTCTATAATGACAGTTATATATGTAGCTGCACCAATGCTTGGATTAAGTTTGATTGTTGGGCTTGCAATAAGTATTTTTCAAGCAACAACGCAAATTCAGGAACAAACTTTAACGTTTATACCCAAAATATTGGCAGTTCTCTTAGGAATAGCTGCATTCGGATCGTGGATGCTCAAAGTGTTGATGGAATATACTCAGGGGATTTATTTGAACATTAACCAATATATAAGATAATAAAATTTTATTTTGTGAGGGATAAGATTGAATTTGACGGAAGGAATTTTGGCAAACGGTATAGAAATATTCTTATTAATTTTTGTAAGGATGACAGGACTCTTTGTTATAGCACCTATTTTCAGCAGAACCAATATTCCTAGAAATTTGAAAATTGGCTTTTCCTTCATGCTGGCTTTAATACTTGTAAATACTATAAGCAGCCAGAATATTGTAATCAGTAACATTTATGAGTTTGCAGTTTTGGTTTTGAGAGAATTTGTAGTAGGAATTACTTTAGGTTATGTTTCATATACAATTTTTACAGCTATTTATGTAGCAGGCGAATTGATTGATATGCAGATTGGATTTGGTGTAGTAAATGTTATTGATCCTCTTAGTAATATTCAAGTATCAATAACTTCAAACTTTTATTTTATATTGTGTATGTTGGTTTTTCTTCTTTCCAAAGGGCATCATATTTTGATAAGGGCGTTATTCAGCAGTTATGAATATATACCTTTAGGGCAAGCAGTATTCGGTACGGATTTGCAGAATAGAGTTATTGAAGTTTTCGGAGGCGTTTTTCTTGTAGCATTTAAAATTACGGCACCAATCCTGGCAGCTATAATAATTGCCGATGTGGCTATGGGAATTATTTCTAAAACTATACCTCAAATAAATGTATTTGTTGTGGGAATGCCTCTTAAAATATTGCTGGGTCTGATAATATTGGTTTTAACAATGCCAATGTTTATATACATTGTTGAATCTCTTTTAAGACTGATGGACAGTGAAATGTTAAATTTCCTTAAGATTATGGGGACAAAATGAAAAAACTGAAGAATAAGAAAGGCAAAGAACTAAGTTTGAGAAATAATTGTAAAGATAATATTTTTAAAGAAAATAAAAATCCCATTGAAGCACCGGGTTTAGTAACTGTTAATCTTCAGCTTTTTGCCGATAGCGGTGAAAAGACGGAAAAGCCTACTCCCAAAAAACGGCGGAAAGCAAGGGAAGAAGGTCAGGTTCTTCAAAGTAAGGAAATGACTTCTGCAATTGTACTGCTAAGTATCTTTCTAACTTTAAAGATTGCCGGAAGTTTTATGTATGAACAATTGTATCTGAATTTTAAAATTGCTTACACTGATTTGGCTCAAGTGCCTGATTTATATACTTTGCAGGGCATTAGAAAAATGTTTATAGAAACTGTATTACAATTTTTAAAAATTGTAGCTCCTGTATTTGCTATAGCATTTTTAGCAAGTTTAGCAACTTCCTATGCTCAAGTGGGTTTCCTGTTTACAACAAAGACCCTGGCGTTTAAATTTAACAGAATTAATCCTATAAACGGTTTTAAAAGATTATTTTCATTAAGATCTGTTATGGAGTTGTTTAAGTCCATATTGAAAATTGCAATAGTAGGTTATATAGCATACTCGTATTTTTCCGGGGAAGCAGTAAATATGTTGAAAACAATGGATATGGATGTTATCAGCATAGCTGTTTATATATGCAGTACAGCGATAAATATTGCAATCAGGATGTGCATAGCATTGCTGATACTTGGGGTTTTGGACTATGGATACCAGTGGTGGGAATATGAGAAAAGTCTGAAGATGACAAAGCAAGAAGTAAAACAGGAATATAAAGAATCCGAAGGTAATCCGGAAATAAAAGGAAAAATAAAACAGAAACAGCGTCAGATAGCGTTAAGAAGAATGCTTCAGGATGTTCCGAAAGCGGATGTTGTAATAACAAACCCTACACACTTTGCAGTAGCAATTAAATATGACCCCAAAGTAGCTGATGCGCCGTTAGTAATTGCAAAGGGGCAGGATTATATGGCCTTAAGAATAAAAGAGATAGCCAAGGAAAACAAAGTAGAAATTGTTGAGAACAAGCAGTTGGCAAGAACTCTTTACAGCACAGTGGAAATAGGTGAAAAAATTCCTCCGGAGCTTTTTCAGGCAGTGGCAGAAGTACTTGCCTTCGTATACAGCCTTAAAAATAAAATTAAGGCTATGTAACAAATATTATAAGAATTTGCGGCAACGATTATTACAGTATACGCAAGGAAGTAAAAGACTTATTTACCGCTTAGATAATAACTGAATGGGGGAAAGTTGACTATGAAATTTGGAGATATGGCAGTAGGTATATTGGTTGTATCGATAGTGCTTGTAATGATTGTACCGGTTCCTGCTGCTGTACTTGATGTATTGCTTGCATTTAATATTGCATTATCTCTGGTTATTTTGCTGAATGTAATATATGCGAAAGAAGCTCTGCAGATGTCCATATTTCCGTCGCTGTTGCTTTTTACAACCATATTTAGAATAGCTTTGAATATAAAATCGACAACCTTGATTTTGGCAGAGGGAAAAGCCGGTGAGGTCATAAAAGGTTTCGGAAAATTTGTGGCACAGGACAATATGGTAGTTGGATTTGTAATTTTCCTGATTATAACTGTTGTACAATTTTTGGTAATTACAAAAGGAACCGAGAGAGTGTCGGAAGTTGCTGCAAGATTTACATTGGATGCTATGCCGGGTAAACAGATGGCAATAGATGCAGACCTCAATGCCGGACTTATCAATGAGAGTGAAGCCAAAGAAAGAAGAAAGAAAATTCAAAGGGAAGCAGATTTTTATGGTGCAATGGATGGTGCTACCAAGTATGTAAAAGGTGATGCCATTGCAGGAATTGTTATAACAGTGATAAATCTTGTAGGCGGACTGATAATTGGAATGGTAATGAGAGGAGAGGAATTGATGGATGCTCTCCAAAGTTACGCACTCCTCACCATTGGAGACGGTCTTGTAAGCCAAATTCCGTCACTGCTTATATCCTTTGCAACCGGTATGATAGTTACCAGAGCTGCTTCCGACAGTGGTATCAGCGATGACCTTAAACAACAAATGATATACAATCCGAAAGTGTTTTTTATAGCTTCAGGATTCTCCTTGCTGCTGGCATATCCTTTGGCAACTCTACCTTTTATAGGATTGTCAGTTATTTTTGCAGTTTTGGGTTTTAAACTCATGAAAAATGAGCAAATATCTCAGCAGCAGGTAGAAACACAAATTGAAGAGCATGAGGTTGAAGAAATCAGAAGACCGGAAAATGTTGTGAATCTTTTGGAAGTAGATCCTATAGAACTTGAATTCGGTTACGGAATAATTCCTTTAGCTGATGTCAATCAAGGCGGGGATTTGCAGGATAGAGTGGTAATGATAAGAAGACAGTTGGCACTCGAACTGGGAATGATTGTTCCGATAATAAGATTAAGGGATAATATCCAATTAAGTCCGAATGAATATGTTATAAAAATTAAAGGAGTCGAGGTGGCTAACGGAGAAGTAATGCTTGACCATTTTATTGCAATGAGCCCGGGATTTGTTGAACAGGAAATAGAGGGCATAAAAACAACTGAACCGGCTTTCGGACTGCCGGCAGTTTGGATTACCGAAGCACAGAGGGATAAAGCAGAGATGCTTGGATATACCGTAGTTGATCCTCCGTCTATTATTGCTACACATCTGACTGAAATAATAAAAGCCCATGCTCATGAATTGACGGGAAGACAAGAAGTTCAAACCATAATTGATAAAGTCAAGGAAAAATATCCTGCACTGGTGGAAGAACTGGTACCTAAGGTGATGACAATAGGTGAAATACAGAAAGTATTGGCAAATCTCTTAAAGGAAGGAGTTTCTATAAGAGATATAGTAACTATCCTGGAGACGTTGGCAGATTATGCGCCTGTAACACACGATACCGACATGCTGACCGAATATGTAAGGCAGGCTTTAGGCCGGGCTATATCCAAAAAGTTTATAAAAGACAAGAAATCAAGTGTAATTACTTTAGATCCAAAAGTTGAACAGATAATTCTCGATTCGGTTCAAAAGACCGAACATGGTGCTTACTTAACTTTAGAACCGAGCACAACAAAATCCATTATGAACAGCTTGACGAGTCAGGTACAAAAACTTATGAAACTTGGACAGCAGCCAATAGTTTTGGCGTCACCGATAGTCAGGTTGTATTTCAGAAGGCTTACAGAACAAGCTATACCCGGATTAATAGTACTATCATATAATGAACTTGATCCGCATTTGGAGGTTCAATCAGTTGGGGTGGTGAGCATATAGTATGAAAATAAGACGGTATGTGGGAAAAGATACACAAGAGGCAATGTGGAAAGTAAAAATGGATCTTGGAAGCGAAGCTGTTATTCTAAACACAAGAAAAATAAAGCAAAAAGGATTATTAAAAATGTTTTCAAAGCCAATGGTTGAGGTTTTGGCTGCTGTGGATGAATTTTACAATCCAAAGGCTAAAACTGAGACGGTTAAAAGTGAAGTTGCGTTTCCTGTTAATGATAAAAAAACGGAATTTGACAATAAATTGATTGAAAAAGAGGAAAAATTAGCTTTGTTGGAGAATAAAGTAAACAACATGGAAAATGTTCTTCAAAAGATATATGAGCAAGTCAGTCATGAAAGTGCGAAACCTTCGGCTAAAGTGAAGCAGCCTGAGGAAAAAACAAAAATCAAGGCTTTTGAGCTTTTCTACAATAATCTGTTAAAAAATGAAGTTGACGGACATATAGCAAGACAGTTAATTGATATGATTCAGAATAAAGTTCCTGATACATCAAATATCAACGATATTGGTGCAATATTATACAAACAAATATCGGGGTTGCTTGGAACGCCTCAAACTCTTAAACTGAGAGAAGACGGAAAGCCTACTGTAGTTATATTTGTAGGACCTACCGGAGTGGGAAAGACAACTACTTTGGCTAAAATTGCAGCAGACTATTCCCTAAACCATAAAAAGAAAGTGGGATTAATAACCGCTGATACTTACAGAATTGCAGCGGTTGAACAACTCAAAACCTATGGCGAAATATTGGGAATACCGGTAGAGGTTATATATTCCATTAATGAAATACATGATGCGATGGATAAGTATAAAGACAAAGATATAATCCTTATAGATACAGCAGGCAGAAGCCATAGAAACAAAACTCAGTTTGATGAACTTAAAATGCTGGTGGAAGCTTCTTCAGCCGATGAGGTATTTTTAGTCTTGAGTACAACTACAGGAATGAGAAATTGTCGTGAGATACTTGCAAGCTATAGCTTCCTTAAAGACTATAAGTTAATATTCACAAAACTGGATGAGACACCTTCTTTTGGAATAATTCTTAATGCAAGACGCCTAACCAATAAAAATTTGTCTTATGTTACAGTCGGACAGAGTGTACCGGATGACATAGAAGTTGCAAATGTAGATAAAATTGCCAAAAAACTGATAGGGAGTATTTCATAATGATGGACCAAGCTGAAAGACTAAGACAAATTATAAACAATTTAAAATATAAGCAATTATCGAATCAGGCTACTGCAATTGATGAAATAAAAAGGAAAAAAGCTAAGGTTATTACAGTAACCAGCGGCAAGGGTGGAGTAGGTAAGACCAATATAACTGTTAACCTTGCAATAGCTCTTAGTGAATTGGGAAATCGTGTTACAATTTTGGATGCGGATTTTGGGCTTGCCAATATTGATGTACTGCTTGGAATAATACCGAAATATACTCTGCTGAATGTTTTGCATGATGATAAAAGCATATTTGAAGTGTTAACCGACGGTCCCGGAAAAGTCAAGTTTTTATCCGGAGGTTCCGGAATGGAAGAGCTTGTAAAACTAGACCAAACACAAATTGATAAATTTTTATACAATATTGGTCTTTTAGACAGTTTATCCGATGTAATACTTATTGACACAGGAGCAGGATTGTCGGACAGCGTTATGAGTTTTGTAATGGCAGCCGATGAGGTAATTTTGGTTACAACTCCTGAGCCTACTTCCATTACTGATGCCTATGCGTTGATAAAAATGGTAGCTAACAGGGATAAAAATAAAAAAATTAGAGTGATTGTAAATAGAGCTGAAAGTGCAAATGAAGCATATGATATTTTAAATAAGTTGTCCATTGTAACCAGTAGGTTTTTGGAACTTAATTTGGAAGCATTGGGATTTATAAACTTTGACGATATGGTAATAAAGGCTGTAAAAATGCAAAAACCCTTTACTCTAAGCTTCCCAAAATGTCAGGCTTCAAAGCAAATAAAAGATATCGGTTCAAAAATTATGGATGTTGAATCAAACAGGACAATTTCAGAGAATACTGGATTTAAAGGATTTGTAAGTAAGCTTGTCAATCTTTTGAATACATGAAATTTTAACTTTTCTTAGAATTAACATAAACATGCAGGGAGGCCTGAAATGAAATACAATGAGTTGGGTACGGGTTTAAAACTTGAGTTACGTTTATTAGGTAACGACGGCAAGAGAATTGAACGACCTTTTGCCAGTGAGTTGGAATGGGCTGAAGAAAATAATATATTGCATATAGCTGCACCTATTTATGAGGGACGGTTGTATCCTGTTCATGTAGGTACAGAAATAGCTGTTTCATTTACAAAGGAAAACAGTTTTTATGAATTTACTGCAAAAGTCATTGCCAGAGAAAATAAAGATAATTTGGCATTATTGAAAGTTCAGGGGCTTACTCCGATTGAAAAGATTCAGAGGCGAGAATTTTTCAGGTTTGATGTAAATGTACCTGTCAAGTATAGAGTAATTGAATCGGTAAATATGAAATCCAATGAGGCATATTTGGAAACTGTAACTCGCGACTTGAGCGGTGGAGGTATAAGCATGCGCCTCAAAGAACCTATTGAAACAGATAAATATCTTGATTGTGAATTATTTATTACATGCAAAATAAAGTTTATAGGAAAGGTTGTAAGACTTACAAAGTATGACATTTTGCATGGACCTTATAAATATGAAATTGGTGTTTCTTTTGAGAAAATAGAGGAATCTATGAGAGAAAAAATTATCAGTTATATATTTCAGGAGCAAAGGAAGCTTTTAAAAAAGGGTTGATTTTAATCTATGGATAATAAATGCATCAATAAAATAAAAGTATTGGTTGTTGATGATTCAGCATTTATGAGAAAAGTTATATCGGATATTCTTGAAAGTGACAGCAGTATAGAAGTTTTAGGTACTGCAAAAAGCGGAATTGACGCTCTTGAAAAGGTAAAAAAGCTTAAGCCCGATGTTGTTACTTTAGATATAAAAATGCCCGGAATGGACGGGCTTGAGTGCTTAGAGGAACTCAACAAAGTGGGAAACGTACCTGTTGTAATGTTGAGCAGTATTACACAAGATGCAACTGAAGCGACAATCCAGGCTCTTGAAAAAGGAGCAATAGACTTTATAACCAAGCCTGATAATATATTCGATATAAATTCTAAAGAAAAGAAGGAAGAGATCATAGAGAAGGTGAAAATAGCCAGTAGATCTGTACCTTACCAAAAAAATAACAAAAGAGTTAAGAGTATTGAACCTGTATATAAGGAAAGTTCGACACTTAACAATATAGTTTTGATTGGAACTTCAACAGGCGGTCCAAAAGCTCTTCAAGAAGTTATACCAGCTTTACCTGAGGATGTTAATGCAGCATTCCTGGTTGTTCAGCACATGCCGCCGGGTTTTACAAAGTCTTTAGCTGAAAGACTTGATGGGATGAGCAAAGTAAGAGTAAAGGAAGCAGAAAATGGAGAACCGATAAAAACAGGATATGTATATATTGCACCGGGAGATTACCATATGCTTGCCGAAAGGGATGAAAAATCTAAATTGAAAATTAAGTTAACAAAAGATCCCCGAGTAGGAAGACACAGACCATCAGTGGATGTATTGCTTGAATCGGTTTCAAATACAGGTTTTGAGAATATTGTTGCAGTTATAATGACAGGAATGGGCGGAGATGGAAGTGAAGGAATTAAAAAATTAAAGGAAAACAAAAATGTCAGTGTAATTGCTCAAGACGAGAAAACATGTGTAGTTTTCGGTATGCCAAAAGCGGCGATACAAACGGGAGTTGTAGATATCGTTACACCTCTTAGCGAAATCTCCAACGAAATTATGAAAATAGTGGGGGTGCAAAAACAATGGACATGAGTCAGTATCTGGAAATTTTTATCGACGAAACAAAGGAACATTTACAAAGTTTAAATGAGTCACTTCTTCAGCTTGAGCAAAATCCTAAAGACACAACAATTCTTAACGAAATTTTTAGGGTTGCCCATACATTAAAGGGTATGGCTGGAACAATGGGATTTAACAAGATGGCAAAACTTACCCATGATATGGAGAATGTTTTGCATGCTCTAAGAAATAATGAAATAAGTGTGACTGCAAAACTTGTAGATACATTGTTTAGATGTTTGGATGCTCTTGAAAACTATACAGAGAATATTGTAAACACGGGTAGTGAAGGAAGTAATGACTATAATAGCATAATAACAGAATTAAACAATGCTATTAGTAATAAAGGACAGAAACCGGTAGAAATTGAAGTTGAAAATAATCAAAGTGAACCGGAAAAGACGGAAAATAAAACTTATAAAACTGCCCAGTTCAAATTGAATCAATATGAGCAAAACATTGCTTATAAAGCAAAAGAATTGGGTATGAATGTATTAAAGATTACTGTTGTTTTGAACAAAGGATGCGTTTTAAAGTCAGCCCGTTCATTTATTATATTCCAGACAATTGAAAGACACTCGGAAATAATTAGATCTGAGCCGAGGGTTGAAGATATTGAAGACGAAAAATTCGATTTTGAATTTACTGTTGTATGTATAACCAAAGAAGAACCGTCATTTTTTGAAAAAGACATAAACAGTATTGCCGAGATTGATGAAGTAATTATTACATCTCTGGGTTATGAAGATTTCCAGCTCGCTGAAACTGAAAATATTAGTAATGAAAATACAGGTAATTCTGTTGAAACGGTTAATGCATCAGTTGAGGATTCTTCCGATTCAAAACAGGAGGACAACAGTCAAAACAACCAGGCTCATAAAGCCAAAACAGGCAAGACAGTGAGAGTTGATATCGACAGGCTTGATGTATTAATGAATCTTGTCAGTGAGCTAATCATAATCAAGACCAGGCTTGAAGGTATAGACATAGGAGACAGGACGCAGGCTTACAATGAGACTATTGAATATCTTGAACGCATAACTACCAATCTTCATGATGCCGTTATGAAGGTAAGAATGGTTCCTGTCGAAATGGTATTTAATCGTTTCCCGAGGATGATAAGAGACATTGCACGGGATTTAAACAAAGAAATCATTCTTAATATGTCCGGTGAGGATACTGAACTTGACAGGACGGTTATTGATGAAATAGGCGATCCGCTTATTCATCTTTTGAGAAATTCTGCCGATCATGGAATTGAGTCCATTGAGAAAAGAAAAGAGGCAGGCAAGCCAGCTGCAGGAAAAATTGACTTAAGAGCTTATCAGGATGGCAACAATGTTGTTATCGAAGTTTGCGATGACGGTCAAGGTATAGATATTGAAAAAGTAAAGAAGATAGCTATAGAAAAGGGACTTGTGAAAAAAGAAATTGCCAATACATTATCCCAAAAGGATATTATCGACTTACTGTTCAAACCTTCCTTCAGTACATCAGACAAGATAACCGACTTGTCGGGAAGAGGAGTCGGATTGGATGTCGTTAAAACTAAAATCGAGCAGCTTGGCGGTGTAGTAGAAGTTGAAACGGAATGGGGCAAGGGAAGTAAATTTATTATAAGGCTTCCTCTGACATTGGCTATAATACAGGCTCTGCTTGTTGTTATCGGTGAGGAAAAATATGCAATACCTCTTAGCAGTACAAAGGAAATAATAAAAATTTCCCCTGACCAGATAATGATGGTCCAGAAGCAGGAAGTAATTATGATTAGAGATACTGTGATACCTATAGTGCGATTGAACAAGATACTGGATATTCCAACGGATGAAAATAATAAAAAGCAGTTAACAGCGGTAATAGTTAAAAAGGGCGAAAGACTGTCGGGATTTTTGGTAGATTCTTTGATTGGGCAACAGGAGATAGTTATAAAGTCATTGGGAAAACTTCTTTCAGGAATTAAATTTATAGCCGGTGCCACAATATTGGGAGACGGTAATGTCGCATTAATTCTGGACGTAAATTCACTGGCTGTTTAAAAGCTATATTAAGAGGTGATGATTAAATGGGAGAAGTAGTTAATGTTGATGGAAAACAATATGTTGTTTTTCTGTTGGACAAGGAAAACTACGGAGTAGAAATTCACAGTGTAACAACCATTGAAAAAATGTTACCTTACGCTAGAGTTCCAAAAACTCCTGACTATATAAAAGGTGTCATAAACTTGAGAGGAGAAATAGTTCCGATAATGGATATAAGAACCAGATTCGGAATGGAAGCCCGTGAAGAGACCGAAGAGACGAGAATTATAATAATAAAGATTAATGATGTTTCCTTTGGAATAATAGTGGATGAGGTAGATGAAGTTTTAACCTTAAGCGAGGAAGCTATTGAAAATGTATCAAACTTTACCAACGATATTTCAATGGACTATATCCTCGGAGTAGGCAAAATTGACGGAAGAATAGTAACTCTACTTAATATTGAGAAGCTAGCAGACATAACCAATTAAAAAATTGCTAGGAGAATATTAATTATGAGTATGAGTTTTGAAAATCTTAATAATTATGAAATTGATGTATTAAGAGAGATTGGAAATATTGGAGCTGGTAATGCTGCAACTGCTCTTGCAAAAATGATTAACAAGAAAGTTGATATGGAAGTGCCGGAAGTTAAGGTCATGGAGTTCAGGGAAGTAAACGAGATGTTCGGTGGTGCAGAACTTCCTGTGGTGGGAATATTACTTAAAATGACCGGCGATCTAACGGGAAGCATAATGCTGATTTTGGAAAATACTGCAGCACGTATACTTGTAAACATGCTTATGGGTAAAAGCAATGAAAAGAGTAAGCATAATTCTGAAGAAAACGATGAAATTAATTGTATGTTTGATGAAATAGAGATGTCTGCATTAAAAGAGTTGGGAAACATTCTTGCAGGTTCCTATATTTCATCTTTATCCACATTGACAGGACTTAATATATTGCCTTCTGTACCGGACATTGCTATTGATATGGCCGGTGCAATCATAAGTGTTCCGGCAATAGAATTTGGAAAAATCAGTGATAGCGTTTTATATATTGAAACAGTATTTATTGAGGGAGAAACAAGGGCATTGGGAGATTTTTTCCTTGTACCCGATTTGGATTCTTATGAAGTGCTATTAAGAGCATTGGGAGTTATAAGCTGATGGATAATACGATAAAAGTTGGTATGGCTGATATGCAAGCAGCACGTCATCCGGCTGTATTAGTAACTTTAGGATTAGGTTCATGTGTTGGAATAGCGCTGTATGATAAGACAACCAATATAGTTGGGCTGGCTCACTGCATGCTTCCTGACAGTACTCAATCCAAGAATGCAACAAATATTGCAAAATTCGTCGATACTGCAATTGAAGCTCTGGTCGATAAAATGGTAGCATTAGGTGCAAACAGGAGCAAAATAGTGGCTAAGCTTGCAGGCGGTGCTCAGATGTTCAACTTTTCGCAGTCGTCAGATTTGATGAAGATAGGATACAGAAATGTAATGGCTGCAAAAGAAAAACTCGAGCAACTGAAAATACCGCTTATTTCTGAGGATACAGGCGGTAATTATGGACGAACGATTATGCTTGATTCAGCTACTGGTATTTTACAAGTAAAAACCATAGGATACGGAATTAAGGAAATATAAATTTGTTGAACAGAGTTTTAGAAATGATATAAAATTTATATTTCTCAAGGGCAATTTGATTTTTTTGATAATAAAAAAATACAAAATTAGGATATTGTGAAAATTTATGCACTGGCTTAACGACTAAGATGTATATTAATCATCTTTAGAGAGGGTTTGGCAAATGGAATACGTCCAAAGGTTACCATTTATTTTGGGAGCTTCAATGGCATTAATAATTGGATTGATAAGCAGTAAAAATGGTGAAGATATAAAAACTACTTATATAAAAATGTCGGTAGTTTTGGTTATTTTCTTCATATTAGGTTTATATATAAGAAAATTTATATATAAACTTTATGAAGAAATCAGAAAAAAGGAGGAGGAAGAACGGAAGATAGAAGAACAGAAATTAAAAAACGAAATAGAAGGTGTGAAGCATAATGTTGATTACAGAGTGGATGACAATACTTCTGAATCCAACATAAAGTTAGAAAAAGGTGAAAAACTATATGATGAAGAGTTTACACCCTTAAAAGTTAACAGTGTAAAGATAAATAAAGATGAAAAAAATTAATATTATGAGCAATATTGCATCAATACCTCCTTAAAAGCTATCTGCATTAAAAATTAAAAGGGGTAATTATAAAGGAATTAAATAAGCATAAATAAAATATTAGGCAATGGGGGATTTTAAATGTCAGCTACAACCAGTAAACAACAGGAATTGTGGCAACAGTATATTGAAACAAGAGATCCTGCTATAAAAGAAAAGTTAATACTTGAATATGCACACATTATAAAGTATGTAGCAGGAAGGCTAAGTATATACTTCGGATCAAATGTTGAGTATGATGACCTTGTTGGTTATGGCGTGTTTGGTCTTATTGACGCAATTGAAAAGTTTGATATTACAAAAGGGGTAAAATTTGAGACATATGCTTCACTGAGAATTAGGGGGGCTATAATTGACAGCATAAGAGAACTTGACTGGGTACCCAGATCATTAAGACAGAAAAACAAGGAGCTCGAAAGGGTTTATGCTGAAGTGGAAAATGATTTGGGACATGCTGCATCGGATCAGGAAATTGCGGACAAGCTTAATATCTCAATTGATGAGTTTTATAAGCTTTTAAATGAAGTTAACCTGTCATCACTGATATCTTTGGAAGAATTTCTGGAGCAAAATTACGAGGTAGGCGTAAGTGTAAACGGGAACAGTAAGGAAGACAGGCCGGAAGGATATATGGAGATTACCGAACTCAGAGAGATTTTAGCCGATGCAATTTCTAAGCTGCCGGAGAAAGAAAAAACTGTTATATCTTTCTATTATTTTGAAGATTTAACCTTAAAGGAGATCAGTGCAATAATGAAAGTATCTGAATCAAGAATTTCTCAATTGCACACCAAAGCTATCTTAAGGCTTCGGGGGAAACTTGCACGTCATAGGTCTATTTTGACAGATTAGATATATACCAATTGAGTTATTGGTTTTAAGTAATGTCGTTGGGACTATATAATGACGGAAGATATACTTAGGCTTGCTTTCGTTGTATTTATATATGGAAAATCGTACAAATTCAAATATATAAAAGTATTTGGTTTTTAGGCAGGATAGGGAGGAAGAGTTATTATGTCGGAGAAGATACATAGTTTATCATTAAGCAGTGTAAATGATGGTTTTTTTGAGCTTCAATACAGAAATGACGGTGTTTATCTTATTGTACATCCTCCCATTGGAAAAGGAAAAAAAGTAGAAGCTAAAGAGGTCATTGAAAGACTGAACAGGAAAAAAGTAAAAAATTATAAGCAGGATATTGTTGAACTGGCATGTCTTAAAGCTGATAAAGTACCTTTGTGCATTGCCGAGCCGCAAGAGGAAGAAAAAATAGACGCCCAGATAAATGTTGTTATTTCACAGGATAATATGAAAGCGTCAATTGTAATTACCCCTCCTGATGGAGGCAGAGATGTCAGTATTGAAGATATAATGGAAGCTTTAAATAAAAATGGTGTATGTTATGGTATAAACCAATCAAACATTGAGAATATTGCCAAATACCCCGTTTACCATCAGCATATTGTTGTAGCTGAGGGAACACCTCCGATAAACGGTCAGAACGGAAGTGTTGAGTTTTATTTTAATTTAAGTAAGGAAACCAAACCTACTATTTTGGAAGATGGAAGAGTTGATTATCGAAATCTGAACATAATTGAGAGTGTTGAGAAGGGCAGAGTGCTATGTTCACTTGTCCCGCCTCAACCGGGAACACCTGGGAAAACAGTTTTAGGCACTGATATACCGGCTTTAGACGGCAAAGTAGCTATATTGCCCAAAGGAAAAAATGTTGAAATATCTGAAGATGGACAAAAACTGATTGCATCAATTGATGGTCAGGTTAATTATATAGATGGGAAAGTAAATGTGTTTGCAAATTATGAAGTACCGGCAGATGTGGATAATTCAACGGGAAATATAAAGTTTGTAGGTAATGTTATTGTTAGAGGAAATGTACTTTCCGGATTTACTATTGAAGCTGGAGGAACGGTTGAAGTACATGGCGTGGTTGAAGCAGCAACAATTATTGCCGGAGGGGATATAATTTTAAGAAGAGGCATGCAGGGAATGGGGAAAGGAATTTTAATAAGCGGTGGAGATATAATAGCAAAATATATAGAAAACAGCACAATTGAGGCTAAAATGGATATTAAGTCGGAAGCAATAATGCACAGCACAATAAGATGCGGCAACAAGCTTGAGCTGGGCGGTAAAAACGGACTTCTGATTGGCGGAGTGTGCAGAGTGGGAAAAGAGATAAATGCAAAAGTAATAGGTTCGTATATGTCCACTGTAACGGAAATTGAAGTGGGCGCAGATCCTTCCTTGAAAGAGCGGTACAAAAAAGCCAGGGAGGAATTGGTTAAACTGGAGGAGGATATTAAAAAGGCGGATCAAGCCATTAATATATTGAAGAAACTTGAAGCAGCCAGTCAGTTGACTCCGGAAAAACAGGAAATGATGGTGAAAAGTATAAGGACAAAAATTTATTTTTCCAATAAAGTTAACGAGCTTAAACAAGAAATTTTAGATATTGAACAGAGACTCCAGGAGGAAGCGAACGGAAAAATAAAAGTTTCAAATGTTATATATCCCGGAACAAAGGTTTCTATCGGGACATCCACCATGTATATAAAAGAAAATCTTAAATATTGCACACTATACAGGGAAGGTGCCGATATAAGAGTTGGAAGTTACTAGTAAATTGAAACGTTAATAATAGAAGTTGGGGTTTCTGTATCTTGTTTGAAAGGAAGGGGTATTATGTCTATAAAGCCTGTTGATTTCCAGGTACAAATTCCAAGGGCTAATGAAGTTGCTAAAATTCAAAGTGAAACAAGGCACAAAAATGAGCTGATTGAGCAACAACAGTCTGCGATAAACCGCCAGAATGCACAAAACAGTGTCAATTTAGTTCATGCCAAGGAAAATGCTCAACAGGCTAAAATCAGCGAAAGGCAAAATAAAGAGTCAAAGGAAAAGAAAGAAAAAGGAAATAAAAAGAAAAATAATAACAAGTATTCAGCAAAAGAAGATAGAACCAGTGTTATTGATATAAAGATTTAATTAATCTGTTTTAAGGATTTGGTTAAGGAGAGTGCTTATGGTTGGCTTTTATTCCAGTATAATTTTTATCGGTATTGTACTCATAATTGTATCCATTGTATGGATAATGTATGACAAAAAAGAGGCCTATGATTTGGAACTTCGCATGGATGAAAAAAAGGCAGAATTGCTGGAAATATTAACTGATGCTGAGGAAATGATTGAAGAACTGAATAAATTTTCCGATTATGTAATTACAAGAGTTGAAGAAAAAAATAGTGAAATGGATTTAAAATTTGTTGAGGCAGAGAAGCTTTTAAAAACTATTAAAACAGAAATGGATGCTATTAGCAATTTTTATAAGAAAGAAGCAGGCAACAGCAATTCTTTTGAACCAAATTCAATGATACTCGATACGGAATTAATCGATGAATATAATTCGGCTAATATAAACAATAATGAAAGTTTTGCAGCTTCAAACAAGGAAACTGAAGATGATAAATCCCTTTCAAAATCGGAAGAAAAAGTAGTTACCTTAAACAGCAAACATAAAGAAGTATTGATGCTTGCCAAAAAAGGGCTAAATGAAACCGAAATTGCAAAAAAACTAAACATAGGTAAGGGAGAAATACAACTTATTCTAGGGGTTAATAAATAGTTTTATGTAAATAAAACTGTTTTTCGTAAGATATAGTTTGAGGAGGAAAAGTAATGCACAAATTTCATATAAAGAGTATTTTGCTTGGGATAGGAATGGGTATTATATTAACTGCTTTTATAAGTATAATTTACCTGGCGGGAAACCAGCCGACAATGAGCAGGGAGGAAATAATTGAAAGGGCAAGACAGTATGGTATGGTTTTTAAAGAAGAGGTAATTCTTATAGAACCTTCGGAAGACGCAAAAAGTAGTGAAATGATTGAAAATAAGACAACTGGAGAAAATTTTGATTCCGATTTAAATTAAAATTATTGATGAAAATATTTAATGCTGGTGGATTTTATTAGAAATTGCAATTGTAAGATTGAACTGAATAAAATATATTTCTAAAAAATAGAAGGATTTTAATAATAAAAACGGTCTGAAACGGGAAAATTCCTGTCTAAGGACCGTTTTGTAATGCATTCTTAAAGAAAAGACATTAAGTTATTAAAATGGGAAATATTTGAAGTGTTAAAATGTTAATGATATACTTTATATACAATATTTTTAATTAATTGAAGGTGCATACGAATGAAATATAAAGCTATTATAATATTCTTTATGATGTTTACCCTTTCAGCATGTGGAATTACTCAATGGAAGAATGATATAGAGATTAAGAAAAGCTCATATTCCGAAAAGACTGTAGATGCAAGAGGAAAGTACAATTTTGACATATCATGCGATATGGCTAATATTTCTATATATACTTGGAAGAAGGACGAAATAAAGTTTGAAATGGCGACAAAGTTAAACGGTAAATTCAAAAAGGAACTAATGGATAAGAAACCGGGAAACTTTGATATAGATATAAAAACCGATGATAATACGGTATTTTTGAAAAGCATATACAAGAAAGGAAATAGTGATAACATCAATGCTGTTGCAGAGTATACCATATATATGCCAAAGTCTATAGATAATATGAATTTTAAGGTTGACAATGGAAGGATAAAGCTTTTGGATGATTTTCGGGGGACTTTAAATGCTGAATTAGACAATACGGATATAGAAATAAACAGGTTTGATGGTGTGCTGAATATTAGCGGAGACAAGGGAAATGTAAAGGTATCCGGCGGAAAATTAAGCGGTGGTTCAAAAGTAATAAAGAAAGAGGGGAATATAAGTATAAAATCGGAATTTGATTTAAACGGAGAGTATGATATATACACAAGTGTGGGACATATTGACTTGATGATTCCTGCTGATGCTAAAATGGATTTTGAAACTGTGGGAGAATTGGTAAAAAATGAATTTTTGAAAAATGTACATGAAGTTACTATGGCAGGAGGAGAATTTAAGCAAAGGTACGGCAAATATGATGATAAACCGGCAAAAGTGAGGATTAAAAGTGATTTGGGAAAAATTTCGATTGGAAAATATTAATATTATCTGTCGAAACAGACCAATATTTTATCGGCCGAATTTTCAGGCTGTTTTTATTTTGGGATGAAAAGGAACAAGAGTTGATTATTTCCTTAGTTATTTTATATTTGCAATACAAAAAATAAACGACTTTTTTGCTGTAATAAAAGTCGTTTATTTTTTTCAAAGTCTTAGTCGAGGTCAACTTTCAGCTTTGATTTTATCTTATTGCCGTATTTAAGTCTGGGTAATTTTTTTGACTTTTTCCTGAACTCCATGTAGATAAAAGAATTTAAATCCAGACTGTCAAAGGTCTTTTGAAAAATCTGTGCCGTATAGCGTGCATCAGCAAGAGCACGATGTAAATTTTCTTCAGCTTCTATTCCAAGTAGATTGAGGGCATTTTCAAGGCTGTATCTCTGGCCTGCCGGAACATTATAAATTGATGATACCTGTTTTTGGAGGTCAATATTCTTCTTAAGCCAATTAGAGGCCAGTTTGTTAATTTTGCAGCCTATCACCAAATGGTGTATATCATCATGCCCCCAGCTTACCAATATATAGTTGTCCCCAATCCAATTTCTGAAATTTGAAATTACTTCTTTGAAATTTTCGGCATTATTTATATCTTCCTGTGTAATTTTGGTCTTTCTCTTTACAACGGGAAATAATTTTTTAAAATATTTTGGCTTTATAAAAGCCTGGAATGTATCAATTTCATTCAGATTACTGTCCAATTTTACAGCACCTATTTCAATTATTTCATTTGGAAGACTGCTTTTAAACGGCTTACTGTTTAATTCCAGGTCGTATATTATATAGTTCATATTATCTCTTCTTTCTGTAAAAGTAAATATTTCATGATTCAATTTAAGTCAAACTATATCATATAATAAGCAAAAAAACATATATAAAAATTATTTTGAAATTAATTATATACTGAAATTTAATTTATTATTATTGATTAATTATTTTATTTTTAATAAAAATTATATTAATTTCAATAAAATAGATTGCTATGCTGTTAAAACTATACCTAAAACTTTTTCAAATAAAGTTTAATACTTTTAGAAGACATATAAAAAGGAGCTTTTCCAAAATTTTTGTTCAGTAAAGCTCCTTTTCCATATTTTACCAATTAATTTGCATCATCAGGCTTCGAAAATTTATTTGCTAAATACATCATTAGCTTTGTAGACAGATAAAAGACAATTAAAACAGTGAATACTCCTGCAAGACCAATGCCTGAGATAGTTAGTCCATCGTATATATTTTTCCAATTCATATTATCACCTCAATTATAAAAATGCTGGTACTAAAGCAAGCAACATTCCTCCGGCAACAACTGAGCCTAACTGTCCGGATACATTTGCACTGATGGATTGCATAATTATAAAGTTAGTCGGGTCTTCTTTAGTAGCCATTTTCTGAATTACCCTGGCAGACATAGGGAATGCAGATATTCCGGCAGCACCAATCATTGGATTTACTTTGTTTTTTAAGAATAAGTTTAGGAATTTGGCAAATAATACTCCTCCGGCTGTATCAAATATAAAGGCAACCAAACCTAATCCGAGTATTGCTAAAGTCTGCCATTGCAAGAACTGTTCGGCTACCATGGTGGAACCGATTATTACTCCAAGAAGTATTGTAACAAGATTGGCCAATTCATTTTGTGCTGCTTGTGACAACCTTTCCAAGACTCCACATTCTCTAATAAGATTTCCGAACATTAAAAGTCCTACAAGGGATACACTATCCGGTGCAACAAGGCCTGCAATTATAGTGATAACAATCGGAAATACAATTTTAACTGATTTTGGAACGTTAACCTGATGGTATTCCATTCTAATAAGACGTTCTTTTTTAGTTGTAAGAAGCTTGATAACCGGTGGCTGAATAATAGGTACAAGGGACATATAAGAATAGGCAGCTACGGTAATAGCACCTATAAGTCCCGATTTATTAGGGCTAATAAACTTGTTGGCTACAAAAATGGCAGTAGGTCCATCGGCAGCACCAATTATACCTATTGAAGCTGCTTCACCCAAATCAAAGCCAAGCAAAAGTGCTACCATCATTGTGGCAAATATTCCGAATTGAGCAGCAGCGCCGAAAAACAACATAAAAGGATTTTGTAAAAGCGGTCCGAAATCAATCATTGCACCGACTGCAATAAAGATAAGTACAGGGAACAAGTCATTGCGTATAGTATTATTATAAAGAAATGTCAGGACACCGTGGCTTTGGTCGATTGCAGCGGAAAAGGGAATGTTTGCAAGTATTGTTCCAAATCCGATCGGTAACAGGAGTGTAGGTTCGTACTCTTTCTTGATGGCAAGATAAATGAGTATACCGGCGATAACAAACATTATTAAGTTTCCTAATGAAAAATTGGTAATACCTTTGATTAGTTCTTGCACGAGAGAGCCTCCTTTATATATTAGTTTTCCTATTACAGTATATTTTTTTTACAGGTTTATTTCAAGTGCATTAGGAACATTATAATAAATTATTTTGTTGTTATTTATGATTTATTATTATATTTGGGTTGATTACTGATAAATATCCTACCTATTTATTATTTTTAACAACAACCATAGATAAGCAAAAACCTTTATAATCAATAGGTATTTCTCCCAAAATATCAAAATTATTTATATCCATAACTGCAATGCATTGTTTTTGAGTTTCGTAATAAATAGATAATTATCCTGAAGGAACATTGATGTAATTCCATTAAATCCATCTATGGTTTTAATAACTTCATCTGTACTAGTATCAAATATAGTGAGGGTTTCTCCCAGATAATCACCATCATAATCCTTTCCAATATGTGATATATAAGCAATACCTTTTTTATCTATAATAATTTTATCACACCAGGGTTTCAGCTTTATTTTTTTTATAAAATTAACATTTAAATCATATATCCACAGGTTGTCGTCTGAAATATATTTGCTTTTTTCCGGATTATTTGGATCAGTTATTTTTTCCCCATTGCTTGTTATATAGATTTTGCCGTTTGGACTTACTTCAAGATCTCTAGGAATATATTCAATATCATCAGCAATTAATATTTCCATGGCTAATGAATTTCTATTAATTTTAAAAAATATAATTATTGGGTACATCATTATATAGGAATTCTCTTGCACCTGCAGCTATACCGTAAATATAATCACCAAATATTCCGGAGCTATATAAATCACCTTTTATATAAAAGGGGCAATCGTAATATTCATCTGTTTCATAATTTACAATTCTAACAGGAGCTGCCATTGGCTGGGTTATTTCGACAAATACTCTGTTATTCTCTATGTCGTTTATCAATTCTCCTGGTTTATGATTATCTTTAAAGATAATTTCTTTCTGTATATCTCCATTTTTTAGAACAATAAGTCTGTTGGCTTTATTACTTCCTGGGGTTCTGACTGATGCATAGACTTTATTATCTGCTGAATTTACCAATCTTGAAATCATTTTATTGTCATCTTTTGTTGGTATATACTTTAGTTTACCATATTTAATATTTCGTTTTTCAATATTCTCAACCTGGATAAAACCAATATTTCCGACATGATTAAGGTAGATATCATAGATCGAATTGTCATTATACACAAAGCTTTCCTTATTTGTATTACTGCAGGAAGTCATAAGTAATTGAACCAGCATTACTATAATGAAAAAATATTTTTTCATATTATCCCCCTCACAAAATAAATAATCGTATCGTACCTTTTGTAATCAGATCAAAAGAAAAATTTGTTTAAAGTTTGCTGCGACCTAAATTCGCAAACTTTATATCATTTACATTCACAACCATAATAACGCATAATTGAGATAAATTGATATAAAAATTTTATATGGTACATAATTCAATGCAAAGCAATAAAATCCTTTATTTTAAATTTTTATATCAACTGATTGGTTTGATTTATTGATTACGCTGTCACTAATTTTTTATTTGAATTAATATATAGCTTGAATTTCAGTCAGTACATTAAATTCATAGTTAATTTAAACATATGTATTATCGATATTATTAGTAACAAGAATAAAGGAGGAATATTCATGCCAAAAAACACAAAAGTAATGTTCGTTTGTATTCTCTTAATAGGAATTGCAGTAGGAACTTGTATTGGTGTTACTGCTGATACAGTAATTAAAGATATTACAGTTCAGGTTAATTCTGCTGTAAAATACAAGTTAAATGGTAATGAGTTTATTCCTAAAAATGTTGATGGAAGTAAAATGGATACCTTAATATATAACGGAAGGTCTTATGTGCCGCTTAGAGCAATTGCAGATGCCTTCAAAGTAGCTGTTGATTGGGATGGAACAACCAGTACTATAATACTGGGAGAAAGAGAAGGTAAAGGTGTCAGCATGTTAGACCTCAAACCAAAACTTGATAATTTTTACTATGATACCGAATATCATGCAGCTACATTTGACAAGGATGCTTTGACCTTTTATGGTGATACTGAAGTTGTTTTTAATTTTGGTATAGATTCAAAAAGTAAAAGTAAAAGTGCTACTAAAATTTCTGTTTCCCTGGAGAAAAAGTACCAAACCCTAAAATTTTATGCTTGGACTACAGATAATGATGGAAAATTGGTAATTTGGGATACAACTAACAAAAACAGTATTGAATTAAAAAGATTTGATATTGAAAAAAACATTCTAAAAGAAATTGAAGTTAATGTAGGTGGCGTAGATAGTTTACTAATAGAGTATGGCGGATATGATACAACAAAATTTGTTATTGCTGAACCATACTTAAAATAAAACTCGGATACTAAAATATGAATATTGCTGGTAAAAAATCAAGGGTTTCAGTCAATAACTGAAACCCTTGATTTTTTGGTGCCGAAGGTCGGACTCGAACCGACATGGTATTGCTACCGCTGGATTTTGAGTCCAGTGCGTCTGCCAATTTCACCACTTCGGCGTCATTTAACTGTCGCTTAAATATAGTAACATAAACCTTTAAAGAAATCAACACTTTTTTATAAGATTTTTTACATAAAATTTGATTTAGTATTGATTTGTAATGATCTTTATAATAGTTTCCACATCAGTGCCTTTTCTAATATAATATGTGCCTGCTTCGATTTTTCTGGTGAGGTTCTTTTTAGTAATAATTGAAGTAAACTCATTTTTGTCGCTGATTAATCCACAGCTGCTCAAGGTTTCTGCAATCTCCTCCGAAGTAGCTCCCCTGGCAATGAAAAATTCTATGACATCACCTAACGAAGCCTTTTTAGCACCGTTATTTTCCTTCTTTTCGGCACCTGATTCTTCATCGTCGTTTTTCACCGGTTCTTCGGCCTTATCCTGCCCTTCCTCCGGATTTTCCTGACTTGCTGCTTCCGATGGGGCTTGTCCGCCATCTTCCCCTACATTTCCTACAGCTTGCTCAAGTTCTTTATCCTTTTTGTCTGATGCCTGGCTGTTCTGCCCATCTGCTTCCCCTAGGGTCTGATCCTTCTGTTGGCCGTTATCCTCCGCAGGATTTATGTTATCTGTATTTTCACCTGTGCCAGGTGCCGTATCCTCCTTCAAGTCTTCTGTCCCATCCTGTGTGGTACCTTGGCTTCCGTTCCTATTTCCAAATATGCTGTCTGCCTCCACCATCCCCAGGGCTTTAGCTTTTTCGATTATCTCTTCATCGCTCAATTTGGCTTCCGGTTGTGCTCCGGCCAGGTAGATCAAGCTCATTATCGAAGTAAGGATAATACCAATTCCTATTCCTAATAAAATGCTCTTTATATGAAAGTGCTTCATCTTTCCTCCATAAAAAATCGTACTTGCAAGAAATATTCGGTTAATACATCTTTTGGCAGCTACTGCTTTATTTTAAAGGGAACTTCCTGTGATATAAGCCAAAAGTCCCAAATTCACAATAAAATTTACGACCATTATCCTCTTAAAACCTGAGAACTACATAGATAATTTCGGATAACCCTCACCCAAAAGTGTCCTTTTTCATGACTAAAATCTTAAGAATGCGTACTCTGATTCTTCAACTCAAGAATCAGCTCAATTTCTCCTTTTCCAACGCCCAGCTTTTTGGCTATATCGGAAATACCAAGTCCTTCTTTAGAGAGAGTGACAACAGTTTCATACTTCACGTTCTTCACAGCAGAATCAGTATTCTTTGCCGGCACCTCTTTTGCGGGTACTCCCTTGCCCATAGGATACAATTCATCCCGAGTTTCCGCTTCTACCTTTGAAGATGCCTCATAGGAAATACCGGATTTTTGTGTTTTGTCCGCAGTCCTGTTCATCTCTGAACGCAAATAAAGGCGCTCCTTCTCGGCATTTTCAATATCATAAACATGCTCGTCGGCCTTTTCAATACTGTTGACACTACTAAGCCTGCTGTACTTGGTTTCCATCTGATCTAATAAATACTCAGAAAACCTGTTCATCTCCTGCAACATCATTTCCGCATCTTTTATTACTTCTTCAAGCTCTCTTTTTTTGGTATCAACACGCCCCATATAATCCATAGAGCTCTTTTTGTCGTATAATATTCCAACGAAAGCGGCTATTATTAATACGATGCCTATAAAAATCAAACTAATATAAAATTGACTCATTTTTACATTTAACCCACCTTATTTATCGTATGCAATGCCGGTACAGCAGTTTTAAGCGGCCTGGGCTCTGAACCTTAACATCAGATACTGAACTTAGGGCATCAAATCCTAATATCTATTTTGCTGGTTTTTATGCCGGTATCGCTTTTTTCCTTATGATTTTCAGAATCCTTTTTGTTGTCCTTCTTTTGCCCTTCCCTTTTATTTTTTTCCTGCCTTTCTTTTATTGTCACTTCATAGGCCTTATCCTGCGCATGCACTTGCCTGGTGTTCACTTCCGATTTCTGCTGGAACATTTGGGATTGCTGCTGTTGAATCACCAGGTTCTTATTCAGTTGGTCGCTATTCATTTTCGATACTTCCGAAGTCTTAGGAAGCATTACCTGAAATTCTACCGGCTTAATGGACAATTGCTTCACATCCTTTTAGCGGCAGCATAGACCACCATTTTTGTCCTTAAAGGACTTTTCCTATTTGTCTATAGCCCCCACTCTTATATCTGCTCCATCCCGGTATATCGTACAATACTGGAGGGTTTCCTTAAAGCTCCTGGATGAACTGCCTATTGCAATCCTCACACCCGGGTAGAGAAAATTGTATACACGGACCTTTCCGCTGGAATCATGCTGCAATTTGGCATCCAGCACGGGAAGCTCCTCATATATTTCGCTAATGCGATTGTTATAAAATTCCCTCGTGCGTAAACTTCTTTCCAGCATATCCTGCTTGTCCTTGCTAAGCTGTCCCAGGGAAGCCAGCCTCTTCAGCAGTGAAATGGCCTGTTCGGTCTTCCGTAAATCATTTTCCATCTGCTCCAACTCTTCCCGCAAAGCTTTGTACCTCTCCCTGAGGGTAGGGTCCATGCCAACCTCAACATCGGTAGCTGTTGACATGTACGAACCGATAACCTTTGCAATGATTTCCTTTCCGACCTTACAGGTTCCTCCTACCAGCAGGCCCTTTCTTCCGCCAAGTTCCAAGATATTGCCGCACTTCACATTGCTGTGCATTATCGCTTCTGCCTTTATATTATTTTTAGCCTGGATGTTACTGTTTTCTATATACCTGGCAATTATATCTCCTTCGCTTATCAGCATTCCTTTTCCAAGGCCTTGCATGCCTCTTCGGAGAATTATGTCACCTCCGGCCCTTATAACAGCACCTTCGACAACACCCCACACCTCAACACTACCGCCGGCATCAATGGAAAAACCGGATAATACATTACCTCTGACTATCACATTTCCCAAAAAAGTAATGTTTCCGGTTGAATTGTCCACATCGGCTGGCACTTCATAGGTATAAAAAACGCTTACTTTGCCGTCAATAAGTGAAACCTGGCCGTCTATGTCGGATAAAAGACTTTGTTCATCCGGTGAAATCCTCACATTCTTTCCTTTGGGCAATGTGGCAGGTTTACCTGGCTTAGCCGGGATCTCTACCCCTGTCACAGTTTTTCCAGGAACTCCGTTGGTTGGTGGAATAAGTACGCAAAGCACCTGGTCTTTTTTTACATTTTTAATCTTGTTCAGTTCCCTGAAATCAACCCTGCCGTCATCCAGCACTGTGGGTTTAAACTCGTCACTCGTCTCAAAAAAGAATTCTACTTTTCCATCCTGCCCTTGTTCTGGTGGTGTTCCTTCCGCAACACAGAGCATTTCTTCATATACGGGAAATTCTGCTATCTTTTGTAGATAGTCCGTATTTATCCCATGAACGACAGAATTTTCAGCCAAAACTTTTTGCAGAGCTTCCAGTGTGATCTTACTTCCGCCTTCCGGAGGGGTGAGGGTGATGTATGCCTTCATCTTGTCGGAAGAAATGGTGACAGTCGCTGATGCGTCAATTATCGCTTCCTCCTGAGCAGGAGCTATCGGGACAGGTATTTTATCGGCCTTTGCAACTGCCAATTCAATGCTGTTCCTGTCATAATCCTTAATCTTCTTTTTTTCGAGCTTTTGTATGACATCATTAACTTCAACTTTTCTTCCTTTTTCAAGGGGTGGATATACAACAAGATATATGCCGTTTTCAAAGAATTTGATTTCGAAAAACCCATCATTTATACTCTTTTTTTCAGATTTGGATTCCGGATAAGGCATATTTTTATCCTCCTAACACATAATATCCTGTATTCTACAAGTCAATTATTATCTAGTGACGACTTATACCTGGCCAATTTTCCCTTCAACCTGAGGATAGCTTTTGTATGCAGTTGGGATACCCTGGACTCTGATACCTTCATTATTGCACTTATTTCCTTTAATGTCAATTCTTCAAAATAGTACAAAGATACCACCATTTTTTCCTTTTCCGGCAGTTTATCTATCGCATTTCCAAGAATTTCGCTAAGCTCAGCTGCTTCTATGTAATCTTCTGGCAAATCATCCTTGTTTACATTGGGCACATCCACTCCGATTTCATAGTTTTGCTCCAAAAACTCTTCCAAGGAAACCATGGATGAAACATTTACATCATTCAACCTCTTACTCAATTCATCCGTGGTAATTCCCAGCCTGTCCGCAACTTCCTGATCTGTAGCGGAACGCCCTAATTCATTTTCCAGCTCCGCATATACCTTCTCCATCTCTTTGCTTTTTTGTCTTAATGATCTGGGTACCCAATCCAATTCCCTCATGCTGTCTATTATTGATCCTCTTATTCTTAAAGAAGCATATGTTTCAAATTTGACTCCTTTTTTTACATCAAATTTCTCTATCGCGTCAATCAAGCCAAATATGCCAAATCCCACCAGATCGTCATATTCAACATTCGCTCCGAAATAAATGCTCAATCTTCCAGCAATAAACTTGACCAGGTGCGAATATTCAAGAATCAGCTTTTCTCTGATAGAAGGATCCTTAGTGCTGCTGTATTCTTTCCACAGCTCCATTTGCTTATTATTAGATGACATTAAAATCCTCCACTTAACTTATTTTTCTTTAGTTTAAACGACCATTCCAACATACAGTTTGAGATTACTTTTTTATTTCACTCCTGATAACCTCACTTATTTTCAATGGTTCAAAATCATCCATCTTGTCATTGACTGAATAATTTACGGCCGATGGCTTGGGATTTTTCAAGTCCTGGTTCTCCTTTTTTTCATTGTCCTTCTTGTTAATATTTTCTTCTTCAGCCTTTTTCTTTTCTTCTTCCTCTTGCATTTTTCTTATTTTCTCATTATATTCATCAGCCGTCTTCTGTATAGTACTCCTTATAAAGACGCCTATCGTGAAAAATACAATCATGGATATTGCCATTTTTATGTATATCTCCTGCGGCTCGATCCCGTATTCAAAACTGACAATACCTGTAATGATCGCCATAAGCGTCCCCAATATGAACGGTATCTTTTGTATATATCCCATTGTCCTTTCCTCTCAATACCTTGTATTATCACTTAAGCAATTCGGTATGAAATACCAATCAGATTTCATAATTTGATATCGATATAATTGCATGTACCATGGTTAAGCTTTAAAGCAATTAAATTTGCTTTGTACCATGACCTATCGTTTTAATCAGCAATATACCGGTGTCCGAATATAGCTCAATCGTCCGTCCGAAATTACCGCCCGTGTCTTCTGAAACTACAGGAATGTTCAATTCTTTAAGGCACTCTTTTGCTGCAATGACATTTCTAGTTCCTATGCGCAGCATCTCCGATGTTTCCGCAAAACTAAACATTTGAGCGCCTCCGGCCAGTTTGGCAACAATACCGTTGGGTTTTGCGCCCAGCTTCTTCATATCTTCCAGAAGCTTTACAATCGCGGTATCCGCAAATTTTGCCACATTCGAATTATTCCTGGCCTGCAAGCTGGAGGGAAGCATCACATGGGCTAACCCGATAGTCTTTGTATATACATCATACAGCGCAACCCCTACACAAGAACCTAATCCCAATGTGGTTAGAATGCTGGGATCGCTTGCTGCTCGTAAGTCGGCCATTCCTACTTTTATCAGAATGTCATTCCCCATCAGCTTATAACTCCTAATGCTTTTAATAATATATCATAAGACTCCACATCGGGTACCAGAAAAAAGTCACCGACTACTTTTTTACTACCCTCGAAAAACTCCGTTTCTATATAAAGGACAGTGTCACCTACGCTTCCGAACTGTATAGCCGGAACACTCAGAATAGCACCGGCCATATCTATTGCCATTTCCGGAACTGACGGTATTATTTTCAATCCGGTAAGTGAAGTCAAGGCAGAGAGGTAAGAGCTCGCAAGAATATTGCCAATCTCCCTCAAAGCCGAAGCTTCAATTTCATCAAATCCGCCTGCCTTATCGATGCTATGTTCGGATCTTCCCATGAGGATATCCACCAGCAAATGCGCCGATTTTTCCTCCAATATGAACATCATGTTTCCGGTCAAATCGCCGGTGACTTTCAGCAGAATCCCTACCACCAGAATTTCTGCACCGCCTAGAATTTCAGTCACATCCCTGAACTCGAGAATCTTTACCTTGGGCACGTCCATGTCGACTTTCTTATCCAGCATTTTTGCCAGAGCAGTAGCAGCGTTCCCGGAGCCTATGTTACCGATCTCACGAAGCACATCAATATGAAGGCTGTTAAGATCATCTATGCTTATTGCCATATACCGTACACCTCTGAACTATATTATTTATTCCAGTGTTACAATCTTTTCGGTATCGAGCAGTGTAACTATCCTGTCCCCAACTTTTCCGGCTCCGGTGATATACTCTGCATGAATCTCATTGGTGAAGTTTGCGACATTTTCTATGGAACTTCCATCCAGCCGCAATACCTCCGATACTGAATCCACAATTAATCCTGCAGTCACTTCTCCGGCTTTCACTATTATTATTCTCGTATCTTCGGTTTCTTCCGCCGGAGGGAGGTTGAACCTTTTTCTCATATCTATTACAGGTATTACATCTCCCCTTAAGTTTATAACACCTTTTAGGTAATCCGGCGTTTTGGGAACTCTAGTAGTCGGCATTACCTGCTCTATGGTTGATATGTCCTGAATATTCATACCATATTCCGCGTCCCCGAGTTTGAACACAATAAACTGGTTAACGCTTGAAACAACTGATTCTTCCATTTTAAGCTACCTCCTTTATCAACACCTTCGCCAGCCAAGGATTGTCATC
>ENA-OWPA01000290-OWPA01000290.1-bioreactor-metagenome-genome-assembly--contig:-NODE-290-length-81942-cov-11.870042_pt1 | contig 81942 bp, 63 predicted proteins | sample MGYA00238139_ERZ651803 | MGnify/ENA primary metagenome ERZ651803 (study PRJEB26909, sample SAMN07631231) | bioreactor metagenome | isolation source: Switchgrass digestor | place: USA: Dartmouth... | reverse complement strand
ACTTAAAACATTATCAGAAATTCCGAAGTGAGTCACTCTTTTTTATTATGTTTGGGCAATTAATTTTACAACTTACCGAATATTTAGAAAATTATTTACACTGATATTTTATCAATATATAGTATATGCTTGCAAAGCTATCCACAAGAAAAGAAATAAGTATAATTATTTTAAAATTTGGCGAAATTACTAACATGTAGCTGTAATTTGACATAGAATAAGTTTTCCACTGAGTATCAACATATTATCCACATAAATATTTGTACAAGTAAACAGTTTTCCACAGACTTATTCACATTATTCACAAAATATGATACTATTTATCCACATTTAAACAACAAGATGACTGTGGATATAGTTTATTTATATTATTGAATAATTATTCTATTGTATATAAATGGATTTAAAATGAAAAAAATATTATAATATGTTGAAAATCTTAAAAAAAGATATTTATGCATTAATTTATTTTAACTATTATTGATTTTACATAAAGAGCAAGTCCTAAATATGGTGGCATTTTTAAGCATATTTAAAGCTTCTACATTAAGTCGAATTACATTAAGTTCTTGAACAAAATACTAATATAGCAAAAATAAAAATGTTTTTTTATATGGACAATGGGTATTATATTGTATATAAAATAGTGCATAATTACTACTTTCCAAAAATTCTGAAAAACTAAAGAGGATATATAGTTTTTTTGTAGAATTTAATAACTAACAACTGAATATAGTTTTTATAATTAAATTTTTTATACTGAGAGGAGTTGGAATATATGAAAATTAGTATTAGCGGCAAGAATATGAACATAACAGATGCATTAAGGGAAGTAACAGAAAAAAAACTAGGTAAGTTGGAGAAATATTTTTATGAAGACGTTTTAGTAAATGCTACATTAAGTGTTGAAAAGAATAGACATATTATAGAAGTTACAATTCCTTTTTCAGGTGCAATTATAAGAGCAGAAGAATCTTCTGATGATATGTATCAGTCAATAGATAAAGTTGTAGATGTTTTAGAAAGACAGATAAGAAAGCATAAAACAAAGCTTCAAAGGAAAAATAAAGGCCTTGAGACTATTAGATTTGAAAATATTCAAGCTCTTCCACAAGAAGATGATGATAAAGAGCCTAAAATAGTGAAAACAAAGAGGTTTGCAATGAAGCCTATGGATGCTGAGGAAGCAGTACTACAAATGGAACTTCTAAGACATAGCTTTTATGTATTTAGAAATGCTGAAACAGATGAAGTAAATATTGTATATAAGAGAAAAGATGGGAATTACGGACTTATTGAACCAGAGTTTTAATGATTATAATATAGGCGGTAGAGATATCTACCGCTTTTGTTTTTGCATTAGAAAATATAAAGAGGAGTTTGCTTAAATACATAGAATATTTACATTATGTAAGTTAAGTTACAAAGGGGGAATTGGGTTGCTTATAGAAAGTTTAGTTATTTCCATAATAGTTGGGATGTTAAGGGGAGGTAAATTCTCTAGACTGTCAAATTTAAGTGTTAAAAAGCTTTGGTTATTTGTATTAGCTTTAATTATTCAATGGGGAATAGTGTTATTCGGACTTAACGGGAATGAATTTGTCCTTAAATATGCATTAGAGCTTAATATACTTTCCTATATACTTATGTTTATAGGGTTCATAATTAACATAAGACAAAGAACATTTATTGTTGTACTAATAGGAATGCTTTTGAATATACTTGTTATGTTTGCAAATGGATGGAGAACTCCTATATCTATTGATGGACTAAGATTGGCTGGATATTCAGAATTAGCAGAGTTGACCTTATCTGGGAAATTAGCTTTTTATGTGCCTCTAGATACCACTTCAAAATATGGATTTTTATGCAAAATAATAACTGTTCCTCCACCATACTTTTTTCCTCAAGTATTTAGCATAGGAGATGCATTCATATCATTAGGCTTATTTTTATTCATACAAAATATTATGATAGATGAAAGCTATGATAAAACAGGAGTAGTTAGATTTAACTATAAGAGTAGAATCTAAAAGAGCAGTTTATTTAATGAAGCTTAACTATAGTGTAGCAGTAGTTTAACAATAGCAAAATGATAGTTTCTCTATTGTTAAACTATTGTTTTTATGTAGACTTGTAATTATTTGTCTATAGTGATACAATAAATTGATAAGCCAAAAATATAAGAGGTGAGAAGATTGAAGCAATTTTTCGAAAAGGTCTTTGGAACTCACAGTGAAAGAGAGATAAAGAAAATAGAGCCTATAATACAGAAAATTGAATCACTAGACGTAGAAATGCAGAAACTAACAGATGCTGAACTAAGAGCTAAAACTCAAGAATTTAAAAATAGATTAAACAATGGAGAAACACTAGATGATTTACTACCAGAAGCTTTTGCTGTAGTTAGAGAAGCAGCCAATAGAGTTTTAGGTATGAAGCACTATAGAGTACAGTTAATAGGAGGGGTTGTACTTCATCAAGGAAGAATAGCTGAGATGAAAACAGGAGAAGGAAAAACTCTAGTTGCAACACTTCCAGTATATTTAAATGCACTTACAGGAAATGGAGTTCATGTAGTTACAGTAAATGATTATCTTGCACAGAGAGATAGAGACTGGATGGGAAAGATTTATGAATTTTTAGGATTATCTGTAGGATGCATAATACATGATATGGATAATGCTGCAAGAAGGGCAGCTTATAATTGTGATATAACTTATGGAACTAACAACGAATTCGGCTTTGACTATTTAAGGGATAATATGGTTATATATAAAAATGAAATGGTGCAAAGAGGGTTAAATTTTGCAATAGTTGACGAGGTAGATAGTATACTAATTGACGAAGCAAGAACACCTCTTATTATATCAGGAGAAGGAGATAAGTCTACTAAACTATATTATGCTGCTAATCAGTTTGTACAAACATTAAAGGGAAGAATTCTAGATCCCAATGAAGAAAAGATAAATAAATTTGATAGAGAGTATAAAGAAGAAACTGTAGATTTTGTAGTAGACGAAAAATCTAGAAGTGTAACTATTACAGAAAGAGGAGTAGAGAAGGCAGAAAAGGCCTTTGGAATAGAAAACTTAGCAGATCCGTCAAATATGGAACTTTCTCATCATATTAACCAAGCATTAAAAGCTAATTATTTAATGAAAAAAGATATAGATTATGTAGTAAAAGATGGAGAAGTTATAATAGTAGACGAGTTTACTGGAAGGCTTATGTACGGTAGAAGATATAGTGATGGACTTCACCAAGCAATAGAAGCTAAAGAAGGACTTGATGTAAGGAGAGAATCTAAGACTCTTGCAACTATTACATTCCAAAACTACTTTAGAATGTATAAAAAGCTTTCAGGTATGACTGGTACAGCTAAAACTGAGGAAGATGAATTTAGAGAAATATACAATGTAGATGTTATAGAGATTCCTACTAATAAGCCAGTTATAAGGATAGATTATCCTGATTCTGTATACAAAACTGAAGAAGCTAAATTTAAAGCAGTAGTAAATGAAATAAAAGAGAGACACAGCAAGGGCCAGCCTGTTCTTGTAGGTACTATTTCTATTGAAAAGTCAGAGATGCTAAGTAAAATGCTTAAAAGAGAAGGTATAAAGCATGAAGTATTAAATGCTAAGCATCATGAAAGAGAAGCTGAGATAGTAGCTCAGGCAGGTAGATTTGGAGCAGTTACTATAGCTACAAATATGGCAGGTCGTGGTACTGACATAGTACTTGGAGGAAATCCAGAATTTATGGCTAAAAGTGAAATGAAGAAAAGAGGATATTCAGATGAGATAATATCCAAAGTGGACAGCTTTGCTGAGATAAATGACCCAGAAATACTTGAGGCAAGAAAGGTATATAGACAGTTACTAGAAGAATCTAAGAAGGAAACAACTTTAGAGGGGAAAAAGGTAGTCGAAGTAGGAGGCCTTCATATAATAGGTACAGAAAGACACGAATCTAGACGTATAGATAATCAGCTTAGAGGTCGTGCTGGACGTCAGGGAGACCCAGGTTCATCAAGGTTTTATGTATCATTAGAAGATGACTTAATGAGACTATTTGGTAGTGATAAGATTAAAGGCATGGTAGATTCTCTAGGTATGCCAGATGATGAACCTCTTGAGCACAATCTTCTTTCAAAATCCATAGAAAGTGCTCAAAGAAGAATAGAAGGTCGTAACTTCAGTATTAGAAAGCATGTACTTCAGTATGATGACGTAATGAATAAACAGAGAGAAGTAATGTATGCTGAGAGGAGAAGAGTTCTTGAAGGAGAAAATCTAAGAGAACATATTCTTTCAATGGCTGAGAATATTATAGACAATATAATACAAAGTTTTACTGATGGCTTAAAATATCCAGAAGAATGGGATATAGATGGCATTTTAGACAAAGTTTCAGGATATATGCCTATTAAAAATATGGTGAACCTAGGAAATATTGAAGAACTTACTAGGGAAAGTTTAAAAAATATTTTATTAGATACAGCTACTAAATACTATGAAAACAAAGAAAAAGAAATTGGAGAAGAAGTCATTAGGGAGCTTGAGAGAGTTATATTGCTTAGAATAGTAGATACAAAATGGATGGATCATATAGATGCTATGGATCAGCTAAAACAGGGTATAGGTTTAAGAGCTATGGGTAATGAAGATCCTGTCAGAGCTTATCAAGTAGAAGGCTTTGATATGTTTGAGGAAATGACTAGAAGCATTCAAGAAGACACTGTAAGAGCTTTATTCCATCTTCAAAAACCAGAAAAAATTGAAAGAGAAAGAGTCGCAAAAGTAACAGGCACTAGTCACGGAGATTCAGAGAAGAAACCAAAGCCAGTAGTAAAAGGACAGAAAATAGGAAGAAATGATCCTTGTCCATGCGGAAGTGGAAAGAAATATAAAAAGTGCTGTGGACAATCAGAATAAGTCATAATTGCCTACAAAAGATTTTAGATAGTTATTCTTTAAAATATATTTTTACGGATGAGAACTACAGTTTTTAGATTCAAAGTCCGATAAATATTTTAACTCTGATATTAGTAACAGAAGGAGCTGATTTTTTGATAGAACTTGAAATATACAAAGAACGAATATCAAAACTTAAAGAAGAGTTAACAGAGGTTGGTGTTTCTCTTTGACCTAGAAGGTCTTAAAGAAACAGTAAAAAAGTTAGAACAAAAGACTTATGAAGCAGATTTTTGGTCAGATGTAGAAAAAGCTCAAAAGACAATGCAAGAAATTACTTTAGCAAAGGACAAAATAGAAGAGTATGAAAGTATATTTAAGGAATTAGAAGATTTGGAGGTACTTCTTCAGCTCTTAGAGGAAGAAGAAGACCAATTAATTGAAAAAGAGTTAAGGCAAAATACAGAAGCAGTTGAAGAAAAAATAGAAGACTTAAAAATTAAAACACTCCTAAATGGAGAATATGATAAAAATGGTGCCATATTGTCTATACATGCAGGAGCAGGTGGACTTGAAGCACAAGACTGGGCAGAGATGCTTTTAAGGATGTATAAAAGATGGGCAGAGAAAAAGGGCTTTAAGACAGAAACATTAGATATTCTTTCAGACACAGAGGGTGGAATAAAAAGTGTAACTCTTGCTATTAAGGGAATTAATGCTTATGGATATCTGAAATCAGAAAAGGGAGTTCATAGGCTAATTAGAATTTCACCTTTTGATGCATCGGGAAGAAGGCATACATCCTTTGCTTCAGTTGATGTATTTCCAGAGCTAGATGAAAATATTGAAGTAGACATTAATCCAAATGACTTGAAAATAGACACATACAGAGCAGGAGGTGCAGGAGGACAGCACGTAAATACAACAGATTCAGCTATAAGAATCACTCATATTCCTACTGGAATAGTGGTGCAATGTCAAAATGAAAGATCTCAGCACAGTAATAAAGCTACTGCTATGAGAATGCTTATGGCAAAACTTATAGAAATAAAAGAATTAGAACAAAAAGAAAAAATCGAAGATATTCAAGGACAGTATAGCCAAATAGGCTGGGGGTCCCAAATAAGATCATATGTTTTCCATCCATATAACCTAGTTAAAGACCATAGAACAAATGCAGAAACTGGCAATATTTCAAGCGTAATGGACGGGAACATAGATATGTTCATAAATGAATATTTGAAATATAAGAGTAAGAAAAACGCCTAGTATTACTAAAAAGGCTTATAAAGTTTTTTTCGACTATTGCATATGTGATTTGTGGGAGGTTAGCAGCTTTAAAACATAAATCTGTTTATTACCTATAGTTATACAGCTATGGTTTTCATTGTATTTGATTAATTATAAGAAAATGGCTATCTGATGATAGCTATTTTTTTATAGCAAAAAGAAAAGCTCTATAAAAATTTTTTGAATGAATTTGGTTTCAATATTTTATAAAGTTTAACTTTAATTGTGAATAAATTCAATAACTAATATTTTTATACGAAATAGAGGAAAAAGCAATATTACGTAGAATATTGTATATAAATTTATGTAAAGTATGTCTGTTCAAAAGCGTATTTTGAAATAAGGGGGAGAATATATGGGAATTAAGGTTAAGAAGGGGATCAGATTTAGTAAAAATATATCCAATAAAATTACTGTTAATATAGATAACACTAAAGCAAGTGAATTTAAAATGAAACGTAAAATATCCACTCAGGTTGCTAGGACTGTTTTAATACTAGCAATATTACCACTTTTATTTGTAGGGATAACAAATTACTTTACAGAAACTTCAGAAAGTCTTAAAAGCATCGAGGAATCAAATTTAAGCATAGCTAAGTCCATATCTAGTAGAGTAGAAGCCCAAATAAACGGCCTTTTCGATGTATTAAAGTCATTGTACCTAACTAATGATTTCTTTTACTTAGAAACTAGCAAATCTAGAGGAATTCTCACTAAAATAGCTTATGAATATGAAAATGTAAATTCAATTCAAATATATGATGCAGAAGGAAACCAAATATTATCAAGTAAGAACATGAAAACGGACATAAATGTTAAGTCAGAAGAATGGTTTATAAGGACATTACAAGAGGAAAGATACGTTTCAGATTCTCATATAGAGGATATGATACCAGAAATAATAATTTCCATGCCTATAAAGGATGTATTAGGCAAAGTAAAAGGAGTCATAGCAGCTAACATAAGCCTAAAGAATCTGACTTCCATAGCCGAAGAATTTAAGGTAGGGCAAACAGGCAATACTTATATAGTAGATAGGAAGGGGAATGTAATAGTACATACTGATTACAGAAATAAGGTCTTTTTACAGTTTAATGCCAAGGAAGCAGGAATTGAAGGAGTAATCAAAGCATTAGAAGGTGGTTCAGGTGTAAGCACCTACATAAATGAAAATAATGAAACTGTAATAGGAGCTTACAGCTACATGCCTTCTACAGGATTTGGAATAATTGTAGAACAAAGCAAATCTGAAATAACTAAATCTGCAATGGTGAATTTCACAAGAACTATCATAATAACCTTAGTAGCAGTATTTGTGATTATTGTTTTAACTTCAATTGTTTCCAAAAGGTTATCTAAGCCTATAGTAAATTTAGTATGGACAATAGATGAAATTGGAAAAGGGGATTTAACTAAAAGAGTAAAAATAGATTCTCATAACGAGATAGGAAAACTGCAGCAGCAATTTAATAAAATGGTAGATTCATTATACAACATAATATCTAAAGTAAATGAAGTCGTGGACAAGTTTAAGCATAATGTAGAAAGCCTAAAGCAAAGTACAGAGTTAACAGTAAGTGCTTCTACAGAGATATCTAAGATTGTAGAACAAGTTGCCTCTGGTGCAGAAGATCAATTGAAAAATGTTGAAAGCACTATAGGATTAGTAGAAGGAATAGTACAAAACGTAAAAAACGTAGATGACTATGCAAATACAATTTTACATTCCACAAGTGAAGCTTCACAGATAGCAAAGGAAGGTTCAAAAGATGTAGAGAGTACAAGAGCATCAATGAGTTCAATAGCTTTAAAGGTAAAAGAAGCAGCAAAACAAATCTCTATTCTTAATGAGCGTACTAAAGAAATTGGAGACATTATAACTTTTATAGATAATATATCAAAGCAAACTAATCTCCTCGCGCTAAATGCTGCTATTGAAGCTGCTAGAGCAGGTGAATACGGTAGAGGATTTACAGTTGTTGCAGAGGAAATAAGAAATTTGGCAGAACAGACTAGCAGTGCGTCAAACAACATAGTAAGCATAATAAGCTTGATTCAAGAAGATATGAATAGGGTATCTATGTCTATGGAAGAAGGTATTTCAGAAGTAGATAAAGGCAGCATTATAATAGAGAAGACTATAAATTCCTTTGAAAAAATAGTAGCTGAAACAGATAAAGTGTTTAGGAGCGTGGAGGACTTTGCGTCAGTAGTTGAAGAGTTATCAGACAATATGAATAAAATAGAAAATTCAATAGCACAAGTAAGCTCAGTATCTCAGCAAACAGCAATAGGTACACAAACAATTATGGCAAGTACAGAAGAACAGGAATCTGCTATCCATCAGATAAATCAAGCTATAGAAGAGCTTAATCAAATGGCTGATAATCTTAGTGAGATAATAAAGGGATTTAAAGTTAAATAAATAGTCTGAAGGATTCAGGTATACCTGAATCCTTGTTTTGACATGCTTATATTACATAGATATAATAAATTGTTGGTGACATTATATATAAAATTATAAGAAGGAGAGAATGTTGTTGGATATAATTACAAGACTTACAGAGGAATTTAAATTAAAAAAATACCAAGTAGAAAATACAATAAAGCTTATAGATGAAGGCAATACAATACCCTTTATTGCAAGATACAGAAAAGAACAAACAGGAGAATTAAGTGATGTTGTATTAAGAGAGTTTTATGAAAGACTTACATATTTAAGAAATCTTGAAAGTAGACAAAAGGAAGTTATTAGACTAATTGAAGAGCAAGGGAAGATGACAGACGAATTAAGAGAAGAAATATTGTCAGCAGAAACTCTTCAAAGGATAGAAGATTTATACAGACCTTATAGACCTAAGAGAAGGACAAGGGCTACAATAGCAAAAGAGAAAGGCTTAGAGCCTTTAGCAGATATAATAATGTCTCAAAATATTACTGAAGGAAGTCTAGAAGATATTGCATCACCATTTATTAATAAGGAAAAGGAAGTAAATACAGTTGAAGAAGCTTACCAAGGAGCTATGGATATAATAGCAGAGGTTGTATCTGACAATGCAGAGTTAAGAAATATAATTAGAAAGATTATTTTTAACAAGGGCATAATGGTATCTTCTGCTGTGGACGATAAATTAAAATCTGTATATGAGATGTATTATGATTATAAAGAACCTGTAAAATCAATAGCAAATCACAGAATACTAGCTATAAACAGAGGAGAAAAAGAAAAGTATTTAAAAGTCAAAATTGAAAGTCCAGATGATGAAATACTTAACATACTGAAATCAAAAGTAGTGACTAATGATAAGGCAATTACTACAGATTATCTTGTTTCAAGTGTTGAAGATGGATATAAAAGACTTATTTTTCCTTCGATAGAAAGGGAAATAAGAAATTTACTTACAGAGAGAGCAGAGGAACAAGCTATAAAAGTTTTTGCTAACAATCTAAAGCCACTTTTAATGCAAGCTCCTGTTAAGGGAAAGGTAGTTATGGGCTTTGACCCTGCCTTTAGGACTGGATGTAAGGTTGCAGTAGTAGATGAAACAGGAAAGCTTTTAGACTATACTACAGTATACCCTACAGAACCTCAGAACAAAGTTGAAGAGACAAAGAAAGAACTTATTGACCTTATTAATAAATACAATGTGGATATCATTGCTATTGGGAATGGAACTGCTTCTAGAGAGTCAGAGATGATTATAGCAGAAATGTTAAAAGAATTAGATAAAGAAGTTTATTATACTATTGTAAGTGAAGCAGGTGCATCTGTATATTCTGCTTCTAAGATAGCTAATGAAGAATACCCTGATGTAAACGTTTCTATAAGGGGAGCTATATCAATAGGAAAGAGACTCCAAGACCCTCTTGCAGAATTAGTAAAGATAGATCCTAAAAGTATTGGAGTAGGGCAGTATCAGCATGATTTAAATCAAGGGAGATTAGACGAAACTCTCAAAGGTGTAGTAGAAGACTGTGTAAATAGTGTAGGGGTTGATTTAAATACTGCTTCTGTGTCACTACTCAGCTATGTATCAGGAATTACTCCAAGCGTGGCTAAAAATATAGTAAGCTATAGAGAGGAAAATGGAAAGTTTAAAAATAGAAAGGAATTGCTAAAAGTAAAGAGGTTGGGAGAAAGTACCTTTATCCAGTGTGCTGGCTTTTTAAGAATAACTGATGGAGATAATCCTCTAGACAATACAGCAGTTCACCCTGAGTCCTATGATGTAGCTTTAAAGCTTATAGAAAAGCTAGGATTTTCCGCAGAGGATATAAGATTAGGTAAGCTTAAACAAATAGATTCTATGATAAATGAAAGAAACATATTAGACTTTGCAAAAGAGCTGGAAATAGGAGTTCCTACTTTAAGGGATATTATAAAGGAGCTAAAAAAACCAGGGAGAGACCCTAGAGACGAGATGCCTAAGCCTATTTTTAGAACAGATGTGTTAAAGATAGAAGATTTGAAACCTGATATGATACTAACAGGAACAGTTAGAAATGTAGTGGATTTTGGTGCTTTTGTAGATATTGGAGTAAAACAAGATGGGTTAGTGCATATTTCACATTTGTCTAATAAGTTTGTCAAAAATCCAATGGAGGTAGTATCAGTAGGGGATATTGTGAATGTCAGAATACTTGATGTAGATGTTGAAAAGGGGCGAATATCTTTAAGCATGAAGGATGTTAATATAAACTAAAGGAGGCTTGCAACGGGATAGGGAATAGAGGTCTTTTTTATATTATCCGTTTGCAGGATAATAAATGGAGGGGATAAAATGGATAGGACTTTGCTGAAGATAGAAAATAAGAGATTGGAATTTATAAATCAATTAATCCTAGAGACATCTTATATGCAAACTAACAGAGAATTGCTGGATACATCACTAAAAAAAGTTGCAGAGATAATAGACATAGATTTTGGCTATATAGTTAGTTATACTAAGAATGAGATAATTACTAGATATGTGGAGGGACAATATAATCTACCATATGGTCTATTAGAAGAAGTGCCTAACTATAGATTTGAAAGTAGCGAAATTAGAGAAATGATTAGGAAAAGAGTTCTAATAGTAGGACAAGAGGAATTATTAATTCCAGAGTACAAATGTTTTAGTAGAAAATATAGATTTAGTACTGTAATAACTGTCCCCATAGGATTTGACAGTACCAATGCTAATAAATTAATGCTTCTATTTTCACGTAAAGGTAAAGATGAGGTCTTAGAGCATGTTCCGTTATTAGAGACCATAGGAAATACCCTTTGGATGCTTATGCAAAAACAGAGGATATATGAGAAGTATCAAAACAATATTGTAAGGACTGAAAAGTTTAGGGCTTTGGGAGAGTTAGCAGGCGGAATAATCCATGATTTTAATAATTTACTGACTACAATACTGGGATTTTCTCAAATTATTTTGACGAGAGAATTAGAAGAAGAAGTAAAGGAATTTGTGAATATTATACATAAATCGGCATTGGACGGTAAAAAAATAGTAGAGAGGTTGCAAAATTTTAATCGTGGTAGAACACATACGGAAAAGGGTGTCTATGATATAAATTCAATTGTAGAGAGCTCTATAGAAATGGTAAGACCGAGATGGAAATATTTCTATGAATACTACGGAAATGAACTAAAAATAGAGAAAGATCTTCGAGCTAAGAGTAAGATTTTTTGTGTAGAGCATGAAATAAGAGAGGTAATCATAAATTTACTGTCAAATGCTATGGATGCAATGGAAAATGGTGGGGTTCTTTCGGTCAAAACTTATGATGAAGAGGACAAGGTAGTAGTAGAAATAATGGATACTGGCTCAGGAATTCCTGAAGAGATTAGAGAAGAAATTTTTGAGCCATTTTGTAGTACAAAGGGTATAAAAGGCACAGGGCTAGGTCTTAGTATTGTAAAGGATATTATAAACGATCACAAAGGCTTTATAGAGTTAGAAAGTAAAATTGGAGAGGGTACAACATTTAGGATTTATTTTAATAGATTTTTTGAAGATGATAAGCTAGAAAAAATGCCACGGGGTGAAATAAGTCATAATCTGAACATTAGTTCTAATGTAAATATTCTTGTAGTCGATGATATCCCGGAGGTTAGTGAAACAATAGTGCAAATGTTTAAGACTATTGGACTAAATGCTCAAATAGAATCGCAAAGTAAAAATGTAATAAATAGATTAATGCAAGAAAAATATGATATAATTATATGTGATTTAGCTATGCCAGAATTAAATGGAATTGATTTGAGTAAATTAGTAAAGGAAAAATTTCCTGATATTAAATTCATCATTATAACAGGCTGGCCTGGAAAAATTAAAAGCGAAGGCTATAATAATATAGATTATGTGCTTAGAAAGCCTCTTACGATAGAAGATTTATATAGTGCGATAGAAACAGTTCTTTTTACACCAAAGTTAGATGTTCAGCAAAGTCCAGAAGTTTAGGCAAGAAGTAACTTGCAATGGCATAAAGATTATTTATTATAAATTACTTTGTTTAATAATAAAGGGGGAATTGAAATGCTATTAATAAAAAATGCTAAAATTTATACAATGGTAGGTAATGAAGTAATAGAAAATGGTAGTATTTTGATTGAGGATGGAAAGATAAAAGAAGTAGGAAAAGATATAGTTGCCCCACTTGATGCAGAAGTTATTGATGCAGAGGGTAGACTTGTAACGCCTGGATTTATAGATGCTCATTGTCATTTAGGAATGTGGGAAGACGGTATAGGCTTTGAGGGCAGTGACGGAAATGAGGCAGTAGATCCAGTTACCCCACATTTAAGAGCTATTGATGGAATAAATCCAATGGATGTCACATTTAAAGAGGCAAGAGAAGGTGGAATTACATGTGTAGCTACAGGTCCAGGAAGTGCCAATGTAGTAGGAGGACAGTTTGTAGCTATAAAGACATATGGAGATAGAATAGATGATATGATAGTAAAAGAGCCTTTAGCTATGAAGGTAGCTTTTGGAGAAAATCCGAAAAGAGTTTATGATAGTCAGAAGAAATCACCAACTACAAGAATGGCTACAGCTGCCATACTTAGGGAAACATTAGCCAAGGCTAAAAGATATGTAGAAAAACTTGAGAAGGCAAAGGATGACCCATCAAAAGCTCCTGAATACGATATGAAGATGGAAGCAATGGCAAAGGTTATTAGAAAGGAAATTCCTCTAAAGGCACATGCTCATAGAGCAGATGATATATTTACAGCTCTAAGGATCGCAAAGGAATTTGATGTAGATATAACTCTTGAACATTGTACAGAAGGTCATTTAATAGCAGACCATCTTGCGAAGGAAGGAAAACCAGCTATAGTAGGTCCTACTCTTTCTGATAGATCTAAGTATGAACTTAAGAATCTTACATTTGATACTCCAAGAGTGTTACATAATGCAGGTGTTAAAATAGCTATAATGACAGATTCACCTGTTATACCATTACAATATCTACCAATATGTGCAGGATTGGCAGTAAGAGCAGGGTTAGATGAGATGGAAGCATTTAAAGCTATAACAATTAATCCAGCAGAAATACTAGGTATTCAAGATAGAGTAGGAAGTATTGAAGTAGGTAAAGATGCAGATATAGTGATTTTTGATGGTAATCCGATAAAAGACTTAGGATGCAAGACTTTTGCTGTGTTTATTGATGGAAAGAGAGTAAAGTAAGTCTACTGTAAATAGAATATGAAATAATTAGGAAATATTTGTGAAAAAAATATTTGACAAAACAATACTGTTATGAGATAATGAAATCGAAAAGTTAATATATAAAATCTTCAGGGCAGGGTGTGATTCCCGACCGGCGGTATAGTCCGCGAGCTGCTGTGCAGTTGACTTGGTGAGATTCCAAGACCGACAGTAAAGTCTGGATGGGAGAAGGTTTTGTTGATATCCGTGTACTATATAATCTCGAATTTAAATGTACATAAGGATATGAAAGCTTACAGCCCTGATATTATTCAGGGCTTTTATATTTTGCCTATTAGCTCTGGAGATAAATTAAATATTGGAGGGATTTTATATGCTAATAGTAAGAGAAAAAATGAATACAAGGACAATGGTAAAGACATCTGTTTTATCAGTACTGGCATTTTTAATAATGTACTTAGAAATGCCTTTATGGTTTACACCACCGTTCTTAAAGGTGGATTTAAGTGATATCCCAGCGTTAATAGGAGCATTTTCATTAGGACCTGTTGCTGGTGTAATCGTTGAGCTGCTTAAAAATGTACTAAACCTAGCTATTGAAGGAACTACTACAGGAGGAGTTGGAGAGCTTGCAAACTTTTTTGTAGGAAGTATTTTCGTATTTGCAGCTGGAGCTATATATCAAAATAAAAAAACCTTTAAAAATGCAGTACTAGGCATGATTACAGGTGCTATTGCTATGACATTAGTAGCTGCTGTGTTAAACTACTATTTTCTAATACCATTTTATGCAAAATTATTTGGAGTAACGGTAGATCAGTATGTTGAACTGGGAGCACAGGTAAATAGATTTGTCTCTGATTATAAAACATTCATTTTATATGGAATAGTACCTTTTAATCTATTTAAAGGAATCATGGTGTCAATTATTACGATACCTTTATATAAGAGAGTATCGCCAATACTGCATAGATAATACTCACCCTGCCAAAACAGGGTGTTTTTTTGCCTACTTGTATATAAAGTTTAAACTGGATATAATAAATTTAGGTCTATTAAGGAAGGATGAAACAATTGCTTAAAATTAATGTCGAGAATATAAAGGAAACAGAAAAAATAGGATACATACTTGGAAAACTTCTGACAGGTGGAGAAGTAATTTGCATGACAGGGGATTTAGGTGCTGGTAAGACTACTATGACTCAATCAATAGCCAAGGGTCTTGATGTGAAGGATTATGTGACCAGTCCTACCTTTACTATAATAAATGAATACGAAGGGAGATTACCACTATATCATTTTGATGTATATAGAATAAATGATGTAGATGAAATGTATGATTTAGGCTATGAGGAATATTTTTATTCAAATGGAGTATCCATTATAGAATGGGCAAATATAATAGAAGAAATACTTCCAAAAGAAAGAATGAATATAAAGATTCACAAAAAAGATAATATAGAAGGTAGAGAGATAATTATTGATGGAAATGGTGAAAAATATCAGAATATCATCAAAGCTCTTTCAGAGGAAATCTGCAAATAACTAAATTTATTTTATTGAATACCTATATACAAAGGAGCTGAAAAAATGAAGATTTTAGCAATAGATACCTCAAGCACTTCTGCAACATGTGCTATTATGGATGAAGATAAACTGTTAGTAGAATATACTCTTAATCATAAATTAACCCATTCGCAAAAGATAATGCCGATGATAAAAGATGCATTAAATAGTTGTGGATTAAAACCTGAAGATATAGATGTATTTGCAGTAGCAAAAGGGCCGGGTTCGTTTACTGGACTAAGGATAGGGGTGGCCACTGTTAATGGACTAGCTCAAGCTGTGAATAAAAAAGTAGTTGGCGTATCTACTTTAGATGCACTTGCATTTAATTTGCCATATTGTGAAGGAATAGTAGTACCTATAATGGATGCTAGAAGGGACAGAGTATTTACGGGAATATATAAATGGACTAATGGGAATTTGCATATAATATATGAGCAAACTGTATTAGAAGTTAAAGAGCTTATAGAAATATTAAAGGAAAGACCTGAAAGAATAGTATTTGTAGGAGATGGAACTTTAGCTTATAAGGATATTTTATCAGAAGCTCTTGGAGATAAGGTTATTTTTGCACCAAAAAGTGCTAATATGGCAAGAGCAGCTTCAGTGGCTGAGCTCGCAATGGCTAAAGCTGTAGAGGGAAAAACAGAAAGTTTTTTTGAGCTTGTGCCAGATTATTTGAGAGAATCTCAAGCACAGAGAGAATATAATGAGAGACATGGTTTAGTAGGTGACAATAATGAATGATGTAATTATTAGGAAAATGACTGAAGAGGATATAGATCAAGTGTTAGAAATAGAAAAAGAGTCATTTAAAACGCCATGGTCAAGAGAAGCCTTTGTGTTAGAATTAGAGAAAAATCAACTTGCTAGGTATATTGTAGCAGAAAAGGAAGGAAAGGTAATAGGCTATGGAGGACTATGGCTTATACTTGATGAGGCACATATAACCAATATAGCTGTAAGCTCTCAGTATAGAGGACAAGGTATCGGAAAGCTAATTATGGAAGGCCTTATAGAAATATGTGAAGAGAAAGGAATAAATAATATGACTTTAGAGGTTAGAAAGTCTAATATAGTAGCTCAATCTTTGTATAAAAAGTATGGGTTTGTTAATTGTGGAGTGAGACCAGGATATTATACAGATACAAAAGAAGATGCAATCATTATGTGGAGAGAAAAATAAATTTATTTTGTAAATGCTGTTAGGGATATGAGTCTAAAATCTTAAAAATTAGCAAAGAGCATAATGGAATAATAGTAAGAGAATTAATAGCAAAGATAAAAAAACAGTTAGTAGATAAGAAGCAATAATAAATAAAAGATCAGAGGAAATGCCCTCTGACTTTTTATTATTTTCTTATAAAAATAGAAAGCCATAATTTGAAATTTTGGGATTTTATAAAATCGTAATTATTCTGAAAAAAATACCAAATTATATTATAATATACTTATATTGAAGTATTTTTTAAAAATATATAGTCCATTATTATTACGTAATAATATTCCTAGGAGGTAGCAGCATGAAGAAAAAGGCAATAGGTATAGTTCTTGCAGCTATATTGGGGTTAGCTGTAATAATTGTTGGAGTTTTAAAAGCAATGAATACGGAGAATAGTGTCAGTACATATGTTACAGTAACAGAAGTAGAAAAGGAAGATGATTTTGATTCAACTTTGATTACAGAGGGAGTATTAAAATCAAAAGAACAGAGGAGTGTAATTTCAAATCTTCCTTATATTATAGAAGAAGTTTTGGTTAAAGAGGGAGATAAGGTATCAGAAGGAGATATACTACTAAAGCTTGATGTAAAGGATTTAGAGTATAAAATAAGAACTGCAGAATTGACTCTAGAAATGGAAAGACAAAGACTTAAAAGCTTAGAAAAACAGCTTAATGAATCAAATAATACGCTAGAGCTTGAGAAGAATCTTGAAAATGCTAGGTTGGCTTACGAAAATGCCCAAGAAAAATATGAAAGTTCTAAAGCTTTGTATGATGCAGGTGCTATAAGTAAGGCTGTTTTAGATGCTGATGAAGTAAATATGATAACAGCTAAAAATAATTATGAGCTGGCACAAAAGAAATTAGAAGACTTGAACAATAAAGATGATTTAATATCTAACATAGAAATTCAAAGAAAAAATGTGGAGATTCAAGAAATATCTCTTAAATCCCAAAAAGAATCTTTAGAGCAATCAGTTATAAAAAGCCCTATAACAGGAACTATAGTTCAAATGAATGCACGTGTAGGTATTCCTGCGACATCAGCTTCACCTTTATTTGCAATAGAAGATACAGAAAATCTAGAGATTGAGGTAGGAATACTAGAATATGATATAGGTAATATACAATTAGGACAAAAAGTAAAGGTTACGGGAGAAGCATTTAAAAGTAGGGAGATAAATGGTGTAGTGTCATTTATAGCGCCATCAGCAACAATAGTACCTACTGGTACTGGGAAAGAAACACAGGTTATAGTTAAGATAGACATTCCAAATGATGATAATTACTTGAAACCGGGGTTTACAGCAAATGTTGCTATAAATACTGCATATAAAAAGGAAGCTCTAGTAGTTCCTTATGAAACAATATATGAAAAGAAGGATGGAACAAAGGTAGTATTCAAAGTAGAAAATAATAAAATAAAAGAAGTTCCTGTTGAAATAGGAGTACAGGGAGATTTAAGAGTAGAGATTATATCTCCTGAGATTAAACTAGGAGACAAAATAGTAGTTAATCCTAATGAAAATCTAACAGATGGTTTAGAAGTTTCGATTTTAAACAGTACAGGTGAGCAGAAATGATAAAGATAGAAAACTTATGCAAAGTCTATAATACAGGTAAAATAGCTGTAGAGGCCCTAAAGGATGTAAATTTGGAAGTGAAGAAAAATGAATTTGTTTCCATAATGGGAGCTTCTGGCTCAGGAAAATCTACTTTAATGAATATATTAGGATGCTTAGACAAGCCTACATCAGGAACATATACCTTAGATGGTGTTTCAGTGGAAAAATTAAATGAAGTAGAGCTTGCTGAAATAAGAAATAAAAAAATTGGCTTTGTCTTTCAATCTTTTAACTTACTTCCTCGTACAACTGCACTGAAAAATGTTGAACTGCCAATGACTTATGCTGGCGTATCAAGAAAGGAAAGACGAGCCAGAGCGCTAGAAGTACTTGAAAAGGTAGGCTTGGCAGATAGAATTAACCATTTGCCTAATGAGCTTTCAGGTGGCCAAAAGCAGAGAGTAGCTATTGCAAGGGCTTTAGTGAATAATCCATCCATACTTCTTGCTGATGAGCCTACTGGAAACTTAGATACCAAGTCAGGTGAGGAGATTATGACAATTTTTAAGCAGCTAAATAAAGAAGGAGTTACTATAATATTAGTTACACATGAGCCTGAAATTGCTATGCATACTAAGAGAATTGTATTATTTAGAGATGGTCGTATTATAGAAGATAGACAAGTAGAGAATCAACTTATAAAAAATGCTTTAATGGAAGGATTATAATAAAGTAGTAGACAGCAAGTTAGGGATATAGAGGTGATAGAATGAATTTCTTAGAAAGTGTAAGCACTGCATTTTCAAGTCTTTGGGCTAATAAAATGCGAACTTTCCTCACTATGCTTGGAATAATTATAGGAATTTCTTCTGTTATAACGATAGTATCACTTGGACAGGGAAGTCAAGCTCAAATAGGCAGCGAATTTGAAAGAATGGGTGCTAATCTAGTGGCTATATATATTAATTGGGAAAAGGATTTGAATCGAAATGATTTTTTTAATGATGAGGATTTAAAAACTGTAAAAAGAGTCTTTGGAGACCAAATTACAGGAGTATCTGTAGTTCTTGGTGCCAGTGGAACTGCCATCAAGGGTAGAAGCAATGCATCAATAAATATGTATGGTGTAAGTGAAGACTATAATAAGATGACACCTGTAGATATCATTGAAGGTAGGTTCTTATTAGAGTCTGATGTGAAAGGGAATAGAAAGGTTTGTGTAATAGATGAGAAGTTGGCTGATAAACTGTTTAAAAGAAAAGATGTGTTGGGGGAGAATTTGATAGTAGATACTGGAGGTTCTAAATTATCTTTAACAATCATAGGAATTTATGAGACGCCAAGCGGTACGCTTGAAAGTCTTGCACAACAGCTTGTAGGGGATGTCACTAATCTATATGTGCCTTATTCTATGATGAAGACTATAGGATATAGCGACAGATATGGTCAATTTCAAATCAATGTAGTAGATAGTGACAAAATCGATGAAGTCAGTAAGGAAATAATTAGTGTATTAGAAAGAAGACATAGAAACGTTGGAAAAGACTATTATCTTTATCAAAGTGCACAGCAACAGATGGATATGATGAACAGCGTTTTAAGTATGATATCAAGTGTTATAGGAGCTATAGCTGCTATTTCTCTTTTAGTTGGCGGAATAGGAGTTATGAATATAATGCTTGTATCTGTTACTGAAAGGACTAGAGAAATAGGAATTAGAAAAGCTATTGGTGCTACAAGAAAAGATATATTAATTCAATTTTTGATAGAAGCTATGATTGTATCAGGAACTGGGGGAATAATAGGAACTATCTTAGGCTTAATTTTTCAAAGCATAATATCTATGTCAATAGGAATACCTCCTTCTGTATCTATAGGTACTATTCTAATAGCTGTTCTGTTTTCTGCTGCAGTAGGGATATTTTTCGGAATATATCCTGCAAACAAGGCTGCAAAGCTTGATCCTATAGAAGCATTGAGATACGAGTAGATAAGAAGCACGTTGTGCAGGATTAGCTTTCACATTTTTAGTTTATAATGTTAATAATTAGTTAATTATATGCTAAATAAAAGGAGTGAAAAAATGTCAGAGAGAATTAATGAAAATGAAGTAAAACCATTTAGCTGGTGGGAAAGATTAAAGTATGTTTTCATTAGCCCAAGCAAAGCTTTTGAAAACATAAGGCATTATCCAAAGGTATTATTCCCAATGCTTGTAATTATAATAGGAATGTTAGTATTGACTTTACTTAGAGTCGATGCCATGAAGGAGTATACAAAAGAAGTGACTATTAAGCAATATGCACAAATGGGAATTGATGTACCTCAAAACCTAGATGCATTACTAGAAATGCAAGTTTATTTTGCAATTGCAGGTTCAATTATAGTTTTAGTAATTACTTGGGTAGTTAAGAGTGCTTTAATAAATGCATTTTCAGGCTTTGTCAACGGAACAGGTACGTTTAAGCAATCACTTTCAGTAATTACTTATTCTTATTTGCCAGTTCTTTTAGGTAGTATTATAGTCACTATAATATCTTTAGTTGTTAATCGATATACTATATCTACATCATTAGCAGTATTTCTTCCAGATTCACAAATAGGTACATTTTTACATACTTTATTAACTAATTTAGATATATTTGTAATTTGGTATCAAGTGCTTGCAATTATAGGAATTTCAAAGGTATATTCAATAAGTAAGAAAAGTTCTTCTATATTAGTTTTAGGAACTTGGATTGTGTATATATTGATTACATCTGGATTAGGTGCATTAGGAACTAAATTAACTGGATTAGCTTAGAAATATTGATTATATAAAAGTGTTCTATAAGTTTAAAATTTAGTGTTTTATTGCATAAAACACAGGTCTATTGATCTGTGTTTTTATTTTTAAGCATTTTATAAAATTTTAAATTAATACAGATAATAAAATAAGGTATAAAAATAGGAGGGAGATAAATGGCAAGTAAAGAACAACTAATAAGAGTCGCAGAGAATTGTAGCGAACACAGATATACATCTGATGACAATAGGTTAATGTCTTCAGTTAATTCTTCAGGATATGTGGTGAGAAGCTGTGAAAACTGTGTACATTTTACAGAGGACCATAAATGTGATTTAGGTTTAACTGACAAGATTCTTTCAAATATGGCTATGGAAATGGACTATGATGAATGGAAATAGCTAATATTAAAGAAACTGTTCTATATGCATAAGTAAAAAGAAAGATTCTTCGTACTTGCGATTTTAGAATGATATATTATGTAAGTCATTCTAGACGTAATCGAAGAATCTTTTAAGTTTAGTTATAAATAATTTTCTAAGCTATTTCAAATAGTTAGTTATAATATGATTCTATTGTTAAATAGGAATTATCATTGAGCTTCTTTTCGTTATATTGATGAGCATTTTTCATTTGTGTAGACTTTAGAAATGCACATATGGTAATATGTTTTTTATGGGGATATAATATATTTTAGAATAGTAAAATCGATATGTAGCATTAAATAAGGAATAAACTTTTTTCCTTGAAATTAGGTTGTTTACTTACATATAGATTTGCAACTAAAAATCTGGAGGAAATAAAAATGAAAAATAAAGACATTATTACTTTGGCAATTGAAACTTCATGTGATGAAACAGCTGCAGCAGTTATAAAAAATGGCAGACAGGTATTATCTAATATAATATCTTCACAAATAGATATTCATAAAAAATTCGGTGGAGTAGTGCCAGAGGTGGCTTCAAGAAAACATATAGAAAATATAAATATTATCATTCAAAATGCATTAGATGAAGCTAAAATAACTTTAGATGATGTGGACAATGTTGGAGTCACTTATGGACCTGGACTTGTAGGAGCCCTTTTAGTGGGAATCTCTACTGCAAAGGCTCTTGCATTTGGTAAAGGCATACCTTTAGTGCCTGTAAATCATATAGAAGGTCATATATATGCTAATTTTATAGAGTATCCAGACTTAGAGCCTCCATTTGTATGCCTTGTAGTTTCAGGAGGTCATACACATTTAGTATATATGAAGGATTATGGAGAATATAAGCTTCTAGGAAGAACTAGAGACGACGCAGCAGGAGAAGCTTTTGACAAAATAGCTAGAGCACTCGGGTTAGGATATCCTGGAGGACCACTTATAGATAAGCTTGCTGCTGTAGGAAACAAAAATGCAGTAGATTTTCCAAGAGTATTTCTTGAAGAAAACAGCTATGATTTTAGTTTTAGTGGTCTCAAATCAGCAGTACTGAATTATCTAAACAGTGCAAAGCAAAAAGGAGAAAACATATCAATAGAAGACGTGGCTGCCAGTTTCCAACAATCTGTCATAGAAGTATTGACAGAAAAGGCAATAAGAGCTGCTAAGGAGATGCATTCCCCAAAAATAGTAGTAGCAGGTGGAGTAGCAGCAAATCAAGGACTTAGAGATATGCTGATGGAAAGAGGTAAAAAAGAAGGGTTAGATATTAGATTTCCTTCTAGAATATTGTGTACAGATAATGCGGCTATGATAGGATGTTCAGCTTACTATAATTTTATTAAAGGCAATATAGCAGAACTTGATTTAAATGCAGTACCAAACTTGAGGTTAGAGGATAATCATATATAGTTAAAAAAGTTAAGTTAATTTTATACTATTATTTTTGTTATTATGTTTATTAGATTATGTAAACTAGATTGCCTTTTTTTCGACATATTAAATCACAAAATTATTCACAACTTGTCCACATTATTTTTTGTATAAAAACAAAAAAACTGTGGATAATGTGGAAACGTTATGGTGAAGTGCATATCATATTATATAATAATGTGGATAACGTTGTGGATTATGTGAATAATGTGTGGATTAAATGGGGAAAATAAAATCTTTATTTCAAAAATTAGAATAAAATGGAATATGAACTATTTTTAAGATGTTTACATAATATTATAAATCGACAGATGAAACTCGAATTTTGGAACTATACATTTAAATAATTTGATATGGATTTCTAAAACCTTTTATTTGAAGGATAAATAACATTTAGCAGAGATAGGTGGAAGTTTAACAGAAGGTATTGCTTTTGGATATCATTTTGAATTTTGCTAGTTGAATTTAAGTTTTATATGTTTTTCTAAATGGATATAGAAAAATGGCTTTTTTATGGTGAAAAGTGATTAAAAAGTAATTGGGAAGAATCTCTTGTTTTTACTATATAGAGACTCTTCCCATTATGATTCTAGTTATTATGAATAAGATTCAGTTATGGCGACCCATTCATCGTAAAGTATTTCTAGATTGTTCTTTAGCTTTAAGATTTCTTGATGAATTTCTTGACTTTTTTCATGGTTTGTATATACACTTGGATCACACATCATATTTTCAAGCTCTTGAATTTTAATTTCATGTTCAGATATGTTTTCTTCCAAGGTTTTTATTTTTTCTTTTTGCTTTTTCTCTAAAAGTTTTTTATCTTTTTCCTTTTTTCTTTCAGCCTTTAGCTGAGTTTTTGTCTTTTCCATATATTCGTCTTCATCATCATAAACTGGTGTATTTTTCTTTTCCAAATAGTATGAATAATTACCTAAATACTCAGTAATACCTGTACTGGATAAATCAAGAATTTTATTTGTAACTTTATTTAAAAAATACCTGTCGTGAGATATAACTAAAAGAGTTCCATCATAATTAATAAGGGCATTTTCAAGGACTTCCTTAGAGTCAATATCTAGATGGTTTGTAGGTTCATCCATTAGAAGAAAATTAGCCTTTGACAGCATTAGTTTAATAAGTGCTACTCTGCTTCTTTCACCACCACTTAGTTCAGATATTTCTTTAAATATATCATCACCAAAGAATAAGAATTGAGCTAGTAATGATCTGATTTGATAATGGTCTAGTGAAGGTTTTTCATCCCATATTTCATCCACAACAGTTTTTTCTTCATTAAGATTAGATTGTTCCTGATCAAAATACCCAATATTGACATGATGCCCTAGTTCCACTGTTCCATCACTAGCAGGGAGTTTTCCCATAATTATTTTAAATAAAGTAGTTTTTCCAATGCCATTAGGGCCTATAAGTCCAACCTTTTCTCCTCTATATATGTCAAAGTTTAAATTACTGAAAAGGCATCGGTCACCAAAATATTTGCTTAAATTTTTTACAGATAATACATTATTACCACTTTTTATCTCTGGCTCAAATCTTATTTTAGACTTTTTATTTTCGCTGATGGGCATCTCGAGTTTTTTCATTTTATCCAACATTTTTTGTCTGCTCTGAGCTTGTCTTATATATCTTTGTCCACCATAAGACATAAACCTTCTTATGATTTCTTCTTGTCTAGCAATTTCTTTCTGCTGTTCTTCGTATTTTTTCTCTAAGAGTTCTAGTTCTTCTTTTCTTTTTTTCATAAAGCTAGTGTAATTTCCGTTGTATATTTTGAGAGTGGACTTCTCTAAATAAAATATTTTAGACACAGTATTATCAAGGAAGTATCTGTCATGGGATATAATTATTGCTGCACCTTTGTATTCTTTGATATATCTTTCTAGCCAATCTATGGCTTGGATATCAAGATGGTTGGTAGGTTCATCTAAAAGTAAGATATCAGGCTTATTTAAAAGTAACTTTGCTAGCATAACCCTAGCTTTTTGACCACCGCTTAAATGATTTACAGGCATATCAAATTGTTCTTCACTAAAGCCTAGACCTTTTAAAGTTCCTTTTATTTCACTTTTGAATCCATATCCATTTTTATTTTGAAATTCTTCCATGAGATGAGCATATTCATCCATTAATGAATCTAAAATACTAGAATTTTCTTTTTGGCTTTCTTCACTAATGCTCTGTTCAAGCTCCCTTAATCTTTTTTCCATATTTATTATAGGTATGAATACTTCCATAACCTCATCAAAAACAGATTTATTACTTTCTATCTGTGTATTTTGCTCAAGATAGCCTATTTTACAGTCCTTCGATATATATATTTCTCCAGAATCCATAGAGGTTTTTCCGCATAGAATATTAAATAATGTTGATTTTCCAGCTCCATTAATACCAACAAGACCAACCTTTTCATTATCATTTAGTGAAAAAGTGACTTTATCCAATATTGTATCTACTACATAGCTTTTAGATATATTGCTACATGATAAAACTATCACTTTTGTTTCCTCCTCATTTTTTATCAATGCAGATAAACAACTTATATTTCGAGATTACGTATATTATAATTCTAACAAAAAACGTTTAAAAAAGAAACATTAGGGTATTATTTTAAGAAGAGTAGAGACAATAATTTTGTAGATGCAGAGGAAAGCTTGATTCTCAAATTGACAGAAAATTAACCTAATGGTATAATATTTTAAATATACCGTGACATTAAAATCTGAATAAGAGTGGGTGGAAAAATTATATGGAAAGAGAAAATCGTGTTTCTATGGCAGTTATAAGGAGACTGCCTAAATACTACAGATACTTAGGGGAATTACTAGATAAGGATGTTAATAGAATATCCTCTCAAGAACTTAGCAATATTACGGGATTTACAGCTTCTCAAATAAGACAGGATTTAAATAACTTTGGTGGATTTGGACAACAAGGCTACGGATATAATGTAGAAGAACTACATAAGCAACTAGGGAAAATTCTAGGTTTAGATAGAACTTACAAAACAGTTCTAGTAGGTGCAGGTAATCTTGGGCAAGCAGTAGCGAATTATAGAGGATTTGAAGATGCAGGATTTAAGCTTTTAGCTTTATTCGATAAAAATCCAAAATTAATTGGACTAAAAATCAGAGATATAGAAATATTAGATGTGGACCTACTTGAGGATTTTATAAGGAACAATGAAGTTGAAATTGGTGTCATAACTACTCCAAAGGAACAGGCCCAATGGGTAGCTGATAAGTTTGTTAACAGCAACATAAAGGGCATATGGAATTTTGCTCCTACTGACTTAAAGGTTCCTGATGATGTAGTAGTAGAAAATGTTCATTTAAATGAAAGTTTATTTATATTATCATATATGTTTAAGGAAGTTAATAAAAATAAAAAATAAAAGTGTCCATATAAATGACACATGTTATCGTAGAAGTGTACAAAAAACAGACTATCCTACTTGTAGGCAGTCTGTTTTTTTGTTCTATTTTTTATGCATAATAAAATTCTATATAAGAGCCTGTGTTTAAGGAATTATCTTATATTAGTGTTATAAAAACTATCAGATATTGCAAATAGTTTAAATAAATGTTAATAAATTAACAGGATTTGGTAGTGAATAAGATAGAATTTTAAGGAAAAATGACTGATAAGTATACATAATTCAAAACACAATATATTGTTAACAAAATGTAATATTACTTTTTGCAAGGACAATAGATATTTAGATATTAATAGAGTATAATGAAATTAGTGGCAAGATTCTTGCATAAATATAGATATATATGTTATAAAATTATCAATGTTATATAAATGAGGAGGGAATAAAATGGATTTTAGCTTTACAAGTGAACATGAAGCTATACGAAAAGTCATGAGGGAATTTGCTGAAAAGGAAATAAAGCCTATTGCAGCAGAGATTGATGAAACAGAAAGATTCCCTAGAGAAAATGTTGAAAAGATGGCAAGGTATAATATGTTGGGTATACCTATACCAGAAGAATATGGTGGAGCAGGGGGAGACGACATCGCCTATGTAATAGCAGTAGAAGAGCTTTCTAGAGTATGTGCCACAACTGGAGTAATATGTTCTGCTCATACTTCTCTCGCTTGCTGGCCTATATTAAAGTATGGTACTGAAGAGCAAAAAAGAAAATATTTAGTTCCATTAGCTAAGGGAGAATATTTAGGTGCCTTCGGGCTCACAGAGCCAAATGCAGGTACTGACGCAGCAGGACAGCAAACTGTAGCAGTCCTTGAGGGCGACTACTATATATTAAATGGAAGTAAAATATTTATTACTAATGGTGGACAGGCAGATGTATATATTATATTTGCAATGACTGATAAAACTAAAGGTACAAGAGGAATAAGTGCTTTTATTGTGGAAAAGGATTTCCCAGGCTTTAGAATTGGTAAAAAAGAAAATAAAATGGGTATTAGAGCATCTTCTACTACCGAGCTTATATTTGAAAACTGCAGAGTGCCAAAAGAAAATCTATTAGGTGAATTAGGAAAAGGATTTAAAATAGCTATGACTACTTTAGACGGAGGAAGAATTGGTATAGCAGCTCAAGCACTAGGAATAGCACAAGGGGCTTTAGATGAAACTATAAAATTTGTTAAGGAAAGACAACAATTTGGAAAACCAATAGCACAGTTCCAAGGCGTTCAATGGATGATAGCCGACATGGTTACAAGAGTAGAAGCAGCAAGGCTTATGGTATATAGTGCTGCTTGGAGAAAATCAGTAGGCTTAGATTATAATAATGCAGCAGCTATGGCAAAATTATTTGCTTCAGAGACAGCTATGGAAGTGACTACTAAAGCAGTACAGCTACACGGAGGCTATGGATATACTAGAGATTATCCAGTAGAGAGAATGATGAGAGATGCTAAGATAACTGAAATATATGAAGGAACTTCACAAGTTCAAAAGATGGTAATATCAGCAAATGCTTTAAGATAGAAAGGGAGTGAAAAGGTTATGAGAATAATAGTTTGTATAAAGCAGGTTCCTGATACTAATGAAGTTAGAATAGATCCAGTAAAAGGAACTCTTATTCGTGAAGGAGTTCCAAGCATTATAAATCCAGATGACAAGAATGCTTTAGAAGAAGCTTTAAAAATAAAAGAAACTTATGATGATGTAGAAGTAATAGTACTATCTATGGGACCAACTCAGGCTAAGGAAGCCTTAAGAGAGGCCATTGCCATGGGAGCAGATAGAGCTATTTTACTTAGCGATAAAGCCTTTGCAGGAGCAGATACTTGGGCTACATCTGTTACATTGTCTGCTGCAATAAGAAAGATTGGAGATTATGACATAATATTCTGTGGTAGACAAGCAATAGATGGAGATACAGCTCAGGTAGGACCACAAATAGGAGAGCATCTTGGACTTCCACAGATTACTTATGTTGAAAAGCTTGAAATCAAAGAAAGAACTGTAATCGCTCATAGATCATTAGAAGATGGATATTATGTAGTAAAGGCAGAGATGCCAGTCCTTCTTACTGCAATAAAGGAGTTAAATACTCCTAGATATCCTTCTATTAAAGGCATATATAAAGCATATAGAAATGAAGAACTGATTGAAGTTTGGACAGTTGATGATATAGATGTGGATAGAGATCAAATTGGACTAAAAGGTTCTCCTACTCAAGTTAAGAAATCTTTCACTCCTGAGTCAAAGAAGACAAGTGTTGAAATGTTAACTGGTAATCCTAAGGAAATAGCTAGACAGTTTGTAATCAGACTTAAGGAGAGACAGATTATATAAGAGTGTATAATAAGGGTATAATGCAAAGGATCTATTGTCCTTTTAAATGACAGGTAGAAACTATTTTGAGGATAGAGAAGAACTTTTAAATAGGAAAAGTGTTTTTTGCATTTTATAATTTGATATATAGAGGTGATATAAATGGCTGTTAAGGTTATAGAAGAGAAATGTACTGGTTGTTTTACATGTACTGATTCCTGCCCATTTGAAGCTATAGAGATAAAGGGAGATAAAGCTCATATAAAAGACAACTGTACATCATGTGGTGCTTGTGTAGAGACTTGTCCTTTTGATGCAATAGCTAAGGAAGATGAAAAGAAATCAGAAGTAAATGATATATCTAATTATAAAGGAGTTTGGGTGTTTGCAGAACAAAGAGAAGGGAAGTTATTAAATGTTGCAATTGAACTTTTAGGAGAAGGTAGAAAAATAGCTGACAAACTAGGAGTTGAGCTTACAGCAGTTTTACTTGGTCATAAGGTAGATGACATTGCAGAAAGATTAATTAAATATGGCGCAGATAAAGTACTATATGCTGAAAGCCCATTATTAGAAACTTATACAACAGATGCATATACTAAGGTCATATCAGAGTTAGTCACAGAAAGAAAACCAGAAATTATTCTTATAGGAGCTACTAATATAGGAAGAGATTTAGGACCTAGACTATCTGCAAGATTACACACAGGTCTTACTGCAGATTGTACAAAGCTTGAAATTGATGAAGAAGATAAGAAGTTACTTATGACTAGACCTGCTTTTGGTGGAAACTTAATGGCTACTATAGTATGTCCAAACCATAGACCGCAAATGTCTACAGTTAGACCAGGAGTAATGGAAAGAGCAAGATATGATGAAAACAGAAAAGGTAAAATTGAACTAGTAGATGTGAAATTAACCAAGGAAGATATTAAGGCTGTAGTCGAAGAAAAGATTAAATCAGATAAGGCAGAAGTACCGCTAGAAGAGGCTAAAATTGTAGTTTCAGGTGGTAGAGGTTTAGGAACTAAGGAAGGATTTGAATTAGTCGAAAAGCTAGCTAAGAAGCTAGGAGGAGTTGTAGGCGCTTCTAGAGCTACTGTAGATTCAGGATGGATAGAACATTCTCATCAAGTTGGTCAAACAGGTAAAACAGTTAGACCTAAGCTTTATATTGCCTGTGGTATATCAGGAGCCATTCAACACTTGGCAGGTATGCAAGATGCAGAATGTATAATAGCTATTAACAAGAACCCAGATGCACCTATCTTTAAAATCGCTGACTATGGAATAGTTGGAGATGTAAACGAAATAATACCAGCAATTCTTGAAGCACTAGATAATGTAGATGACATAATAACATATATGAGGGATATGGCATAAAAAGTATTGAAAAGAGGGGCTTGCTTTATAAAGTAAATGAGCTCCTCTTAATTTTATAACAAATTAAGAAATTTTATTATCTTGTTTCTTAATAAAATGACCAATACTGTGAAGTTAAGAAAAGTTATTCTGTTAATATACTTTATTATGAATTTTTCTTATAATGAAAAGAAAAATTTGATATAATATTTTAACATGCATATTTTACCTTTAGTAACAAGATAATAAGTTTGAATTTGTATAGGAGATTGTTTTACCAGTAGTGTGAAAAAGGTTATGAATAAACAGAATATAATGCAATATGTTTAATATAAATGCTATAATTTAAGTAGTATTATGAAATAAGAGGGGTATGGATAAATATGGATTTTATACCATTTAAGAAAAAGAATTTAAGCGATGAGGTTAAAAGTTATTTATATGAGTATATAAAGAAAATGGATATAAAATTTAACACAAAACTTCCATCAGAAGATTCTATTGCACAAAGTCTTGGAGTAAGTAGGGTTACTGTAAGAAAAGCACTTACAGACCTTGAGCAGGAAGGAATTATATTTAGAATCCACGGTAAAGGAACATTTGTAAATCCCGAAGCATTGCAAATGAATGTAAATATTGCCTTAGGAACAGAATTTGAGCAAATGATTATAGATAGTGGCTATAAGGCAAATGTTGAGATGGTCAATTTTGAAGTAAAGCCAGCAGGGTATAAAGTGGCAGATAAGCTTCAAATAAAAGATGATGATATGATTGCTGTTGTAGAGAAAATATTTTATGCAGATGAACATCCTGCTATTTATTGTATTGACATGTTTCCAATTGACATAATTGGAGGACAAGTTACTGATCAAGAGGCTAAATTATCTATATTCGATTTGTTGAGAAAAAAAGCAGGAAAGATAGTAACTTGGGATAAGATAGAATTAAGAGTTTCTACAAAAGAACAGATATCTAGCAAATATGATTATATTAATTATATGGCTAATGATGTATTTTTAGTTATAGAAACAATTAATTATGATCAAGATAATAATCCAGTATTATATGATATAGAGTTTCATGATACTAATTATATAAGATTTAATACAATTCGCCAGAAAAATATTAAGTTTAAGGATTATTAGTAGAATTTTTTTATATAAAATTTGTAATTTTCATACAAATCATAGTAATTGTTATTGATTAAACAAAAGTATTATGATATTATAGAAGAAAAGGTAATACCATATTATCTTTTCTAGCTTTTATTTTTTTATTAAATGTAAAGGTAATACCATATTACCATAATAGGATATCTGTTTTATGGTTGTACTAGAATCTCAACTTGCCTTGGGAAATTTTAAGAACTATTTTTTAGAGGCATCGGGATTCTTGTAAATATAATGAGCAGTTTAAAGTTTTCAAGGCTGCTAAAAAAATAAAAGGGGGAGTTTTATGAGCACAGCAGTATCTAAAGCAAAAGAAACAAGTTTCCTAGAGAGAAAATTTAAGCTCAAGGAGAACGGAACGAATGTAAAAACAGAGATTTTAGCTGGGCTTAATACATTTTTGACTTGTGTTTACATTGTTGCTGTCAATCCTGCAATCCTATCAACTACAGGAATGGATGTAAAAGCAGTGTTTTGGGCAACAGCTGTATCCTCTGGATTTGCATGTATCTTAATGGGATTACTTACTAATTTCCCATTTGCATTAGCTCCAGCTATGGGATTAAATGCATACTTTGCTTTTTATGTTGTTGGTGTATTAGGTCTTTCTTGGCAAAATGCATTAGCATGTGTGGCTATTTCAGGGATTACATTTACAATATTGACTTTTTTAAAAGTTCAGCAAAAAATAATTGATGCGATTCCTCAATGTATAAAAAATGCAATAGGACCTGGAATAGGGTTTTTTATAGCATTTACTGGACTTTCCCAGGCAGGTATTATAGTTCCAAGTGCAGATACGCTAGTGCAACTTGGAGATTTATCAAATCCAGGAGTTATATTAGCTTTAATAGGAATAGCAGTAACTGCAGTTCTAGTTATAAAGGGAGTCAAAGGTGGAATGCTAATTGGAATACTTTTAGTGACAATTTTAGGGCTATTTGTTAAGGATCCAACAACAGGACTTCCATATACTCAATGGCCTACTGGTGGAATTATAGCTTTTGAAAATCCAATAACTGCATTGGCACCAACCTTTGGTCAATTGTCTTTAAAAGGAATGTTTGATGGACCAGCAGTAGCAATACTTGGAGTGTTATTTGCAATTTTTAGCTTCTTATTTGTGGACTTATTTGATAGTATAGGTGTTTTATTAGGAGTTTGCACAAAAGCTGGTTTTGTTAACGAAAAAGGAGAAGTACAAGGTGCAGGAAAAGCCTTATTCGTATCAGCATTTGGAGCATTTGTAGGAGCTATATTAGGTACAAATACAGTAACTATATATGGTGCTGAAAGTACAACAGGTATTGCAGAAGGTGGAAGAACTGGATTAACTGCAGTAACTGTGGGAATATTATTCTTTGCATCTTTAATATTATCACCATTATTCTTAATGATACCATCTATAGCTACTGCTTCAGCTCTTGTAATGGTTGGTGTATTTATGCTTGAACCACTTAAAGACATTGAACTTGGAGATCTTTCAAGTGCTTTCCCAGCATTCTTAACTGCAGCTATAATGCCTTTTACTTCTAGTATAGATAGAGGAATCCTATTTGGAATATTAGGATACACATTAGCAACAGTAGCAGCAGGTAAAAAGAAGGAAATCACAAAGACTATATGGATATTAACAGTTGTACTATTTGTATATTTAATATTAGAGATACTTATAAAATAAAGTTAGACTAAAATAAAAAAGGCGGGATAAAGTATGAGAACATTTGAGGAAATTAAAACAATAGTTGAAACTGGTCTTGGTAAACACCCTTGTGATTTAAAATTAGAAAATGTAAATCTTGTAAATGTATTTTCAGCAGAAATCTATCCAACTAATATCTATATTAAGGATAAAAGAATAGTATCTATCGATCCTGATGCGAAATTAGAGGCAAAGGAAGTCATCGATTGCAAGGGCCAGTATGCAGTTCCAGGTTTTATAGATTCTCATATGCATTTTGAATCTACATTACTTTCTCCAGAAGCTCTTGCAAGTGTTATGGTTCCTCAGGGAACTACAACAATATGTGCAGACCTTATGGAAATAGCAAATGTAGCTGGTGGACCAGGACTTAAGGCTATGCTAAGTTCTATGTCAAGGCTTCCATATCGTATGGTAATAGAGGTTTCATCGAGAGTTCCTACAGCACCTGGTCTTGAAACAACTGGCGCAGTACTTGGAGCAAAGGGAGTTGATGAGATACTTGAGTGGACAGAAAGTGTAAGTCTAGGAGAACTTGACCCTTCAAAAATACTTTTTGTTAAAGATGAATATCTGCAAAAAGTAGCTTCTACTCTCCAAAAGAGAAAAATTGTCAATGGACATGCTATAGGACGCTTAGGACAAGAGTTAAATGTCTATGCGAGCTCAGGAATTTCAGATGATCATGAATGCGTTAACTATGAAGAGCTTATAGCAAGACTAAGACTCGGTATGAAAGTAATGGTTAGAGAAGGAAGTTCAGAAAGAAATGTAGATGAGCTAATGAAAGCAGTTGTTGAAAATGGTTTAGATTATGATAATCTTTTATTCTGTACTGATGATAAGCATGCTGATGAAATAAGAGATGAGGGACATATAAATTACAATGTTAATAGAGCAATAGAGCTTGGAGTTCCTCCAATTAAAGCTATTCAAATGGCTACAATAAACGCAGCAAAGCATTTTAGAGTAGAAGACGAAATAGGAAGTATAACTCCAGGTAGAAAAGCAGATATAATTCTCACTGAAAATGTAAATAAAATCAAGCCAACAATGGTCATATTTGAAGGAAAGATAGTTGCTAAAGATGGCAAATTACTAGAAGAATGTAAAGTTGGTGAATATCCACAATGGATAAAAGAAACAGTGAAGTTTAAAAACCCAATTACACCAGAATCCTTTGCATTGAAATCTAAATCTAATGGCAACAAAACCAAGGTTAATTTAATTGAGCTTATTGATAAGCAAATAATAAATGAGTGGAAGACTGCGGAGCTTCCAGTAGAAAATGGTTTCATTAAAAATGATGTAGACAATGACATTTTGAAACTTGCTGTAGTTGAAAGATATGGAAAAACAGGAGGAGTAGGAATAGGATTTGTTCGAGGATTTGGACTTAAAAAAGGAGCGTTAGCTTATTCAATGTCTCATGACCACCATAACATAGTTTCAGTAGGAACTAATGATGAAGATATGTCTGTTGCAGTTAATGCAATACATGATATGCAGGGAGGACTTGTTGCAGTTAATGAAGGTAAGATAATCGCAAAAATGCAGCTTCCAATAGGAGGATTGATGAGTGAAAAATCTGCAGATGAAGTTATGGCAGAAATAGCTAATGCAGATGAAGCAGCAAGAAGCTTGGGATGTACTATTTCTGCACCATTTATGATATTAAGCTTTATATCTCTTCCTACTGTACCAAACCTTGGATTGACAGATATGGGTCTTGTAGACGTGTTAAATCACAAACTAATAGATGTAGAAATATTAGATTAATAAAGTTAGGACTACTGGTAGGGGGAGGAGTGTAATACTTCTCTCCCTATATATTTAGTAGATTAGGGGCTAGAGGAGTGATAAGAGTGTTAATGATAAATGATTATATAAGACCAAAAAGTATCAGAGAAGCATATGAGTTCTTGACTAATAGAGAAAACTCACAGGTCATTGGAGGAGGAGCTTTTCTAAGACTAAGCTCAAAGGATATAGATTTAATAATAGATCTTTGCGATTTAGATTTGAATTTTATCAAGGAAACTGATACAGCTGTAGAAATAGGAGCAATGACTACTTTTAGGGAAATAGAAAAAAGTGATATTTTAAAAAAGTATTTTGGAAACCTAATATCTGATTCTGTAAAAGAAATTGTAGGAGTTCAGTTTAAAAATTACGTAACTGTTGGTGGAAGTATATATCCCAAGTATGGTTTTTCAGATTTGATAACTGCCCTTCTTGCATTAGAGTGTAAGGTTGTACTGTACAAATCTGGTGAAATGAGATTAGAGGATTATTTAAAGGAGAAAATAGATGGGAAGGATATACTAATAAAAATAGTATTAGCCAAAGAAAGCACGCTATCTTCATATAAATCTTTGAGAAAATCTAATGGTGATTTCTCAATTCTTAATGTGGCAGTGACAAAGAGTAAAAATGGATATAAGGTTGCTGTTGGTGCGAGACCAGAGGTTGCAATGTTAGCGTATGAAGCAGCAGAATTCTTGAATTCTAATTCTTTTGTAGATGAAGATATAGCCTTAAAAGCAGCAGAGATATGCTGTGAAAGCCTATCATTTGGCTCAAACTACTTAGCATCATCAGAATACAGAAAAGAGTTATGTAGGGTGCTTGTGAAAAGGGCTATTATGGAGGTGGTTAAATGAAAGCAATTGTCAATATAAATAATCAAGATAGAGAGTTAATTTTTGAACCACATGAATATCTTCTTGATGTATTGAGAAGATATGGATTTTTAAGTGTTAGAAGAGGATGCGATACAACATCTTGCAGCGTGTGTACAATTTTAGTGGATGGCAAACCTGTTCATTCCTGTTCTTACCTTGCAGCAAGAGCAGAAGGACATAAAATTACTACTGTGGAAGGAGTAGAAGAAGAAGCCAGAAAGATTGCTAAGCTTCTTATGGATGAAGGAGTAGATCAATGTGGATATTGTAGTCCTGGCTTTGTAATGACATTGATAGGCTTAAAAAATGAGAATGAAAATCCATCAGATGAAGAAATATTAGATTATTTTATGGGAAATCTTTGTAGATGCTCTGGGTATGTTGGACAGCTAACTGCAATAAAGAAATACTTGGGGGTGAAATGATGAAGGTAGTAAATCAATCAATACCTAAAGTTGATGGTTTAGGGCTAGTTATGGGAAAGCCTACATATACCGAGGATATTATACCTAGAAATGCATTAGTAGTAAAAGTGTTAAGAAGTCCTCATGCATTTGCAAGAATAAAATCAATTGATGCAAGCGAAGCCTTAAAACTGCCAGGAGTAGAATGTGTATTTACTTATAAAGATGTGCCAAAAGTTCCTTTTACAAGAGCAGGACAAGCCTATCCAGAACCATCAATGTATGATAAGTTCATACTAGATGAGTATGTAAGACACATAGGTGATGATGTGGCTATAGTGGCTGCAGTAGACGAAGTATCAGCAGAAAAAGCCTTGAAACTTATAAAAGTAGAATATGAAGTGTTTGAACCAGTACTTGATTTTGAAAAAGCAGAAGGACATAAATCTGTAATTCATTCTGGAGATAAAATCGAATGTAAAGTTGATGTAGGTCTTGAAGCAGATAAAAACATAGCTGCTAAAGTAGATATAGCAATGGGAGATGTGGATAAAGTATTAGATGATTGTGAAGTGGTTATTAGGAGAAGATATTATACTCAAGCTACACATCAGACTATGCTTGAGTCATTTAGATCAGCAGCATATATTGACGAAAGAGGAAGACTTGTCATAATAGACTCGACTCAAATACCATTTCACGTCAGAAGATTTTTAGCTAGAGCTTTTCAAATTCCAGCTAATAAAATAAGGGTAATAAAGCCTAGAATAGGAGGAGGCTTTGGAGCCAAACAAACAGCTAACTCAGAGTTTTATACTGCCTTGGTAACACTCAAGACAGGAAAGCCATCTAGGATCATATATTCTACTGAAGAAGTTTTTGAAGCAGGAAGTCCTAGACATGCTATGAGATTTGATGTTACTATTGGAGCAGATAGAAATGGTAGAATTAGAGCCATAGATTTAGAGGGACTTTCTGACACAGGAGCTTATGGAGAACATGCTTATTCAGTATTCCTTCAAGCAGGGATGAAGTCATTAAATCTATATAATAAAGTTGAAGCAGCAAGGTTTAAAGGAAAAGTAGTATATACTAATCATACTCCAAGTGGGGCCTTTAGAGGATATGGCGCTACTCAAGGTATATATGCTGTAGAAAGTGCAGTGAATGAGTTAGCTCATGAACTCAATATTAGTCCTATAGATATTAGAAAAATGAATATGATAAGGCAGGGCGAGGCTGCAATCAAGTTTAATTTTAATGGGATTAAAAATACAGCACCAACTGAGATTGTTGAAAGCTGTGCCCTTGATTATTGTATAGATAGAGGAAAAGAATTAATTGGATGGGATGAAAAGTATCCTAGAAAGGTTATTGATAAAAACAGAGTCCGTGGAATAGGTATGGCCATAGGACGACAGGGTTCTGGTATAGCTAATGTAGATATGGGATCTGCTACAATAAACTTATGTGATGATGGGTCATTTACATTACTTGTAGGAGCAACAGATTTAGGAACAGGCAGTGATACAATATTATCACAAATTTGTGCTGAAGGATTAGGAGTTTCTTTTGATAAGATTAATATTATATCTTCTGACACAGATATTACCCCATTTGATGGGGGGGCATATGCATCAAGTACAACATATGTAACTGGAAATGCAGTAAAAAAAGCAGCTGAAAAAATGCGAAGGCTTATTGAAGAAGAGGGCGCAAGAAACCTTGGAACTGATGTTGATAAGGTTGAATTTGACGGGAAATTCATAAAGGTTAAAGGATATGACAAAGCCATATCTTTAGAAGAATTGGCTATAAAATTAATGTATTCTCAGAAACAACTTGTAGCGTCTGATTCCTATGTTTGTCATAAATCACCACCACCTTACATGGCAGGGTTTGCGGAAGTTGAAGTAGATTTAGAAACAGGTAAAGTTGATGTGATAAACTTTGCAGCAGTATTAGACGTTGGCACAGTAATCAATCCAAATCTTGCAAGGACTCAGGCAGAGGGTGGAATTGTGCAAGGAATAGGTATGGCACTTTTTGAGGATGTTAAGATCGATTCAAGAGGCAAAATGATTACTAATAATCTAATGAACTATAAAATTCCTACAAGAAAGGATATAGGAAATATTATAGTAGAGTTTGCAGAAAGCTATGAACCAACAGGGCCTTTTGGTGCAAAATCCATAGGGGAAGTAGTAGTAAATACATGTTCTCCTGCTATTCAAGATGCCATATATAATGCGGCAGGGATTAGAGTTAGAGATTTGCCTATGACACCTGAGAAAATACTTAGAGAACTAAAAAGCAAAACTAGATAAACATATTAAATAATAGAAAGAGGTTAGATATGATATAACCTCTTTTTTATTGAGCTTAGTTGAGATTATTAGTATAAAATGTAATTATTTGAAAAAATTTTTTATAAATTGGTGATAATTGTTGAAAAATATATTGATTTAGGTATAACTAATAATGTATTATTTATAAAATAACATTTATTTTCATATTTTGAATTTTTAGTATAGAGGAGGTGTATTTTTTGAGAAGGGATAACCATAGAAAAGCGACTGCAAAAAGTAAAAATAGCAAAAGAATAAGACTAGGAATTAGAGGGAAATTAATAACCATATTTATCTTGATTATTTTTCTATCTAATCTTATTTTGGGTTTAGGAGCTTATATTACTTCCATAAATGTTGTTAAAAATCAATTTGAAGATTCGACTAAAACTCTTGCAGATGAAATAAATAGGGAAATAAACTTATATTTTCAAAGATTTGAAGAAGGGGCAAAGTTCATGGCTTCAGATTCAAATGTTCAATTAGCATATGTGGATGAGGAATGTGCCCATTGGATGATGAAAAGCTTTGAGAATTTTATAGATAGTTATGGGGATGTTACGAATATTTATTTAGGTACAAAAAATGGTGACGTATTTATATATCCTAAAACTGACTTACCTCCAGATTTTGATCCTAGAAAAAGAGACTGGTATATGGAAGCTGCAAATAATAGGGAACTAATATGGACAAATCCATATATAGATACAGCAACTAAAGAATTAGTTATAACAGCAGGAGTACCTGTCTATGATAATATAGATTCAAGCAAATTAGTAGGTGTGCTGGGAATAGATATTAAACTAGAAACTTTATCTAAACTTCCTTCTAATATAACTGTAGGCAAAGAAGGGAATTTAATAATATATGATAAAGAAGGTACTGTTCTCATACATAAAAATAAGGATTTGATTGGAGAGATTCCTTCTGAACCAGAAATTATTGGAAGCTATAAAATCTGGTGATATAAGTTTTATAGAGTATAAAAGCGATGAAAATGGTGTTGTGAAAAAGAAGTTAGCAACTATTAATGTAATGGATAGTTTAGGATGGAGAATAGTTTCTAGTGTTTATTTAGATGATATATCAAGTTTTAATGCTAGGATACTATACTATACATCTGTTATTGGATTTATATCTCTAGTATTAGCTATTATTTCTGTACTTATTTACTCAAGAACCTTAACTCGACCAATAATATCTCTTTCTAATAATATGCAGAGGGTAAAAGATGGAGATTTTACTATTAGAGTTAGTGATAACAGAAAAGATGAAATAGGTATTCTAAATGAGAACTTTAATATCATGATAAATAATCTTTCAAATCTAATAGAAGTAATTCAGAGGGTTTCCATGGAAGTATCTGCTTCTGCTCAACACTTAGCTGCTACAGCAGAAGAGACTAGTGCATCATCAGAGGAAGTTACAAGAACAATTGAGGAAATAGCAAAGGGAGCCTCAGATCAAGCTCAAGATTGTGAAACTGGGGTTATGTTAGTGACTAATCTTGATAACAGATTTGCAGAACTTACCCATAGTTCTAATGAAATGTTTGAGGTTGCTAGAGATGTGTTGGGAACAAGTATGAATAGTGCTAAGATAGTTGATGAACTGCATTCTAAAACAGAATTAAATAATATTGCTGTAGATGAAGTAGAAAAAGAGATATTCAATTTAGATGAAAAAATTAAATACATTGGAGATATACTTCAAACTATTAATTCAATTGCTGAGCAGACTAATTTATTAGCATTGAATGCATCTATTGAAGCAGCTAGAGCAGGAGAATATGGCAAAGGCTTTGCAGTTGTAGCTGATGAAATAAGAAAGCTGTCATATGATTCTAGAGATTCATCAGATAAGATTAAGAAAATCATAGAAGCTATTCAGAATGATAGTGAACATACTGTAGATACAATGAAAAATATGAGAATGAGAACAAAAGAACAAACTCAGGCAGTATTAGAAGTGAATACTGCATTTGCTAAAATATCTAATGCAGTAGAGAAAATGGTTGAGAAAATTGAAATGATTAATGACTATGTCAATGATATGAACAGAGATAAGGATAAAATTGTAGAGTCAATTGAAAGCATATCAGCAATATCTGAAGAGACTGCAGCAGCTTCTGAGGAGGTGACTGCATCTATGGAACAGCAGTCTGCTGCTGTACATGAAGTTGCAGAAGCAGCTAATAAGTTAAATGAACTTTCATTGAGCTTAAATGAAGAGATTAAGAAATTTAAAATATAAGAGTTTAGGCTTCTATTTTGAGATGTACAATATAGTAATCTAGGATACAAACTGGTTGGATTTTCTATATTTTGGAGGAATTGAAATGGAGGTAGTAGCTCTTATAGGGCACAGCGGTACAGGAAAAAGCTATAAGGCCATAGCATTAGCTAAGGAAAAGGATATAGAGTATATAATAGATGATGGCCTTTTAATAAGAGGAAACAAGATAGTAGCTGGGAAATCTGCAAAGAGAGAAAAAACTATAGTTAGCGCTATTAGAAGGGCAGTATTTATGGATACAGGTCATAGATTAGAAGTGAAAAGCGCAATAATAAAGTATAACCCTTCAAAGATATTAATATTAGGTACATCGGACAAAATGATAGATAAAATAACAAGGACACTTAATCTTCCAGAAGTAAGTGAAAGAATATATATAGAGGATATTTCTACAGAAGAAGAAATAAGTACTGCAAGAAGGTTTAGAAAAAAAGAAGGCAAGCATGTAATTCCTGTGCCTACTTTTGAAATAAAAAAGGATTTTTCAGGCTACTTTATAGATAGTTTAAGAATATGGAGGAAAAAAGAAAATCAAAAAGAGCAAGTATTTGAAAAAACAGTAGTAAGACCTACTTTTAGTTATCATGGAAAATATACTATTTCTGATGGTGTTATAAAAGACTTAATAAGGCATGCAGCTAGTAAGGTTATTGGGATATCAAAGGCCTATGGGATACAAATAAAAAGCATAGAGCAGGGAATTATTATAAGCCTTAACGTTGAAGTTATGTATGGTAATCCAATAATTCCATTAATCAAGCTTTTACAGGAGAGAATTATTTATGAAGTAGAGAATATGACTTCACTGAATATTTTAGCTGTTAATATAACTGTGAAAAAATTGATTCTGTTTCATAAATAAGATTTATAAAGTTTAAAAACTACTATATTATTATATTATAACTTATTTACGAAAGTGGTGGTTTTAGAGTATTGGTTTAAGCTTATGTATGTAGCCTTTTCTAAAAAAGGACTGAAGTCTAATGAGTAAATAAAACTCATTGAGCTTCAGTTTTTTCTATGTAAATTTTTGAATTTGGATACCTTAAATCAGCCAATCTGAATGGCAGTAGAAAGTATCAGCTAAGCTTTATAGTTGTTTTTTTAACTCAAGAAAAAAAGAAGCATCGCTGACTGCTTTTAGTAGTTTTGCGATACTTCCTTTATATGAAATAAATGAATTTTATTCTGCTGTTGCAGCCGCCTCATCAAAGGCCCTTATTTTATTACAATTTGCTAGTCCATCTTTAATTTTGTATAGAGATTGTAGTGCTTCTTCAGGAAGCTTATCCCTCCCAGCTTTAGTTTTAGTAAGTGATTCTAGGAAATCGATACGATAATTAATGCTATTATTTATTAAACTAATATATTCTTCATCCATCTGTCTATCAAATCCATCTATTGGAAGGTATTCTATATTAGAAAGAGTTCCCCAAGGCTTTAATTTTGCTTTTCCTGTTACTATTAATTCTAAGGCGTTCAACGTCACTTCTTTAGGAATTTTTTTATCCAAGAAAGAGCCTGTATTAAATATATAGCAGCTTACATTCCTTTTTTCAAATAATTCCTTGAACTTATTATAATCATCGCTTAAAGGATAAGTTCTAAAAGGATTCGCATAAGGTTCAATGACAAGAGCGTTTCTATCTACGTTGTCTGCTAATCTTTCAGCAGTACTTCTTTTTGTAGCTAAAGTAGCTCCCATTGTGGATGCTAATACTGGGTCATTTATTTTAACAACTGGTGGTAAAACTGGATCCTTCATAAGCCATATAATAGCGTCTACTGGTTCATCTATTCTATCTACTCTGTTATCTGCCCATAGTTTTGATTTAATTGCCCTACCGTTTCCATTTCTTAAATCTTCTGTTACAATGACGCATTTTCCGTTTTCATCCAAGGTTGCACCACAGTTTTGAACAGTTATTAAATATTTATTAGCCTCTGAGCTAACAGGGTAATCCTGAGTCTTATCAAAATATGATGGTTCTAATGCGATAGAATATCCTTTTTCGGTAGAAATTATATAGGCATCATCATGCAGTATAGTAATTTGGTATTTACCTCCATGCTTTTCATGAGTAATTGTAGATTTTCCAGAGCCAGAAAGGCCAAAAACTCCTATTGTGTATTTTTGACCATTATCTAGATTATATCTTTTTAATCCACCATGACAACTTGCATATCCATTGCGATTAGCTATTCCCCAAGCTAATGTAAGAGTTCCCTTCTTATGTTCGCCGAAATATTTCATACCTAATATGCAAGCACAATTATGTTCAGGGTCAAATATTGATAATCCCATAGGAAAATCTTTATTTTCCCAATCAGGGTCAGAGAAAATATAGATGTCCCCTTCGTTTTCTAATTGAGTTGAGTTTTTATACATATCTATATATTTTTCATTTATATATTGAAAATTTAATAGCCAATTATATAGTATATTTTCATGTCCCTCAGGTACTAATAAATGAGCTTTTACCATAAAGTCCTTATCTAGCCCAATATAAGCTTGTGCATGGTATAATTTTCTATACCTCGTTCTATATCCGGCTTCTCTGATTATTTCTGCATACTTAGCTGTATCAATATCTACTTCCCCAATAATTCGTCTGGCAGCAGCACATCTTCCAGTTACAGCTCCATCATTAAATAATAGAATTTTAGTATCTTCATCTAATCCAATTTCCTCAGGCCTATATACAGGCATATCTGTTATTACAGTTCCAGGTGAGTTTTTAGCTAATTTGTATGCTTCTTTTAAAGAATTTATCCTAGTAACATTGTTTCCATAGAATAATGTTTCAATTGTAGTTCTTATCTGTGAAAAAATTGGATTTGATATTCCTATGTTTTCCCTTTTGTTAAAAGTTATAGTTGCCACCTGAATAATTCCCCCCATATTTATAAAAATAAGTATGTTACATTTAGCTAAATAGTATACTACATTATATCAAATATATATTTTAAAAGGAAGATTTATGTAGTTTTTTTAATAAATATGATATTCCAATTCATAATTAATTCAAATTTAATACAAGTCTTTATAATAAAAAAATACATCTACGTAAATATTATATAAAGAATATAAGTATTAGTTTTTTATTTGCTTTAATAAATGTTTCAAATATATCTGTCACAGTAATAGTGTTAATTATTTGCATATTGCACTAGTAGAGGACATAGTAGTTGTGCTAGAAATAGACGAATAATGTGTTGCGTAAATAGTGCTTAAGAGATAAGGAGAAAATTATATTAGGGCAGAATATAGTAATAGGGTGAGATTAAAGACAATCTCACCCTATTATAGAAGGGACAAATAATGTTTTTTTATAGTTTGAATTTGCTTACGAGAGTATCCAGTTCCTCAACAACATTTTTCAAGTCTACGGCCATTTGAGCAATAGTTTCTATTGTAGCAGTTTGTTCTTCGGTAGTAGCAGATACTTCTTCAGTAGAAGATGCTGATTCTTCGGATATTGCAGCAATACTTTCGATGGAAGAAACTACGCTGTTTTTAGTTTTATCTACTGTAGCTACTTTTTCTAAAAGAGTATTTATTTGCTCGATGGATTTTTCTATGGAGTCATAGATTAATTTAAAGACTTTACTATTTTCATCCATTGCAATGTTTGACTCTCTAAAGATTTCATTGAACGCTTCCACATTTTCTTTAGTTTTATATGTGCTTTTCTGTATATCTGTTATAATGCTTTCAATATCATTTGAATATCGTGCTGATTGTTCAGCCAATTTTCTGATTTCTTCTGCAACGACGGCAAATCCTCTACCATTATCTCCTGCTCGAGCTGCCTCAATAGAAGCATTTAATGCAAGTAAATTTGTTTGTTCAGATATAGATTGAATTGTGCTTACTATATTGTGGATGGAATTAGACTGTTCAGATAAATTGTACATATTTTTAGACACTTCCATAGCAAGCTCGGCATTTAATCTAAACTTTTCTTGAAGAACTTTTATTTTTTCAAGACCTTCCATGCTTTGTTTTCCCATTTCATCTGAAAGGTTTTTTAATGTAGAAGAACTTTCTTCTATGCTGTTTATTTCATTAGCAAGTACCAATAACTGCTCTGTACCCTCTTGAGTCTGTTTAGCTTGTTCAGTTGCACCTGCTGCCATTTCCTCTATTGCTTTAGCTATTTCCTGAAGGGATACAGAGGTTTCATCAGTTGCAGTTACTAACCTTTTTGAATAAAGAGCTAACTGACCAGAATTATTGGAAATCTTATGTACTATTTCTCTTAATGCGTTTCTCATTTGCATTATTGATGAGTACATTATTCCTATTTCATCTTTGCGAATATGTAATTTGCTGTTTTTATCATCATCTTGTTCTTCGAGATTAAATTCAGAAGTTTTATTTATGAGTTTTGTCAGATTGGATATAGGTGTTGAAATTTTGCTTCCAATTAAAAAGGCAATTATAACTGCTAGTGCTATTCCTAAAATTGAGATCAATAAAAGAGTAAATGCTAGAGAATATACGTCTTTGTATATTTCAGATACTGGTGCAATAACTATTAAAGTATATCCATTGCTAGTCTTATTGTAGCCTAATAGCTTTTTCTCTCCTCCAAAAACTGTATTTAAAACATTTCTGCCGTTTTTCTCAATATCTTCAACAATATATTTATACTGTCCATTGTTGATAGTTCCTATATTGTCATTTACAGTAAGAGTCGGATGAACTAGATAATCATACTCTTCATTTAAAAGAAAAGCATATCCAGTATCAAAAACTTCGATTTTATCTACAAGATTTCTAAAGTTTTCAAAGGAAATTACTATTCCAGCGACGCCTATTACTTCATTATTCACTATAATAGGTGCTGAATAATTTACTACTTCAGAGTTAGTTTTTTCGTCTATATATGGATGAGACCATATACTTTTCTTTTTATCTACTACATCATGGAACCAAAGATTACTGTCTTTTTTCTGAACAAAATCATCTTTTTTGACATCTGTTATTTTATCAAACTTGTCAGTTCCGTTGACGCTTCTGTAATCTAAATAAATAAAATCTTCTGTTAAATCTGGTCTAAAATAAACAAATATTCCGCCTATATTTTTGTCTGTTTTTGCCATATTTTTTATTAAAGTCTCTATGTCATTTAAAAAGTGTTCTGTGGCCTCCGGACTGTTTATAGTAGAGATAATATCCTCAATACTAGAAATTGTTGAGCTTATGATGTTTACTGTGTTTTCAAAATGTTTAATGTTTTGTTCTAGTTCGTTTACATTAGCATCGGCAGTTAGTTGAATGTTTTCCTTTGCAGCTTTCATAATCGTATTACTGCTGAGAAATATACTTATTAGGCTAATAATTAGTGCTAATGAAATAGTACAGGCTAATATAGCACTGATTATTCTGGTTTTAATAGTTTTTTTCTTTCCATTGTTTAGATTGCTATTACTTAGTTTGTTTTTTTTCATTTTTATTCCTCCTATAACAAAATTAATTTATTATATGGAAGAATAATTTATTGTTAGGGAGATTTTTAATAGTATTGTACTATATATTTTTTGGAAATCAAATAGAACTTAAGATATAAAAAAGCAAAAAAATAAAAATTTCGACGAAAAACTTAATAATATTTTACTTTACTATAAGAAAATAGATTAACTAATTTAATTACGGAAAAAATGATAAAAAGTTAATACTTGTTTACTTTATAACAAATTTTATGTTATAATCCACATGTAGTAATGGGGGTAAGGAAAACGTTATACAACAGTTTTTATTCAAATGTTTTAGTAGCTTCGTTTAACCATCTTTGCTTAACATTTTGAGTTCTTATTAAAGATGTTTAACATAGGGACTTAACTATGTTAATATTACAAATAATTAACTTTAAAAGGAGGAACAAAAATGGCTGAAAAAACTTTAAATCCTTTTGAAATTGTTCAACAACAGATAAAGTCTGCTTGTGACAAACTAGGTCTAGAAGATGCTGTTTACGAAATACTTAAGCAACCTATAAGGGCACTTGAAGTAAACTTCCCAGTTAGAATGGATGACGGAAGCATTAGAATTTTTACAGGCTATAGATCACAGCACAATGATGCTCTTGGCCCAGCAAAGGGAGGAATAAGATTCCATCCTGCAGTTAACTTTGATGAAGTTAAAGCTTTATCAGCATGGATGACATTTAAATGTGGAGTAGTTGGAATTCCATATGGTGGAGGGAAAGGCGGAGTTATTGTTGACCCAGCAGAACTATCTCAAGGTGAGTTAGAGAGACTTTGCAGAGCTTACATAACAGCTATAACTCCTATTATTGGAGAGAAGAAAGATATTCCTGCACCAGATGTAGGTACTAATCCACAGACAATGTGTTGGATGGCTGATGAATATTCAAAGATAAGAGGAGAAAATGTTCCTGGAATTATTACAGGTAAACCTGTTGCTTATGGAGGATCACTAGCTAGAAATGAAGCAACTGGATACGGAGTTGCTTTAATGATGAGAGAGGCAGCTAAGAAAAAAGGCTTAGAAATGAAAGGCTTAAGAGTAGCAGTTCAAGGCTTTGGTAATGTAGGAAGCTTCGCTGCATTATATGCTCAAGAGCTAGGAGCAAAGGTTGTTGCGATTTCAGACTACTCCTGCTGTCTAGTTGATGAAAATGGAATAGATGTCAAAGCACTTAAGGAGTATGCAGGCAAGAATAAAAATAGATTCATAACAGGATTTGGAAATGGAACAAAAGAACTTGATAGAGAAGAAATATTTGGAGTAGATTGCGATTTGTTTGCACCATGTGCGCTAGAAAACTCTATAACAAGTCAAACTGTAGATAAAATAAAAGCTAAAATCGTAGTTGAAGGAGCTAATGGCCCTACTACTCCTGAGGCAAGTAAAGTACTTGAAGAAAGAGGAGTATTTGTAGTGCCTGATATTCTAGCTAACTCTGGTGGAGTTACTGTATCATACTTTGAATGGGTGCAAAATCTAATGAACCACTACTGGTCATTTGATGAAGTACAGCAAAAACAAGAGCAATTAATGGTTAAGGCATTTAATGAAATCATAGACTTGTCAGAAGAATATAATGTGGACATGAGAACTGCAGCATATATGATTTCTATTAAGAGAGTAGCAGAAGCTATGAAGTTAAGAGGATGGTATTAAAATATTTAAAAGTTTGTAAGAAATCTTATAATAGTTGGTTTTTTGTCATTTGGCGTTGAAGATGAAATTGCAATTACAGTTATCGAATTACAAATAAATAGACTTTAATTAAAAGGCTTAGAATCATGCTTAGTGTATGATTTCTAGGCCTTTTATATTGCCAGATTTTGTGCCATTTGAAACAAGTGCTAATCAAATTTATTGTCTATGTAAATCAAATGTAATGATACAAATTCTATTTGAAAAAGTAAATTTTTTTGTAAGCAATTTTTTGTTAATGAGGGTAGAAGACAATTCCCCTAATAAAGACTAAATATTTATTTTTTTATGACAATTCTTAAAATTGGCACTTAAAATGCAATATAAAGAATTAATATAAAAAAATTGATTTATATTGTTAAATATTTCTCAGATATATTTTTTAAAGTGATTGATAGAATACTTAAAGCTTTAGATAAATTGTAATTATATATGTATTTCAGATTTTAAAAAATATGCAATATTTGATGATTAATGCTAAAACAGCAGGCATTGTATTGTAGAGAGAGTTTGTGTAAAGACTAGAGGAGGTGAAAAATACAGTAATTGCACTTAAGGATATAAAAAAGCTGAGAACATTATATTTAATCTATTTTTCTTGCAACTGAAGTATTTTGAGTTTTTAAATTATTACTATTGTAAGATTTAGTTTAGAATTCGAAGCAAATATATATTGAAAAAGTTGTAGTGGCACAAGATATGTACATAATGTGGATTAATATGCATTTAAAAAGGTTCATAAGAACTAGAGGAAAGGGGGAAAACTAAAAATGACTTATGAAACAGATGTGCTAGTTATTGGAGGAGGTAGTGCTGGATTACATGCTGCAATAGAAGCTAAAAAGCAAGGAGTAAAGGTAATTCTTGTGTATAAAAAAGGTGGAAATGCTACTATTATGGCTGCAGGAGGATTTGCAGGGAATTTCAGATTATATGAGGAAATAGATGAAGAAAGAGTTAACGAAGTATTTGTAGAAGATATTTTAAAATCAGGTAGATATATTAACAACAGAGAAATTGTGAAAAAGCTTGTGAAAAACAGTAGTAATGAGATTTATGAATTACTAAATATAGGTGTAAAGTTGTATGAAGACGAAAATGGAAATATTAAAGTATTTCATGCTTCTGGTCACTCTTATCCTAGAACTGTCAGATGTGTAGGCGGTAATACGAGGCAGTACTATTCACTATTAAGAAATCTAGCATTAGAACTAGGTGTTATTATCATGGAGAATGTTGAGATTTTAGATTTGATAAAAATAGATGGGAAAGTTTGCGGGGCTTTAGGTATCCATAAAAACAAGCTTATATTATTCCAGAGTAAAAGCACAATATTAGCTACAGGCGGTATAAGTGCGAATTATAGTTTTTCCACACATAGAAAAGGAATTCAAGGCAATGGCTTAATTATGGCATTAAATGCAGGTGCTAAACTTGTAGATATGGAATTCATACAATTTATGCCTACGGTTATTGCTTATCCTGAAACTCTATCAGGTTATATAGTTACAGATACTTTAAGAGGGGAAGGGGCAATTTTATTAAATAAAAATTTACAAAGATTTATGGAAAAGTATTCACCAGTTAAAAAGGATATGGAGACTAGAGACATAATTTCACAATCAATTTTTCAAGAAATATATGAGGGTCGTGGAACGGTGAGAAATACAGTATATTTAGATGCAAGGCACATAGATAGAGAAAGAATTAAGGAAAGTTTTACAAATTATGAGCTACTTATAAAAGCAGGTATTGATCCTAAAGAAAATCTTATTGAGATTACTCCTGCTGCTCATTATACTTGTGGAGGTATTAAGATTGACGATAATGCTTATACTGGTGTGGAAGGATTGTGGGCTGCAGGCGAAGTTACAGGAGGATTACACGGAGCTAACAGATTGGGCTCTGTTGCTTTAACTGAAAATATAGTATTTGGAAAAATAGCAGGTAGAAATGCAGCGCTATATTGTATGAAAAAAGAGAAGTATCCCAATATACAAAAATATAATTATTCCATATCTTACGAAGACCAAAATAAAGAAGAGTATGCAGGAATCATTAAAAAGCTAAGGATCATTCTTTCTAATGCTGCAGGTATAGTAAGAAATAAAAATGATATATCAAAAGGCTTACGGGATGTAAATGATATTTTAGTTAGACTTAGAGATATAGAGGGCGGAAAAGACGAGTTCCTATATAAACCACTTAATATGCAAGCACAGTCTTTTGCTTTAATAAATTATTGTATCTTAACCTCATGTTTAATTAGACAGGAAAGTAGGGGGACTCATGTTAGAAAAGACTATCCTGAAGAAAAAGAGGATTTTTCAAAATCAATTATTATAGAGAAAAAAGGAGAAAATATACTGCACTATTTTGATGAATAGCTCTTTTTAACTAAGACATTTCAAAAATACAATTTCATAAATGAAATAGAATTTCGTATTTGAAATGAAACTGAATTCTAGGTTTTATCGGCATTTAAATTTTTGCCAGGTATAATCATTTCATTGGTGCAAGATTATTATGCAATATTTCTGCTCATTTTTTCAAAAAACGCAAATTATTCAAAAAAATTTTGTTAAATTTATGGCATAATATTTGCAATTTTCAAAAAATAAATCGCAAATATTTTTGATTTCTATTTGTATTGTCTGTTGCATTATATGCGACATATTACATAAATTAACCGTACTAAGATATAAAATACAAAATAATGCTTGTGGCTATTGGGATAGGAGGTAACTAAAGGAGGTGAAGTAATCAATAACGTTAACGCTAAGTGTTCTTATCTAGAATTAGCTGTTTTATCTTTATGAATTGTTGATTGCGAAATTTTGAGAACAGGAGGAGAAAATATGTCAGAACAAATTAATAGTAAAGCTTTGGAAAATGCTTTCAATTCGGTTCCTGAGTCTGAAAGAAAATCATTAATTAGTCTTACTGTGGTACTTGCAGGTTACCCAATAGCATTGTCAAACTTCGTTGTTGGTGGTGCTGTTGGAGTAGGAATGACTTTTAAGAATGCACTAATTACATTATTGGTTGCAAATGCGATACTTATAGGAGTAGTATTAGCTACAGGATATAAGGCATATAAAACTGGATTATCTACTTCATTCTTATCAAGAAGAGTTTTCGGTAAGAAAGGTTCAACAGTATTCTCTATATTATTAGCACTTTCTTCAGTAACTTGGATTTCTTTAAATGGAGATATATTTGCTAGATTAATAGATAGTACTTTTTCTTGGTGGCCGATACCTGTTTCTATTACCGCTATTTTATGTATAGCTTTATGGACTCAGTCAGCTATAAGAGGATATAAAGGTTTGGAAATTGTAAGCTACTTAGGAGTTCCTGCAGCATTAATATTATCAATTGTTGGAGTTATAGCTGTTGGTAAAGAATCAGGAGGATATGGAGCAGTTTTATCTTATGTCCCTGCTACTTCATTATCATTTACTGCTGGTACAGCATCAATTATTGGTTCTTGGATATTTGGAGCTACTATAACACCTGATGTTTGTAGATTTGCAAGAAGAACGAGAGACCTTATTATTGCGGGTATAGTTGCATTTTCTATAGGATGCTTTGGTTTGCAGCTAGCAGGAGCACTTGTAGGAATAGCAACAGGTAATGGTGACTTTACGGCAGCTATGAATGCATTAGGACTTGGTTTATTGGCTTTCTTTGCATCTATTTTCTGTTTGTGGACAACCCAAGATAATAATATATATGGTGCGAGTTTAGCTATACAAAATGTACTTGATGATACACCTTTAAAAGGAAAGGTGCAGCATAAACATATTGCACTTGCAGTAGCATGTTTAGCAGCTATATTTGCTGCACTTGGTATATTTAATTATTTGCTTCCAATTATACAATTTCTATCAGTACTGATACCACCGGTACCAGGACTACTAATTGCAGAAGAATTCTTTATAAAGAACTCTAAAGAAAACTTAAAGACTAATCCTGTTGCAATGGTTTCATGGGTATTGGCTGGAGTTATTAGTTATATAGCATTAAAAATTGACTTTTTTGTTCCACCTATAATTGGTATGATTTCAAGCATTATTTTATATGTAATATTAAGTAAAATATTTGATGCAAAAATAGCAGTAGCTGAAAACTAATTAAAACTCTTTTGACGAAAATAAGCTTTTGTCAAATTGACAAAGGCTTATTTTGATTTAAATAATGATAGTTATAGAAAGATGGTATATACAGTTTTTTAATGGTAATGACAAATTTATGTTTATAACGGAATATAAAAGTATTCAAAACTATAATATATTTGATATAATTAGTACAAGCAATAGAATGAAAATACGACAGAAAAAATGCTAATCGAGGTGTATTTTAATGAGTAAATTATTTGATACTTTACTGGGTTCACTTTCCATCATAGCCAAAGTCACATCTGGATATGCTGCACTCACGGACAAGAGTGGAAAAAGGATAAAAACAGTAGATTCTACAGGTAAAGAGGTCACAGAATTAAGAGAAATATATTATGATTTGGCTAAAGAGGCAGCTGAAAGGCAGGAGGCAGTATATGGAATGTCTCAGCTTGAATATGGTGCAGAAACTTGGTGTATACCTATTGGAGACTATGTCTTATGCTGCAGTAATGTTGAACGAGTAAAGTACAGTAATTTGTTAAAGAATTCACTTATTGAAGCCCTTCCTTTTATAGCTAGGGTAGCTGGTGGAGAAGCAGTAGTTTTTGACAGTGAAGGTAAAAGACTGGCTTCAGTAAATTCTAATGGAGAAGTAAATACTAAGTTCTTAGGTACTATTAGTAAAGATGCGAATGAAGCTATGAAGAAGCAAAAACCTGTAATTGGTGAATCTAATTATATTAGCGGTGCAAGCGCAGTTAGAATTCCCATAGGAAAGGATTTCGGGTTTGGATTTAACAATGAAGACTATGTGCTAAAAAATCAGAATTTAATGAATGAAATAAAGAAGTACCAGACTGCCAAATATAATTTTGATGATATTATAGGGGAAAGCAGTGAAATAAAAAGAGCCAAGGAAATTGCTAAAATTGCGGCCCAATCTAATTCTAGTGTTTTAATAACTGGTGAAACTGGAACAGGAAAAGAAGTTTTTGCGCAATCTATTCATAATGCAAGTGCAAGATGTAACAAGCCTTTTGTGGCTATAAATTGTGCTGCTATACCGCAAAACCTCATGGAAAGCAGTTTTTTTGGATATGAAAGTGGAGCTTTTACAGGGGCCAAAAAGGGAGGCTCTTCAGGAGTATTTGAACAAGCTAATGGCGGTACTCTATTTTTAGATGAAATTAGTGAAATGCACTTAGAACTTCAATCTAAGATATTAAGAGTTCTACAAGAGAGAGAAGTCAAAAGAATAGGCAGTGATAAGACTATTAAGCTAGATATTCGTATTATATCAGCTTGTAATAAAGACTTGGATCAACTAGTAAGAGAAGGAAAATTTAGAAGAGACTTATTTTATAGGTTAAATGTTCTTGATATACAGCTTCCTCCTTTAAGATATATAAGGGAAGATATTCCACTATTAGTCAACCATGCAATCAAAAAGATGAATATAACTTTTGGTAAATTTGTTGAAGGTATAGATGACAAGGCTCTAAATATATTAGTTAATTATGAATGGCCTGGAAACATTAGAGAACTGATGAACTGTATTGAAAAGGCATTTAATATAATAGGGAATGAAAGAATAATTAGAGCAGAACACTTACCTAGAAATATTAGAGAAAATTATAGTGTTGTTGAGATTGGTGAAGAAGGGCTTGATGAAATGCTTAAGAAATATGAGCGGGAAATAATTTTAAAAGCTCTTGAGATAAATGGTGGAATTAAATCAAAGACTGCAGAATACCTAAAAATAAGTACTACTACTTTATGGAGAAAAATGAGTCAGTTAGGTATTACAGAATAAAAGTATTACACTAACGAAATATGCATTTCACATGTGAAATGCATATTTTTTAAGCATATATGTATGACAAGTAGAATTATTAAAAAAAATTTCAAAGATGAAATATTTTTTTATAAATAAATTAAAAATTAACACATAAAATTTGGTATTATAGCACTGTGTTTACAAAGTAATTGGATTGTTTGTAAAAAATTTCAATATAAGCTAAACTAAGTTGATTAACTTTTTAATAAATATATCGACGACTTAATTGCATACAAAATACAGTATTACTATTTTTAGGAATAAAATCTTTGTTTTATATAAGATAAAGTGAATAAATGCGAAAATAATTTCTGTGGTTTTAAAGACTTGGCAAAGAAGTTGCAATATAAAAATATTGTGAAACTTTTAGTGATTATTTTAGAGCAATTATCAGGTTTCATAATAAAATTTCTAAAATAGGAGGGGAAATATGATTTCTTATGAATACTTTTCGCCAAAAACATTAGATGAACTTTTAGAACTATTAGAGAGTGCTGATGAGCATACTCATATAATAGCCGGCGGAACAGATATAGTCTTAGATATACGTTCAGGCAGAGTCAAGCCTACTAAAGTAATTAATATCAACAAGATAAAAGAGCTGAAATATGTTAAAGAGGAAGAAGGATATATAAAAATAGGCTCTATGATGACTTTCACTGAATTAGAAAGAAATCAGATCATTAATGACAATGCTAAGATTTTAGCTAAGGCTTGCAGTGAGGTAGGCTCAACACAAATTAGAAACTTAGGTACAGTTGGAGGGAACATTGTAAATGCTTCTGCTGCAGCAGATTCAGTAGCAGCTTTAACAGGATTAGATGCACAAGTTGTGCTTACAAGCAAAAAAGGCCAGAGAACTATGAGGCTTGTAGATTTTTATGATAATGGGAAAACAAAGATTAGAAAAGATGAAGTTTTGACAGAAATATTCTTTGAAAAACCAAGTGAAAATACAGCTACATGCTTTACTAAACTTGGAAGAAGAAAGGCATTAGCTATTGTCGTATTAAGTTTTGGAGCTCTAATTGAAAAAGATGAGTTAAATAGGTGCACTAAGGCTCAATTTGTATTAGGAGCTGTTGCAAAACATCCTATGAGAATCCCTACAATTGAAGAAAAGATAATTGGGAAAGAGCTAAATAGGGAAAACTTATATGGACTGTTAGATGACATGTCAACGCTTATTTACAACACTATTTTAGAAGGATCTCCTAATAGGCTAAGGAGTGCTAATTACAAGAGTAAGAGCATAGTAGGAATTGCTAAGACAACTTTTGATAGCATTCTTTCAGACCTGAATATTGAATAATATAGGAGGCTTGAGAAATGAGTAAAGTAAAAATTAATTTTAACTTAAATTACGAGGATGTCACTGTAGAAGTTGATTCTAAAAAAAGATTAGTTGATATGTTGAGAGAAGATTTAGGCCTTACAAGTGTGAAAGAAGGTTGTGGAGAAGGAGAATGTGGAGCTTGTACTGTTATTTTAGATGGGAAAGCGGTTACTTCATGTACTGTATTAGCAGCACAAGTAGATGGTTGTAGTGTAATAACATTGGAAGGTCTTTCAAAAAATGGAGAATTAGATAAACTTCAAGAATCATTTATTAAAGCTGGTGCAGTTCAATGTGGATTCTGTACACCTGGTATGATTCTTTCAGCAAAGGCGCTTTTAATGGAAAAACCAAATCCAACTAGAGAAGAGATTAAAAGAGCCATGGCAGGAAACTTATGCAGATGTACTGGATATGTGAAAATAATTGAAGCCGTTGAATTAGCTTCTAAATGTTAAGTAAGGAGGGGAAAAAGTGAAAGATTTTGCAGTTGTCGGAAAAAGTCCTATTAAAAAGGATGCTTTAGAAAAGGTAACAGGTAAAGCTCTGTTTGCAGCTGATATTGAAATGGAGGATATGCTTTATGCAGCTGTAAAAAGAAGTGATGTAGCATCAGCATATATAAAGAGAATAGACACAAGTAAAGCAGAAGCACTAGATGGAGTTGAATGTGTACTTACAGCTAAAGATATTCCAGGTGGAAACAGAGTTGGAATAATTATAAAAGATGAGCCGGTATTAGTAGATGATAAAGTAAGGAGAATAGGCGATGCAATTGCTCTTGTTGCTGCAAGGACAAGGGAGATTGCTGAAGAAGCTGTGAATCTAATAGAGGTAGAATATGAAGAAATAGAGCCTATATTTACTATTGAAGACGCTCTTAGAGAAGATTCACCAAAAATACATGGGAATTCAAACATTCTTCAAAAGAAGCAGTTAATATATGGAGATGTTGAAGAAGCATTTAAGAAATGCGATGTAATAGTTGAAAACACATATGAAACCCCATATTTAGCACACATGTTTATTGAACCTGATGCAGGGGTAGCAAAATATGAAAATGGAGTAATGACAATATGGAGTTCTACTCAAAATCCTCACTTTGATAGAGGAGAAGTAGCTAGGATGCTAAATATGCCTCAAAATAGAGTAAGAGCTGTACAAGCTGTCACAGGAGGAGGATTTGGAGGAAAACTTGACATTTCTGTACAGTGTCACGTTGCACTTTTATCATACTATACAAAGAAGCCTGTTAAGATGGTAAGAAAAAGGGAAGAGTCTATGCTTGTGTCAAGTAAAAGACATCCAATGAAAATGAGGTTCAAGACAGGTGCTACAAAGGATGGAAAACTATTAGCTACAGATGTAGAAATCTTTAGTGATACAGGTGCATATGCTTCATATGGCCCAGCAGTTCTTACAAGAGCGTTAGTTCATTGTACAGGACCATATGAAATTCCAAATGTTAGAGCAGTAGCTACATTTGTTTATACAAATAACCCAATGGCAGGAGCTTTTAGAGGTTTTGGAGTTCCACAAGTAGCAGTAGCTCATGAAGCTCAAATGGATGCTTTAGCAAAAGAACTAGGAATGGATAGGATAGAAATTAGAAGAATAAATGCACAGAAGGTAGGTAGTGTAATAGCTACAGGGCAAGAATTAACTAATAGTGTTGGTATTACTACTACAATAGATGCTGCTTTAGAAAAATCAATGGAATTAGGTATGATTAACAGAGGAGGTGAACTTAAGTAGCTATGAAAAAGAAAGGAATAGGAATTGGATGCATGTGGTATGGAATAGGTAATACAGGATTACCAAATCCAGCTTCAGCTTTTGTGGAAGTTCATTCAGATGCTACAGCTACCGTTTTAGCAGGCTGTGCAGATATAGGACAAGGTGCAATGACTGTTATGGCGCAAATAGTTGCTGAAGAATTAGGATTAAATTACGAAGATGTATTTGTAACTGTTGCAGATACAGGTGTGACACCAGAGGGTGGCGCAACTTCTGCAAGTAGGCAAACTTATATTTCTGGAAATGCTTGTAGATTAGCTGCAAAAATGGCTAAGGAAACAATTTTAGAAGTAGCAAGTGAAGTTTTAAATGTAGATAAAGAAAAGATTATTGCAAAAAATCGTTTAGTCTATGATAGTGAGAACCCTGAAAATTGTATAAAATATATAGATTTAATGGGAGAATTGAAGAAGAGAGGTAGACTTGCTGTTGGAAGTGGAGCATACAACCCTAATACAACTTACTTAGATCCAGAGACAATGGCAGGTATTCCTTATGAAGCTTATTCTTATGCTACTGCAATAGTTGAAGTAGAAGTAGATACAGAAACAGGTGTAGTAGACGTATTAAGAGTAGTTTCTTCTCATGATGTAGGACAAGCTATAAACAGACAAATGATTGAAGGGCAGATTCATGGTGGAGTAATGATGGGTAAAGGTTTTGCATTGCTAGAAAAAGCAGAAGTAAGCAATGGAAGAGTTACAAATCTTAACTTCTCAAAATATCTAATAGATACAATGATGGATACTCCAGAAATATATCCTATAATTGTTGAAGAACCTAGCTTAACAGGTCCTTTTGGTGCTAAGGGAGTAGGGGAACCAGCTCTTATACCAGTTATTCCTGCTATAGCTAGTGCAATAGAAGATGCTATAGGAATTAGAATAAATAAATTTCCTATAACACAACATGATATATTGGAAGCATTAAACCAAAAATAATACTATATACCTTTTGAGATATCAATTTTTTACTGCGCAGTAATAATTGATTTTGCTGATAGAGCTTTTATTTTGAAGCATTAATACTTAAAGCAGCCTTTTAAAGTCCCATATTTTGTTCTTAGCAATCTGAGAACTTTTATATGGGCATAAAAAATATAAATTTGGGGGGTAATTTTGTTGAGTGAAACTAAAAACGCAACAGCAGCTACAAAGCAAAGCTTTCTGAAAAGAAAGAATATCGAAATATCTGTTAAAAGATATTTGATTGATGCCATGGGATTAATGGCTCAAGGTCTTTTTGCTTCATTATTAATTGGTACTATATTAAACACAATAGGAACTAAATTACACATACCTTTCTTAAGTGAAACAGTTTGGCCTATAGCTAGAGATATGTCTGGAGCAGCTATAGGGGTTGCTGTAGCATATGGTTTGCAGGCACCACCATTAGTATTATTTGCTTCTGCTATTTCAGGTGCTGCAGGAAATGCATTAGGGGGACCAGCAGGTGCTTTTGTAGCAACTATACTTGGAGCTGAATTTGGAAAAGTTGTTTCTAAAGAAACTAAGCTTGATATAGTTGTTACACCAGCAGTGACAATCATAGTAGGTGTTTTAGTTGGTTCAGTTGTAGGACCAGCAGTTAATGCTTTCATGACTGCTACTGGTGAATTGATAATGTATGCTACAACTTTACAGCCATTCTTAATGGGAATAATAGTTTCAGTTATAGTTGGTATGGTATTGACTCTTCCAATAAGTAGTGCTGCACTATGTATGATGCTTAGCCTATCAGGAATAGCAGGTGGAGCAGCAGTTGCTGGCTGTTGTGCACAGATGGTAGGTTTTGCTGTAATGAGCTTTAAAGAAAATGGTTGGGGAGGATTGGCTGCACAAGGTCTAGGAACATCAATGCTTCAAGTGCCTAACATCGTTAGGAATTGGAAGATATGGATTCCACCTACATTAGTTGCAGCTATAACAGGACCTATATCAACAATGGTATTTAAAATGGAATGTACACCAATGGGTGCAGGTATGGGAACTAGTGGTTTTGTTGGACAATTTGGTACTTTAGAAGCTATGGAGGCTGCAGGTAAAGGTGGAGCACAAATGTGGATTGCAATTTTATTAGTACACTTCATTATACCAGCAGTTCTTACTCCAATAGTATGTAATATACTTAGAAAAATTGGATGGATTAAAGAAGGGGACTTAAAGTTAGATTTATAATCAATTTAATATAACTTAATAATGTAATAATGTAATAATGGGAATTTGGAATAATTTATGTTAGGGAGATTTTACCACTAATAGAGTTGGAAACTCTATTAGTGGTAATTATATGTAATGCATATTTATAAACAGTGTAGATAAAAATTAGTAATTTGCTTTATAACTGAAAGAAAGCAATATATATGGCAGTTCAGTAATTTTAGATTTTTGCTTTAAAATAGCGATGCAGTTGAGTAATAGTTTAATAAAGTCTATATGAATGAATATTTCAAAATCGAATATATATTTCAATTATGAAATAGTATGCAATGCTAATAAGTTAGTATTTTTAGAAAAATAGCATGATGGTATTTCATAATTGAAATATACTTAAGAAAAAAATTATATACTTAGCTAATATTTAGACTCCAAATAGCTGGCACGAAAATTGCAAAACAATAAAAGTATATGAAACATATTATGAGTTTTTTCATAATGAGTAGGGAAGCTTTATTCTGTAATCTTTAGATTAATTAAGAACTTTCAGGTAATGCGTTTCAAGAAAACTACATTTTTTAGAAGTTTTTATTGTTAGTTATTAAAGTAAGAAATATAAAAACTAAAATTCAGGAGGTACAAAATGAAAATAGGTTTTATTGGTTTAGGGGTTATGGGTAAAAGAATGGCTACTAACGTATTAAAAGGTAAATATGAGCTAGCTGTATTTGACTTAAATAAGGATGCAGTAAAGGATTTACAGCAACTAGGTGCGAAAGCATGTGAAGCTCCTTGTGAAGTAGCTCAAAACTCTGATGTAGTACTTACTTCTTTGCCTAACTCTGCAATAGTAGAAAATGTTGTTTTAGGTGAAAATGGAATTCTAGAAGGAGCTAAAGAAGGAACTGTAATAGTAGATTTGAGCAGTATTACTCCAAAGACAATTCAAAACATTGCTAAAAAAGCTAGTGAAAAAGGAGTAGAAGTTTTAGATGCACCTGTAAGCGGTGGAGCAGCAGGAGCAGAAAAAGGAACTCTTACTATTATGGTTGGAGGAAAGAAAGAAGTTTTTGAAAAAGTTCTTCCTGTGCTTAACTGTATAGGGACAAAAGTCAATCATGTTGGTGATGTAGGGGCTGGAGATACTGTTAAGCTGGTGAACAATCTATTATTAGGAGTCAATATGGTGGCAGTTGCTGAAGCATTGACATTAGGAGTTAAGGCAGGACTTAAGCCTGAAGTTCTTTACGACATTATTAGTCAAAGCTCAGGTTCTTCTTATGCACTAACTGCTAAATATAATAATTTTATTGCTAAAGGTAACTTTGAGCCTGGATTTATGATTGACTTACAATATAAAGATTTGCAGCTTGCTGTGGATACTTCAAAAGATTTAAAAATGCCATTAATAATAGGTAACTTAGCTCAACAATTATTTGAAGTGGCAAGAGCTAAAGGCTTAGGCAGCGAAGACATATCAGCAGTAATCAAATTATATGAGGAATGGACAAGTATCAAAGTAAGAGAGGAGTAAACTTGACTATGGAACTTAAGTCTATGATTAAAGAAAAAATGCCGCTAACTCTCGGAGATGCAGTGGAAATTGCAGATAAATTAGGTGTAAGATTTGTTGATGTAATACTTGATGAGGCAGAAATTCAGACTGGTAAAAATAAAGAAGAGATATTAGAAGAGGTATTGAAAGAATTTGAGCACAATTTAGAAGCTGTTGAGATTGGGCTTACTACTGGAAGCAGCTTGCTTCTTGGTACGACAGGATCAGAATTAAATAATATAACTGGTTATAGACTCTTAAAAGATGAGTTTGTAGATAAAGCTTTAGTATACACAATAGCAGCTCAAGTAGGTAATCATGCCATAGGACTTAATCCTTGTGCAGGTACTGGAGACTCTTGCCCATATACAGGTTTTATTAAAGCTATGCTTGATACCGGCTATAAAAGAAGTAGGGTAGCTGAAATAGCTTCAATAATACTAAAAGTTGGATCAATGTTTAGAGTAGGCAAAACAACCACTGGATGCAACATGGAAGGGTTTGGTGCAGGTTCAGCTGCTGTTGCTGCTGCAACAGTTGAATTATTGGGAGGAAGTGCAAAGGATACAGAACGTGCTATGGTTATGGCTATTTCTCCTACAATAGGAGTTCCTTGTACTCCAAGGGTTATGGTTCCAGCTTTATGTGCAACTCATATAGGTGGAGCTATATTAAATGGCGTAATGTCAGCAGGATTAGCAGTAAAGACTAGCATTGAAGTTAATGTACCAATAGATGTTATGATTGCTATGGCTACAGAGATTCATCCTATATCTGCAAAAACTTTAGTACCTGTAGTAGTTGAATTTATGCAGCCATTCTTTAAGACTAAAGAACCAGTAGAAAAGCTAATAGATGAAAAGATAAAAGCAGAGGAAAAGGAACATATTGAACAAACATTGATTAAAGCTAAGAAAGTGGCTAAGAAGCTGGCTGAAGGGGCAAGACCAATTACTAACACATTAGGAGAAGCTGTTGTTGGCGGCAGCAGTCAAGCAGTTGGTTCTCCAACTAATACTGGGAGAATAGCTCACTACCTAGCAAAAGGAAAAATAAAGAAAGTAAAGATAGAGCTTTATCCAGAATTATTTGCACGTAGAGGAATTAATGTACCAGGAGTATTAATGGGAGCTGTTTATGGAGCTTCTACTGCTGACGGAAAAATGTATAAAGAAGTAATGGGTCTAGTAGAAAAAGAAGGCATAGCAGTAGAAATAGTTAAAGTTGAAGAACATCAAGTTCAGAGAGTCACTATAGAAACTGACCAAGGAACATATATGGTAGATGCTTTAAATAGAGGTGGAGGAAGATTAGTGTTAAGAGATGCCACCCCTTCAAAGCAAGAAGCTATAGATATAGCAAATAAACTAGGTATAGTGTTAGTTGAAGCTTAGAAAGAAGGTGAGATAATTGAATATTATAGAGAGAATAATCGCCAAGAAAGCTAATAGAGAAGTTGTTAAAGTTGGAGAGGAACTAAGCGTAAAAGTAGACTTAGCTATAGCTCATGATGTTACAGGACCTTTAGCAGTAGAACAGTTTAAGAAAATAGGAGTAGATAGATTATTTGATAAAGATAAAGTCGTGTTTGTAATGGATCACAACATACCTTGCTCATCTGTAGACTCAAGGATTCAACACAAGACAATATATGAGTTTTGTGAAAGATTTGGAGCAAAGCTGTACAACAGGTCAGAAGGAGTTATTCACCAAGTTGTATATGAAGAAGGGCTGTATAAACAAGGTGATATTGTAGTAGGGGCAGATTCTCATACTTGTACTGCAGGAGCTTACGGAGCAGTGGCTATACCAGTAGGTTCAACTGAAATTGCAGCAGTTATGGCTTTAGGAGAGCTTGACTTAGAAGTACCAGAAACTTATTTAATAAATGTTGATGGCAAACTAAACCCTGGAGTATATGCTAAGGATATTATTCTCTATGTCATAGGTAAGTTTGGAACAGATGGGTTTACTGATAAAGCAGTAATATTTAGTGGAAGCACAATATTAGGACTAAGTAATGAGGAAAAAATGACAATCTCAAATATGATGATTGAGATGGGAGCAATGATTGGCTACATTGACCAAGGCAATGAAGAAATAGGAGAGGTTAAAGAAGTATATAATATCTCTGCATCAGACATACCACCTGTAGTAGCTTGTCCTTCATCACCAGGCAATGTAAAACCTGTAAAGGAAGTAGTGGGACAAAAGATAAATCAAGCTGTTATTGGAAGCTGTACAAATGGAAGACTTTCAGATTTAAGAATAGCTGCTGAAGTATTAAGAGGACGAAAAGTTGCTGAAGGTGTAAATATGGTAATAAATCCTGCATCTAAGAGAATTTTAAATAAGATGGAGGAAGAAGGATTAACTAAAATATTTAGAGAAGCAGGTGCAATAGTCACTAACCCTGGTTGTGGACCTTGCTTTGGAGCACATCAAGGGTTACTTTCAAAGGATGATGTAGCTATATCTACTACAAATAGAAATTTCCCAGGAAGAATGGGACATAAGGAAGCAAAGATTTATCTAGCTTCTCCTAGAACAGTTGCAGAAAGTGCTGTAATGGGCTATATCACATGTCCAGGTACAGTAATTCCATTGGAGGGGTAGTTAATGAACAAAATAAAAGGAAAAGCATTTATACTAAATGAAAATGTAGATACAGACCAAATACTTCCTGGATATGCAATGAGCTATCCAGTTGAAGAATTAAAAAAGGTTACATTAAGAGGAAGTATAATTTCAGATTTTCCAGAGAGAGTAAGACCTGGAGATATTATAATAGCTGATGAAAATTTTGGCTGTGGTTCTAGTAGAGAACAAGCACCTGTAGCTTTGAAGAGCTGCGGTGTTGGAGTAATTGTGGCTAAATCCTTTGCAAGGATTTTTAGAAGAAACTCAATAAATATAGGATTGCCAGTAGTAACCTGTGATTATATTACAGAAATAAAAAGTGAAATGAAAGAAAATGACGAGTTTGAAGTGGATTTAATAAATGGAACTATAACAAACCTTAGAACACAGCACCAATACAAACTGAATCCTTTATCAGAAACTACACTTGAAACTCTTCAAGCAGGCGGACTTATAAATAAAGTACGAAATAAACTAGCAGAAAGAGGTGTAATCAATGACTAAGAAAAGACCAAATACCGAGAGAATTATCAGGGAAGATATTGACAGAATAAGGGCTTATGAAAAGGCTTTCGGTGTTAAAATGCCATATATTGATGAAAATGGGGAAATACAAGGGTTGCCTGATCCATATCCAAGAGAAGTAAATGGAGTAGTGCGCAGCGGATATAGATTAACTGAGCTTGGAAGAAAAGCTGTAGAGACAGGAAATCCTGTTCTAAACCCTATACTTGGAAGAAATACTGCAGAAGAAACATATAGAGAATCACAACATATGTATGAAATGGCTGATAAACTTGGAATTACAATATTCCAGTTTGTACATTCAGAAGCTACAAGACATATTGACCCATTAGATGGTATAGAACTAATAGAGCAATCTAGAGGTAAAGGCGGAATTACTCCAGCAGGAGAAAGAGAATTTGTTCAAATGGGTGGAGGTGCAAAGCATCCTATTAGAATAAATGCTACTGGAGATACAACTCATTTGAATGTGTTAAATGCACTAATAGCTGGATTTGACGGTACAGACATAGGACCAGTTATTCATGTACACTTTGGTGGAAGAGGAATACATGATTTTAAAACAAAGGTAGTAAACGGTTATAAAGCAATTCAAATTTGTGCTGAAAATAATATGTTTGTTCAGCTTGATACTCACAAGCATATAAACAATATAATGGGAACAGATGGTATGGCCTTAGCAATGGTCTTATTATCTGAAGGTTTAGCAGTAAAAGCAGGTTTAGACAGGGCACTAAGTGCTATTCAAATGAACGTAGCAGGAATCAACCTACTAGCTGACTTAGCATTGGTAAAAGCTTTTAGGGAAACTATTTGGAGTGAGTTTATAATAGCAGTTCCAGAAACATTCCAAAACCCACCAGCAGACCTTATTGCAGAACAAGCCCATTTTGCTAGAATGGCAATATCAGCAAAACTTGCAGGAGCAAACTTCTATAGACCAAAGGCTGCAGAAAATGTAGGTATACCTACTGGTGAATCTATGGCTAAGGCTATGTGGGCTACACAAAATGTATTTGAAGGAACTTATAAAGTTGACATACATGATCCATTTATAGATCAAAGAAAAGAAGAAATTAAGACTGAAGCAATGGCTGTATTAACAGCAGTGCTTAAGAGAGATAAGATGCTAAAACCTGAAGAAATAAATCCTGACTTCTGGGCTCAATATGAAGATACTGAGTTAATAAACCTAATAGTTGAAGCAGGAAAAAGTGGTATATTAGATACACCTAGAGCTGGTGGATGGGATTTAAAGAGATTTGTTAAGACACATAGAGATAAAGACGGAATTAGAAGATATATACCAGGTTACACTCCATTAGGAGTAGATGAAAAATATATGCCTGTTACTAAAGAAAAAGTAGAAGTTCCAAAGGAAACTCCTGTTACTAAAAAAGAAAAAGTAGTTTTAGCAACAGTTGGAGCAGATGCCCATGTAGTTGGAATAAATATGGTTAAAGAAGCATTCCAAAAAGCAGGATATGAGGTAATCTTCTTAAGAGGTATGAATTTACCAGAGACAGTAGCAGAAGTTGCAGCTGAAACTAAAGCAAGTATTGTTGGAGTAAGTAACTTATTAGGACTAGGTATTACATTGTTCCCAAGAGTAGATAAGAGACTTAAAGAACTTGGAATAAGAGATGATGTAGTACTTCTAGCAGGCGGTAGAATAGCTGAAAAAGAAGAAGAACATGCTATGTACGAACAGAAGATTAAGGAAGAAGGAACTGGTTTCTTAGGAGTTGATAACTTCTTTGGGCCTGGAACTGACCTTGATGAATGTATAAAATGGGTTGAAGAAGAGTTAGCTAAAAAAAATAAATAAATTTATTTTCAAATGAGGTTATAATAAAATTTTAATTTCCTAGATTGTTATTCTAAGACTTAGTCAAAGAATTTTAAGCTGTTTGAGGATGTCTTTGACAGGTCTTTAGAATGACAAAAGGGACCTCTTACAAAGAATTTTTATATAGATAAAAACAGGGAGGAAATAAGTATGGAACAAATAAAGACACCTGTTGTAATTATGAGGGCAGGTACTAGCAAAGGAGTATTTATTAAGGAAGAAAATTTACCAAAAGACCAAAAAGAAAGAGATGAACTAATATTAAAAATATTTGGAAGTCCAGATATTAGACAAATAGATGGTCTAGGTGGAGCAGACCCATTAACAAGTAAACTAGCAATTATAGGACCACCTACAAGAGAAGATGCTGATGTAGATTATACATTTGGCCAAGTATCATATACAGAACCTTTAATTGACTATTCTGGAAACTGCGGAAATATATCTGCTGGAGTAGGACCATTTGCAATAGATGAGGGCCTTGTAAAAGTTGAAGAGCCTTACACAACTGTAAGAGTACACAATACTAATACTGGAAAAATACTAGTTGAAAGAGTAGAAGTTGTAAACGGCAAGGCTAAGGTTAAAGGAGATTACTCTATAGCTGGTGTTCCAGGAACTGGTTCAGAGATAACAATAGATTTCTCTGATACTGCTGGATCAGCAACAGGTAAGCTTCTACCAACAGATAATGCAATAGATAAAATTGAAGTAACTGGATATGGTGAAATAGAAGCTTCTTTAGTAGATGCAGCAAATCCAGTTGTATTTGTTAGAGCAAAAGATTTAAACTTAACTGGTATAGAGACACCAGCACAAATTAATGCAAACAAAGAAATGTTAGCTACATTAGAAGAAATAAGAGGTAAAGCAGCTGTTATGATGGGATTAGTCAGTGATTGGAAAAATGCAGTTAAAGAAGCTCCAGCTTTCCCTATGATAGCATTTATTTCTCCGGCACAAGATTATGTAGATTTTACTAAAGGAAAAGAAATTAAAGAATCTGATGTGGACTTTGTTTCTAGACTTATGTTCATGCAGGTTATGCACAAAACTTATGCAGGTACAGCCACAATATGTACAGGTGCCGCTGCAAGAATAGAAGGTACTATTGTAAATGAAGCAATGAAAGCTAAAGGAAGAGGCGAAAATAGCGTTCTAAGAATAGGTCATCCAGCAGGTGTAATAACTGTAGATGCAGCAGCAAAATTTGAAGATGGAGTCTGGAAATTAGAAAAAGCAGCAATAAGCAGAACTGCAAGAAGAATTATGGATGGCTATTGCTATACAGTTAAATAAAGGATGGATAAGATGTGTAAATACGATTATCTAATAATAGATATAGGAAGCACTTATACTAAACAAAGGCTTTTTAAAGACTGTAAATTAGTGGCGACTGTACAGTCGCCTACTACAGTTGAAAATGTTTACAAAGGAATAAAAGCCGGACAAGACATTATGAAGGAACAATTAAATGTGAATAAGATAGAAGCCAAGCATGTGTTAGCTTCTAGTAGTGCAGCAGGTGGACTAAGAATGGTAGCCATGGGTTACATGGCTAGAGTAACTGCAAAAGCAGCAAAAGAAGTAGCTATGAATTCAGGTTCTAAAATCCTTGAAATAGTGTCTAACGAAGATTTACCAGAATACAGAATTCAAATATTAAGAGAGGTAAATCCTGATATTATTTTGTTAGCTGGAGGAACTGATTTTGGTGATGAATCTTCACTTATTGAAAATGCTTCCTTAATAGTAGAGAGTAAGGTTAAAGGAGTAGTAGTTATTGCAGGTAATATAAAGGCTCAACCAGAGGCAGCAAAAATATTAAGGGAAGGACAAGTGCCTCATATAAGGGTTCCAAATATTATGCCTACAATTCATCAGCTTAGGGTGAAGGAAGCAAGAGAAGCTATTCATAGAGAATTTATAAAGCAAATAACTAAGGCTCAAGGTCTCAGCATATTGCAGGAGGAGATAACTAATGACAAAATTATACCTACACCTGGAGCAGTCTTAATGGCTTCTGAGCTTCTAGCAAAGGGAACTTATTTGGAAAAAGGCATAGGAGAAATAATAGTAGTTGACTTGGGAGGAGCCACTACTGATGTTCATTCTATAATACCTGGATATGAAAATCTTGAGGACGAGGAAATAGGCCTTATAGTAAGTAATGAAAAACAACTTTCTTATAGGACAGTTGAAGGTAATTTAGGAATGCGCGTCAGTGCAATGGGTGTTTTAGATACAGTAAGCCCTAAGGCCATTTTTCACAAAAGAGGAATAAAAGATGAGGAACTACTAGAAGAATTTATTGAGTATTGTGCTAAAGTAGAAAAAACACCGAAGCATGTAGCTGAAAATGAAAGAGAATATATGTTTGATACATTTATTGCAGAAACTGCAGTAGAAGTAGCTTTAAAAAGGCATGCAGGTTATATTTCTACTTCGTTTGATCCTATTACTGGTGTTATGCCAGGAATGCCAATAGGCAGAGATTTAAGAAATGTAAACACTATAATAGGAGTAGGAGGAATATTCTCCCATAGGAAAGTTTCTGAAAGCAAAAAAATCATAGAAAATGCATTAAAGGACAAGGGAGTTTCACTCTTACCTGAGAACCCTAAAATAATAATAGATGAAAACTATATACTCTATACTGTGGGGATTATTTCACAGGTTGATGAGGAATACGCATTTAAGATACTAAAGAATTATTTTGGAATCTAAATTATGGAGGTAGCAAAATGAAGACAACTACTATGTTAAGGCAATTGTTAAAACAGAAAGAAATACTTGTAGCACCAGGAGCTCATGATGCATTAACTGCAAGAGTAATAGAAAAATCAGGATTTAAAGCTGTATATATGACAGGATATGGACAAGCAGCTAGTGTTTTAGGTAAACCAGATATTGGATTACTTAGTATGACTGAAATGTTAGACAGAGCAAGAAAACTTGCAAGTGCAGTAAATATTCCAGTTATAGCTGATGGAGATACTGGTTTTGGAAATGCTATAACAGTTATGAGAACAGTAGAAGAATATGAGGCCGCAGGGGTAGCAGCTATACAGCTTGAAGACCAAGTAGCACCTAAAAGATGTGGACATATGCTTGGAAGAAAAGTTGTAAGCCTTGAAGAAATGGTTGGCAAAATCAGAGCAGCTGTAGCAGCTAGAAAAGACCCTGATTTTGTTATAATAGCTCGTACTGATGCACGTACAGTATTAGGTATAGATGAAGCTATAAGAAGAGCAAAGGCTTATGAAGAAGCTGGGGCAGATGTAATATTTGTAGAATCAGTTGAAAGTGTTGAAGAAATGAAAAGAGTAAATAGTGAAATAAAAGTTCCTACACTTGCTAATATGGTTGAGGGAGGTAGAACTCCTCTTTTAACTAATAAAGAGTTAGAAGAAATAGGATATAGTTTAGTTATATATCCAACAGCGTCAACTTATGTAACTGCAAAGGCTATGTTTGGTTTAATGGAAGAGTTAAAAGCAAATGGTACTACTGCAAAGAGCTTTGACAAAATGATAACATTTGCAGATTTCAATGATTTAGTAGGATTAGGAGAATATCAAAAACTTGAAGCTGAGTATGTTAGAGAATAAATAAATTAGAAGTCTTTATATTTCATATATGATTTCATAATCAAAACGTAATTTCAAAAATGAAATAAGGTAGAGATAAGTATAATCGCATATTTTATAGATTAAAGCAAAATAATTGCATAATTGAAATGTTAAATTAAATTTTATTAAATAATGAGTGCTTTAAAGCAGCAAAAACCTTATATATATATTTGTTAATCTTATGGCACAAATTATGCAATTATTATATGTATATAGAAATTAAATTAATGAGGAGGTATTTAAGATGGCAAGACTAGGTATCAAAAATATCGGTGTTTTAGTAACAGGGGATGTAAAGAATCCTGTTTCAAAAGCAACTACTATTATAGTAGAAGATGGCAAAATACTAAAAATAGGTGAAGAGAATTTATTAGAAGAATTTAAATGTGACAAAGTAATTGATGCAAAGGGAACAACTGTTGCACCAGGATTTATTGATTCACATGTTCACCCAGTATTAGGTGACTTTACACCTAGACAAAATACACTAGGATATATAAATAGCTCACTACATGGTGGAGTTACAACAATGATATCAGCAGGAGAATGCCACACTCCAGGTAGACCAAAAGATGCTGCAGGAACAAAAGCATTAGCAGTACTTGCACATAAGAGTGCTAAAAATGCAAGACCAGGTGGAGTTAAGCTTCATGGTGGAGCATTGATTCTTGAAAAAGGACTAGTTGAAAAGGACTTTGAAGAACTTGCAAAAGAAGGAGTTTGGCTTGTTGGAGAAATAGGACTAGGATCAGTAAAAAATCCTGAGGAAGCTGCACCAATGGTTAAGTGGGCTAAGAAAAATGGATTTAAAGTTATGATGCATACAGGAGGAACTTCAATTCCTGGAAGTAGCACAATAACTGCTCAAGATGTAATAGACACAGATCCAGATGTAGTTTCACATATTAATGGAGGACCTACTGCAATAGCACCTGAAGAAGTTGATAAGATAATTGAAAAAACTAATATGGCTTTAGAAATCGTACAATGCGGAAACTACAAAATAATGAAACATGTTGTTAATGCAGTAAAAGAAAAAGGTCAATTAGAAAGAATTATTGTTGGGAATGACTCACCATCAGGTACAGGTATAATACCTCTTGGAGTTTTAAGAACATTATCTTATGTAGCTTCAGAAGCAAATGTTACAGCTGCAGAAGCAATATGCTTTGCAACAGGAAATACAGCTAAAGTTTATGGATTAAATGTAGGTCTTATTGAAGAAGGAAGAGAAGCAGATTTTGTAATAATGGATGCACCACTAGGTTCAGTAGGTAAGAATGCATTAGAAGCTCTTGAAGCAGGAGATCTCCCAGGAGTATCAATGGTAATAATTGATGGAGAAGTAATGTTTACAAAGAGCAAGAATACACCACCAGCAACTACTAGTGCAGTTATCTGCTAATTTAAGAAAGGAGAAAAACACTTTATGATTATCGTAAACCATGATAAATGTAAAGGTTGCAGCATATGCGTAAAAAACTGTCCATTAGATGCTATAGAAGTCAGAGAGAAAAAGGCTTACACTAATGACAAATGTGTATCTTGTGGTATATGTTCTAGGGTATGTCCATTTAAAGCAATAGACAAAACAGAAGAGCAAAAACCAGAAACAGTTAGATGTACTCATTGTCCAGTTGGTTGTACAATACCAGTAGGAAAAACAGGTGCATGTAAGAGATATACTAATGTAGATGGTGAAATAATAAGAAATAGAAAACTTGTTGTAGATGCTATAACTACTGTTCCTGAAAAGGAAAGCTTACCATATAAACCACTTATAACTGCAGTAGGTAGTGGGACAAACTATCCATGTTGTCGTCCAGCACCTTTCATTGTCCAAGATAATGTAAATGGTGTAGACGTAGTAACAGTAGTTACTGAGGCTCCTTTAAGCTACAGTGGTGTAAAAGTTAAGATAGATACAAATATCCATATTGGAGAAGAAGGAGCTAAAGTAAAAAGAGATGGTAAAGTAGTTGGAATGGTAACTACAGAAGAATATGGTTCTAAAATGCTTACTATAGGTGGCGCAAATCTTTTGAGCAATGGAAATGATGGCTTTATAGTTGCTAGGACTATTGTGGACTTAGCAAATGGAAGAAGAGTTACATTGAAAGTAGAAAATGGAAGTACTCTGGAAATACAACAAGGGGAACCACCTATTATAGATGGAACAAAAGAAAAGTTGATGAGAGTTGGCTGTGGAAGTGCTACTATAGGATTGTTTGCAAGACAGCTAAGCAAGGTAGTAGATGAAGCAATAATTCTAGATTATCATGTTATTGGCCTTCTATCAGAACACCTTGCAGGTCAGGAAGTTGGAATGAAATACAGTGGAGTAGTTCCATATGGAGTTAAGAGTACAAGAGGAAGATATTTTGGAAATCCTGGTCATGGCTGGGGCGGTACAGAAATTGTTAATCCAATAGATGCGGTTGCTTCTGTAAATATGGATATAGCGAAACCTGGATTAAAAATACTTGTAACTGAGACTACAGGTCAAAAGGCAGCTCTATTGGAAGTTCAGGAAGATGGAACAGTTAAGGAAATTCCTATGACAGAAGAAGTATTAAATGTAGTTAAATTAATTTCAGAAACTTGCGAAGAATCCAAGGTTTCAGTTATATATACTGGAGGGACAGGTGGAAGTGCAAGAGGTGGAGTAACTACCTTCCCTAAAAAATTAACTGATGCTATACATGAAGAAAAGATTAGAATGACTGTAGCAGGAGCACCAGTATTTATTCTTCCTGGTGGTGGAATAAACTTCATGGTAGATGTAGGTAAGATGGTACCAGAATCTACAACTTGGGTTCCAACACCTGCAACAGTAGCTCCAGTTGAATATACTATGACAAGAGAGAATTATGAGAAGCTTGGAGGACATACTGAGTGTATAATCACAAAAGATGAGCTTTTAAAAATGCTTAAAGAAGAGGAATAATTATGATTGAAAAACTACAAGACAATAGAATATTTGTAAATCACGGTCCAATACAGATGGTCATAGATGTATCTGTAGGAGGGACCAGGGATGTTGAAATAGGGGTTAAAGTAGGAGAGCATGTACTGAACCAATTTGACAAACTAGTGCCTTATGTTCCTGAATTAAAGGAAATGAGAGCTTTTAAGGGTACCAATGCTGATTTTCCAGAAGTTCTAAATAAGATGATAATTGCTGTAGAGAAGAGTGGATATGAAGAACTTAATATTCTTGGAGCTGTAGCAGGGGCATTTTCTGATTTGGCATTGGAAAAGGCTATAGAGTTAGGTGCTACTAGGGTTATTATAAATAATGGTGGAGATATTGCATTAAAGGATTTAGAAGGAAAACCGATTAAGGTTGGTATTCCTTATGCAGGGAATGATATAAAAAAGCAACTAGTTTTAACTATTACTGAAGACAAAGGAATCAATGGTATATGCACTAGTGGTCTTGGTGGTAGAAGCTTTACTAAAGGAATAGCAACGGCTGCAGTAGCATTAGCATCTGATGCTGCTACTGCAGATGCATGTGCTACTTATTTAGGCAATATGACTAATGTAGAAGACGAGAATATTATTCGTTGTCTTGCAGAAGAAATTGACTCTGGAACAGATATTAAAGGGCAACTTATAACTTTAAAGGTTGGTAAAATTAGTCAAGAGAAAAAGTATAGAGCTCTTTTAAATGGACTTAAAGTAGCAGAAGATTTATATAATAAAAAAATAATAAAAGCTGCTATTTTATGTATAGATGAGTTAATTGTACGATATCCAGAAGATTTATGTTTAGAATCTATTAATTAATTTAATAAATAAAAAAATAATTTATAGGAGGCTTTACAGATGGATATTAAAATTAGAAAGTATTATACTTTTGTAGAAGAAATTAAAGCTGATGGTGGAAAAGAAGTAGAAGGAAGCCACAAAAGAGTATCAATAGCAGTAGTATTTGAAAACCCATATGCAGGAAAATATGTTGAAGACCTTTCACCATTATCAGACTGGGCTGCATCAATAACACCAGATTTAGTTGAAAGAGCATTAAAAGCAGCAGGTTTTGATAAGAGTGAAGCTGAAAGCTATGGTAAGGCAGCAATAGTTGGTGGAAATGGTGAGCTTGAGCATGCAGCAGCACTACTTCACCCATCATTAGGAAAACCTTTCAGAGATGGTCTTGGTGGAGGAAAAGCAATTATTCCTTCAGCTAAAAAGATGGGCTATCCTGGATGCGCAATAGATGTACCACTACACTTCAAAGACGCAGCATTTGTTAGAAGTCATTTTGATGCTATGGAAGTAAGAGTTCCAGATGCACCAAGAGATAATGAAATAGTACTAATTTTAACAGTTACAAACTGTGGAAGACCACATCCTAGAGTAGGCGGACTTAAAAAAGAAGAAGCTAAATGCGAAGATGGTTTAAGATAATAACATACTAAATAAAGAAAACTTTTGAATATTATAAAGCTGAGCTGTATACAAACATTCCTTACATTCCCAAATTAAAATTTTTGCATTGCTTAATAAAAAGAGATTCTTCAGATTCGAGCCTCTAATATGACTTCTAGAAGTCATATTAGAGGCTAGGGAAGGATCTCTTTATGTTTTTATATATTAATGAAAGTAAAAAAGAAATTATGCTATTAGTTTGCTTTTCTCTATATTTATAAGGTAAAATAAAAGTTATGTGATACTTTTTATTGGTTATGATATTAATGAAAGAATTAATATAACCATAGAGGATGGTGCTTATGGAGTATAAAGTTTTTGAAGAAAAGGGAAAAGTAATAGTAAGAGATTTAAATGATTTTGAACCAAAGCATATATTTGAGTGTGGACAATGCTTTAGGTGGGATGAGGAAGTTGATGGCAGCTATACAGGTGTAGCCTTTGGGAAAATTTTAAATGTAAAAAAAGATGGAAACGATATTATTTTTTCTAATACTGACTTGAAGGATTTCAATGAAGTTTGGACAGATTATTTTGATTTAAATACTGACTATGGAGAAATAAAAAATAAGCTATCAGATGATCCAATACTGAAGGAAGCTATAAGCTTTGGACATGGTATTAGAATACTAAATCAAGATGTATGGGAAGTACTTATATCATTTATACTTTCTGCAAGAAACAGTATACCTATGATAAAGAGGTCTATAAATCTGTTAAGTGAAAGATATGGAGAATATATCGGAGAATATAATGGAAGAAAATATTACAGCTTTCCTAAGGCCAATGTGCTAGATAAGCTATCAGTTGAGGAACTGCAGGAATGTAAAACCTCATTCAGAGCAAAGTACATAATTAGTGCAGCTACTATAGTATCTAGTGGACAGATAGATATATATAAATTAAAAAACTTATCTACAGAGGATGCTAGAAAAGAGCTCATGCTTTTATCAGGAGTAGGGCCTAAGGTTTCTGACTGCATTATGCTATTTTCAATGAAGAAGCATGATGCATTCCCAATAGACGTTTGGGTGAAAAGAATTATGGAGTATTTTTACTTGCAAAAAGATACTGACTTAAAAGATATACAGGAATATGCTCAAAGCAAATTTGGCGAATATGCAGGATATGCTCAACAGTATCTCTTTTATTATGCGCGAGAACAGGGCATAGGAAAATAGACATAAATAGTGTCAGAGTATTAAGGCTATATAATAAGGTAATTACTAGGTTTTCTTAAAATAAAAAACAAAGAAAAACGAAGATATATTTATATAACAAGCGATATATAAATAAAAATTATAATAAAAATTAATATTGCTTAAATTGGGCAAAATAAGGCTAAAATAGGAATTTGCTTATATAAAATCCTTTAGATAACATATATGTTGTAAGAATTAGCACTCAATGACGGTGAGTGCTAATAATAAGTTTGGAGAGAAGAAACATTAAAATAAACAGGGAGGGTTAAGAATGAATATTAAGCCATTAGGAGACAGAGTTGTTATTAAGAAAGTAGAGGTTGAGGAGAAAACAAAAAGCGGTATAGTTCTTCCAAGCTCAGCAAAAGAACAGCCACAAATAGCTGAGGTTGTTGCAGTAGGAGCTGGAATAACAGAAGATGAAAAGAAAAAAGATGAAATCAAGGTTGGAGACAGAGTAATATTCTCTAAATATGCAGGAACAGAAATCAAAATTGATGATGTTGAGTACACTATAGTTAAATTATCTGATATCCTAGCTGTAGTTCAATAATTTGAATTTAGAAAAAGCGTTAACACAATAAATCTAACAAAATAAAAGGAGTGTGAATGTAATGGCTAAAGACATTAGATTTAGTGAAGAAGCACGTCGTGCTATGGAGAGAGGTATTAATAAGCTTGCAGATACAGTAAAGGTTACTTTAGGACCAAAGGGAAGAAATGTAGTTTTAGACAAGAAATTTGGTTCACCATTAATTACAAACGATGGTGTTACAATAGCTCGTGAAATAGAGCTTGAAGATAAATATGAAAACATGGGAGCTCAATTAGTAAAAGAAGTAGCGACAAAAACTAATGATGTTGCTGGAGATGGTACTACTACAGCTACAATACTTGCTCAAGCAATTATCAGAGAAGGTTTAAAAAACGTTGCTGCTGGTGCTAACCCAATGATAATTAAGAAGGGTATACATAAAGCAGTAGATGTTGCAGTAGACGGAATTAGACAGCTTTCTAAACCAATCGAAAGTAAGGATTCTATAGCTCAAGTTGCTTCTATATCAGCTGGCGACGAAGAAATAGGAAAATTAATTGCTGAAGCTATGGATAAGGTTGGTAAAGAAGGAGTTATTACAGTTGAAGAATCTAAATCAATGGGAACAACTCTTGATGTAGTAGAAGGTATGCAATTTGATAGAGGATACTTATCTGCTTACATGGTAACTGATACAGAAAAAATGGAAGCAGTTCTTGAAAATCCATACATCTTAATTACTGACAAGAAAATAAGCAATATTCAAGAAATCCTTCCAATATTAGAGCAAATAGTACAACAAGGAAAACAACTATTAATAATCGCTGAAGATGTTGAAGGTGAAGCATTAGCTACACTTGTAGTTAACAAGTTAAGAGGAACATTTACATGTGTTGCTGTTAAAGCACCTGGATTTGGAGATAGAAGAAAAGAGATGTTAAGAGATATAGCTATCTTAACAGGTGGAGAAGTTATTTCTGAAGAATTAGGATATGACTTAAAAGAAGCTAAATTAGATATGCTAGGAAGAGCTCAAACTGTAAAAGTTGACAAAGAAAATACTACAATAGTAAATGGTGCTGGAGACCCACAAGCTATTCAAGATAGAGTTAAACAATTAAAAGCTCAAATAGAAGAAACTACTTCAGAATTTGATAAGGAAAAATTACAAGAAAGACTTGCTAAGTTATCTGGTGGAGTTGCAGTTATCCAAGTTGGAGCAGCAACAGAAACTGAATTAAAAGAAAAGAAACTTAGAATTGAAGATGCATTAGCTGCAACTAGAGCTGCAGTAGAAGAAGGTATAGTACCAGGTGGTGGAGTTGCATTAATCAATGTTATTCCACAAGTTAAAGAATTATTAGAATCTACTACTGGAGACGAAAGAACAGGAGTTAATATAATTTTAAGAGCTTTAGAAGAGCCAGTAAGACAAATTGCTGCAAATGCAGGATTAGAAGGTTCAATTATAGTAGAGAAAATTAAAGAAAGTGAAAAAGGTGTAGGATTCGATGCACTAAATGAAAGATATGTAAACATGATAGAAGCAGGTATAGTAGACCCAGCAAAAGTAACTAGATCAGCTCTTCAAAATGCTGCATCAATAGCTGCTATGATACTTACTACAGAAGCTGTAGTAACTGATTTACCAGAAGAAAAAGAACAAGGTATGCCAGGAATGGGCGGCATGGGCGGAATGATGTAATAAACCCGTGAAGCTTAAATTAATATCTTGAAATAAGAGGCTGCTGCACAATGAAAAATAAAATTCATTGGGCGTCAGCCTTTTTTAGTGATAAGAATCATCAATTATTATTACCAATTAATTAGCCATCAATTTTATAATATCCTTATTTAATCTATTTACTAAACTTTATTTATACCTATTTACTAAACTTTCTATTTCTCTTTCACTAGCTAATTTCCCATTATTCCAGCCTCTGATTTCAGCTGCATTAAGGATAGTAGATTGTATTTTTCTAATATTTGCGTGGCATTGTAAAAGTGTTTTTTTTAGTTCTAAGCATGAAGATTCCATTAAGGCGCTATCATAGGAATTTGATATTAGCTTTTCAGAGTAGATAAGGTCAATCAATAAATCTTTTTCAGTAAGGTGTTTATCTATGTACAAGATAATCCTCTCCTTATATAGATTTTTCCTACCAAAGCACCTCAATAACCTAATTATCTAACGACAAGAGTTTAAATAAGAAACCAGCTGCCTATAATTCTCTTCATGAACTTTTCCGATATTATAGCATATGTTTTTCAATTCGCTATCGAATATTGTCTGACTATAGGCGGAACATTTTTTGGATAGAAGGAGCTCTTGCTTTAAGAGTTCTTCAATCAAATGAAGCATTTTACACTCCACACCATTTTTTGTAATAGTTTTTTCCAAAATACCACCTCCACACCTTTATAGCCAAACTGTAGTATAATTATTATGTCAGATTATAAAAAATATATAGCTTGTAAAAAATGAAACTAAAAGCAAAAACATATTTAACTGAAAAGATATGTAATGTAACTAAAATTTTTACTAGACTTTATTTAGAACCCTTGGAACAATTGCATTAAGAATTGTTAATAATATTGATAGTTTTTGTTGACAAGCATATTATTTTCTGTTAAGTTTATAGGAAAAATAGTTTTCAGAGCTCATATATCCCCTAGAATATGGCTAGGGAGTTTCTACCGGATTACCGTAAATTTTCCGACTATGAGTGGAATATTTAAGCTAAAATCCTAGATTATTACTAGTTTTAGTGCTTATTTATGTACTTAAGTACACAATTCCACTCAAGGGACTGTGTACTTTTTTTATAAAGGATAGGAAAGTTCTACTTTATAATTCTTAATAAAGAACTTGACTTAATGAATTTTAAGCAGGCTGCAGAAATCTTTAGTTTCATTTAATTCATTTATGCAGTAGTTCAAGAAAAGTATTCTTAATTTTTATGTTTAGCTAGATGTAAGTTTTTTCAACTAATAATTTAATTTTGCGTTTATAATATTTTATGTGAATCTCAATTTTTGATTCCTACATAAAAATCTAGTTTTATTCAGATTATAAACATAATATTACGTTGTGGAGGTAGACTAACATGATTTTAATAATGGATTTTGGAGGGCAATATAGTCAGCTTATAGCAAGGAGAGTTAGGGAAGCAAATATATATTGTGAAATTGTGCCATATAATTACTCGATTGATAAGATTAAAGAAAAAGCTCCAAAGGGAATAATTTTTTCTGGTGGGCCTGCTAGTGTATATGTAGATAATTCACCAAAATGTGATGAAGGAGTATTTAGCTTAGGCGTACCTATTTTAGGAATATGCTATGGTGGACAGCTTATAGCGCAAATGTTTGGCGGCAAAGTGAATAGAGCAAATTCAAGAGAATATGGAAAGATAGAGCTTGATATACTAGATAGAGAGGGAATATTTGATGATATAAATGAAAATATCATTTGCTGGATGAGTCATACAGATTTTATTGAGGTACCTCCAAAAGGATTCGAGATAATTGCACGAACAGATACCTGTCCGGTGGCTGCTATGAAAAATGAAACTCAAAAGGTTTATGCAGTTCAATTCCATCCAGAGGTTGAGCATACAGAGAGAGGTAGAGATATAATAAACAATTTCCTATATAAGGTTTGTCGATTAACGCCAAATTGGAATATGGGAGATTTTGTACAAGATACTATTGCTAAATTAAAAGAGCAAATAGGAGATAAAAAAGCCATATGTGCATTATCAGGAGGAGTTGATTCATCAGTTGCAGCAGTGTTAGTTCATAAAGCTATAGGGAAAAATTTAACTTGTGTTTTCGTAGATCATGGACTCTTAAGAAAGAACGAGGGAGATCAGGTTGAAGAAGTATTTAGAAACAGATTTGATATGAATCTGATTAGGGTAAATGCAGGAGATAGATTTTTGTCTAAGCTTAAGGGAGTAACAGACCCAGAGAGAAAAAGAAAAATTATTGGTGAAGAATTCATAAGAGTATTTGAGGAAGAAAAGGCAAAACTTGGGCAAATAGACTATTTAGTGCAAGGAACCATATATCCAGATGTAATTGAGAGTGGAACAGATAAAGCATCGGTTATTAAAAGCCATCATAATGTAGGTGGGCTTCCAGAGGATGTTGATTTTGAATTAATCGAACCATTAAGACAGTTGTTTAAAGATGAAGTAAGAAAAGTAGGAAAGGAATTAGGAATTCCAGACGAGATAGTAAATAGACAGCCTTTCCCTGGTCCAGGGCTTGCTATCAGGGTATTAGGTGAAGTGACAGAAGAAAAGCTGCATATAGTAAGAGAAGCAGACTGGATATTCAGAGAAGAAATAAGACTTGCAGGGCTAGATGAGAGTATTTGGCAGTATTTTGCAGTATTACCAAATATAAAAAGCGTTGGAGTAATGGGAGACGAAAGAACATATTCTCATACTATTGCATTAAGGGCAGTACATTCATCAGATGGTATGACATCTGATTGGGCAAGAATACCATATGAAGTACTGGATAAGGTTTCAAGAAGAATAGTTAATGAGGTAGAAGGAGTAAACAGAGTAGTCTATGATATAACAAGCAAACCACCAGCAACTATCGAATGGGAATAGACGTTAAAATGCCTCTGAACCCAGTAAAATAAAGGGTTTCAGAGGCTTAATTTTTATCCGTGGTAGCAATTTGGAAGCATTATTCTGAAATACCCGGATTTTCGCCTGTTTTTTGGAAAATTTTAGGGGTAAATAGTTCGTTCAGTTTACTGGAAACTTCCCCGTGCTTATTGGGGTATAAATGGGCGTATATTTCCAGAGTGGTCTCCACATTCTCATGGCCAAGACGCTCTGATATAAGCAGCGGAGAAAAACCCAGTTCAATCAATAACGATGCGTGGGAATGGCGGATGTCATGAACACGTATCTTTTTTACCCCTGATTTCTTGCACCCGCGGTCCATTTCACTTTGAAGGTAGTGCTTTGTATATTCAAAAAGGCGGTTCGAAGGCTCGTAGTCCACCAGGCGGCCGGCGTAATCCTTCAGGATATCCAGGAGAAAATCCGGCACAGTTATTACCCGGCGGCTCTTTGGAGTTTTTGGAGGAGAGATCACATCTTCTCCGCTGATCCTGGCGTAGCTCTTTGTTATGCTTATCGTTTTAGCTTCGAAATTTATATCATTCAGAGTAAGGGCCAGGAGCTCCCCGGAGCGCATACCGGTCCAGAATAAGGTGTTAAAAATAGCATATGACGCAGGCTTATCTGAAACAGCTTCAATAAAAAGCTGGAATTCATCTTTTGTCCAGAACTGCATAGCCTCGGCGTTCTTTTTACCGATGGATCCTGCGACAGCTGCAGGATTGGTACTCAGTCCATAATAGCGCTTGGCAAAATTGAAAATGGCCGACAGCTGATTATTTATCGTTTTTAGGTATGTTGGAGAATACTCGGCATCATCATCCAGAAGCTCATTCTGCCATTTGCGCACCGTAGCGGCTGTTATAGCATTGACAGGTAAATCTTTAAAAGTTGGAAGTATTTTTGACTCAATGAGGTACTTCTTACTTTCGTATGTCGTGGAGCGGAGCCGCGATTTACAATCTTCCATGTAAAGCTCCACCATAGAGCCGAAGCTCATATCACAGCTGCCGCTTTGCTTTTTTAGAAAGTCTCGCTCGTACTGGACAGCTTCAGATCTCTTCTGAAAGCCTCTCTTCTTGTGCTGACGCACAACACCGGCCCAGTCTTTGTAGCGGAACCAGACATACCACGTTTTTCTCTCTTCATCTTTGTAAACCGGCAACAAACCGCCTCCTTTCCGAAAAAGTCAGTAGCATATCATCACGTCAATTCTAATCAAGCCGATTGAGAGGGGGACCCTTCAAATACTGCCCTATTCCTCAAAACATAGTCTCTCATCCACCAATCGAATGCGACCAGGAAGACACCAATCACACCTCCCAGGACAAGGTTTACGATTGCGAAAGCAATTAACCAATTGCGCCGGCTGTCATACCAGGGCACGATCGCAGGATTGCCGGCGTATATGCTCTTTACAGATCGCAGCCTCATAATCGCATTGATGATATTCCATACACCGGCAGCTGCAGTCCACACAAGGACCAGCTGTACTGCCCCGATTATCAACCAAAGGATACCTGATATTGTTTCGTACTTTCTTATGCGGTTGGCTATTCGTTCCTCTGCAGATGGAGCTGTAGCTGCTTTGAACTGTTTGTGGGAAATTCCCGGAGGCTTTATTCGGATCCGAGCACCGCAAGCAGGGCATTCGACAGTAAACCCAGAATCCGCTGTGGGCTCTTCTGTAACAAATCGATTGCCGCAGGCGCAATTTACATTTATAGAAGCCATAACTTCTCCTCCTTTCTTAAAATCCCAGCCTTTATTGATGGCTGGGTCTTTTTAATTTATAGTAACGAAATGTTGTAGACTACATATATCATTAAATTTCATGGTCAATCCTAAGAATTTCTGCGACA